>JADMIO010607247.1_pt1 | contig 17013 bp, 14 predicted proteins | sample 8958161 | NCBI WGS metagenome assembly JADMIO01 (sample SAMN16585339, study PRJNA669376) | soil metagenome | isolation source: Crop rotation soil | place: USA: Cullars Rotation, Alabama | collected 2011
TCTGCACGCTCAACCCCGCCGGGCCGCACTTCATGGACGACTTCGCGCGCGCCGGCGGCGTCGCCGCGGCGCTCGGCGTGCTGCACGCGCGCGGCCTGCTCGACGACACGGTGACCACGGTCGGCGACGGACTGCCGCTCGCTCCGGTGCTCGACGCCGAGGTCATCCGCGAGGTGCGGCCGGAGGGCGGCATCGCGGCGCTCTTCGGCTCGCTGGCGCCCGACGGCGCGGTGGTGAAGGCCTCGGCGGTGCGGCCCGAGATGCAGGTGCACAGCGGACCGGCGCGGGTGTTCGACGACGAGGCGTCGGCGGTGCGCGCGATCCGCGACGGCGCGATCCACGCCGGCGACGTCCTGGTCGTCCGCCGCGTCGGACCGCGCGGCGCGCCCGGCATGCCCGAGATGCTGATGCCGACTTCGGCGCTCGCCGGCCGCGGCCTCGACGCCTCGGTGGCGCTGGTCACCGACGGCCGCTTCTCGGGTGCGACGCGCGGCGCCGCGATCGGCCACGTGAGCCCCGAGGCCGCCGGCGGCGGGCCGCTCGCCGGGGTGCGCGAGGGCGACCGGATCGCGATCGACATCCCCGCGCGCCGGCTCGACGTCTCGCCGGTGCGTCGAGGCGAGCCGTCGGCGCCGCCCACGCAGAGCAGGTGGCTGCGGCGCTACGCGGCGCTCGTCGGGCCGGCCCACCGCGGCGCCGTGCTCGGCGACCGGCCGGAAGCTCTCGCTCCGGCCGCCGATTCCCTCGCACTCGAACCCACTCACGCAGCGCATGGAGGATTCCCGCAATGACCACCCGTCCGACCGTCACCGTCGTTGGCTATGGCAGCCAGGGCCGCGCGCAGGCGCTCAATCTGAAGGACAGCGGCTGGGACGTGCGCGTCGCGACGCGCCCGGGCAGGTCGGAGCGCGCCGCGCGTGCGGATGGTCTCCGCACGGTGCCGCTCGAGCGCGCCGCCGAGACCGACGTCGTCCAGATCCTGCTGCCCGATCTCGCACAGCCGGCGTTCTACGAGGAGCATCTCGCCGGCCGACTCGCCGGCAGGACGCTGATGTTCTCGCACGGCTTCTGCGTGCACCATGGCGCGATCGTTCTCGAGCCCGGCGTCGACGTGGTGATGGTGGCGCCCAAGGCGCCGGGCAAGCTGGTGCGCGACGTCTACACCGAGGGCCGCGGCGTGCCCTGCCTGATCGCCGTCGCCCAGGACGCGAGCGGCCGCGCCCGCGCCACGGCGCTCGCGTACGCGGAGGCGCTCGGCGCGGCGCACGCCGGCATCCTCGACACGACCTTCGCGGAGGAGACCGAGACCGATCTCTTCGGCGAGCAAGCCGTGCTCTGCGGCGGCATGACCGAGCTCGTGGTCGCCGGCTTCGAGACCCTGGTCGAGGCGGGCTATCAGCCCGAGGTGGCGTACTTCGAGTGTCTGCACGAACTCAAGCTGATCGTCGACCTGGTCCACGAGGGAGGCCTGAAACGCATGCACGAGTTCGTCTCGGCGACGGCGCGCTACGGCGATCTCACGCGCGGGCCGCGCGTGGTCGACGCCCGCGCCCGCGAGGAGATGCGCCGCATCCTGGCCGAGATCCGCAGCGGCGAGTTCGGCCGCGAGTGGATGGCCGAGGTGGCGTCGGGCCAGCAGCGCTTCGCTGCCCTCGAGCGCCGCGACCTCGAGCACCCGATCGAGCGCGTCGGGGCCGCGTTGCGCTCGCGGATGACCCGTCCCGGCGGCGCCGGATCGGTGCGAGCGGAAGCCGTGCAGGCGGCGCGATGAGCGCACCGATGTCCGCTCCGGTGTCCGGCGCGGCGAACGCCGGTCCGACCGCGGCCGTGGACGGCGTCACTCCGGAGACCTGCGTTGCCGACGCGGCTCCCGGCGCCGCGGCCGTCGTCGGAACGAACGTCCCGGGCACGCACCGCATCGTCGAGGCGCTGCGGCGCGAGGGGATCCGCGCGGTCTTCGGCTATCCGGGCGGCGCCATCATGCCGCTCTACGACGCCTTCGCCGAGCTCGGCGTCGACCACGTCCTGGTGCGCCACGAGCAGGCGGCGGCGCATGCCGCGGCGGGCTATGCGCTCGCCGGCGGATCCGCCGGAGTCTGCGTCGCGACCTCCGGGCCGGGCGCGACCAACCTGGTGACGGGACTCGCCGACGCGCTGCTCGACTCGATTCCGGTCGTGGCGCTCACCGGGCAGGTGCCGACCTCGCTGATCGGCACCGACGCTTTCCAGGAGATCGACACCTTCGGCCTGACGCTGCCGGTGGTCAAGCACAGCTTCCTCGCCGAACGCCCGGACCGCCTGTGCGAGCAGCTCTGGAAGGCTTTCCGCATCGCCACCGGCGGTCGCCCGGGTCCGGTGCTGGTGGATCTGCCGAAGGACGTGCAGCTCGCGCCCTGTCGGGCGTTCACGCCGCGGCCGGGCCTGCAGGCGAAGATGACTCCCGGTTGGGACGGCCAGGGCCTCGAGGCGGCGATCGATCTCCTGCGGCGCGCCGAGCGCCCGCTGGTGTACGCCGGCGGCGGCATCTTCCAGGGTCGGGCGCGGGCCGCCTTCCGCGCCTTCGCCGAGCACCTCGGCGCTCCCGTGGTCTGCACGCTCAAGGGGCTCGGTGCGCTGCCCACGGGCCATCCGCAGCTGCTCGGCATGATGGGCATGCACGGTCTGCCGCGCGCCAACCGCGCGCTGCGGCAGGCCGACCTGCTGCTGGTGATCGGCGCACGGTTCGACGACCGCGCGACCGGCAAGCTCGCCGAGTTCTGCCCGCAGGCGCGCGTCGTGCATTTCGAGGTCGACCCCGCCGAGATCGGCAAGCTGCGACGCGCCGACGTCGCGCTCTGCGGTCCGCTCGCGGAGACGCTGCCGGCGGTCACCGAGGCGCTGCGCGGGCCGCGCCGATGGCATCCCGGCGCGGTGGCTCCGGAGGAGAACGGAGCGCCGTGGGAGGGCGACGGCCTCTGCCCGCGCGACCTGCTCGCGGCGCTGGACGCCGACGTCGTCACCACCGACGTGGGCCAGCATCAGATGTGGGCCGCGCAGTATCTGAGGTGCCACGACGGCATGCAGCTGATGACCTCGGGCGGTCTCGGCACGATGGGCTTCGGTCTGCCGGCGGCGATCGGCGCTCAGATCGCGCGGCCCGAGTCGCGCGTCGTCTGCGTCACCGGCGACGGCAGCCTGATGATGATGATCCACGAGCTCGCGACGCTCCGCCGCTATGCGCTGCCGGTGCGCGTCGTGCTGTTCGACAACGGCTGTCTGGGAATGGTGCGGCAGCAGCAGGAGCTGCTCTACGGCAATCGGGAGTCGGAGATCGACCTCGGCGACAACCCGGACTTCGCCGCCGTCGCCGCCGCGTTCGGCATCGCCGGCCGCACGCTCACGCACAACTCCGAGATTCCCTCGGCGCTCGCCGAGGCCGAGCGCGCCGCGGGGCCGTTCCTGCTGCACTGCAAGCTCGACCGGCAGGCGAACGTCTGGCCGTTCGTGCCGGCGGGGAAGGGCAATCACGAGATGCTGTTTCCCGAGGGCAGCGGCGCGCACGCGCTTCGCGCCGCCGGGGGCGAGCGGTGAATCTGCTCCTGGTCGTCGACGGCGAGCGTGGCGCGCTGGCGCGGATCCTGCTCACCGCCGAGCGCCGGGGGTTCCGTCCCGTGCAGATGAGCGCGACCGAGATCGGCGGCGGCTTCCTGGTGCACCTCGCGGTCGAGAGCACGCGGGAGATCGGGCTGCTGCAACGGATGCTCGCCCGCCTGCACGACGTCCGCCGGGTGACGCTGGCCAGCGATCTCGGAGCCGACGAAGTGTCGCGGAGCTGAAGTGCTGGACCAAGGTCCAGGGGCCGGACCGGCGCTCCTGGAAAAGACTTGCTCCATGCGAGACGCGCGCTCCGACGTTGACCGACGCCTGACCTCCTCGATCTCGGGCGTTGCCGCAGTGATCCTTGCGGCAGCGCTCGTTGCCGGCTGCGGCAAGTCTCCTGCCGCTTCCGACCCGGTGGCCGAGAAGGCGGCTGCCCCGATCGCGGCTCCCGCCCCGGCCGCGACGGCGGTGGCGCCGAGCCCGCCACCGGCCGAGGAGGTCGCGGAGCCCACCGAGCGGCCGCGGCCGACCGACGCCGCCGTCTTCCAGCCGTGGAACGGGGACCTCGACGGCATCGTCAAGCGCCGGGCGCTGCGGGCGTTGGTGGTCTACAACAAGACCAACTACTTCATCGACAACGGACAACCGCGGGGCGTGGCCTACGACGCGCTCCAGGCGTTCGAGGAAGCGGTCAACAAGCAGCGCAAGCTCGGCAAGCTGGCGCTGAAGGTGGTCTACCTGCCGGTCTCGCGCGATCGGTTGCTCGCCGACCTCGCCGCGGGCAAGGGCGACATCGCGATCGGCGGCATCACGGTCACCGACGAACGCCGCAAGACCGTCGACTTCACGGATCCGGTATTCCGCGACTCGAGCGAGATCGTGGTCACCGGGCCGGGCGCGCCGGCGATCGCGGCGATCGACGACCTCGCGGGCCAGGAGGTGTTCGTGCGCCAGGGGGGAAGCAAGCACGAGAGCCTGCTGGCGCTCAACGAGCGCTTCCGCCGCGAAGGGAAGCCCGAGATCGTGGTGCGCATCGCGCCCAGCGAGCTCGAGGATGAAGACGTGCTGGAGATGACCAACGCCGGCCTGATGCCGATCGTGATCGTCGACCGTCCGATCGCCGAGCTGTGGAGCCAGATCCTGCCGGCGATCGCCGTGCATCCGGACGTCGCCGTGCGGACCCACGCCGACTTCGCCTGGGCGATCCGCAAGAACACGCCGCAGCTCAAGGCCGAGCTCGACGCGTTCATCGCCAAGAACGGCAAGGGCTCCGCGTTCGGCAACCAGGTGCTGCAGAGGTACCTCAAGAGTCTGAAGTTCGTGAAGGACTCCGCCACGCCCGCCGAGCTCGAGAAGTACAACCGGCTGCGCGAGATCTTCCAGCGCTACGGGGAGCGCTACGACATGGACTGGCTGTTGATGGCGGCGCAGGGCTATCAGGAGTCCCGCCTCGACCAGGAAGTCCGCAGCCAGGTGGGCGCGATCGGCGTCATGCAGGTGATGCCCGACACCGGCAAGGAGATGAAAGTCGGCGACGTGCGCGAGGTCGAGGCCAACATCCACGCCGGCGTGAAGTACATGCGCTTCATGATGGACCGCTACTACAAGGACGAGCCGATGAAGCGGCTCGACAAGGCGCTGTTCACCTTCGCCTCGTACAACGCGGGACCGGGGCGCATGCGCGGCCTGCGCAAGCTCGCGGCCGCGCGCGGTCTCGATCCCAACGTCTGGTTCAACAACGTCGAGCGCATCGCGGCCGAGAAGATCGGGCACGAGACCGTCACCTACGTGAGCAACATCTACAAGTACTACATCGGCTACAAGCTGATCGCCGAGCAGCGGGCCGAGCGCGACAAGGCGCGCCAGACGGTGGCGACCGGAGCGAGCGCCCCGCCCCGGCGCTGAGCGGAAGCGAGCGCGGCCCGCGAGCCGGTGGGACTCGCGGGCCCCGTCGTTCGTTCGCGCCGGTCAGCGGGCAGCTTCCGCCGGTGCCTTCCAGGCCTGGGCCTGGAACGGCGGCTCGAGCTCCGGCTCCGTGACGTTGCCGGCGTAGTTGGCCATCACCGAGACCGCGAGCCCGGCGATGACCTCGAGCGCCTGAGCCGGCGTGAAGCCCGCGGCGCTGAGCTCGGCGAGCTCGGCGGCGCCCACCCGGCCGCGGCGCTCGATCAACGCCCGGGTGTACCTCGACAGCGCCGCGAGCCCGGCGTCGCCCGGCGGCCGGCGCTCGCGGATCGCACGCACGTCGTCGGCCGCGACGCCCTCCCGCAGCGCCAGCGTCGAATGGAACGCGACCGCCCAGGCGCAGTCGTTGGCGACCGCATTGGTGAGCAGCAGCGTCTGTCTTTCCGCGCCGCCGAAGGTGCCGCCGTGGAAGTTGCCGAAGGCGCCGACGAAGCCCGAGATCAGCGTCGGCGATTCGGCCATCGTGGCGGCGAGATTCGGAATCATGCCCACCGCCTGCTGCAGGCCTTGGAGGGCCGGCCGCGACTTCTCCGGCGCGGTGTCGAGGGTGTGGATGCGATAAGTCGTCATGGCTTGCTCCCAGCGAGCGAACCGGGTCGGCGGCATGCCGTCACGGTTCGGGCCATTCTTCGCATCCGCCGCCGCGGCTCAATTCTCCGCGAGGTAAGCGTCGGGGCTTACCTCGCAGGGAATTGTCCAGCCGCCGGCGCTGGGGATAATTGCCGCATGCAGACCGTACCCGCGCAGGTCGAAGCTCCCGCGATCGGCACCCTGCTGCGCTCCTGGCGCAAGACGCGGAGTCTCAGTCAGCTCGCGTTGGCGCTCGAGGCCGAGGTGTCGCCGCGCCACATCTGTTTCCTCGAGACCGGCCGGGCGAAGCCGAGCCGCGACATGGTGGTGCTGCTCTCGAACGTGCTCGACGTGCCGCTGCGCGAGCGCAACGCCATGCTGCTCGCCGCCGGATTCGCGCCGCTCTATCGCGAGAGCCGGCTCGACGCCCCCGAGCTCGCCGCGGTGCAGACGGCGCTCCAGGCGATCCTGCGCCAGCAGGAGCCCTATCCCGCCGTGGTCATGAACCGGCACTGGGACGTGCTGCAGGGCAACGCCGCCGCCGATCGGTTCTTCGGCCTGCTGCTCGGCGACCGCGAAGTTCGGCAGCCGATGAACGTGGTACGGCTGATGTTCGATCCGCGGGGCCTGCGGCCGGCGGTGACCAATTGGGAGGCGGTGGCCGAGACGCTGCTGCAGCGCGTGCACCGCGAAGCCGTCGGTGGAGTGCCGGATGAAGCGACCCTCCGACTGGTTGCGGAGGTGCTGGCCTATCCCGAAATCCCAAAGCGGCTTCGGCGCCTGAACCTCGCCGCGCCGTCGGTGCCGGTGATCCCCATCCGCTTTCGTCACGGCGAGGACACGTTCAACTACTTCTCGGCGGTGACCACGCTGGGGACGCCGCAGGACGTCACCCTTCAGGAGCTGCGCATCGAGGCCTTCTTCCCGGCGGACGCCGCGACGGAGGAGCGGGCGCGCGCGCTGCGCGACGGGCTCGGCGCCTGAACTCGCCCGGGCGCCCGCCTCGTCTCACTTTCCGCGGCGCTTCCGCTTCGCCGCGCCGGCGGGTGCTTCCGGCAGGCTCTCCGACCAGCGCGGACCGGACACGTACTCCTGCTCCGTCTGGCGCAGCAGCTCGAGCGAGCGCTTGGCCTTGAGCTCGGCGCAGGCGAGCAGGATGCCGTTGAGCAGCGCCTGCGGCGCGACGTAGGAGCCGGCGAAGGTCGAGCTGGCGGTCGAGGCGAGCAGGTAGCCGTCGCACTTGCGGGCGATCGGCGTGGTGTCGGTGTCGGTGATGCCGAAGGTCGGGACCTTGCGCTCGTGCGCCAGCCGCACGGTCTCGACCGTGTCCCGCAGGCAGCGCCCGAAGCTGATCGCGATCAGCAGGTCCTTCGGCGTCAGCAGCCGGACCTTGTGCAGCAGGACGCCGGCGCTGCCCACCGGTGCCTCGGCGTCGAAGCCGAGGGGCGTGAGCCCGTACGCGAGGTACCAGGAGAGCGCGGCCGCGAGGTCGATGCCGACCACCAGGATCTTCTGGGCGCGGTGGATCCGGCGCGCGAAGTCGACGACGCGTGCGACGTCGAGGCCGGAGCGCAGTTGGTTGAGGTTCGCCATGTCGCGGTCGAGGCTGGCGCGGACGTGGTCGACGACCGTGCCCTTCTCGCGCACCGTCGCCTCCATGATGCGGTAGGGCGTGATGTGGGAGACGAAGTGCTCGCGCAGGTCGGCGGCGAAGTCGGCGTAACGCGCGTAGCCCAGGACCTGGATGGTTCGCACGATGGTCGCCGGATCGACGCGGAAGCGGCGCGCCAGCGCCCGCGAGGAGAGGAAGTGCGTCTCGTCGGAGCTTTCGAGCGTCGCCTGGATCAGGCGCCGGCGGCCCGGGGTGAGCCGTGATTCCGCCGCGGCCAAGCGCGTCTCGATCGTGGAGCGGGCGACGGCGGGGCGGTCGGAGGCGATCAAGCGGCGGTCCTTCTCATGGTCGCGACTCTATCGCCGCCGAAGCTCGCCGGCCGAGCCGCCGGGCCGCGTGGACGGGAACCGGTGCGGAGTGCAACAGATGCGGCGATGTTGACAGTGGCGCAACAGGTGTTGCAGCATGCGCCATCCCGATGGGCGCCTTTCTCAAGCGGTACCTCATGCCCGGTCTCGCGTTCGTGGCGGCGGTGATCGGCGGCGGCTACGCCACCGGCCGCGAGCTGGTGGAGTTCTTTCTTCCGGCCGGGCCGGCCGGCGGTCTGCTCGGCATGGCGGTCACCATGCTGGTGTGGAGCCTCGTGCTGGCGGTGAGCTTCGAGCTCGCCCGGCGTGCCCGCGCCTTCGACTACCGCTCCTTCTTCAAGCTGCTCCTCGGGCCCGGCTGGGTGCTCTACGAGATCGCCTATGTGCTGCTGATCATCGTCATCATCGCGGTGATGGACGCCGCGGCGGGCGAGGTGGTCCATGACCTGCTCGGGGTGCCGAAGCTGGTCGGGTCGCTGCTGATGATCGCCTCCACGGCCTGCATCCTCTTCCTTCAGGCCGCCTGGGTCGAGCGATTCCTGTCGGCGTCGGTCGCCTATCTCTATCTGGTCTTCGCGATCCTCATCGTCTGGAGCCTGGCCGCGTTCGGCGACCGCATCGGCGCCGCGTTCGCCGAGCCGGTGGGCTCGCGCTGGTTTGCGGCCGGCGTGCGCTACGCCGGGTACAACGTCGCGATCATTCCCGCCGTGCTGTTCTGCGCCCGGCACTTCAGCCGCCCGCGCGAGGCGATCGGCTCGGGCCTGCTCGCCGGCCCGCTCTGCATGCTGCCCGGCGCCATCTTCTACGTCGCCATGATGGGCTTCCGCGACGAGATCGGCGGCGCGGCGCTGCCCTCGGCGTTCCTGCTCGAGAAGCTCGGCGCGCGGTGGTTCACCTGGGCTTTCCAGATCGCCGTCCTGTCGACGCTGGTCGACACCGGCGTCGCCATGCTGCACGGCATCAACGAGCGCATCGCCGCGGTCTACGACGAGCGCCGGCGCCCGATGCCGCGGGCGCTGCGGCCCGCGATCGCGGTCGGCATCATGGTGCTCTCGGTCTTCGTCGCCGACGCCGTCGGCCTGGTGGGCCTGATCGCCAAGGGCTACGGGCTGCTCACCTACGCGTTCATCGCGCTGGTCATCGTGCCGGTGCTCACGGTGGGGGTCTGGAAGATCCGGCGCCTGCCGGCGGAAGCGCCGGGCGGTTGAGGCTGAGGTCCTCATCCTACCGAGCCCGTGTCGCGTTCCGCGCTTGTCATCCTGAGCGCAGCGAAGGATCTCGCGGGGATGACGAAGGATGACCGCCGTGCCGGCTAGTCTCGAAGGGCGCCCGGGGCGCCTGGGGCGGCGCTCTTCGCCGCCGGCGGCTGGTAGCCGGGCCCGCGCACGACCCGCCCGGGCTTCGCCCCCGTGTGCTCGCCGTTCTTCAGCACCTGAACGCCGTTGACGAAGACCTGCGACACGCCGGTCGCGTAGACCTGCGCGTTCTCGTACGTGGCGTGATCGGCGATCGTCTTCGGATCGAACACCACCACGTCGGCGAGGTAGCCGGAGCGCAGGAAGCCGCGCTCCTTGATCTTGAGGTTCGTCGCCGGCAGCGAGGTGAGCCGCCGCACCGCCTCCTCGAGCGGGATGACCTTCTCCTCACGCACGTATCTGCCGAGCAGGCGGGCGAAGTTGCCGTAGGCGCGCGGATGCGAGTTGGACTTCAGGAACACACCCTCCGGCGCGGCCGACTCGGCGTCCGAGCCGAAGGCCACCCAGGGCTGCCGGAGCTGCTTCTCGAGGTTGGGCTCCGACATCAGGAAGTACATCGCGCCCACCGGGCTGTCGTCCTCGACGATGAGGTCGAGTACCGTCTCCTCGGCCGACTTGCCGCGCTCCCTGGCGACCGCCGCGAGCGTCTTGCCGGCGAGGGGCTTGAGCTTTTCGCTGTTGAAGCCGGCGAGCAGGATGCGCTCGGGCGAGCCGACGAGCAGGCCGAGGTTCTCCCATTTGTCGGTGGGCGTGCGCATCTCGGTCAGCACCTTGGCGCGGACCGCCGGGTCCTGCAGCCTCCTGCGGAACTCCTCGAAGCCGCCCTCCTGCACCCACGGCGGCGTCATCGCCGAGAGCCCGGTGCCGCCGGCGAGATAGGTGTAGTCGTTGGCGCTGATGTCGAGCCCGGCGGCGCGCGCCGCGTTCACCTTGGCGATGGCCTCGTCCATCTTCGGCCAGTTCGCCTCGCCGGCCGCCTTGAGGTGGTAGATCTCGGCGCCGACGTGCGCTTCGCGCGCGATCGAGATCAGCTCGTCGACCGCCTCGAGCAGGCGATTTCCTTCGCTCCGCATGTGGGAGATGTACCGGCCGCCGAACTCCGCCGAGGCCTTGTTGAGCTCCACCAGCTCGTCGGTCTTGGCGTAGAAGCCCGGCGGGTAGATCAGCGCCGAGCCGACGCCGAGGGCGCCTTCGCGCATGGCCTGGCGCACGAGCTCCTTCATGCGCGCGAGCTCTTCCGGCGTCGGGGGGCGGTCGGCGTAGCCGATCTCGTGGATGCGCACCGTCGTGGCACCCACGAACGACGCGACGTTCGGCGAGATGCCGCGGCGCGTCAGGCCGTCCAGGTAGTCGCCGAGGGTGGTCCAGTCGACGTCGTACTTGAAGTCGCCCTGCTGCTCGCGCGTCTCCTTCTTCATGGCGTCGCTGAGCGGGCCCATCGACCAACCCTCGCCGAACACCTCGAGCGTGACGCCCTGGCGGATGTCGCTCTGCGAGCGCCCGTCGACGATCAGCGACTCCGTGGCCCAGCTGAGCATGTTGATGAAGCCGGGAGCCACGGCCTGGCCGCGGGCGTCGATCTCGATCCTGCCGCGCGCGCCTCGCAGCGCGTGGTTTTCGGTCTTGCCCTCGTCGTTCGGATCGCCGGCCGGCGCCACGGCGACGATGCGGTCGCCGTCGATCGCGACGTCGCCGACGAACGGCGCGCCGCCGCTGCCGTCGTAGATCGTTCCGTTGCGGATGAGCACGTCGTACTCGTGCGGCGCGACGGCCGCCGCCGCACCGGAGAGCCCGCACAGGAGGAGAGCCGCCGCCGGGATGCCGAGGATCGTTTTCATGGTGAGACTCTACCGGTACGCCCCAGGGTGGTCAACATCTGCTGCACCAGTGTTGACGAGTTGCAACACATGATGTACTTTGCGCGCAACGATGATCCAGGAGCTGGCGCGGTACTTCGGCAGCCGCCGCGAGCAGTTGCTCGCGGAGGTCCGCGAGCTGGTCGAGCACGAGTCGCCGTCGCTCGACGCGGCCGCGACGACGGCGCTCATCACGATCCTCAAGCCGCGCCTCGAGGCCGCCGGAGCGACCGCGCGGCTGCACGCCACGGCCGCGGGCTCGCATCTCGTGGCACAGGCGAACTTCGGATCGCGGGCGGACACGCCGCCGGTGCTCCTGCTCGGTCACGTCGACACCGTCTGGCCGCACGGCACGCTCGCCCGCCGCCCCTTCCGCGTCGACGACCGGCGCGCCTTCGGTCCCGGGATCTTCGACATGAAGGGCGGCGTCGCGACGATCGTCGCGGCATTCCGCGCCGTGCAGGAGCTCCGTCTCGCTCCCCGGCACCCGCTCAAGGTCGTGCTTTCCTGCGACGAGGAGAGCGGCAGCACGAGCTCGCGCCGGCTCATCGAGGCCGAGGCTGCCGGCTGCGCCGCGGTCTTCGTCGCCGAGCCCTGCCTGCCGGGCGGCGCGGCGAAGACCGCCCGCAAGGGCTTCTCGATCTACGAGCTCGTCGTCCACGGCGTCGCCGCGCACTCCGGCCTCGAGCCGGAGAAGGGGGTGAGCGCCAACGCCGAGCTCGCGCACCAGCAGCTCGCCCTGGCGGGGTTGGCCGACCCCGAACGGGGAATCACCGTCAACGTCGGCGTGATCCGCGGCGGCACGCGGGTGAACGTCGTCGCGGCGGAGGCACGGGCGGAGGTCGACATCCGCTTCCGGACCCTCGAGCAGGCGGAGGAGATCGGGCGCCGGATGGAGGCACTGCGGCCCGTGCTCCCGGGCGCGCGGCTGGAAGTCCGTGGCGGTATCAACCGGCGGCCGCTCGAACGCACGGCCGGAGTGGCGGCGCTCTACGAGCGGGCGCGCGCGATCGCCGCCGAGCTCGGCTTTTCTCTCGGCGAAGGCGCGACCGGCGGCGGCAGCGACGGCAACCTCACGGCCGCCCTCGGCATCCCCACGCTAGACGGTCTCGGCGTGCAGGGCGACGGCGCCCATGCCGAGCACGAGCACATCCTGATCGACGACCTGCCGCGACGCGCCGCGCTGCTCACGGCGCTCGCCGCCGGAGGTCCGCTGCATGACTGACCTCAACGAGACGCTTCCCCTGGGCAGCGTCCCGATCACCATCCGCGACGTCGCCGGAGCGGAGGAGGCGCGCGCCGCCGAGCAGCTCCAGGCGGAGGTCTGGGGCATGGACGACCGCGACATCACCGCCGTCACGCATCTGATGGCGGTGAAGAAGGCGGGCGGCCAGCTCATCGGCGCCTTCGACGGCGCACGGATGATCGGCTTCGTCTACGGCTTCCTCGGCCTCGAGCGTGGAACGCTGATCCATCACTCGCACCTGCTGGCCGTGAAGCCCGGGTATCGCAACCACGACGTCGGCTACCGGCTCAAGCTGGCGCAGCGCGAGGCCGTGCTGGCGCAGGGCATCACTCGGATCACCTGGACCTTCGACCCGCTGCAGAGCGCCAACGCGCACCTCAACTTCCACAAGCTCGGGGCGACCAGCCGCACCTACAAGGTGAACTTCTACGGCGCCGGCACGTCGAGCTTCCTCCACCGCCTGGGCACCGACCGCTTCTTCCTCGACTGGGACATCGACAGTCCGCGCGTGCGGCAGCGTCTGCAGGAGGGCGGGCCGGAGGGAGCGGCGGAGGATGGTCGCGCGCTCGTGCGCCTGGCCCCCGACGGCTCCCCCGAGGAGGCCGATCTCGCGGGCGGCCTGACCGGAGATCGAGCGCTGATCGAGATTCCGTACGACATCAACGCCTGCGGACGCGAACGACCGGAGTGCGCGCTGCGCTGGCGCGAGCGCACGCGCCACGCCTTCGGCGAGGCGCTGGCCGCGGGCTTCCGGGTCGACGACTTCCAGCGCGCGACGCGCGACGGCCAGCGCCTCGGCGCCTACGTGCTGGTGCGCGACGCCGTTGCAGGCGGTGCCGAGGGGCGTGCATGAGCCTGCGACTCTCGCGGCTCCAGTTGCGCGAGGTGCGGATGCCGCTCAAGGCGCCCTTCGCCACCAGCTTCGGCGTCTTCTTGCTGCGTCGCATCCTGATCGTGCGCGCCTTCGATGCGAGCGGCGCCTGCGGCTACGGCGAGTGCACGGCGGCGGCGGAGCCGTTCTTCAACGCCGAGACGATCGAGACCGCGTGGCACGTGACCAGCGAGTTCATCGGCCCGCTGCTCGCCCAACGGCGGCCCGGCGGCGCCGCCGAGGTGACCGCGGCCCTGGCGCCGATCCGCGAGCACCGGATGGCGAAGGCCGGCGTCGAGACGGCGATCTGGGACCTCGAGGCGAAGCTCCAGGGAGCGCCGCTGTGGCGGCACCTCGGCGGCACGCGCACGAGCATCGACTGCGGCGTGTCGATCGGGCTGCAGTCGACGCCGGAGGCGCTCGTCGAGACGGTGGCCCGCGAGCTGGCGAGCGGGTATCAGCGCATCAAGATCAAGATCAAGCCGGGGGCCGACATCGCGCTGGTCGAGGCGGTGCGCGACCGCTTCCCGGACATCACGCTCTCGGTCGACGCCAACTCGGCGTACGCGCTCGAGCGCGATCTCCCGCTGATGAAGGCGCTCGACCGCCATCGCCTGCTGATGATCGAGCAGCCGCTCGCGGCGGGCGACCTCGTCGACCACGCCAAGCTCCAGCGCGAGCTCGCCACGCCCATCTGCCTCGACGAGTCGATCGTCGACGCGACCAGCCTGCGGCACGCGCTCGAGCTCGGTTCGTGCCGCATCGTCAACATCAAGCTCGGCCGCGTCGGCGGGCACGCCGAAGCGCGTGCGATCCAGGAGATGGCGCGCGCCGCCGGCGTTCCGGCCTGGTGCGGCGGCATGCTCGAGTCGGGCATCGGCCGCGCGCACAACATCGCGATGGCGACCCAGGCCGGTTTCTCGCTGCCCGGCGACGTCTCGGCGTCCGCGCGCTACTTCTCGGAAGACATCATCGACCCGCCGGTGACCGTTTCCAGCACGGGCACGATCGCGGCGCCCAGCGGTCCGGGCATCGGCTACGCGGTGGACGAGGCCCGTCTCGAGTCACTGACCGTCCGTCGCGCGGAGATCGCGCTTTGAAGGGGGAACTTTCATGCGTCCGACCGCAGTCGTTCTGATCGCCTTCCTCGGCCTCGTCTGGGCGGCACAGTCGCCGGCCCAGGAGCACGCGACCACCGCGCCGCTCGATCCCGTGGCGCCGGCGGCGACCGCCGCACCGGCCGCCGCCGCGGGCGGCCACCCGTTGACCGCCGACGATCTCTCGGCGTGGCTCGACGGCTTCCTGCCCTTCGCCATGGCGCGGGGCGACATCCCCGGCGCAGTGGTGGTCGTGGTGAAGGACGGCAAGATCCTGGTGGAGAAGGGCTACGGCTACTCGGACGTCAAGGCGAAGAAGCCGGTCGATCCCGAGACCACGCTCTTCCGGCCGGGCTCGGTGTCGAAGCTCTTCACCTGGACGGCGGTGATGCAGCTCGTCGAGGCGAAGAAGATCGATCTCGACGCGGACATCAGCACCTACATCGACTTCCCGATTCCCGCCCACAGCGGCCCGCCGATCACCATGCGGAACCTGATGACGCACACGCCGGGCTTCGACGAGATCATCCGCTCGCTCATCGTCACCGATCCCAAGGACCTGGTGACGCTCGAGCAGGCCCTCAAGTACCGCGTGCCGGATCGGGTCACCGACGCAGGCTCGACGCCGGCCTACTCGAACTACGGCGCCGGGCTCGCCGGCTACGTCGTGCAGAGGGTCTCGGGCCAGTCGTTCGACGACTACCTCGACAGCCACATCTTTCAGCCGCTCGGCATGACGCACGCGACGTTCCGCCAGCCGCTGCCGGCGGCGATGGTGCCGTCGATGTCGCAGGGCTACAAGCCTGGCTCGAGCGAGCCGCAGAAGTGGGAAATGATCGCGCTCGCGCCGGCGGGCTCGTTGAGCGCCAGCGGCGCCGACATGGGGCGGTTCATGATCGCCCACCTGCAGAAGGGCGAGTTCGAAGGCAAGCGCATCCTCGACGAAGCGACCGCGGTCGAGATGCACACCACGCCGTCGAAGATGTTCCCGGCCTTGAACGGCATGGCGCTCGGCTTCTACCAGGCCGACCTGAACGGCCACCGCGTGATCGCGCACGCCGGCGACACCGAGTTCTTCCACAGCGATCTGAATCTCTTCATCGACGACGGCGTCGGGATCTTCGTCTCTTTCAACAGCCCCGGCAAGGAAGGCACGGCGCAGCCGCTGCGCGTCGCCGTCACCAGCGACTTCGCCGATCGCTACCTGCCGTCGCGGGAAGCGCCGGCCCCGACCCTGGACGCGAAGACCGCGGCCGAGCACGCGGCGCAGATGGCGGGCCGCTACGTCTTCAGCCGGCGCTCGCACGAGACCTTCATCGCGCTGCTCAACCTGGTCTCGCAGGTCAAGGTCTTCCCCAACGCCGACGGCACGATCTCGGTCGACGCGTTGAAGGCGCTCAACGGCGAGCCCAAGAAGTGGCGCGAAGTGGCGCCGTACGTCTGGCAGGACGTCGACGGCGGCGAGCGCCTCGCCGCAGAAATCGCCAGCGGCCGGGTCGTGCGCTTCGGCTACGGGCCGTACCCGTTCATGCTCCTCGAGCCGGTGCCCTGGTGGGCCTCGGGAGCGTGGCTCGTCCCGTTCCTGGTGATCGGTCTCCTCGCGCTCCTGCTGACGGTGCTGGCATGGCCGATCTCGGCGCTGGTCCGCAGGCACTACAAGGTTCCGTACGCGCTCAGCGGCGCCGACGCGGTCGCGCATCGCCGCATCCGCATCGCCGCCCTGCTCGTGGTGCTGCTCATGGCGACCGTGGGCGTGACGCTCAGTCTCATGTTCAGCGACTTCAGCTACCTCACGACCGGCGTCGAGAAGTGGATCGCCGCCGTGCGCTTCCTCGCTCTCGTCGTCTTCGTCGTCGCGGCCCTGATCGCGCTGTGGAACGCGGCTGTCGTGCTGCGCAGCCAGCGCCGCTGGCCGGCGAAGGTGTGGAGCGTCGTGCTGCTGGTCTCCTGCTTGACCATGCTGTGGATCGGCTTCGTCTTCAAGGTGGCCGGCTTCGGCGGCCATATCTAGCTCACGTTCGAACACAAGGGGGGCACGCGATGGAGAACAGAGAAACCGATCGCTGGTCGCGGAGAGGCACGTGGAGCGTCGCGACCGTGTTCGCCCTGGCATCGTTGCTGAGTGCGCTCGCGGCGTGGGCCGACGACCCGGCGCCGGCGCCTGCGGGCTCGGCAACCGCCGCGACGGACCAGGCGACCCCGGCGGCCGACGCCGCCAAGGACGCCAACAAGGAGTCGGAGGAGAAGCCGGCGATCTCCGAGACCATCACCGTCACCGCCAACAAGCGCGAAGAGAACATCCGCGAGGTGCCGGCCTCGGTCAGCGTCATCGACCAGGATCAGATGGGCGACCTGGCGGTGAAGCAGCTCACCGACTTCGCGAACTACGTGCCGGGCCTGAACGTGACCTCGAGCGGCACGCCCGGGCAGACCAGCATCACGCTGCGCGGCATCGCGCCGATCTCCTCGAGCGCCACCGTCGCAACGTACGTCGGCGAGGCGCCGCTCGGCTCGAGCGGCCTCTACCAGCGCGCGACGCTTTCCAGCACATTGGGATCCTAAGCTTAGAATTCCACGTGGACAAGTTGTCGCG
>JADMIO011367235.1_pt1 | contig 17011 bp, 14 predicted proteins | sample 8958161 | NCBI WGS metagenome assembly JADMIO01 (sample SAMN16585339, study PRJNA669376) | soil metagenome | isolation source: Crop rotation soil | place: USA: Cullars Rotation, Alabama | collected 2011
CCCGCCACTTTGGTGTTCGAGAGCACGTTCCACCAGGTGGTGAAGTCGTCCGTCTCCTCCAGCGGCGTGGTGGGCGGATGCTGCATCCGCTTCCACAGCGGCTCGGTGCGGTAGGACCTTGGGTGCAGCGCTCTCCGCCATTCGCCCTCCCAGACTGTCTTATCGGCAACCGCGGAGTCCATCGAGTCTCCTGTAGCGATTATCTCATTCATTCCATGGAACGTTTCGAGTCTACGCTGATTCCTTACTCACGTCAACGTGACAGTCGTTGCCCAGCGTGGGCCCACCCTCTTATACACAACTCGTCTGAACGGTGGTCTTCCAAGAGCTCCGCGGATCTTTCAGGAAATCTGCCCCGGAGGGGCAGGCGTTGCCCAGCCTGGGGTGGCAACCCCAGGAATCGGTCCACGGATCGCCCTTCCAGGGCGGATTCCAGGCTCAGAACGGATTGTTCGCCAGCGCCTTCAGCTTCTCGTGATACGTACGCCCGGAGCGCAGGCGGACGTCGTGCGGCAGGGTGACCACGTACTCGCCGTGCAGGGACGGCTCCAGCTCCTGGATGCGCCCGACGTTGACGATGATCGAGCGGTGGATGCGCAGGAAGGTCTCGGGATCGAGCGATTTCTCCAGCGTGTTCATGGCCACGTGCACCAGATGCGACGACCGGCCGACGTGCAGCTTGACGTAGTTCTCCGCGGCCTCGATCCAGTCCACGTCGTCGATCTCCACGAAAGTGGTCTTGCCCGCCGTGCGCACCGCCAGCCGCTTCAGGGGCCGGCGCGGCGCGGTCATGGTTTCGAGGAGGGAGAGGATCTGCCGGCTCGCCTCTTCCACGGGCTGCGTCTGGAGCCGGGCCTTGGCGCGGGCGAGCGCCTGGGCGAATCGTTCCCGGGTGACGGGCTTGAGGAGATAGTCGACGGCGTTGATCTCGAACGCCTGAATGGCGTACTTGTCGTGCGCCGTGACGAAGACGACCACGGGCATGCGCTCGGCGCCGATCTCCCGGACGACGGAAAGCCCATCCATCTCCGGCATCTGCACGTCGAGGAACACGAGGTCCGGGCGCGTCGTGCTCAGAGCGGACACCGCGTCGCGGCCGTCCTTGGCCTCGTGGATCTCCGACACGTCCGCATCCCCGGCGAGCAGCATGCGCAGGCCTTCACGGGCCAGGGGCTCGTCGTCAACGATCAGCACGGTCCAAGGCATGGGTTTCCAGGACCTCCGTCGTAATCATTTCGATCTTTCCAGGCTCGACGCGATAGGGAAGGATCATGGTGGCGACCGCTCCGCCCTCCGCGCCGTTCTCGATCGTGAGCGTGGCCGCGTCGCCGTAGAGCTGTTGCAGCCGCGCCCGCGTGTTCGCCAGGCCGATCCCCCGTGAGTCGAGGCCCTCGGGCGGGAGTCCGGGGCCGTCGTCCCGCACCTGGATCTTCAGGTTTCCGTTCACTTTTACGGCGTCGATCTGAATCCTGCCCGCCGCCGAGCGGCGCCCGATCCCATGGCGGACGGCGTTCTCCACGATCGGCTGGAGGCCCAGGTGGGGCACCGCGGCGTCGAGAGCCGCCGGCTCCGCGGAGATCTCGATGCGCAGGCGATCCTGGAAACGGACCTCCTCGATGGAGAGATAGAGCTCCAGAGACTCCAGCTCGCGCCGCAGCGGCACCTCCTGGGTTTCCACGTCTTCGAGCACAGAGCGCAGGAGATCGCTGAGACGGGAGAGCATCTCCTCCGCCTGCTGGCCTTTCTCCTGGCGCACCAGCACCATGATGGCGTTGAGCGTATTGAACAGGAAATGGGGCTGGAGCTGACCTTTGAGCGCGCTCAACTGCGCCTGCACGAGCCGGGTCTTCAGCTCGGACGCCTGGAGCTCGAGCTGGAGAGCCTGCCGCCTGCGTTCCTGATACCGGTTGTAATAGAGGAACGTGGCCTGGAGGCCCAGCACGATCCAATACGCGACGACGCTGCCGTGGAAGCCGAGGAGCATCAGGAGGAAGAAGGTGGAAAAGAAACCTTTCATGATGGCCGGGAAGAGCCCCATCCGCGGCAGGATGAAGCTCTCCAGGATGAGCTGCACGAGCGTGAAGAGCACGCTGCACGACAGATGGAGCAGCGTGCGCCGCAGCCACTTCCGACGTTCGAGGGGGAAGCGGCGGCCGAGCCAGAGGATGGCCGGGGTGAGGGCGGCCGAGAGGGAGACTCCGGTGAGCCAGGACACCACGGGGTGCCACCAGGGAGTGGGATCGTTCGAGACGAGCTGGCGCGTGAGGTCCTGCGTGGAGAAGAAAAGGCCGAAGCCGATCCACGCCAGCCAGACTCCGGCGGCCTTCTGCACCCTGCGGCGGTTCGTGGGTTCCATGGACATAGAGTACTGGAGCTCGCGGGCCGGTGCCTGCCCGTTCGTCACTCCGCCGGGCCAGTTGGTCAAAAACTCCTTCCGGCCACCGCCCACCGGCTTCATGCTGGATTCCGGAAGGAGATTCGTCATGAACGAACCATGCTTGGCAGAGCTGTCGGGCGTGCACAAACGATATGGCAGCACGGTCGCGCTCGACGGGCTCGACCTGGAGGTGGGGCGCCGGGAGCTGCTGGCCGTCCTCGGCCCGAACGGGGCGGGCAAGACGACCGCGATCTCGCTGCTCCTGGGGTTGCAGCCGCCGGACACAGGCACGGCACGCCTCTTCGGCCAGTCGCCGAAGGCCCTGGCGGCCCGGCGCCAGACCGGCGTGATGTTGCAGGAGGCCTCGCTGGCGCCGGAGCTGCGCGTCCGCGAGCAGGTGGACCTCGTGGCCAGCTACTACCCGGCGCCGCTTGCCGTCGACGCCGTGCTGGAGAAGATTCAGATCGGCGCGCTGGCCCGGCGTCCCTACGGCAAGCTCTCGGGCGGACAGAAGCGTCAGGTGCAGCTCGCCATGGCGGTCGTCGGCCAGCCGCGGCTCCTGTTCCTCGACGAGCCCACGGTGGGGCTCGACCCGCAGGCGCGGGAGCTCCTGTGGGCCGCGATGCGCGAGCTCGTGGATCAGCAGGGAGCCTCCATCGTGCTCACCACTCACTACCTCGAAGAGGCCGAGGCCCTGGCCGACCGGGTCGTCGTCCTCGGCAAAGGAAAGATGATCGCATCCGGCAGCGTGAGCGAGGTGCGCGCTCTCGTGGCGCGCCAGCAGATCACCTGCGTCACCTCGCTGACCGTGGAGGAGATTGCGACGTGGCCCGGTGTAGAAGAGGTGAGCCGAGATCCCCAGGGCCTGCGCGTCACCACCCGCGAAGCCGAAACCGTTGTGCGGCGGCTGCTCGCCGCCGATCCCGATCTCAAGCGGCTGGAGATCCGGCGCGCTGGTCTCGCCGAAGCCTTCGCCGAGCTGACTCAGGAGAACGCGTCATGAATGCCACGACTTCCTCCACGCTGGAGCTGGGCGCCGAGCGCGCCCAAAGCTCCGATCTTCCCAAGGGCCGGCTGTTGCGCGCCTATCTCGCCGAGGCCCGGTATGAATCGGTGCGCATGCTTCGGGCCCCGGGCTTCGCCATTCCGTTCCTCGGCATGCCCGTGCTCCTCTATCTGCTGTTCGCCGTGCTCATCGCCGGCACCGCCGCCCAGAAGGACCCGACGGTGGCAAGGTTTCTCTTCTCGGGCTTCGCCATCTTCGGCATCATCGGACCGGGCATGTTCGGTTTCGGCATCGTGGTGGCGACCGAGCGCGGGCAGGGGCTCCTGCGGCTCAAGCGCGCGCTGCCCCTGCCCCTGGGGGCCTATCTCCTCGCCAAGATGATCATGGCCATGGTATTCGCCGCGATCATCATGGCGACCCTGCTCATCGCCGGGCTCTCGCTCGGCCACCTGACGCTGACCGCGGGCCAGATCGTGCAGGTCACTTTGATCGGCATCCTGGGAGCGGTGCCATTCTGCGCCATGGGATTGCTGATCGGAACCTGGGCGACGGAACGGAGCTCGCCGGCTTTCGTGAACCTCGTCTACATCCCGATGCTGCACCTCTCGGGACTGTTCTATCCGTTGCCGAAAGGCCTGCAGGCGCTGGCGCCCGTCTGGCCGGCCTACCATCTGAAGATGCTCTCGCTCGGCGTTCTGGGAGTCGTAAAACCGGGCGGGGCTCTGATCCACGTGGCGGTCCTCGCCGGGGTGACGGTGCTCTTCGGCCTGATCGCTCTCCGGCGGCTGGAACGCGTGGGTTGAAGGACTGCAAGGACAACAAGGACAGCAAGGACTCCAAGGACTTTTCCCGTCCTTGCTGTCCTTGCAGTCCTTTATGTCCTTTGTCCTTTACTGGCCCTGCACGTGAAACCGAGCATTCTTGCTGGTGAGCTTGAGGCTCTCCCGCGGCGCCGTGATGGCAAAACCATTATCCCAGGAGGAGATCACGTCCCCCGCCGACCACGTCGCCTGAATGGTGTCGCCGGCCAGGGTGGTGATCTCGGCTCCGGTGGCGCTCAGTTGGGTCACGATGGCGTAATCCCCGGCGTCCACCAGCACCGCATCACCGCCCTCAGGCCGGCTCATCCGGCTGACCGAGAGATTGACGTCGAAACAGTGAGGGCCTGGCACCGCCCCGTCGGGGAGCGTGGCCAGCCGGCAGGAGAGCACTCCCGTCTGGGACAGGTCGGTCGCCATGTCGGTCGGAGGCAGGATCGTGGAACCGGCTCCGGTGTAGATCTTGATCTCGCTGAGCATGTTGTTGCCATCGTCATCACGGCCGCAGCGGTTCCAGTAGAGGGCCTGGGGATAAGCGATGAACGGGCGGATCGAGTCGGGGATCGGGAGCGAGGAGCCCGTCCAGTTGAGGCCGCCGCCGCTCCACTTCCCGGTCTGGGAGTAGCCGTTGGTGCTCCAGTCCGGATCGCTCACCGCGAGGCGGAAGTGCCCCGCGTTGCCCGCGCCCTTCGCCGCCACGTGGACGTGGTGCTGCTGGTTGTCGATCAACTGCGACGCATCCCAGTTGGCGCCCTTGCCGTGTACCGTCCGCGTCCGCGCCACCTGGTTCTGCTCCTCGGACCAGGCGAGGTAGAAATCGCCGGTCAGACGGTTGGCGTTCAGCGAGATCGAGACAGGAGCCGGGAGCGATTGGCCCGGCGCCGGATCGCTCACCACCTCCTGGAAAACCTGGGACCAGGCCAGGGTGTTGTCCTGTTCGTAGACCCGCGGGCCGCTCTTCGTGTCGGTGGCATGGCAGGGGCCCACGGTGCTCTGCTCGTTGGAAACCAGGAGAGCAGCGATCCTGACGATCAACGGACCGCAGGGAGGGTGTGACAGAGCGATCGACGGCTGATAGAAGCCGGTGTTGGCACAGTTGACGGTGTCGACCACGTCCCCCAACAGTATCGGGCTGAACGGGGGAGCCGCCATCGGGAAGGTCGTGTAGTGCACCCGGTCGCGGGTCGTCCAGGTCAGATGGACGATCCCGTTCTCCGCGGCGATGGAGGGCTCGCCTCCCAGGAACACGATCTCCTGGGGCTGCGACCAGCAGCTCTCACAATTGACCTGGGTCTGATAGGCATACCAGAGGCTCGGGATGACGTAGGACCTGTTGACCCAGGCCACCACGGCCAGGCCGCTGCTGTCCATGGCCACCGTCGGCTGGTAGGAGAATCCGTCCATGGTGAGCTGGTGATCCATCCAGGTTGCGGTGAGAGGATCGTATTTCTCGACGATGATGTCAGAGTTTCCGTACTGCGTCGTCGAGGACGCGAACACGGCGAGAAGATTGTTGAAGCGGCCGTTGACGATCATGTTGCCGTTGCCGTAGGCGAGGTTCGGCTGGGTCCAGCCGCCGGTGACGATCGGATCGAGGCCGGCCTCCGCCCGGGAGCTGAAGGCGAGCCCGCAGAGCAGCAGGCCGAGGATCAAAAGCAGGTTCTTCGACATCGGATTCCTCTCATGGAAGTTGGACGCGATCGAGATACACCTCTCCCGGAGGCGTCCGTACACGCCGGGAGAGGCACGCCTTCCAGTCAGGCACAATGAAAAGTGATCAGTCGAGGATCAGGGATGGGGAGGCCGCGATCCCACCACGTCCGTCGGCTTGACGCAGACCGGGCAGTGCCGCATGTCTCCCCACGTTCCGCAGGCGGGATGGCTCGCCAGATTCTTGTCGAAGACGCCGCCGAACAGCACCAGGTTGCTGGCGCCCTCCCCGAGGTTCGGTCCGCCGTCGGGCACGGTCGCCCAATGCCCCGTGAGCTCCAGCGGAACCACGGCCGGCTGCTCGAAGGACGTCTCCTGATTGCGGTTGGCGAAGTGATAGCGGACGGCGAGCTTCACCACGCCCGCGAAGACCCCCTGCGTGGGGTCTGTGGCGGAGGGTTCGAGGGTCAGCCCGGAGACCGGCTGCGACTCCGGCTCCGGATCGAGGATCATGGAGATGTCCCACTGGCCGCAGGGTGTATCGACCGGCGTGCTCCCCGGCCAGGAGCCCGGGCTGACGGGCTGGAGGGAAACATGCCAGGAGCCATTGTCGAGCGTGGCCTGGGTCACGAGCAGGATCACATGGGGCGGCGGCGGGCCGAGCTGCAGATCGCACTCTCCCCGCGGAGCGAGCGTGCCCCCGTCGACCGCGACGTAGCCGTTGCCGTTGCAGAGGCCTTCGCGCACCGCGCTGGTATCCACGGGAAGGAAGGAGAGCGCCACGGAGTCGAGCACGATCTCCAAAGTGCCGGTGCGGATGCCCGGGTTCGCCGGGTCGGCCGCGACGAGGAGCGGCGAGACGAGCAGACAGAGGAAGAGAAATCCAACAATTGAGAGACGCAAGAGACAGCCCTCCTGTTTTGCCTTCACGGCCGGAGTTCAGGGTACGGCAGGCACCCCGAAAGTCTGGATCGCCCCTCTACGCGGAAAAGCGGGGAAAAGGGGCTCACGCACCCCGCGGTCATTTTTTCCCTCGCAGCTCGGCGAGGAACCGCAGGGCGTCGGCCCGTTGAGCTTCGGCGCCGCGGATGCCGGAGAGCTCGTCGATCCCATGCCGCAGCGTGTTCGCGGCGGCGGCTGGATTCCCCTGGTCGCGCTGCACCGCCGCCAGGCCCTGGAGGGCGTAGGAGAACCCTTGAGCCTCCTCGGGCAGGTGCCTTCTGTAGATCTCGCAGCTCGCCGCATAGGCTTTCTCAGCCACCGCGAGATCGCCCTGCAGGCGGGCAGTGTCCGCCAGACCGTTCAGGGCCAGGGCCTCCATCCGCTCCTGCGGTGGATTGAGCCGCCGGCACAGCGCCAGACCCTGCTGGAAAGAGGCCCGGGCGGCTTCGAGCTCACCCCGCTTCTCCTGCACGATGCCCAGGCTGTTGAAGGTGCGGGCGACGTCGGGATGATCGCGGCCCAGGAGATGCTGGCGGAGGGCGAGGATCTCCTGATAAGCGCGCTCGGCGCCCGCCAGATCCCCGCTCTGGAAGAGGACGGCGGCCAGATTGCTGCGCACCCGGACCGTCTCCGGATGATCCTCGCCCAGCGCCTCCAGGCTGAGCCTCAGGCTCTCCTGGAAACGCGCCCGCGCCACGGGGAAGTTTCCCTGGCTGCGCGCCAGCCATCCCTGATTGTTGAGCCCGTCGGCCAGCGATCTCTTCCCTTCGGGACCTGCCCGGCGGGCGATGGCCACCGCTTCCGCGAAACAGGAGGCGGCCCGGGCCACGTCCCCCTCTTCAGCGATGACGAGGCCGAGGCCGTTCAGGTCCTCCGCCAGGGGCAGGGCCTGGGGACCGAAGAGCCGCCGCCGGCTGGCGATCGCCCGTTCATAGAATCGCCGCGCCTCCTTGCCATCTCCCCGCTGCCAGGCCACGTGACCGAGGAAGGTGACGAGCGCCGCGGCCTCGCGCTCCGCCTCCCGGCCGCTCTGGCGCGAGCGCAACGTGAGAGAGCGCCGCAGATACTTGTCGGCGTCGTCATAGAGGCCGAGGTTGGCATACACCTCTCCCACCGTGCTCAGGAAGTCGGCCTGCCACTCCGGCGCCGTACCGGGTTGGTCGATCAGCCGGCGCGCTCCATGATCCAGCAGCTCCCGGACGGTGAGGGTGTTGCCGCGGTTCTGCTCGGGATCGGCGCCGCGGAACAGCTCCTTGAGAAACCCCGTGATCGCCTCCGCGCGGTTGCGTTCGCGATCGATCTCATACGTCTGCCAGGCCGCGGTGATGGCGAAGAGAACGAGGAAGAGGGCGAAGGCCGAGGCCAGCTTGTGGCGCACCACCGCGCGGCCCAGCCGGTAGGCGAGAGTGGGGGAGCGAGCCGCTACGGGCTGGTTCGTGAGATGCCGCTCGACGTCGTCCGCCAGGGCCGCCGCGGTTCCGTAGCGCCGCATGCTCTCGTGTGCCCGGGCCGTGGCCACGATGGTGTCGAGATCGCCCCGCAACCGGCGGGAGAGCCGGCGCCCTTCCGCACCTCCGATCAGGTTTCGCACGGCCTGGCTCGGCGGCCGGTCCGCCCAGCCCGGCCCCAACTGGCGCTCGACCGCCGAGGGAGTTTTCCCTATCAGCAGCTCGTAGAGGAGGATGCCCAGACCATAGACGTCCGTGGCCGTGGTCACCGCTCCACCTTCGATCTGCTCCGGGCTGGCGTAGTCCGGAGTCATGGGCCGCTGGTGGATCTCGGTCAGCTCCGTCAGCCCGGCGAATCCCGTGGGATCGAGCAGCTTGGCGATCCCGAAGTCGAGGAGCTTGGGCTCGCCGTCCGACCCCACCAGGATGTTGGCCGGCTTCAGGTCGCGATGAACGATCAGACGCTGATGAGCGTATTGAACGGCGGAGCAGACCTTGAGAAAGAGCTTCAGCCGATCTTCGACTCCCAGCTCGCAGGCCGCGGCGAACTGAGCAATGGGCTCTCCCGCCACGTACTCCATGACGAAGTACGGCCGGCCATCGGAGGTGGAGCCGCCAGCATAGAGACGGGCGATGTGCGGGTGGGCCAGCCCGGCCAGGATACGCCTCTCGTGAAGGAAGCGCCGGACGATCCCGTCCGTGTCCATTCCCCTTTTGATCAGCTTGACGGCGACCTGCTGCTCGAATCCCTCCTCGTCACGGGCGGCGAGGTAGACGGCACCCATCCCGCCCCGGCCGAGCTCGGAGAGAACCCGGTAGGGACCGATCCGCAGCCCGGTCACCGCCGTCTGCAGATCCTGCCAGACGCCGGGAGCCACGGCCGCCGCGCCCTGCTCGAGGCGATCGTCCGCCTGATCGTAGGCCGCGAGCAGAGCGCCGACCTGAGCGATGAGTGAAGGATCATCAGCCGCCGCAGCCTCCAGCCAGGCGCCGCGGGCGGGGAGCGGCTGCTCGAGCGCGTCCCCGAAGAGCTGCTTGATCCGCTGCCAGCGCTCAGCGCTCATCGTCCCTGGCCGCGCGTCCCATTTCGATCGTCAGCCAGGCCTTGGCCATGGCCCAGTCGCGCTTGACCGTCGCCTTCGAGATCCCGAGGGCGGCCGCGGTCTCCTCGACCGTCAGACCGGCGAAGAAGCGCAGCTCGATGATCCGGGCCTGTTGCGGATCGCGAGCCTGGAGATCGTCCAGCAGGCGATCGATGGTGAGGATGTCGGCCTCTTCGGGAGCGGCGGTGGCGAGAGCGGCATCCAGCTCCACGGCGACCCGGATGCCGCCGCGCTTCTTGGCCACCCGCGCCCGGCACTGATCGACCAGCACCCGCCGCATCACCTGCGCCGCGATGCGCAGGAAGTGAAGGCGGTCCTGCCAGTCCATCCGCCGCTGATCGAGCAGCCGCAGATAGACCTCATGCACCAGGCTGGTCGGCTGCAGGGTGATGTGGGCGGCCTTGTCGCTCAGCAGCAGACCGGCCAACCCGCGTAGCTCTTCGTAGACGACGGGCATCAGGCGGTCGAGCCGGTCGCGTTCCTCCTGCGCTTTCTCCATGCCTCCGCCTCCGCCGGATCGGGACGGACAAGCCTACTACGACACGACCGGCGGAGGCATTCAGTGCTCCGGCGGGAAGCCGAGAGTCGTCATGAGGGTGATGACGGCGGCGCCGACGCGCTGAGCATCCTGCGCTCGCGTCGTAACGCGGTACTTCACGAACCACGGCCCGCGTTTGAACAAATAGACGCGGGAATCGAGATCCGTGGCGGGGCCGCCGGCAAACTCCTCGGACCACGCGAAGCTTGCCATTCTGCCGGTGACCGGGCCCGCAGGCGTGGTGACCGACACCTCGGATGAGCTGCGGGGCCCGGCATGATGGGCCTGCCGAACGTCGTCGAGAACTTGTGAGAAATGCGACTGCAGAGACTCGCCCGGATCGGGATAGACGTAAGCCGTGACCGTGGCGATCTTTGAGATGCCCATCTGGTAGTGGATACCGACGTTGTCCTTCGATCCGGGGAACTGGTGGACCGACGTGCGATAGAAGTCCTCGAGCTTCTCGGGAAAGATCATGCCTGATGGATGCCGATAGTCGCCTTGAACTTTCAGCTCGCGATCTGCGGCCGGCAGCCTCGGGCTGGTCGAGCCGCAGGCCAGGCAGAGAACGAGTGAAAAGAAGAGGAGAAGAAGCTGTAGACCGCGACTCGTTCTCACGAATGGACCCCAATGGCCTGACGGATCCGTGCGATCTGCTTGAGATGCACGAGGTCGTGAGCCGCGTAGAGCTTGATCATGTGGCTCAGCGGCTCGTCGCCGCGCTCGGCGTGGCGCATCACCCGCTGCATGTCCTCGGGCGTCGCCCGCCGCAACAGCCGGAGGTTCAACTGCCGCAGCAGTGTGAAATCCTGCAATGAGGTGGCGATGTCCGCATCCTGATATCCCAGGCGTTGCGCCCAGAGGTCCTGGTCGTAGCCGGGCAGCTCGGGGGAGTCGTGAGCGAGCACCATGCGGAAGCGGAAGGCGCCCACCAGCTCGGAATCGGCCAGGTGCTGCACCACTTGGCGGATGGACCACTTGCCGGGGCGTTCGGGGGTGCCGTCCTGCTCCGGCGTGAGACCGGCCACCGCCTGACGGAGGGCCGCGGGAGTTTCGGCGAGGACCTCCATGGGATCGCGCGAGCCGAGGGTCTGAAGGAGAGCCGCGGTGTAGGCCCCGGCCTGGGCGACTGCGTTGGAAGCGCTGTAGGCGAGCTCGGACATGGTATCTCCTGGTAGGAAGTGACGCTGCCGCGCCGGTATTATGCCGCAATGCCCTTCACTCTCCATCCCACGCTCGCCCGTGACACCGTCGAAGTGGCCCGCCTGCCGCTCTGCCGCGTGCTGCTGATGAAAGACCGCCGCTTCCCCTGGCTGATCCTGGTCCCGGAGCGGGAGTCCGTGCGGGAGATCCACGAGCTGACGCCGGCGGACCGCCACGCTCTCATCGAGGAGATCGCCCGGGCGAGCGAGGTGCTGGCGCGCCTCTTCGATCCCGACAAGCTGAACGTCGGCGCCCTGGGCAACATCGTGCCCCAACTCCACGTCCACCTCGTCGCCCGCACCACGACCGATCCCGCCTGGCCTGGACCGGTGTGGGGCTTTGGGGTGGCTGAGAGTTATACGGACGGGGAGTTGGAGGAGGTGCGGGGGCGGATCGCGGAGGGGTTTACGGTCTGAGGCCGGCGGAGCCTAGTCGACGTAAAACTCGGCGTGCTTTTCGACCACGCGGCCCTTGCGGAAGAGTAGAACCCTGCACCGGAAGTTGGTGTCGCCTGGGCTGAAGCTCCAGCGCTCGCCCGTATCGGCGCCGCCAGTCGAACGGTTGTCGATAGACCAGCGCTTCTGCGGAGGTCCAAGCAGAGACAGAGCTTCTGCTTCAGACATTCCGACGCGGACGCGCCGAAAGCCGGAGTCCGTGTACCCAGGGGTATACTGCGTGTCCTCCGTCGAGAATCGGCTCCACAGCCAGCCATCGAGGCCGTCGATCAGCCACAGGTGCAATCCCACCAGACCGGCCGCGAGGACCGCGAGCAGGCCTACACAGGTGAGAACGATCGCTTTCCTGCTCCTTCTCAACGTTGCCGCCTCACAGACTGCAAGGCCTCTGCGTCCAGCGTCTCGACGAGCAACGGCCGGTGATCGCCATGCTGCTTCCAGTCGTCGTACGCGCCGATCTCGACGCGGCGCAGGTTTTTGACCCACTCCTGAGGAATGAAGCAATAGTCGATGTGGAATGGACGTTGCTCCTTCCGCACTCCTGAACGACCGCGATGTCCGGCGCCAGGGCGTCCAGCAGAGGAACCTTTCTGGCGTACGCGCCACGGCAGCAATTCCAAGTGACCAGGCGCATTGGCGAGGCCTCAGCGCAACATGCCGGCGACGCTCGACTGCTCGTAGACCCAGTGTCCGTCGATCAGCCGCATCTCGACCAGATAGAGCATGTGACCGTTCTCGTAGGGCACGCCTTCGACCTCGAGCACCGCGTGGTCGTTTGCCACCAGCTCGCCGCCAGTGATCTTGGGCTTTTTCGGCAGCCGGACATCCAGGATCTCCTTCGCCGAGGCGAGATTCTCCGCCGGCGTGCGCCAGTCTTCCTGATAGCTCTTGGCCTGCTCCGGTGTGAGGAGCGCCAGGATCTTCGCCAGATCGTTGCCGCCGACCGCAGCACGCAGGGCCAGCAGCGCCTTGCCGGGAGCCTCGCCGTCCTTCGCCAGCGGTTTGCCTGGCGTGCGGGACAGCACGTCGGCCTCGAAGCTCACATCCATCGACCAGGTCGGCCCATCCATCGACTTCACGGGTTTCGCCGTCTTTACATTGCAGGCGATGCGCACCGGCGTGTTCTCCTTGCAGCTCGCGATGAGCGAGCCGGGCTGGCCCATCATCGTGCCCGAGGTGTCGAGGTACTGGGTGCCACCCACGTGGGCGTTCACGCTGGTCTCGCCGTTGGCGCGCACGCTGAAGGCGAGATAGTCGTCGTCGTGCACGGCGGGATCGTTGATCGCCACGGCGTAAGGATCGAGCGATGCGGCGATCGCCGCGCGGTCCACGGGCTTGGCGGTCAGCATGACATGGGTCTCGACGGTGCGCGGGTTGAACTGATCGCGCATCCGGAAGGCCGCGACCTCATGCACCGGCACCGTCTTTCCGTCCAGCACGAACTTGCCCGAGATCGAGTTGGCGTGGGCGACTCCCAGTCCGGGAAGGGCAAGCGCCAGAACCCACAGCCGAGCGAAACGCGGTGTTCTCATTGCGACCTCCATTGCGAGGACGGTTCGAGAGGCGACGAGCGTGGAGTGAGCTCATCCACTTTCCCAGCGCCAGGCAGGACCCTCTATAGTCTAGACGTCCTCGGGATCGAGATACCAGTGGGCGCCGCCGAGGAGCGCTCTCACCTGATCGAGGCCGAGGCCGGCCTTCTCCAGGTGGCGCCGGATTTTTTTCAGACAGCCGTCCCGGATCTGGTAGAGCTTCCGCTGGGGGCGGCCCAGGAGAGGAGAGATGGCGGCCATGCTGAGGCCGTCCCAGTAATGAAGCTTGAGGAGCCGGCGCTCCTCGGCCGGCAGCGAGCGGAAGGTCGGGAGGAGCAGCTCGCGGAGCTGTGCGGCGGTGGCCGCTTGCTCGCGGTCCTCGATCCGGCTTTCGACCTCGCCGTCGGTCGGAAAATTGAGTATCTCCTCTTCGCTGACCGGCCGTACCTTGCAGCGCCGCGGGAGCTCGAGGGCGATGGCTTCGAGCTCGGTCCGGGAGAGGGAGACCCACGGCTCGGTTCGCACCCGATCGATGGCTTCGTCGAGAGGGAGGCCGTCACGAAACAGGAGCTGCTCGAGGAGTATGGCCTCAGGCCCCAGGCGGCGGGCCGCCGCGGACGGGCGCCACTTGCCCCAGACGTGGGTGCGGTAGTCCCGCATCAGGTTGACCAGCACGACGTTCAGATAGGTGGGCAAGGAGCTGCGTCCTTCCCACCTCGCGAGGATCCGGTAGTCGTCCTCGACCAGCTTGAAGAGGGCCCAGGAGCGGAGCTCCTCGGCCTCGTGCTCGGGCAGGCCGCTGCGGCGGCTCAGATGGTGGAGCTTCTGGCAGATGAGATCGAAGTTGGCTTCGAGGAGCATCCTGCCGCGGTTGACCGGCTCGGTCCGGGGGACCGCCGCATGCGGGCGGGAGCGGGCAGCACTGGTGGAGCGGGACCGTTCCGAGCGCGGCAGGAACGGCATCTCGGCGACGAGCTCTGACATCGGCGGCCTCCAGGCCAGGGCCGCTGGAGGAAGCGGCCCGTGTTGGAGACAGCTTTGCCCGGCCCCGTCCTGCGGGTCCTTTGGAAAAGATTTGGAAAGTCTGAGGACCGGCTCCGGAAGGTCATAGAATGGTGGCCAGTGTCTCCATGCGTATGAGTCGCCATGAGCCAGCCGCCAGAGCCCGCCAAACCCGTCATGGATCCAGGTGAATTCCGGGTGGGTCAGTGGACGGTCCACCAGGCCGAGGGCACCCTCAGCTCGCAGGGGCGCTCCCTGCGGCTGGAGCCCCGGGTGATGGACGTGCTGGTCCATCTCGCGTCCGCTCCCGGGAAGGTAATCTCCAAGGAGGAGCTCCTGGAGGCCGTCTGGCAGGGCGCCTTCGTGGAGGAGGGGGTCCTGTCGCATGTGATCCACAGCCTCCGGAAAGCCCTGGGGGATGACGCCCACCAGCCCCGGTACATTAAGACGATTCCGAAACGGGGGTATTGCCTGCTCGTCCCGGTGGAGAGCAGGGAGACCGGCCCCGAGGCAAGGAGCCACGCCGACGGATCGCCCTCCGCTCTCCGCCTGACCAGCGAGCGCCGGCAGGTGACGGTGGTGTGCTGCGAGCTGGTCGGCACCGAAGACCCTTCCGGTGCTCCGCAGGCTTTCGATCCCGAGACGCTCCACGAGCTGAGGCTCCAGCTCCGCACCCTGGCGGACGCAGCAACGAGGCGTTACGACGGCCACCTCGGAAGCACCCTGGGCAGTCAGCGGATGCTGATCTGTTTCGGCTATCCCCAGGCCCATGAGGACAACGCCCGGCGCGCGGTCCGCGCCGCTCTCGAGCTGGTGGATCAGGTGGCGCGGATGAGCGCCGGGACCGACCGGGGGAGGCCGATCACCCTGGCGCTGCGGGTCGGCGTCCATTCCGGACTGGCCGTCGTGTCGGTCCCTCCGCAGGATCAGGAGCCGATGACTCTGGGAGAGACCCTCGATCTGGCGGCCGCCCTCCAGGGGCTGGCGGAGCCGGGCCAGGTGATCGTGAGCCCCGCCACCTGCTCGCTGATCGAGAAGAGCTTTGCCCTCGAGGCCCTGCCTGCCGTCCAGGTGCCGGGGCTCGCCGCGCCGCTGACTCCCTGCCGGGTGCTGAAGCCCCTTGAATCGCCGGAAGACGGCTTCGGGAGCCGTCCGCCCCTGGTGGGCCGCGAGCGGGAGATGGAGCTGCTGCTGAGCCGCTGGGCTCTGGCCCGGGAGGGCAACGGACAGGTGATCCTGATCAGCGGCGAGCCCGGGATCGGCAAATCGCGTCTGGCGCTCGGCCTGCGGGAGCGCCTGGAGCAGAACGCGGCGCAATGGCGGTCCTGCTTCGGCTCTCCCTACACCCAGGGCTCACCGCTTCAGCCGGTCGTCGGTCTGCTGCGGCAGGTCCTGCTGCAAGGGGAAGGAGATTCGCCGCTCGACCGGCTCGCCGACGCGCTGCGGGACGTCGGGCTCGCGGACGCCGTGCCGCTCTTCGCCCCGCTGCTCGGTCTGCCGCTCGACGATCGCCACCCGGCTCCTCCCATGACCCCTGAGCGGCGGAGAGAGAAGACGCTGGACGCCCTGGCCTCCCTGGTGGTGGAGATGGCCGAGCGGCAGCCCCTCGTCCTCCTGATCGAAGACCTCCACTGGCTGGACCCCACGACTCTCGCCTGGCTCGACCGCCTGATCGATCAGGTGGCGAGCGCTCCTCTCCTCCTGGTGCTGACTCTCCGCCTCCAGACCCTGGAAGCCCTCTGGGGGCCCCGCGCCCATTTGACCCAGCTCACGCTGGCGCCGCTGAACGACGCGGAGGCGGAGCGGGTCGTCGAGGGGGTGGCGGGAGAGCGGTCCCTGCCGGCCGCGGTCCGGCGGCAGATCGTCGCGAGAACGGACGGCGTCCCCCTGTTTCTGGAGGAGCTGACCAAAGCCGTTCTGGAATCGCACGAGCCCGGCGAGCGGCAGGAGCTGCCGGCGACGCTGCGCGATTCGCTGACGGAACGGCTCGACCGTCTGGGAAGGGCGAAGGAGATCGCCCAGATCGCCGCCGTGATCGGCCGCGTCTTTCCCTTCGAGCTGCTGGCGGCCGTCTGCTCCTGCGACGAGGCGGCGCTGCAACAGGAGCTGCGGCGGCTGATGCAGGCGGAGCTCGTCTATCGCAAGGGTTTTGGCGACGAGGCGAGATACCTGTTCAAGCACGCCCTGGTTCAGGACGCGGCGTACGAGTCGCTGCTCAAGCGCGAACGGCAACAGATCCACCGGCAGATCGCCGAGACGCTGGCGACCCGTTTCGGCGCGACCGCGGAGACCGCGCCGGAGATCCTCGCCCATCACTACACCGAGGCCGGTTTGACCGAGCCGGCCATCGACTTCTGGGTACGCGCCGGCGAGCTCGCCGGCCGCCGGTCGGCCAGCCTGGAGGCGGTCAGTCATCTGGACCGGGCTCTCCGGCTGCTCCAGGGCCTCGCGGAAGGCCCCGAGCGCGACCGCCGCGAGCTGAGGATCCAGAATCTGCGGGCGCCCGCGATCGTCATCGCGAGAGGGTACGCAGATCCGGAGGTCGAGCAGGCCTACTGCCGGGCGGAGATCCTGGCGGAACGTCTCGCCGAAGCCGAAGAGCGCTTCTGGGCCGTGCTCGGACTGCACATCTATTACATCAGCTCCGGCAAGCCCAGCCAGAGCCTGGACCTCGCCGAGCGCCTCCTGCGGATTGCCGAGGGCGAGCAGCGCCCCGGCCTTCTCTCCATCGCCTGGTTCTCTCTCGGGGTCTACCACTTCTGGCAGAGCGATTATCCCCAGGCCATCACCGAGTTGGAGAGAGCGTACGAGCTCGCCCCGCCGGACGACGACTCCTACCGGGTCCGCAAAGGCGCGGACATGCGGGTGCTGGCCCTCTCCTATGCCGCGATCTCTCTCTGGCACCTGGGCCAGCTCAACCGCGCGCGGCAGCGGCGG
>JADMIO010703398.1_pt1 | contig 17008 bp, 8 predicted proteins | sample 8958161 | NCBI WGS metagenome assembly JADMIO01 (sample SAMN16585339, study PRJNA669376) | soil metagenome | isolation source: Crop rotation soil | place: USA: Cullars Rotation, Alabama | collected 2011
TCATCACCCGCGTTTATGCTGATGGCGTCCTCCAGAACACCGAAACGCTCGGCCCTGGCATCATCAATACCTACTCCAACCTCCCGATCTGCCTTGCTACACAAATGGAACCCGACGGCGTCACACCCAACGCCGCCCTCCGCGGCTCACTCACCATTGCCCGCTTGCGCATCCACGACGAAGTCCTTTCCCCCGAACAGATCCTTAACAACTACAACGTCGAGAAAGCCGTTTTTGAAGATCCCGCACCAGTACCCCTTGCCGCGGCACCGACACACCGCTATTCGTTCAACGAACCCGCTGCCGCCGATGCTAGCGGCCTCACCTTCCTCGATTCCATTGGCACCCAGCACGGCACAGTCCTCGGTACCGGCGCCACCTTTACCGGCACACGCCTCGTTCTCGCTGGAGGCGCGTCCACCACCGCTGCCTACGGCGATCTCCCGAATGGCCTGCTCTCCACCAACAGCGCCGGTAACGGCGGCTCCGGCCAGCTCACCATCGAAGGCTGGGCCAAAATAACAGGCAGCCGCTCATCCTCGCGCATCTTCGATTTTGGATCCACCACCGGCGGCGAACTCACCGCCCCTGGCGGCGGCGGCGCCCCCGTCGATTCATTTTCCCTCTACGCCCAGCTTGGCATTAGCACCACCACCAAACGCGTTGAAGTCCGCAACGACTCGCCCCCGAGCACAACCACTGCTGACTTCGTCAGTGGAACCTTTAACACCAACTTCCACTTCGCCGTCACCTGGAACGAAGCCACCGGCGAAATCGTTGCCTACGAAAATGGCGTCCCCCTCACTGCCCTTACCGCCACCATGCCCCTCAGCAACATCAACGACGTTAACAACTGGCTCGGGCGCGCCAACAACACCGCCGACCTCAACGCCCAAATCGAATACGACGAACTCCGCATCTATAACCGCGTCCTTACCCCCGGCGAAATCCGCGGCACGGTCCAGTACGGCCCCAACATCGTCAACGTCGCAGGCCCCGTCGGCATCTATGCCCAGCCCCAACCCCAAACTGTCGCTGAGGGAGCCAGCGCCACCTTCGACGTCGGACCATCCGGCACTCCGCCCTTTTCCTATCAGTGGCGCAGAAATGGCCTCCCTATCACCGGCGCAACCAACTCAACCTACACCTTGGCCGAGGCTTTCCTCACAAACGACGGCGCCCAATTCAGCGTCATCATTTCCAATAACGTCAGCGGCACCCCATACACCGTCACCAGCAGCAATGCCCAACTTTCCGTCCTCGCCGATACTAACGGTCCAATCCTTCTCAACGCCATCGGCCTCGCGCTCGCCCAACTAACAGTCGTCGACAGCGTCGCCGTCGAATTCAACGAAGCACTCCTCCCCAGCACCGCCACAAACCTCGCCAACTACACCCTGACCGGTCCCGGCGGCAACGTTCCACTCACCAGCGGCGTCCTTGATTCCACTTTGCGGTTCGTCACCCTCGCCACACCAAGTCCATTAACCGACGGTGCCACCTACACGATCCGCGTGAACAATGTCCGCGACCGTTCCGCTGCTGCCAACCCAATTGCCCCGAACAGCGAAAAGACCTTCGTCGCCGGTTTCGCCCTGCGCACCATCGGCGCTGTCACCGCCAGCAACTCCGTCACCACCGTTCCTGCCGGCTTCAACATCAACGCTGCCGGTCGCGACATTGGCGATAGCGCCGACGACTTCACCTTCCATTCCATCGTTCGAATCGGCGACTTCGATGTCCAGGTCCGCGTCGACTCACTCGGCCTTTCCGACGGCTACAGCGAAGCCGGCCTCATGGCCCGCGAGACCACCGCCACCAACTCCCCCTTTGCCGCAGTCCTCGCTGCGGCCAGTCTCGGTGGCGTTAAATTCCAGAGCCGCGCCACCGCCAATGCCGCCGCCGTCAGCGCTGGCTCCATGCCTGTGAACTTTCCCTACACCTGGCTGCGCCTCCAACGCACCGGCAACCTCTTCACCGGCTTTGGAAGCTTCGACGGCCAAACCTGGGCGCGCCTCGGCTCCGCCACCATCAACATCCCCTCACAACTCTACGTAGGATTTGCCGTGAGCAGCCACAACCCGGCAAACATCGTTGCCACCCGCTTCCGCAACGCGGCCAATGCCAGCGGCGGAACTATCGTCCCGAGCCTGTCCCTCCCCTTCGAGCCCCTCGGCCCGAGCTCCCGGCGCACCGGCCTGACCATTTCCGAAATCATGTATCACCCGGCAGAAGTGCCCGGCCTGAGCCTCGAATACATCGAGATCTTCAACGGCCAGGATTACTTTGAAGACCTCAGCGGCTTCCGCATCGATGGCGACGTTCATTACGATTTCCCGCAAGGCACAACCCTTCAGAGCGGCGGTTTCCTCGTCGTTGCGCGCGACCCGGCGGCGGTGCAGAGTTACTATGGAATCACTGGAGTGCTCGGCCCATGGCGGCTGACGACCAACGTCGTTGGCGCCGTGACAAACATCACCACCGAAAACCTGCCCAACTCGCGCGGCAGAGTCCGGCTCGAGAACGAACTGGGCGCTCACCTGATCCAGGTGGACTACGATAGCGAAGGCGATTGGCCGGCGTCGGCGGATGGCGCAGGGCATTCGCTTGTCCTGGCGCGTCCGAGCTACGGCCAAGGCGATGTCCGCGCCTGGGCAGCGAGCGAATCCATTGGCGGTTCACCGGGACGCCGCGAGGCCTACCTCGCGGACCCGCAACGCGCCGTGATCATCAACGAATTCCTGGCCCATACCGACGATCCACAAGTTGATTTCGTTGAGCTTTTTAATACTAGCACTCAGCCTGTCAACCTGAGTGGCTGCTGGTTGAGCGATGATTTCGGCACGAACAAATTCCACATCCCGGACGGCACCACTATCCCCGCTCGCGGTTTTGTCGCTTACGACCAAAACCAACTCGGCTTCAGCCTCAGCTCCGACGGCGAGGAAGTCCTTCTCGTCAATTCAAACGCCACTCGCGTGCTGGACGTGGTGCGCTTCGGCGGCCAGGCCAATGGCGTTTCCCGTGGGCATTATCCCGACGGCGCTCCCGGCTTTGTCGAGTTGACTACGCCGACGCCGGGCACGAATAACGCCGCGCGATTGCGCCGCGACATTGTCATTAATGAGATCATGTACAATCCCATTTCCGGCAATGACGACGATGAGTTCATCGAACTCTACAATCGCGGCACGAGCCCCGTAAAAGTTGGCGACTGGCAATTCATCGACGGCATCAATTTCAGAATCCCCTCGAACACGGTGATGAATGCCGGCGCCTATTTGGTCGTGGCAAAGAACCGAACGAATCTCCTGGCCCGATATCCGGCTCTCAGTCCCAGCCTTGTCGTCGGCGATTACGGCGGGCAACTCGCCAACGGCGGCGAACGCGTCGCGCTTGCCATGCCTGACTATGCGTTCCAGACGAATGGGCCAATCATCACGACCAACATCTCGTTTTACATCGTCGTTGATGAGGTTGCGTATCAGGATGGCGGACGCTGGGGACAGTGGAGCGACGGTGGCGGCAGTTCACTGGAATTGATTGACCCGCGCGCCGACAACCGGCTCGCGGCCAACTGGGCCGACAGCGACGAATCGGCCAAGGCGCCATGGACGCTCATCGAACGCACCGGATTAATCGACCTGGGCATGACTGCGGCCATAGGCGCTCCGAACCGCTGCGAAATTTACATCGAGGGGGCGGGGGAATGCCTCGTCGATGACGTGGAAGTCCGAAGTAACGGCGACACCAATCGCGTGCTCAACCCCGGGTTTGAAGCAGGCGCGACTGGATGGACCTTTCAGGGAACGCACGCAAAGACATTTGTCCAGACGGGTGGCGCCTTCTCGGGAAGCCAATGTTTGCATCTTCGCGCTGTGGAGCGCGGCGATGCTGGAGCGAATCGTATTCGCACCGCGATCGCGACGATGGCGACCGGCTCAACAAACCAGGCGACCTTGCGCGCCCGCGTGCGATGGCTGCGCGGTGATCCGAACTTCCTGATGCGTATTCGCGGTCAGTGGATGGAATGCCCGGGCAGGATGACGTTGCCTGCGAATCTCGGGACGCCCGGAGCGCCCAACAGCCGCGCCGTGGTCAATGCCGGGCCCGCGATCTATGACGTGGCCCATTCCCCGATACTGCCACCGGCCAATGCGCCGGTCGTGGTGACCGCGCGTGTCAACGACCCCGATGGATTGGCGAGCGTCACACTGCGCTACCGCGTCGATCCGAATAACGCGCTCAACGATGTGCCAATGCGCGATGACGGATCAGGAGGCGATGCCGTCGCGGGCGACGGATTGTATTCCGCTACGATTCCCGGTTATGCAAGCGACACGCTGGTGGCATTTCATATTCGCGCCACCGACGGGGCGTCGGCCACAGGATTGTTTCCGGCGGACGCGCCACTGCGCGAGTGCCTGGTGCGTTTTGGCGAAACGCTGCGACCCGGGAGCATCGCTACGTATCGGCTTTGGCTCACGAGCACCAACATCGCCTATTGGGGCGCGCGCGAACGGAACAGCAACGAAGGTCTCGATGCCACCTTCGTTTATGGAAACTCGCGGGTCATCTACAATGCGGAGACGCTTTACAGCGGCAGCCCATGGCACACCATCAACGGCGGGTATAACGGTCCACTGGGGGGCACGTGCGATTACGAGATGAACTTTCCGGGGGACGATCTGTTCCTCGGGTCGGGTGATTTCGTGCTGAACGGACAGAATCCCGTTTACAGCGGAACGTTTCACCAGGATGTGAGTGCGCAAGCGGAGACCACAGCTTATTGGTTTGGACGCAAGCTCGGCCTCGGCTTTAACCATAAACGCCACGTCTTTGTCGTCGTGAACGGCCTGTTCCGCGGAATGATCTATTTCGATCACCAGCAGCCGAATGGCGAAATCGTCGATGAGTATTTCCCAAATGATTCAAACGGCCGTCTGCACAAGATCGAAGACTGGTTTGAGTTTGACGATGCCGGCAACGATTTCGCCGGCACGATCATTACCTGCACCCTGCAGGATTTTGTGGTGGGCGGCCAAAAGCGAACCGAGCGCTATCGATTTACATGGCGGCCGCGGGGAGGCACGGAGCCAAATGATTTTGCCGATCTATTTGCGCTCGTTGACGCTGCCAACTCGCCCGGCCCCGAACCTTATACCAGTGCGACACTGGGACTAATGGACATGACGACCTGCATGCGGCTCTGGGCATTGCAGCACATGATCGGCAACTGGGACAGCTACGGCTACGAACGCGGCAAAAACATGTACATTTACAAACCGACAGAGGGCCCGTGGAAGCTTCTCTTGTGGGATCTTGATCTCGTGCTCGGGAAGGACAGCCGCGGTCCCACCGACAATCTATTTAATACGGCCAACTCCGAGCCGGTGGTTTTGCGGATGTATCAGCATCCGCCGTTCGTGCGCGAGTTCTGGGCTGCCATGTACGAGTTGGCGAATGTTTGGATGGTGCCCGCAAATTATTCGCCCCTGGTCGATGCCCGGTTCGCTGCATTTCGCGCCAACGGAGTGCCCGTGGACAGTCCGGACCAGGGAGTTTCCGCTGGGGCGTCGGGAGGGATGAGAGGATGGATAGCCGCGCGACGGACATTCATCCTCTCACAAATCCCGTCGGCGAACTTCAGTGTGTCCGGCACGAACTATATCCAGACGGCCAACAATTACATCACGATCAACGGCACCGCTCCAGTGAACGCCAAATACATCCTGGTAAACGGGGTTTCGTATCCGATCACCTGGACGAGCGTAACCGCGTGGAGTTTGCGGCTTCCGCTTGGTTCGGGCACCAATCAACTGGATATCAGCGCGGTGGATCGGGCTGGCAACACCTTGTCGAACCGCACCGTCGTCGCCAATTATACCGGCGTAGTCCCGGATGCTGCGGGTGGTGTCGTAATCAGCGAGATCATGTACAACCCACCTGTGGACGGGAGCTCCTTTATCGAGTTGTTCAATACACAAACCAATTATGCGTTTAATTTGGGAGGCTGGCGTGTAAACGGATTGGGTTACACCTTCCCGAGCGGCGCGGTCCTTCCTGGTCGGTCCTATCTTGTTTTGGCGAAGAATCGCGGCGAGTTCGCGAAGGCTTACGGTGGGACCAAGTCCGTCTTCGGCCAGTTCGATGGTGGACTGGATAATGACGGTGAAACGCTTTCGCTATTACGTCCCGGGGCTCTGCCTGCCGAAGAGATCCTGGTCGACAAGGTGAAGTACGAAGCCCGTCCGCCATGGGCCGCGGGCGCCGCGGGACAAGGATCGTCCTTGCAGCTTATCGACGCCAACCAGGATAACGCCCGCGTAAGCAATTGGAGCGAAGGCAAAGGCTGGCGTTTCTTTTCGCTGACCGGTATTCCCAATACCAACAGGCTGCTCCTTTACCTTACCCTGCCCGGCGGTCTTTTTATGGACAATGTTGCTATGGTGCCGGGAACGGTGCCTGCGAACGGGACGAATCTCCTCGTGAACGGCAATTTCGAGACGCCGTTAAATTTCACGGCGCCTGGCCCGGGATGGAAGCTGCAAGGGACGAACGGAACGAATACCGCGACCAGCGCCGCGGCACGGCAGACGGGCAACTTCGGTCTGGATCTTCGGTTCAGTCCTGGCGGTGGTGGAACGCAATTCTTCTACCAGGACATTGCCAATATCGATACCGGGGCGGTACATACATTAAGCTTCTGGTATTTGCCCTCGCCGACCGCGGTCGTTCTGGAAATGCGAATGAGTGCGTCCTTCCGCGCGACGATCAATGTGCGCGCGCCGGCGGATCAAACCATAATCACGACACCGGGCACGAATAGCGCGATTCAATATCCGGTACCCCCGTATCCGCTGCTCTGGCTGAACGAGGTCTTGCCGCTCAACACCAGCGGCATCACCGACTCTCAAGGTGAGCGCGAGCCCTGGGTTGAGTTATACAATTCGGGTGGCAGCCCGATTTCGCTCGATGGTCTTTTCCTGACGGATGATTACGTGAATCTCACGAAGTGGGCATTTCCACCCGGCGCGGTGATCAACGGGGGTGAATTCAAGACCGTTTTCGCCGATGGGGAACCTGGCGAGAGCACTGGCGCCGAATGGCACACCAGCTTCCGGTTAAGCAACTCAACCGGGGCCCTCGGCCTTGCCCGCATGGCCAATGGCATCCCGCAAATCGTCGATTACCTTAACTTCGACAATCTTGCGGTGAATCGAAGCTACGGGTCATGTCCTGATGGACAACTCTTCGATCGACAGGAGATGTATTACACGACGCCGGGAGCTGCGAACAATTGTACCGCAGCACCGCTCGTCGTTTACATCAATGAATGGATGGCTGCCAACAACAGCGGAAGTGGCATTGCCGATCCGGCCGACAATCAATTCGAGGATTGGTTCGAACTTTACAACCCCAACGCTTTTACTGTCGACCTTGGCGGATACTTCCTCACAGATGTGCTGACCAACAAGTTCCAGGATGAGATTCCGAATAACGGCCATTATAAAATTCCGCCGTTCGGCTACCTCCTGGTTTGGGCGGATGGCGAACGTTCGCAGAACTCGACGAATCGCGCCGATTTGCACGTCAGCTTCAATCTGCGCGCTGCCGGGGAAGCGATTGGACTGTTCGCCGCCGACGGCACGCTGGTCGATGCCGTGACGTTCGGGCAGCAGTTGGCCAACGTGACGGAAGGCCATTATCCTGAAGGCACGGGGCCGGTTTACGTCCTCTCGCATCCAACCCCGCGCGGGGCAAACGCCGAACCCTCGCCACCGCCGGAGATCACCAGCATCGTGGTGAGCGCCACGCAGGTTTCGCTTACGGTCAGCACCATTCCGGGACAAACGTATCGTCTCGAATACAACGATGATCTCGGCCTCACGACATGGACTCCTCTCGGCGCGAACCAGATGGCGGCCGGCTCGAGTTCGACATGGCAGGACAACCTGCCCCCCGGTTCGCAGCGGTTTTATCGTGCCGTGCTGGTGCGTTGAGGCAGAATCGCCGGTTCACACCGGCGGCTACGCAGTACGATAGTGCGCATTTCCGACATGCGGGGGCGCAATCGGAGTATGGCCCATTGACGCAGAGTAGCTTTATAAACTGACTTATGCTGTCCCAAACCCTGTCCACGTATATTAGAGATCTGCGTATGAAAGCTCGTTCGTTGCCTTGTTACACTATCGTCGCGCTCGCCTTAGGTACCGTCTTTCTCCACAACTCTTTCGGGGATGTGCTAATCAACCTTGATGCAACGAGCCTGCCGCAAGGACCGCTGCCGACCTGGGTCAATACGGGAACGCTGCCCGGTAATTTTACCTCGGCCGGGACTGTGACGCCGGACGTGACAAACATTCTCAGTGGAACGGGAGTCTCCTTTATCGGTGGCACCACCGGCGCAAACGGCACGCACTATCTGGGTCCCATCGCCCCTCCCGCCGTAACGGGAACGAATAGCCGGACCATCGAAGCGTGGATTTATAACCCTACCCTCCAACCGGAAGAAGTCGTATTCGCGTGGGGCCGGCGCAACGGAGCACCCGACGGTTCCAACGTTTCGTTTAACCATGGAACGGATCCCGCCTTTGGTGCCGTTGGCCATTGGGGCGCGCCTGACATCGGATGGAATGGCATCTCCAATATAGTTTCTACACGTTGGACCTTCATCGCCTACACCTATGACACAACCATCACGAACGTGAAGGTCTTTAAGGATGGCCAGATTGTGAACACCGAAACGCCTGTGCCACCGCTGAATACGCACAGTTTGTCGACCGCCAGCCCACCCACGCCATTGCCCTTCCGTGTCGCGCGACAGAATGGTGGAACGGGGACGCCCAGCGGCACCGGCGTAGGCCAGCTCTACATCGGCAGGGTCCGCGTGCATGACGTGCCATTATCCCCCGCAACGATCCAGGCCAACTTCGAAGCGGAAAAGTGCGCCTTCGGTTTGTGCGATACGGATGGCGACGGCATCCCGGACTACTATGAAAGACTCAACGGCATGGATCCCAACGTCAACGATGCCGGCGGGGACGTTGACAATGATGGCGCCACGAATTTGCAGGAATATCAACTCGGCACATCGGCCACCAACCCGGACACCGATGGAGATGGCGTGCAGGACGGTGCAGAGATCAATCGCATGGACGGCGGCAACCCTGCCCCGACCAACCCGCTGCTCGCAGACACAGACGGCGATACGCTCTCGGATGGTGTCGAAACAGATACAGGAGTCTACGTCAGCGCCGCCAATACAGGATCGGATCCGCTGAAATACGATACAGACGGCGACGGGTTTGCGGATGGGTTGGAGGTGCGGCGGAACAGCGATCCAACCAACCCAAACATCGCGATTGCAACGCCGCTTATTAACCTGGATGCGACCGCGTTGCCGCTCGGCACCTTAACAACATGGCCGAACACCGGGATACTGCCGGGCGATTTCGGCGCTCGCAGCAATACTCCGGCGGTGACTTTGGTGCAGAATATTCGTGGCGTAACGCTCGATGGTGCGAATCCTACTGGCGGCTTTTATGTCGGGCCGAACACGCCGGACTACGTCACCGGGGGTAACGGTCGCACGGTCGAGGCATGGATTTTCAATCCAACAGCGGCACCGGAGGAAACTATCTTTTCGTGGGGCAGGCGTGGCGGCACGCCCGACGGCTCCAACATGTCCTTCAACCACGGAACTGATCCGGCTTTCGGCGCGGTCGGTCACTGGGGAGGAGGTCCCGATATCGGTTGGGGCGCCGCCAGCAACGTCGTGCAAGGAAGATGGACCCATGTTGCTTACACCTACCATCCGGTAACGTTTGCGAAGATCGCGTATTCCGACGGCCGGCAAGCGAACATCGAGACGAACGCAGGACCACTTGTCACGGCTCGAACGATCCTGAATGGCACAAATATTTTGTCGTTCCTGATCGGCTCGCAGGTTGAGGCTAATGGCACTCCTACTCCGAATTTGAGAGGAGCCCTGACCATTGCGCGAATCAGGGTCTATGAGGCGCCTCTAACTGCGGAAGTCATTTCCAACAAGTTCGCCATAGAAGCCGAGGAATTCGGCCAGGATGATCGCGACGGGGACGGCCTTCCAACCTGGTACGAACGAAATTACCCGACCTTCCTTAATCCCACGGATCCCGCCGACGCCGCGCTCGATCAGGATAACGACGGCCTTACTAACCTGGAGGAATACCAGGCAGGCACGGCTCCGAATAATCCCGATACCGATGGCGATGGCCTCAGCGACACCGCCGAAATTCGGCGTATGGATGGCGGTAACCCTGCCCCTACCAATCCTCTGCGGGCCGATACCGATCAGGATGGACTGTCCGACGCTGTCGAAACAGATACGGGAACCTACGTCAGTGCGACCGACACCGGTTCCGACCCGCGCCTCGCCGATACCGACGGCGACGGATTTTCCGATGGCCAGGAAGTAGCCCACAACGTCGTAAATAATGACGGGTCCGATCCGAACAACAACCTCATAACCCCGGACTTCGAGTTCTCACCGCCCGTGGCCATTATCAACCTCGACGCGACCGCTCTGGACGCCGGACCAATAACCGTCTGGACCAACACCGGCGGTCTCGCTGGTAACTTTGGCGCAAGTGGCCTTCCATCGGTTAGCACGCAACGGCTCGTGAAAGGCGTCAGCCTCGATGGCACCAACGACTTCCTTACCGGACCCATAACCCCGCTCTTTATGACCGGAACGAACAACCGCACCATCGAAGCCTGGATTTACAATCCGGCCATCGCGCCCGAAGAGAACATCTTCGCCTGGGGCCGGCGTGGCGGACCCGATGGTTCCAACCTGTCCTTCAACCACGGAACCGATCCCACCTTCGGTGCTGTCGGCCATTGGGGCGCCGGACCCGACATCGGCTGGAACGGAAACATCAGCACTGGGCGCTGGACCTTTGTCGCTTACACGTATGATAAGCTAACCCGAACCGCCGCCGTCTACCGCGATGGTCAGCAGGCCAACAGCGAGCTTATCACCAACATCAACACCTTCGCGACCAACAGCATACCGCCTTCACCCGGCGTCCAGTTCGTAGCGGCTAACGGCCTGCGCTTCCGCGTCGGCGCCCAAAACGAAGCCAACGGAGACGTCACGCCCAACCTCCGTGGCTCCATGACCATTGCTCGCTTGCGCGTCTTTGACGAGGCGCTCACGGCGCAGGAAATCTCTGCGGCCTACGGCGCCGAAGTCTCACTCTTCGAGACGCGCCTTTCCGTCCAGTACAATGCCGGAAGCGCAACCATCACCTGGACAGCAATCCCCGGGCGCACTTATGCCGTCGAAGCCACGACCACGTTGCCTGGCACCTGGGGCGATTTGGCCACAGGCCTTACCACAGGCAGCTATACCGATACAACTGCCGGCCTGTCCGACACGAAATTCTATCGCGTGCGCGCTCAATAAAGTTGGAAAGGGATGGTCATGCGTGGACGTGGCCATCCCTCCCTTTTTGCACAGCCTCTCCCTTGGCAGCGGCCACATTCTGCCGCTCATTGAACTCAGAAATCCGTCCGGAGCCGCGGCATCTTGCCACCGACCATATCCTTTTGATGCTTGCGCCGGTAATCAGAAGGGCGCCACCCAAAACAACGCGTGAACGCGTTTGAGAAGACAAACGGGTTCGAATAACCCACAGCCTGCGCCACCGCTTCAATTTTCAGATTCGTCGTTTCCAGCAATTCGGCCGCGCGCCGCATCCTCAAATAAGTCACCTGATGCATCGGACTACGCCCCAACTGCGTCCGACACAACCGTCCCAGATGCCCGTGGCTATACCCGGCCTCGTGCGCCAGCCGCGCAAGATCCCATTCCGCTGCCAGCTCCACGCCCACCCTTTCCCACAACCGCGTCAGCCGCTGATCATCGTCGTCGGGAGCGATAAACCGCATGACGTAACTGTGAATCAAGTCCGCCCACCGTTGAATATCGATCGGCACAGCCTGCCGGCTCGATTCATAAATCAACCCTTCGATCGCGCACCGCAGCGGCAACGGATTGAACCTGCCCATGGTCGGCCCTGCCACGGTTGCCGTCCCCGTTTGGAGTCCCGCCTTTAGGCGGTCCGATCGGAAATCCGGCGGCGGAACGAAACAAACCCAGCAGAATTCCCACACCTTTCGCATCTCGCGCGACACATCCATCGCGCAGGACGGCACCAAACACGCCGTCTCCGCACCGCAAACATATGACCGTCCGTCCACCTGCACCTGTCCCTGACCATTGAGACCGGCCAGAAAACAATGGCTGTTCTCCTCCTTTACAAGAAAACTCGGAGACGCGCACGTCTTCGCCACGCCCACGTGCAAAATGTGGTGCTGCTCCAGCGCCGGGCATACCGGAAAAGCTTTAAGCCAGCTCGCAAACCCCTTCGGTCTCGCGCGAACACCACGAAAATGATCGTCCGTCACACTTCCCCGTAGCCACCGGTGTGAACCGGTGGGTCCCTTGCCATTGCGGGAGTTCACCAGCGAAATGTGTCGCGTTCGCATCGCTACAAATCCCGTAGCCGCCGGTGTGACCGGCGGTTCACGGGACGGGTCACTTGCGTTGGCCGCGCAGGCGGCGGCCGTTCGGAGTCCCGCCTTTAGGCGGTTCCCTTGTGCGCCGACTACGTCGTCACGCGTGCACGGCTGATTGCAGCGCGGACTCGGTGGCAAGTGCACTGGCACCCGCAAACCAACCCGTCGATTAGCCAATTATCGCTGCTTTGGCGCTACCGTCTTGCATCGAAACGACGGCGCCGATGTGAATTTGAGCATACTTAGGAGCTTTTACCGCGTCGCGACCGGTAATAGAAATAGAGAGGCGTGCCTAGAAAAACGAGAACGAGCCCGAGCAGAAAGTTAATCACCGCAGGCTTCCCGGCGGCAACGGCCGTTCGATACGCGATGATGTCGTTATACACGGTGAAGGCCAGAAACACCGCTGCACTCACAACAAACAGCAACGGCACCCATGGATATCCGGGTACCCGGTAAGGCCGAGGGGTATCCGGCTCCTTTTTCCGCAGGACGAAAACACCGTAGGCGGCCAACCCGTAGAAGATCCAACTTACGAAAATCAGCGTGTCGGTGAGCATGTCAAAGCTGCCACTGAAGAGGAGGACGATGCTCCAAACCGCCTGGACGACCAGTGAAGCCGTCGGCGTGTGAAAGCGCGGATGCACCGCGCCGAGGAACGCCGGAAACACGCCGCTCTGTGCCATGGAAAAATATACGCGAGCCGTGGTCAGGATGATGGCGTTGGTCGCGCCGAGCGTCGAAATCATCACCGCCAAGGCGATCCAGCGGCCGCCACCGCTCACGCAGCGCTCCGCGACATCCGCCGCCACGAGTTTGGATTTTGCGATTTCGTCGATTGGCAGCACGTAGGTGTATGCGACGTTCATCAATACATACAGAGCTGTGACGGCGAGCATGCCCCAGAGCAACGCAAGCGGTAAGGTTCGCCGAGGCTCCCGAACTTCACCGCCAACGAAAGAGACCTTGTTCCAGCCGTCGTAGGCCCAGAACGCGCCTTGCAACGCGGCTACGATGGCCGCAGCCAGGCCCAGTCCGGCTGGCGAGATCGAAGCGCTGTCCCCCACCAGATTGTGTCCGTGACCAACTCCGGGGACCAGGAAGGCAGCCAGCGCCAGAAGAATCATCGCGCTGACTTTCGCGATGCTGAAAATATTCTGCACAATCCCGCCGAACTTCACGCCCACATAATTGACCGCGGTGAGTGCCACGATCAGCACGCTGGCGAGGCATTTCACGCCGAAATCGTGGAGCGGCGTGATACTTCCGATCAGCGGCACCGGCACGACAATGTTCGCCCATGATTCGTGTAAACCCGGTAACGGGACGAACCAGGTCGCGTATTCCGCGAACACGTATGAGACGGCTGCGATCGAGCCCGTTTGGATAACAGCAAAGACCGACCAGCCGAATGCATAGGCGACGAAAGGGCCATACATGCGTTGGTAATAGACATACTGGCCTCCCGTTTCGGGTATCATGGCCGCGACTTCGGCCATCGTGAGCGCGCCAAAGAGCGTGATCACACCGGCCAGGACCCAAACCAGCAACAGCAATTCCGGCGAGCCAAGAGCGCCCGCCATGATGCGGGGTTTCCGGAAAATTCCGGAGCCGATGACCCCACCGGTCACCAGCATCGTTGTCGTGAAGAGACCGAGGGAACGAACGAGTGATGGGTTGCCCGAGCGCGTCGCCGGGGGTGAAATTGTTGGCGACGCCGGCATCTTGAACTACAGCGGCTGCGAGAAGGTCAGCCGCCGCGCTTTCCCTGCCGGACGGCTTCCTTCTTGTCTTCGAGTTCGCTCTGGAGATTCTTTCGCTCGTTGATCAACTGCTGCTTGAGCGCTTCCATTTTTTCGAAGTCACCGGCGCCCGCCGCCTCGTCGATTTCGCCTTTCAGGACGATTTCGCGTTCGGCGACTTTGGCCGCATATTTCGACTCGAGCTCGGCGAGCTCCTTCTTCTGGGCAGCAGTCAGCTTCGGCATGGGCGCCGATTTACTGAGGCGCTCCATCGCGAGTTCATAGGCCGTTTTCATAGTAATTAATCCTCGCCGGTGAGGGCAAAGTAGCCAACTGAGAGCAGCATCAGGAGAAGCCCAAAAACCAGCGCCACCTTGCTGGTGGCAATCGCGCCTCCCACGAAAACCAAAAACCCCAGGGTGCCAAGGCCAAAAAAGCCAATATCGACTGAGCCACGTTCCATCTCGTCCATGGCGTGGAGCATGGCTGAGGAGAACGGATTTCACAATGCTGCTCCTTGACTTTACCGAAGGCTGGATGTAGTAACATACGACCGATTCAAACAAACGTTTGAATAATGGCCAGAACTGCTGAACCGGACACTAAAACTCTGATCCTTGACGCGGCCGAGCTAGCTTTCGCCGAGCAGGGGTTTGATGCGTCCCTGCGGCATATCATTGCCGCGGCTGGCGTTAACCTCGCAGCGGTGCACTATCATTTTGGGTCTAAGGAGGCCTTGATTTCGGCCGTATTCGCCCGGCGACTCGGGCCGTTAAACAAGGAGCGCTTGCGGCTGCTGGATGCTGCGGAGGCATCGTCGAACAACGGAGTTGAGGTGGTTTTGGAATCGCTGGTTGGTCCTGCTCTAAAACTGGCGCAGGAGCCGGCAACACGCGGGTTGTTGCGACTGTTTGGCCGCTCGATTGCTGAGCCGAACGAAGCCGTGCAGCGGATAATCAGCGAGCAGTTCGGAAATGTCGTCAGGCGCTTTACGATGGCCTTTCGACACGCATTGCCCGAGCTGCCGGAGGCGGTGTTGCTGTGGCGGATACAGTTCGTCATTGGCGCGATGGGACACGTGATGTGCGACCCGCAGCGCATCAAAGAAATCTCAGCCGGGTTATGTGACCCGCGTGACACCAGCACGGTGTTGAGAGAAATCGTGACGTTTCTTGCCGCGGGAATGCGCGCGCCGGTACGATCGCCGCATGACTCAAAAATGGATTTTCGCCCGGGATAAAAGAGCAGGGGCGGAGCGAGAGCTCCGCCCCAACATTTATAATGTTATCCGGTCTTAGCCTTGTATGAAGATTCTCGTTATTTCGCTCGCGGGAATTGGGGACACCTTGATGGCAACACCGCTGATCCACGAGCTTCGCGCGAATTTTCCCGATGCGACGCTCGATGTAGCGGTGATGTGGCCCGGCTCGCGCGATCTGCTCGAGGGCAATCCTTACGTCAGTTCCGTTCACTACAAGAACCTGATCAAGTCGAGCCGGCTGGATGCCTGGAGATTCCTCAACGAATTGAAGCGGCGGCACTACGATGTATCGCTCAACACTTACCCGCAGAGCCGAATTGGATACCGTGCTGTCGCGCGCCTGATCGGCGCAACGAAACGGCTGAGTCATCGTTACGACAACTGGACAGCGCTGGATCCATTGCTCGTGAGCGATTATATCGAGCAGGATTACGGGCTGCACGCGGCCGACAACAATCTACAACTGCTCAAGCTGCTGGACAGAGGACCGGAGCTGTCATCCCACAATTACGAACTGTTTTTGTCGTCTGAGGAACTCAAATGGGCGCAGCAGTTTGTGGCGGGGGACGATCGGCGGATTCTTGGAATGCATGTCGGATCCGGAACGACGAAGAACCTGGCGTTGCGGCGCTGGCCTCTGGATTGTTGGATTGAGTTTATCGAAAGCATGCTCGCGGCGCACCAGGATGTGCGCTTGTTCCTTTTTGGGGGGCCAGAGGAGGTAGCCGACCATCAGACAATCGCGCAGCGACTAAAGAGCGATCGATTGGTAATACCGCAGAGCAAAACCTTTCGCCAGTCGGCGGCTCTAATCGGGAAGTGCTACGCCTTCGTCAGCGTTGATACTTCGCCAATGCATTTCGCCGCAGCCACAAAGGTGCCGAACCAATTCGTGATTGAAACTCCCACCTTGAACAAGACAGTCGAGCCGTATGGCCAATCGTTCATTCGGATTCCGAATCCGAAGGTGGCAGGCAGGAACCTCGATTACTACCGCTACGACGGCAAAGGGATAAAGGCGAGCCCTCAGGAAGTGGAGGCATGCATGCGCTCGGTAACAGTGGACGCCGTCGTGACCGCAGTGAGCAAAGCCATGTGAATCACTCGAACATATGTACAATAAAATCTGTAACAAATACTTTAGTACATATGTGCGAGTGTGTTCGGCAGGCGGCGTTTTATCGCACGGTTAGGCACTCGGGGGGCAGGCGTCCGACGAGTTCCTCGGGCATATGGGAGTCGATCGAGCCGTCCTGCGGCTTTTCGCGATCGACGTGGCCGTCGCAGTAGACCACGTTGGCCTTTTGGCGATGACGAAAGTGCGCGGTGGCTTCCAAGGGGTTTGTGCTCACGTAATAAAATTCTTCGATCATCGGATTGGAACTTTCCAGCACATTGGGATCCTAAGCTTAGAATTCCACGTGGACAAGTTGTCGCG
>JADMIO010842070.1_pt1 | contig 17008 bp, 15 predicted proteins | sample 8958161 | NCBI WGS metagenome assembly JADMIO01 (sample SAMN16585339, study PRJNA669376) | soil metagenome | isolation source: Crop rotation soil | place: USA: Cullars Rotation, Alabama | collected 2011
CTTTCCACATTTGACGATTGATATCTACCGGTTCTACTTTCACTTCTCCCAAGTGCGCCACACGCGCTGCCATTTGTGCTGCATTCTTCTCAAGACTAAATGCTCCGACCTGAATGAAAATATTTTCCTCTGCCGCCGTAGCGTTGGAAATCAGCGTCGGAGCGGCAGGCGAAAGCTCTCGCGCTTGCACCTTTTCCGAAGGTGCGGCTTGCGCCGTGGGTATAAACATATTGTCCGCTTCACCGGGCAATGTGTTCGAATATTTCGCTAAAGTCTGGCGATAGTTCGGATCAAGCTGGGCCATATACGACTCGGTTTCCTCACGCAGATATTGCACGCGCACCTGAGCTACTCCCATGCGGTCGAGATCGATCTTCTTCGCCGCCGCTTTGGAGAGATCGATGATACGGTTTTTGGCAAAGGGGCCGCGGTCATTCACCCGCACCATTACACTTTTTCCATTGCTGAGATTGGTGACGCGCACCAGCGAGGGCATCGGCAAGGTGGTATGAGCGGCGGTAAAATCATTTTGATTGTAGGTTTCACCGCTGGCGGTGCGCTTGCCGTGGAATCCCGGACCGTACCACGAGGCCATGCCGATCTCATCATACTCAGGCTGGTGGCTTGGATAATAATATTTTCCGTCGACGGCATAAGGTTTTCCTACCTTCACTTTGCCGGAAGTCGGCATAGAAGGACCCGAAGAACATGCCGCAAGCAACAGTATGCTAATCACCGCACACAACTGTTTCATATTATTCCTCCCGTTCGATAGCGTCCGCAAGCAACCCTACCGAAGTTGCAAAATAACGCGAATGATTCCATTTCAGCAATACTTTGTAATTCGGCGTCACCAAATAGCCAATCAGGCTGATACGTTCCGGCAAAACCATCTCGAGTTTTGAATCCGGTTGCGACAGGGGCGTATTTAGCGGCGATACTCCAAGATTTCTCCAGCCTTCCAACGTCCTGGAAGCATTGCTGTCGTAATATTTCTGACTAAGGCCGTTGGGTAAGGCCGCCTCCATCCCCCACGTTTCGTCAGCATTCCAGCCGTTTTGCGAAAGATAATTGGCAATCGATGCAAACACATCTGGTAATGTGTCCCATATGTCGCGCTTGCCATCCCCATTATAGTCGACTGCATAACGCACGAAGCTGCTGGGCATGAACTGCGATTGTCCCATCGCGCCCGCCCACGAGCCTTCCATACGCTGAAGCGGTACTTCGCCGCTATCGGCAATTTTGAGCGCATAGAGCAATTCACTTTGAAACAAGTCCCGGCGTCGACTGTCATATGCCAGGGTGGCGAGCGCGTCGATCGCCGATGTATCACCGGTATTCTCACCGTAATTGGTCTCCACGCCCCACAGCGCTACGATAATGGTGGGCGGCACGCCATATTTTTGGCCGATTTGCTGCAAGAGCTTTTTATGTTTGCGATACTGCCTGCGGCCCTCACCAATGCGCTGATCAGATACTACCGTATCGAGATATTCCTCGAAGGTTTTGGTGGTTTCCGGCTGCGCGCGATCAAGCTCTAAAACTTCCTCGAGCGGTTCGAAATCGACAAAAGCCCGATCAAAAGTCTGCTCCGAAATTCCTTCGGCGCGCGCGGTATGGCGCAACGCCATCAACCATTGTTCGAGCGGTTCGGAGGCGGCAAATGCCGATCCCGCCCAAAGCGTCAATAAAGCGGCAAAGTGGTTTTTGTTGAGCCAACGCCTCATTGCGATAAAATACCCTCCCCTGGGCACACTTTATGCTGACTGACCATACACTGCTCCATCCATTAACGGGAGAGAAAATAGCGCTCCCCATTCGTGAAATTATTTTGGATAGTGATTTGCCGCAGCGGGCAGTAGAGGATCTTTCGAAACTAAATATCGGAAAACGTTTAATATTGATTAGCGATACCCATACGCATGAGGCACTGGGGAAAAAACTTAAAGAATCACTTAAACGATCATTCAACGTAGAGGAAATGGTGTTAGTGCCCCCTCTTCATCCCGATGCAAGCACGATTGTGAATATACGGCAGGCGGCAGCGCGAGCCGACGTGCTGTTAGCAGTAGGCAGCGGCACGATCAATGACCTATGCAAATATGCGGCGTCTCTTGAGAAAAAACCCTACGTCGTCTACGGCACCGCGTTATCGATGAACGGGTATGCTTCCGGCAACGCTTCTATTCTGGTGGGGGAATACAAACAATCGGTTGTTGCCCATCCTCCCTTGGCTATTTACCTCGATCTGCAAGTGCTTGCACTCGCACCGCGGCGGCTGACGCTTGCGGGGTTAGGCGATTCGCTGGCCCGTGTTACTGCGCAGATGGATTGGTATTTGTCACATCTATTGCTTGGAACTCCATATGATCCCTTGCCCTTCGAGCTACTCAGTTCGCATGAAAGTGAATTGTTGGAATGCTGTGACGGGTTGGTGTATGGCGACTCACGCGCACTGACACTGCTTGCAAAGCTACTGATATTATCGGGCATTGGTATGTGGCTGGTAAGAGGAAGTTATCCCGCTAGCCAAGGTGAACACATGATTGCGCACACTATGGAATTCAAGCATCCCGGATTGTGCGAAAATTTATTTCATGGCGAGATAATCGGCGTCACTGCGGTAACAATGGCGACGTTACAAGAAAAATTACTCGCGACAGCACCGATACTTTCTCGAAAGAATTCGAGCGAAGCAATAAACAAATATTTTGGCGCAAAAGCTTCAGAATTTTTTAATGAGTACCGGAAGAAAGAAAATATTCTTCCCGAATTGGATATTCTAAATGCGCGCATTACTGAGGTGTGGCCTGCACTGCGCGAGTTTGCACAGAAGCAAGGATTGAGTTCGCTGCACTTGAGCAAAGCGTTACAAAAAGCCGCCGCATTATCTGCTTCCGACGCGCTAGGCTGGCCGCAACAAGCATATCATGAGGCCATTCGCCACGCACATTTCACGCGTAATCGCTTTACATTTCTTGATATTGCAGCCGGCGCAATAACTTAAACGTCGAGATTTTTGACTTTCAGCGCGTTGTTGATGATGAAGTCGCGGCGCGGTTCCACTACATCGCCCATCAGCGTCGAGAAAATTTCCTCGGCATCGTCGGCGTGCGCGACTTCGACCTTAAGCAGGCGACGCGTTTCAGGATTCAGCGTGGTATCCCACAATTGTTCGGGATTCATCTCGCCCAGGCCTTTGAAGCGCTGAATCGACATACCCTTGCGGCCCGCTTCCATCATCGTTTCATAGAGCGCGCTGGGACTTAAGACCGTCTGCGTTTCGCTTTTGCGTGCGAGCGTAAGCGGCTGGCTGTAATATTTCTCGAGATGCTGCGCGCGGGCAGCGAGCTCGCGGGCTTCGCGGCTCATGAAGAGTTTTTCGTCGAGCAAGTAATATTCCTCGACGCTGCGGAATGTGCGCGAGATCGTAAATCCTGCAGCGCTCGGCTTGCAACTCCACCCGCCTTCTTTCGAAAGTTCATTCACTTTCTGAATGAATACCGGGACGCGCTTCACCAATTTCTCGCCCGCTTCTAAATCAAACATATTGGTGATAGCTGCGGCTTCGATGATATTGGTCGGAATCCGCCGTGATAGCGCTTTCAACCAACCTACGATTACTCCCGCTTCGGCCACTAAATTATGCAGTTCCTTGCCGGCGACGGTTTTTCCGTCGGTCAGTTTCACAGTTGCATCCTCAATCGCATTGCCAATCACGTGATCCTCAAGCACACGTTCATCCTTAAGATACACTTCCGCCGTGCCGCGCTTGACGCGGTAGAGCGGCGGTTGGGCAATATAGAGGTAGCCTTTTTCAATTAGATCACGCATCTGACGATAGAAGAAAGTGAGAATCAGCGTGCGGATATGTGCGCCGTCTACGTCGGCGTCGGTCATGATGATAATCTTATGATAACGCGTTTTCTCGATGTTGAATTCTTCCGGTCCGATACCGGTACCGATCGCCGTGATTAATGTGCCGATTTCGGCAGAAGAAAGCATTTTGTCGAAGCGTGCGCGCTCAACATTGAGAATTTTGCCTTTGAGCGGTAATACCGCCTGAAAAGCGCGGCTCCGGCCTTGTTTAGCCGAACCACCAGCCGAATCACCTTCGACGATGAAGAGTTCGGATTTTGCCGGATCGCGCTCTTGGCAATCGGCAAGTTTGCCCGGCAGCGAAGCCAGATCGAGCGCGCCTTTGCGCCGTGTCAGCTCACGTGCCTTGCGCGCAGCCTCGCGTGCCGCTGCGGCCTCGACAGTCTTTCCGACCACTAATTTCGCTTCTGCCGGATGTTCTTCGAACCATTGGGTGAGTTTTTCATACACCACGCTTTCCACCACCGGCCGCACCTCAGAGCTCACCAATTTATCTTTGGTTTGCGAGGAGAATTTTGGATCGGGCACTTTTACCGACAATACACAAGTGAGTCCTTCACGTACGTCGTCGCCGGTAATCGCGATCTTTTCTTTTTTCGCTAATCCGCTTTCCTGATAGTAATTATTGACCACGCGGGTGAGTGCGGCGCGATAGCCCACCAAATGCGTGCCGCCGTCGCGCTGGCGAATATTGTTGGTGAAGCACAATACATTTTCGTGATATGAGTCATTCCACTGCATCGCGACTTCGACCGTGATACCCTCGCGCTCGCTTAGCAGCATGATAGTGGGATGCAGGCGGTTTTTGCTTTTATCGAGATATTCGACATAAGCACCCGTGCCGCCCTCATAGAAAAGTTCTACGTTATTGGGCTCAGCCGAGCGCAAATCGGATAAGAGAATATGCACGCCGGAGTTGAGGAACGCCAACTCGCGCAATCGATGTTCGATCACCGAGAAATCGAAGACGATTTGTGAGAAAGTTTTTTGCGACGGAAAAAATGTCACTGAGGTGCCGCGTTTCTCTTTGGCATCGCCCGTCACCTTGAGTGGTGCTTCGGAAACGCCGTCCTTAAATTTTATCTGATGCTCCTTGCCGCCGCGCCAAACCTTCAGCAGCAACCATTCGGAGAGTGCATTCACTACCGAAACACCCACGCCGTGTAGACCGCCTGACACTTTATAACTGTTCTGATCGAACTTACCGCCAGCATGCAGTTGCGTCATAATCACTTCGGCGGCCGAGATGCCCTCGCTTTCATGAATTTCCACCGGAATGCCGCGGCCATTATCCTCGACCGTCACCGAACCATCCGGATTCAGCGTCACTTGAATGAGGTTGCAATGCCCGGCAAGCGATTCGTCGATCGCATTATCCACCACCTCGTAGACCATGTGATGCAGGCCCGAACCATCATCGGTGTCGCCGATATACATACCAGGCCGTTTGCGCACCGCTTCTAGCCCTTTGAGGACTTTGATCGATTCCGCGCCGTATTCTTGCTCGATTTTGGGGGTCATTTGCTCTGCAGTTTGTGCCATGTGAATGTGTGATCCGTCAGTGTTTTTTTATTCAATAAACACCCTATTGCCGGGTGCTTAATTCCACCTACTTTTTAACCAGATTTTTATGAGGAATTCCAGTAAAATAATGCGATTTTTATCCACAGAAAAATCGCCAAAAAACCGCTCTTATCCGATCGCTCTTCCCTCGCGTATTTCGAAGCGTTGCGCGCGCGATTCCAATCCTGAAAATAATGCTCTGTCAGTACCGGTCAACCATGCCTGTACCCCGAGCTCGGAAATCACATCAAATAGTGCATCGCGGCGATCTTCATCCAAATGCGCCACCACTTCATCGAGCAGTAATATAGGCAAGAACCCGCTGCGATCGTGCGCTGCTTTGCACCCAGCCAGCATGATGGAAAGCAGCAACGCTTTTTGCTCACCGGTCGAGCACTGGGCGGCGTTTTTCTTCTCATTTCTGCCGGGTAAGTTAAATTCGGTGTGAAGCACGCTCCGGTGAAGCCCTTCAGTGATTCGCCCTGCTGCCGCGTCGCGCAACCGAGAATGCTTTAGTTTTTCCGCACCTAGCGCGATAATCTCTTCGCTGTCTTTATCTTCTAAGTGTGACTCGATTAATCCTTCTGTCGTTAGGATTCCTCGCGGGAAAGGCGGCAGTAATGATTGCATTGCCGCATTGAGTTTTTCGGTAGTGTATTGGCGCGTTTTTGCCATATGGAGCGCGCGGAATGCCATTTCTTGCTCGAGTGCCGATAACCATACATCGTCCGGCTTTCCGTCCTCCAAAAGTTTCATGCGCTCGCGCGAAGCGTGATCGTAAGCAGTGATGTGTGAGGCATGCTCCGGCTCCAAGTTGATTGCCAAGCGGTCGAGAAATTTGCGCCGCACGCTATCGCTTTCCAAAAATATTCCGTCCATTTGCGGGGTGATCCACAGCAAAGAAAGTTTTTTAGCCAGCGCCGCTTGGCCACGAATTTGCTTACCGTCGATTTTAACGGTACGACGATTGACATTTTCCTCTCCTGCCCTACCGGTGCCGATCTCCACTTTTCCTTCTGTCCCTTCAACAACTGCATGAATCGCCCAAGCGCAATTACCACTCAGGTAATCGATCTCTTCGAGCTTGGCGCCGCGCAGTCCGCGGCCGGGCGCCAGCAGTGACAATGCTTCGAGAATGTTGGTTTTTCCGGCCCCATTGGGACCGGTGAGGATCACCGGCAATGAAGAAGTTTCGAGCTTAAGCGAGGCATAATTGCGGAAGTGATTGAGGATTAAAGAATGTACCGCAGCGCAGCAGGAAGAGAATTCATCAGGTAATTCGAGAGGATCAAATTGTTGCGCTTCCAATGCGGTCATGCGCCGCATTATACACGCATTGGCATGATGACGTAAAGCGATCCGACATCGGCGGTATCGCGAACCACTGCCGGCGAGGCAGAATCAGCAAACACAAATTGCACGGTTTCGCCTTCGATCTGCGACATCATCTCAAGCAGATAGCGCGAGTTAAAACCGATCTCAATCGGCGACGCGCCGTAATTAACATCCACTTCTTCCACTGCAGTGCCTTGCTCGGTGCTGCTGGCGGCAAGAGTAAGTTTTCCTTTATCGAGCGAGAGTTTTACGCCGCGGGTTTTTTCCGAAGCAATCACCGAGACGCGATCGACCGCGTGCAGGAACGCGCGGCCATCGACTTCCATGATTTTATCGTTAGCGGCGGGAATCACCCTCTCATAATCCGGGAAAGTGCCATCGATCAGCTTGGAAACCAACACCGCACTGCCGCAAGCGAAGCGAATTTTAGTATCGGACAAGGAGATATTGACCTCACCGCCGCCTTCTTCCAACAATTTCATTAGCTCGTGAATGGTCTTGCGTGGGATGATCACGCCGGGAATTTCCGAAGCGCCTTGCGGCAATGCCACTTCGATGCGCGCCAAACGGTGGCCGTCGGTCGCAACCGCGCGCAATACACTGCTTTGCTTGGTCACTGCGGCATGCAAATAAATACCGTTGAGATAATAGCGCGTTTCTTCGGTGGAAATCGCAAACCGCGCTTTTTGGAGGAGGGATAAGCATTCTTGTGATTTCAGAGTAAAGCGGTACGGCAGCTCGCCTTCCGCCATCACCGGAAATTCATCGACTGGTAAAGAAGCCAGTGCGAAGCGCGAAGTGCCAGAGCGTAGTACCACCTTATTACCTTTTTCGGTGGCGATCTCCACTTGCGCGCCTTCCGGAAGTTTCCGCACGATTTCATAGAACGTATGAGCGGGGACGGTGGCGGTGCCGCGATCGCGCACCTCCGCTGCTACGTCTTCGACCACCGCGATATCCATGTCGGTAGCGGTTAAACGCAGTGTATCGGCAGTGGCTTCCAATTTTACATGCGAGAGAATAGGAATCGTACCGCGCTTTTCGACGACCGACTGTACGTGGCCTAGGGATTTCAACAATACAGCGCGATCGACCACCAACTTTAATGTGCTGGCGGCGGCAATGGGTTTTTCTTTCAAGGCAGTGGCCATAAATTTTTCCTTCGAAAAGGCTCAAATCGGGTAGAATATAAAGAGCCCTTATCCCCTTGGCAAACTAAAAAATGGCTTCTAGCCGCTCTGCAGGATGCGGGAAAGAAGCTGGATATCTTCGGCAAAACCGGTATCGAGCCTGGAGAGTTCATCGATGCGCTTCACCGCGTGCATAACGGTCGTGTGGTCCTTGCCGCCGAACCTGCGGCCAATCTCGGGCAAACTTTTCGAGGTAAGTTTCTTGGCCAAATACATCGCCACTTGCCGCGGCCTAGCGACGGCGCGGGCCCGCCTAGCCGAATACATATCCGACACTTTAATATTATAATGTGCCGCCACTTGCTTTTGAATGTCCTCGATTGTCAAACGGCGATCGTTGGCGCGTAACAAATCTTGAAGCACATCCTGCGTGGTTTCGATGGTGATGGGACGCCCTACCAGCGTGGCATGCGCTACGACGCGATTTAGTGCCCCTTCGAGTTCGCGTACGTTGGAAGTAATTTTGTGCGCCAGGAATTCGATGACTTTCTTGGGGATCTCCACGCCGCTCAATTGCTCCGCCTTGGCTTGCAAAATACCCAAACGCAGTTCGTAATCGGTGGTGTGAATGTCGGCGACTAAGCCCCAGCCTAAGCGCGAACGGATGCGCTCTTCCATGCCATCGAGATCGGACGGTGAACGATCGCCCGAAATGATGAGTTGTTTGCTCTGATCGATCAGTGCGTTGAATGTATGGAAGAATTCTTCCTGCGTGGAATCCTTACCGCTGATGAATTGCACATCGTCGATCATCAACACGTCGACGGAACGGAATTGCTCTTTGAAGGCAAACGCTTCTTTGAAACGCAGCGCGCGGATAAACTGATACATGAATTTCTCGGCGGAGAGATAGATTACCCGGCGTTCCGGATTGGTACGACGGATGTGCCAGGCAATCGCATGCATCAGATGCGTTTTTCCAAGTCCTACTCCGCCATAGAGAAATAGCGGATTGCATCCCGGGACTAGCGATTTCGACTCAGCAACCCGGCGCGCAGCGGCATGGGCCAACTCATTAGGTTTACCCGTAATGAAATTCTCGAAAGTAAAGCGTGGATCGAGCGGTGATCCCACCGTTTCATCGCGCAGCGAAGAGGAAACAGCGGCGCGCGTATCTTCTTTTTTGGTGACTTCGACAATCGTAGCATCATTCGTATTGGCGACAGGCACTGCAGCAGTGCGAACGATTAAATCCACCGCATAAATTGTTTTATCTTCCATCTGCCATAGACGACGGATGTCATCGACATAATAAGAGAGTATCCATTCGCGAATGAAGCGGGTCGGCGCGGCGAGCATGATTTGACCATTATCGACCCCAAGGCAATTCAGCGGTTGTAGCCAGCTTTTGAACGCCGCCTCGCCGAAATGCATTCTTAATTTCTCCCGTACGCGCTCCCACGTCGCACCGAGTGTTGCATTGGATAAGGAGGCTGCCATGGGTTCGGTCATGTAGCCACCTTCTCAAGTTTCCAAGTCAAACCGGACGCTTTCCAGCCTAACGTATTGGAGGCACCGTGGCCTTCGAAGCCATCACGCACATTGAAGCAATGCTTCCAGCCTTGGCGAGTCATCTCGCATGCTGCATCTAACGAACGGCCACCTGAGCGGCAGATGAAGAAAATAACCGTATCGCGAGAAATATCATAGCGCTCGAATTGCGAAATGAAATTGGGGTTGATTCGCCAGTCCGGTGCCAACTTCCAAGGCAACTTAATTAATTTTTTACCGGCAGCACTAATGTCAGGTTCGCCCACGCTATACCATTCTTCAGGTGTGCGCACATCTATCAGCATTGAATTCGAATTAGAGAGAAGCTGTTGCCAGGCCTGTATTGCAGTCACCTCACCGGCATATTCGGCCGATGGGGATGGTTTGTTTTTTATTGACTGCGATGTCACCGTTGAAGTCTCCCGTGTGTTTAGTGGCTTTAGTTTGTTGTGGCAGATTCTTAAGACAAAAAAATTCTGTCCTCAGCATCACTGCTGAATGATCTGCTTAAAATTTGGTATTAATTCTTAGGGACTTATCAAGGCGAAAGCGCCCTAATTCTGGCAGAAAGTCTACTGATTTTACGCGAGGCCGTCTCCTTCTTAAAAATTCCCTGGCTGACGCCGCGCGCAATTTCCGGCTGCGCAGTTCTTAGTGCATTTTGTGCAGCTTTTTTATCGCCCTTGATGATCGCCGCTTCAACATTTTTAATGAACGTGCGAATGCGGGAAGTACGTGCATCATTCACCATCGTGCGACGTGCGGTCTGGCGAATACGCTTGATGGACGATTTATGCTGTGCCATTTCGGCTCCGAAAATTTTTTTAAGTGGTCGTTAAGAGAGGGCCAAGTTATCCACAGTCATTTCTATAGTCAAGACGATTCACAAAAAAATTTTACGAATTCTTTTCACTGTGTCTTATCCTCTGAATTCGGCAGCAGGCGCGGCTTTACGAAGGATAGAAAAAATCGCGTGTCACGCTTTCTTAGACAACTCAATGTGTTCTACGTTTTTATTTTTGACAACGCGGACAATAATAGGTCGATCGACCCGCTTGTACGATGCGACGAATGATTGTCCGGCATTTTTCGCAACGTTCTCCGCTGCGTTCATACACCGCGAAATGATGCTGAAAATGTCCGATGTCGCCATTCGACCGTACATAGTCGCGCAAAGTGGACCCGCCAGAAGCAATTGCATCGTTTAGTACCTCGCGAATAGCGTTCACTAACTTTTCGGCCTGACGCGCGCATTGAAAAGCTGGGCGGGTTGGCCTAATTCCCGCATGAAATAAAGCTTCTGACGCGTAAATATTGCCCAGCCCGGCGACCAATTTCTGGTCCATCAACGCCGATTTGATCGGGCCTTTGCGTTTTTTGAGGGCTTGAGCAAGCGCTTTTGCATCAAATGTTTTCTCGAGCGGTTCTGGTCCGACTTCTCTTAGAAGAGGATGCGCGGGAAGTTTGTCATTCTCGATGAGGAGAAATATTCCGAAACGCCGCGCATCATTGAATATAAGCACCGTATCGTCTTCCATAATAAGAGCGACGTGATCGTGCTTCTCCCACTTCTTTGGCATAGAAGCATGCACCATCATGCGTCCCGACATGCCAAGATGCGCGAGGATAATTTGACCATCGTCTAAGGTAAAAAGAAGATATTTGGCTCGACGTTCAATTTTCTTGATGCACCTGCCCTCGACTCGCTTCGCAAATCCTGGAGTAATGGGCAGTCGCAGCGCTTTACGATGCAAAACGACTTTTTTGATTACTTTACCTGTCAGTACTTGCGCCAATCCGCGTCGGACGGTTTCAACTTCGGGGAGTTCGGGCATTTATTCTTTATATATAAGTATGGCTGGATTAGACTTTTCAGTCTTTATAGGTAAGCTAACCCATGAGCAATACCGAACAGGTGCATTTCGGTGCACGTAAAGTGCTAAAGGATGAAAAAGAACCGCTTGTACGCGGCGTGTTCGATCGTGTTGCTTCTCGCTATGACCTCATGAACGATTTGATGAGTGGTGGCTGGCACCGTTGGTGGAAACAGAAGATGATCGAAGCGTTGTTGCCGGCCAAGAATGTACATTTATTGGATGTAGCCGGCGGCACCGGCGACATTGCTTTTCGCTTTTTGAAAGCATCACCCAGTAGCCATGTAACCGTGTGCGACATCAATCCGCGCATGCTGGAAGAAGGTCGCAATCGGGCGATCGATAAAAACATTCTCTATAATATAGAATGGCTATGCGGCAACGCTGAGAGGCTACCTGTAGAAAATAATAGTGTGGATGCCTATACCATCGCTTTTGGCATTCGCAACGTGACCGATGTGCCGCAGGCGCTCAAGGAAGCGCATCGCGTATTGAAGCCGGGCGGGCGATTCTTGTGTCTGGAATTTAGTCGGGTAAAACCCGAAGCGTTACGTTGGCTATACGACCAATATTCCACGCACATAATCCCCAAAATAGGCGAGTGGGTGGTGGGCGATGAAGCACCCTACCGCTATCTGGTCGACAGCATCCGCACCTTCCCCACCCAGGAAAAATTCGTCGAGATGATTCGTGCGGTTGGGTTTGGTCGCGTTACTTACCGCAATCTAAGCGGCGGCGTGGTGGCACTACATCAGGGATGGAAAATATAGTAATTACCGCCCAGCAAGCGCTGGGGTCATTTCTTCTGCTGGAATGGCTCTAACTTCTTCTAGAGCTTCTTTAATGCTTTGCATATCTCTTCGGGTCATAAAACCTTCTTCAGATTGTGTGCCAGCAAGGATTTGCAGCACTCTGTTTACTTGCGCACGGTCGCCATCCGGCAAAAAGACTGTGTAATCACTCCCTCCCGCTGCGGTGGAGGGTTCACCCTGTATACCTGCTTTTTTGAATCTTCTCTCCATTTCTTCTCGCGCAGACTCACGCTCCCGCTCCCGATTTCCTAAATGAAGGTAAATATGTATCGCTACCCCACCTCGGCCGGAAGCATCATATATAAGTTGAGTTACCTTACTGGTGCTGCCACGTGGCCAAAATTTTATCATCTGGTTGGTATCGCCCACTTCCACATCCGTGGTTTTATGGGTGTACCTTCTATGAGGCGCAAAATGTTGTATGCTTGAATCGTTCATACGTTAGTCTACTTGTTAGCTTCAGCTCTTGCAGTATAATGTCAGAATATTAAGAAAATATTACTTTTACTCAACTTTCTATTATGAAAACATTACACATATTAGTCAATATCTTACGCTTGATATGGCTGATGGCGCGTTATGATGTGCTGATTTTTCTTAAGCCCCTTCTCCCCCTTTATATCCTTTTATTGCCGTTAACGCTGTTTAAAAAACGTCCCTTACCCCAGCGGCCGGGTAAACGATTGGCATGTGGGTTAGAAGCAGCAGGACCAACATTCATCAAACTCGGGCAAACGCTGTCAATGCGCACTGATCTCGTAGGAGAAGAGGTCGCGGAAGATTTAGCAAGATTGCGCGATCAACTGCCGCCCTTCGATAGCAGAATCGCGCATCAAACAATTGAGTTGGAGTTAGGTAAACCGATAATGGAATTGTTTACCTCTTTTGATGATGTGTCTGTTGCTGCCGCGTCTATCGCTCAAGTGCATTTTGCAACATTGAAGAACGGTAAGGAAGTCGCGATAAAAATCCTGCGGCCAGGGATTGAGAAAGCCTTTGCGCGCGATTTGCATTTTTTCATGGCTCTCGCGCTCTGGTTAGAGCGCCATATCCCCACTTCACGTCGCTTACGGCCGGTGGAGGTGGTAAAATTATTGCAAGAGATGATTACTTTCGAACTTGATCTTCGCATGGAAGCGGCAGTGGCGGATGAATTGAAAGAAAACAGTCGTACTGCTTCGAATAGATTTATCATTCCCTCTATTCATTGGGAATTTACTTCGCGACGCGTGATGGTGATGGAGCGCGTGATCGGCATGCCACTTTCTAATGTGAGTGCATTGCGCGAACATCATGATGTGAATGAAGTGCTAAAGTCCATCGTCCTTGGCTTTTTGACGCAAGTGTTCGAGGACGGCTTATTCCACGGCGATCTGCACGCTGGTAATATTTTTGTTACCCCTGAAGGAAAGATTGCTTTGGTTGATTTCGGCATTGCTGGCCGGATGGATCAAACCACGCGCATTGTTGTGGCTGAAATCTTCCGCGGGTTTTTAGTGGGCGATTTTCAACGCGTCGCGGAAGTACATTTCGAAGCGGGATATGTTCCGGCACATCAATCGGTTGAAGAATTCGCGCTTGCTTGCCGTGCGATTGCCAAGCCGGTGCTAGGCCGCCCATTGCATGAAGTTTCCTTTGCTCGTCTGCTAGCCCAACTCTTTCAAGTCACCGAACGTTTTGAAATGCAGACGCAACCGCAACTGCTGTTGCTGCAAAAAAACATGATGCTATTGGAAGGCATCGGACGCATGCTCAATCCCGAGATCAATCTGTGGCAGCTGGTGCAACCGGTACTCCAGGAATGGGTGCGTGATCATCTGGGACCGGAAGCCCAATTACGTGAAGCGGTGACGACCGGCATTCGCACCTTAAAAAGCTTGCCATTGCTGCTTTCCAAGCTGGAGCGCGTGCTGCATTAGCCCTTGCAAACCGGCGATTCGCGGCCTAATCTCGGCCCTCTTATGGCGGAAAGAAAATCTATTCTTTTAATCCTCACCGGCAGCATCGCGGCTTATAAAAGCTTGGAGCTGATTCGCCGCCTGCGCGAACGCGACATTCAAGTCACGGCGGTGATGACGCGAGGTGCAAAGGAATTTATCACGCCGCTTTCGGTCGCTTCTCTTACCGGCAATCCAGTATACGACGATCTTTTCTCATTGAAAGATGAAGTAGAGATGGGCCATATCCGCCTTTCCCGAGAAACCGACTTAGTGTTAATCGCGCCTGCGACTGCCGATATTCTTGCTAAAATGGCCGCCGGAATTACCGACGATTTGGCCACTACCTTGCTGCTGGCAACCAACAAACCGGTATTGGTCGCGCCAGCGATGAATGTAAAAATGTGGGAGCATCCGGCAACGCAGCGCAATGTGAAGCAATTGCAAAAAGATGGAATTCATTTTGTAATGCCTTCGGCGGGCGATCTCGCGTGTGGTGAGGTCGGCTCGGGCAGATTGGAAGATGTCGGCGAGATTATGGAGCGGATTCTTTCCCTTCTCTCCGTCAAAAAAAAACTTTCAGGGCTAAGAGCGCTGGTTACCAGCGGGCCAACACACGAGCCGATTGATCCGGTGCGCTTCTTGGGAAATCGCTCTTCCGGTAAGCAAGGTCATGCGATTGCTGCAGAACTAGCGGCACAGGGGATCGAGGTAACATTGATAAGCGGCCCCACTTCCCTTCCCGATCCGCAAGGCGTCACTACCGTTCACGTCACCTCCGCCGCGGAGATGCTGCGTGCTTGCGAGAAAACTCTACCGGTAGATATCGGTGTGTTTGCTGCTGCGGTAGCTGATTGGGGTGTAAATATTCCCGCACGTTCTAAACTGAAAAAGCAAAATCCAAAAACCGCATTGACGCTCCAATTGCAACAAAATCCGGATATATTAAAAACTATCGTTTCACATAAAAAACGCCCGGCGTTGGTAGTTGGTTTTGCCGCGGAGACGGAAAATCTTATTTCCAATGCCCGCGCCAAACGCAAAGCCAAAAATTGCGATTGGATTGTCGCGAATGATGTTTCCGATGATAAGGGATTTGACCGCGAAGAAAATGAAGTAACCCTCGTTACCGCGCGCAATGAGGAACATTGGCCACTGATGAGCAAACAAGATATTGCAACCAAACTGTCGCAAAAGATTGCCGAACATTTCACTCACATTTCTTCAACAAAAAGGAAACGCCATGGTTAAACCGATTGATGTTTTTGTGACTCCCCTGCTGCATGCCGAAGGTTTGTCCCTACCCGCCTATGCAACAGAAGATAGCGCTGGGCTCGATCTGGTCGCCGCCGTAAAAGAAGACATCGTATTGCAACCAGGTGAGCGCAAATTAATCCCAACTGGACTCACTATTGCACTGCCACCTGGCTATGAAGCGCAGGTGCGGCCACGTTCCGGATTGGCGTTGAAGCACGGTATTACGGTACTAAATACGCCCGGCACGGTAGATGCGGATTATCGCGGCGAAGTCGGGATCATTCTTGCTAATTTAGGTAGTGAAGTTTTCACCGTGACGCGCGGCATGCGCATTGCGCAAATGGTGGTGGCACCGGTAACGCGTTTGTGTTGGCAGCAAGTTCCTTCTCTGCCGGAAAGCAGTCGCGGTACAGGCGGATTCGGCTCGACCGGCACGGAAAGCCTCAAACTTGCAAAGAAAGCCTAAATTCAAAGGAGATTTAAAATGTCTGTCACGCCATTACGCAAAATCGCTCCCGTCGAACTGGATCAACCAGGTCGCGGGCGCGTTTATGATTCCATTTTGGAAACCGTCGGCAACACGCCGTTAGTGCGTCTTCACGCGCTTGCCAAACAAGCAGGTGCGGTGGGCGATGTGTTGGTAAAACTCGAATTTTTCAATCCGCTTTCTTCCGTCAAAGATCGCATCGCACTCTCGATGATCGAAGCGGCCGAAGCCAGCGGTAAAATTACACCGGGTAAAACGGTGTTGGTGGAGCCTACTTCAGGAAATACCGGCATCGGGCTCGCATTCGTTGCCGCCGCGAAAGGCTATCGATTGATCCTCACGATGCCGGAGAGCATGTCGTTGGAGCGCCGGAAAATTTTGAAACTGCTGGGAGCGGAGCTTGAACTCACACCCGCTAAAGAGGGTATGAAAGGCGCCATAACCAAAGCTGATGAAATTGCAAAGAACACGCCGGATGCATTTATTCTGCGGCAATTTGAAAACCCCTCTAATCCTGCCATTCATCGCCGCACCACGGCTGAGGAAATTTGGCGCGATACTAACGGTATGGTGGATATCTTCATCGCGGGTGTGGGTACTGGCGGCACCATTACCGGTGTAGGTCAAGTGCTGAAACAAAAGAAACCGGGCGTTAAAATCATTGCGGTGGAACCGGAGGAAAGCGCGGTGCTCTCCGGCGGCCCTCCCGGCCCCCACAAAATTCAGGGTATCGGTGGTGGATTCATTCCTGAAGTACTCGACCGCAATGCCTATGACGAGGTGGTAAAGGTGAACAGCCAAACCGCATTCGACACAGCAAAAAAGGTCGCAAAGCTCGAAGGTATTCCAGTTGGCATTTCTTCCGGTGCTACGATTGCCGCGGCGCTGCGCGTTGCCGCCCGACCAGAAATGAAAGGCAAAACCATCGTGGTGATTGCTGCCTCTTCTGCCGAGCGCTATATCTCCACCGCGTTGTTTGATGAGTAATTTTCTTACCGATACTCAGCTCCGTCGTTATGCGCGGCATGTGATGCTGGAGCAAATGGGTGAAGCGGGTCAGAAGAAATTACTTAATTCCAGCGTTCTTGTGATTGGCGCGGGTGGCCTTGGCTCAGCGGTAATTTCTTATCTTGCAGCGGCGGGAATTGGACGGATTGGCATCGTCGATCATGAGGGAAAG
>JADMIO011827203.1_pt1 | contig 17008 bp, 12 predicted proteins | sample 8958161 | NCBI WGS metagenome assembly JADMIO01 (sample SAMN16585339, study PRJNA669376) | soil metagenome | isolation source: Crop rotation soil | place: USA: Cullars Rotation, Alabama | collected 2011
CCGCGACAACTTGTCCACGTGGAATTCTAAGCTTAGGATCCCAATGTGCTGGAAAGCCTCGATCATCCCGATCACCAGGAATACCGCGATCACGGCCAGGGGCTGCCACCAGGCGCCGCCCGCCCCGAGGGCGGCCATCGTGGAGAGCCCCCCGGCGAGGACCGGCCCGAAGAAGGGGATGAATTCGAGCATCGCCGTCAGGATGCCCCAGAAGAACGGCTGGGGCACGCCGATCAGCCACATCGCCAGCGTGATCGTGAAGGCATACGAGCCCGAGACCAGGAACAACGCCGTCAGGTAATGGTTCAGCTCCGACGCCACCCTGGTGAACTCGCGCTCCCTCGGCCGCATCCCCAGCCCGCTCGCGGCCCGCTTCAGACGGCCGATCCAGTCGTCCCGGCCCTGGAGCAAGTAGAAGAGGAACGCCAGCACGATCACCGTGTTGCCCAACACGCCGAGCAATCCGCCCAGGCCGGTCGCGGCCCAGCGGTTGATCTCGCCCGCGTGACGTCGGATCGTGTTTTTGATCCGGTTGACCAGGGCATCCCCCTCGGATTCGGACGCCTCGCGCGAGCCTTGTTCAGCCTTCCCCTCGCGCGCGATGGCCTGGAGCCATTTCTCCCCGCCGACGGAGCGGATCATCCGGGCCGAGACGTCCCCGAAGCGGTCGACGTAGAGGTTCCCTTTCTTGAGCATCACGGCGGCCTGGTACGACACCAGCACGGCGGCGACCGCGACGATCGAGGCGACCAGCAGCATGCACGCGAGGCTGGAGAACGTCCGGTTCATCCCCATCCGCTCCAATCGCCCCGCGACCGGGGCCAGGACGATCGCGAGGACCATCCCCAGGAAGAACGGGACGAGGATCGACGCCATCCAGTAGCAGGCCGACGCCGCCGCGATCATCGCGATCAGTCGGATGGAATTCGTCGGCGAATGCGGGGCGACGTCGCGCGGCGGCGCCGGAGAGTCGGGGAGGGACGGCGATGCGGGCATCGGATGACTCGGAAAAGCACGGGAGGGACGATCGAATCCGACCGTCCCTCCTCACGAATCCGGTGCCAACGGTCCGTCAGCCGGCACCGCCGCGCGATCAGGAGCCGAGCCACGACGGCACGTCGTCCGCCGGGGGGAGCTTGATCAGGCTCACGCTCAGGATGTCGGGGTGCGCCTCGACCTCGGCCAGGGCCGCGGCGGACGGGATGCTGTCCAGGTTGACCACGCCGATCGCCTCGCCCCCGGCCTGCTTGCGGCCGACGTTCATCTGGGCGATATTCACGCCGTGGCGGCCGAACGTGGTGCCGATGAAGCCGATCAGCCCCGGGCGGTCGTAGTGTGTGAAGACGAACAAGGTGCCGTCCAGGTGCGCGTCGAGCCGGTACGGGCCGATCTGCACGAGGCGAACGAACTGCTTGCCGAACAGCGTGCCCGACGCGACGTACCCCTTCTTCTCGGTCACGACCTCGGACTGGATCATCGTGCCGAAGTCGCCCGTGTCGGTCGATTTCTCCTCGATCAGCGCGATGCCCCGCTCCTTGAGCAGGTGCTCGGCGTTGACGAGGTTCACCTGCCCCTCGAGCGCGGCCTCCATCCAGCCGGCGGCGAAGCTCGCGGTGATCATGCGGGTGTTCTTCGTCGCCACCTCGCCGCGATACCGCAGCGTCGCCTGCCGGACCGTGCCGCGGTCCATCTGCGCGTGGAGCATGCCCAGGCGACGGCCGAGGTCCAGGTACATCTTGAGGTCGTCCAGTTCCGCCCGGCTGAGGCTCGGCATGTTGACGGCGAACCGGACCTGCCCCTTGCCGAGGAAGTCGATCAGCAGCCGCGCGGCCTCGACGGCCACCGCCACCTGCGCCTCCTCGGTCGAGGCCCCCAGGTGGGGCGTGACAACGACCGACGCGTGCTTGACCAGGACGTGATCGGCGGGCGGAGGCTCGGGGTCGAAGACGTCGATCGCCGCGCCGGCGACTTGCCCGGAGTCGAGCGCCGCCTTGAGCGCGTCCTCGTCGATCAGGCCGCCCCGCGCGCAGTTGATGATCCGCACGCCCGGCTTCATCCTGGCGATCGCGGCGGCGTCGACGAGGTTCCGGGTCTCGGCCGAGAGCGGCGTGTGGAGGGTGATGTAGTCGCAGCGGCCCCACAGGTCGTTGAGCCCCGCGATGCTCTCGATCCCCAGCTCCGCGGCGCGCTCGGAGGAGAGGAACGGGTCGAACCCGACGACCTTCATGTCGAACCCGCGCGCCCTCTGCGCGACGGCCAGTCCCACGCGTCCGAGCCCGACGATGCCGAGGGTCTTCCCCTCAAGCTGGGTGCCGGTGAACTTGTTCCGCTCCCACTTGCCGGCCTTGAAGCTCTCATTCGCCTTCGGGATGTTGCGCGAGAGGGCCAGGATCATCGCGACGGTGTGCTCGGCCGTGGAGACCGTGTTCCCGCCCGGCGTGTTCATCACGACGATCCCCTGGCGGGTCGCCGCCGGGACGTCGATGTTGTCCACGCCCACGCCCGCGCGGACGATCGCCTTGAGGCGGGACTGCCCCTCCAGGACCTCGGCGGTCAGCTGGGTGCCCGACCGGATCACGATCCCGTCGGCCTCGGCCAGCGCGGCGCGGAGGGCGGGGATGTCGGTGGCAAGCTTCGTATTGACGACGACTTCGATGCCCGGCTCGGCCTTCAGCAGCGAGAGGCCCTCTTCGGAGAGCTTGTCGGTCACCAGGACGCGATGCGACACGATTGCAGACTCCAACGCTCGTTCGTTGCCCGTGCGGAAAGGCCGACCCCTCGTCCTTCCCGGTCGCGCCGCGATCTCCGCCGGGCGGCACGGCCCCGGGGTCCCTCGTCTTGAGGAGGACCCCGGGGCCGTGCCGCCCGGCGGAGATCGCGGAGTCGAGAGATCCGACCCGACCGAGTTAGCGCTTCTCGGCGACCTGTTCCGGGATGATACCGCGATCCAGGTCGAAGATCATACCCGGATTCAGCGTCGCGGTCTTGGGGCCGCTCGCCGGCACCACCGGAGGAGGGCCGTCGCCGCCCCCGCCCGAGGCCGCCTTGAGGGTCGGGAGCTTCGCCTCCGACACCCGGGCATCCACGACGAACACGCTGCTGTCGCCGACGACCTCGAACGTATTCCCGCTCACGATCACGGCCGTGGACTCGTCGATCCCCACGCCGAGGTACTCGGGATATTCGGCAATCGCCCGCTTCAGGCGGTCCGTGCGGCGGAGCTTCAGGAAGTGCTGGTCGACGATCACGCTCGGCCAGAGGCCCAGCCCCTCGCCGAAGAGCGGATAGTTCGCCAGGGGCATCGGGAACTCCTCGCCGCCGCGAGAGATCATGACCTTCGACATGACCGCCGCCCCGGCGCTGGCGCCGCCGACCGTCGCCCCGTCGCGGTATCGGGCGAGGATCGCCTCGGGCACGCCCGTCCCCTTGAGCCGCTTCATCAGGCGTTCCTGGTCGCCGCCGCCGATCCAGATCAGGTCGGCGCCGTTGACGACCTCGACGGCGGCCTTCGCGTCGGAGATGTCGAGGATGGTAACGTCCTGGGCGCCGACGTCGCGCCAGCGGCTGGCGACCTTCGGGCCGGAGGTCGCGAGGTCCGACGCCTGCGGGATCACGACGACTTTGGCCTTCGGCCCGCCGGCCAGGGCCAGGGTTTTCTTGTAGACCGCCGCGGACGGCTTACCGCCGCCGTCGATGACGAGTCTTCCCTTCGGGTCCGTATCGGCCTTCGCTTCCTTGGCCAGACCGTTCCCCACGAGGGCGGGGATCAGCACGAGGGGCCAGAGTCCGATCATCGGTATCTCCCAGCATTTGGGAAGGATGAGCCAACCGCCGATCTCCCTGAGTCACTATCGTCTCACCGGGAGAACGGCGGTTGCCCGAATCCGCGCAAACGTGGGGAATCTCTGAGCAATCCCCTCACATCACACGGACGCGGTCGCCACCTTAAATCCGATGAGCACTTGCTGTGCCGCAGTCACCGCCTTGCCCGGTTCCACGTCGAATCCCAGCTCCGCGAGGACCATCTCCAGCGCCGCGAGGCCCGAGATCACGTCCAGTTCGTCCATATAACCCATGTGCCCGATCCGCACAATCTGACCTTTCAGCTTGTCCTGCCCGCCGACGACCGTGATGCCGAAGCGGTCGAACAGCTTCTTGCGAATGTCATTGTCCTTCAACCCGTCGGGGACGCGGAAGACGGTCAACCCCTCGGCCGGTCGCGAACTGAAAAGTTCGAGTCCCAGGGCCTTTACGCCAGCCTGGCACGCCTGGGACATGATATTATGCCGCGCCCAGACATTTTCGATCCCCTCGGCGTTGATCCGCTTCAACGCCGCTCCCAGCGCGAGGATGAGGGTGTGTGCCGGGGTGAACGGGGTGTCGAACTCGGCCATCTTCTTACGCGCGAGCTTCATGTCGAAGTAGAAGCTGCACGACGGCGTGGCCTCGATCTTTTTCCAGGCCTTCGGGCTGACGCTGACGAAAGAAAGTCCAGGCGGGAGCATCAGGGCCTTCTGCGACCCGACGACGAGGAGGTCGATCCCCCAGGCGTCCGTGCGACATTCCATGGCACCGACGCCCGAAATCCCGTCAACCATGAACACAGCATCGGTCTTCGCCACGATCTTGCCGATGGCGTCGACCGGATGGCCGGTGCCCGTGGAGGTCTCGCTCAGGGTACCGACGACCATCTCGGCGTCCGGGTGCTGCTTCAGCGCGTTCTCGACCTGCGCCGGGTCGACGGGCTGGCCCCACTCGGTGTCGATCGAGACGGCCTGGATCCCGTACGGCTTGCAGACCTTGACCCAACGGTCGGCGAAGTACCCGGCGTTCAGGACGATCGCCTTCTTCCCCTTCGGGACGGCGTTGATGATCGCCGCCTCGGCCGCGCCGGTGCCGGAGGCCGTGTAGATGAGGACGTCGTTCTCGGTCTGGAAAACCTTCTTGAGCCCGGAGATGACGTCGACGATCACCTGCTTGGCCTCGGCCGAGCGGTGATGGATGACCGGCCTGGCCAGCTCCAGCAGGACATCCTCGGGGACGGGGGCAGGCCCAGGGGTCATCAATCGCGGCTTCCGCATTTCCAAACGTCCTCTCGCTCGCGGCGGGCCCAGGTCGGGCTCGCTCAGCAGTTTCCACTCATCCGGGGCCTCGCCGGCCCCCACAAACCGGTATCTGCACCGTCACCGGCCCACCTCCCCAGTCTACTCGAACCCGCCCCCCGCGGGGAGAGGGGCGACGACGACCGCCGCGCCATCCATGCCATAGATTTCGACGTTTCTCGAAGAGGAAGGTTCCTGGCCCCCATCCGATCCGCCGCGCCGCTCCCCGTCCTCTCAACAAGGGGCAAAGAGTTTCCCATATTACACCAATTACCCCACCTGCCGGGATTGTCAACTCGGTGCTCGCGAATCGACCAGTTCCAGATGTCAATTCTGGACCTGCGATCTCCCGTACTGGATGATGCGGGCGCGAGGCCCAACGCCCCCGCCTCCTCATCGCCGGTCCGGCGCCCGAGATGGCGCCCGCTTTGCGCGGACCCTTCCACATGGCCGACCTGCGACCTTGCCGTCGTCTAGAACTCTGGTCGCGCGACGCGCCCGAGGCCATCCTCCGACGGCTCGCGGCGGCGGTTCTTCTCACGGACCGAGACGGGACCGAAAGGGTGTTCCGAGGACGCATCCACGGAGACGGGTTCCGCCTGACGCCCCGGGTTTCCGCCTGGCGATTCCCGAACCGTCTGCCCTATCTGCCGGTCATCCGGGGCCGCGTCAAGCCAAGGGACGGCGGCAGCCTTGTGGCGGCCGACTTCACCCCGGGCGGGCTGAGCTTCGCCTTCTGGGCCGTGTGCCTCGTCCTGCTCCTCGCGAACGGGCTCTGGGCCGCGCTCTCGAAGGGCGTCGCCGTCCTGGGGTCGTCCCGCCCGCCATCGCATTCTGCTACGCCTTCGCGGTCCTTCGCTTCCTCCTGGAAGTCCAGGCCGCCTCCGGGCGACTCCGGCAGGTGACGGGGGCGAGGCCGATCAAATCGGGAGTTGAGCGGACTATATCTCGATAAATTCATCTATCATTGGGAGATATGAAAGATACAACCACGCATCGCCGGAATCTTCAACCGATCAAAAATCCGCAAACTCCGAGGGTTGCCCTCCCTCACCACTTGTCGATCGGCCCCGACGGCACCGGCACCCTCGGCTCGAAATGGCCGGGGAGGGGCGAGATCGGGCCGTGGTCGCGGATCATCGCCACGGTCTCGACGAACAGGGCGGCGTTCGGCAAGTTGATGAGCCGGTGGTACAGGCTCTTGGGCGGGCGGATGGCGTGGTTGTACCACTTGATGAGCTTGCGGAACTCCAGGCAGGCGGTCCGCTCGCCGCGGTGCTCGACCAGGCGGAGGAAGTGGCGCTCCATCACGTCCACGCGCTCGTCGAACGTCGGCTCCGGGCCGGGGTGGCCGTGCTCGGCCCAGTGGGCGAGCTGGCGGAACAGGAACGGGTTCGCCAGCGAGCCGCGGCCGATCGAGATCGCCGCGCAGCCCGTCTCGCGTAGCATGACCTCGGCGTCGGCGATCGTGCGGACGTCGCCGTTGCCGACGATCGGCATGGACTCCACCGCCTCGACCGTGGCGCGGATCCCTTCGCGATTGACCCCGCCTTTGAACCCCTGCTCGCGCGTCCTCCCGTGCAGGATCACCGCCGCCGCCCCCGCCTGCTCGAACAGACGGGCGAGCACCGGCGACGACAGATTTTCGTCGTCCCACCCCAGCCGCATCTTGACCGTCACCGGCACCGGCACCGCCGAGACCACCGCGGCGACCAGCTCGGCCGCCGAGCCGGAATCGCACATCAGGGCCGAGCCGCCGCCGGTCTTGACGACCTTGCGGACGGGGCAGCCCATGTTGATGTCGATGATCGTCGCCCCGTTGTCCACCATCCGGCGCGCGGCCTCGCGCATCTCCGGGATCGCGCTGCCGTAGATCTGGATGGCGATCGGCCGATCCTCGGGGCACGTCTGCGACAGCTCGGCGGACCTCGGCCGGCTTTCGAGGATCGCCCTCGCGTTGACCAGGTCCGTCGTCGCCATCCCCAGCCCGCCGCACTCGCGCACGGCCAGGCGGTAGGCGAGGCTCGTGTATCCCGCCAGGGGCGCGAGGAAGAACCTCGACGGGATCGGCACGCCCCCGATCGCCAGCGGGGTCGTCACGAGAGGCGGGGGCGCGGGCAGGAGGTCGGCGGCGGGCAAGAGGAGGGTCTCTCCGAGGGGTTCGATCCGAGGGCGTCTGGCGACCCGTGTGCAATCGGCGTCGGCCCGTTATTCTAATACGCATTGGACCGGATCACGAGGCCATCTCCTCCCATGCGCGCGACGACCGAGGACGAGGCCGAGAGCGAATACGCCGTCCTGACCACCGCGACGGGCCGGGACCTCCTCGCGCGCGTCTCCGCCATCGCGAGGCCGTTGCCGAAAGACCTGGTGAGGATGCGGGCATTCGCCCCCGTGGCGCTGGTCGAGGCCGCCTTCCGCCTGGTCGAGGGGAGGCGTCGCGCGGCCGCCAAGTTCTCGCGCGCCTCGGAGATGTGGTTCGAGCCGGTCGCCGTGCAGCAGGCCACCCCGGAGGCGGTCGCGTGCCACAAGGCCGCCCGGTTCGCGGGGTCGGACGCGGTCGATCTCTGCTGCGGGATCGGCGGCGACGCCGTCGCCCTGGCGAACGCGGCCGCGCGCGTGGTGGCCGTGGACCGCGACCGGGGCATGGTGCGTCGAGCCTTGTGGAATGCGGTCCTCGACGGGAACTCCGGGCGGTTGCTGGGCGTCGTCTCGCGCGCCGAGGCGTTCCCGATCCCGCCGTCCGCCCTCGTCCACATCGACCCGGACCGTCGCGCGACCGGCGGCTCCCGGTCGAAGTCGATCCTCGGGTACGCGCCCGGCCTGGAGTTCCTCCGGTCGCTGCCGTCTCTCTGCCGAGGCGGCGCGATCAAGCTCGGCCCCGCGAGCGACTTCGAGGGCCATTTCGGCGATCCCTCGTATGAGATCGAGGTCATCAGCCTGGGCGGCGAGTGCAAGGAGGCCACCGCCTGGTTCGGCCCGCTCGCCTCATGCCGCCGCCGCGCGACCGTCCTGCCCGACGGCGCCTCCTGGACCGACCGGGACGGCGGAGGCCCGCCCCGATTCTCCGAACTTTCCGCGGTCGTCTTCGACCCCGATCCCGCGCTCATCCGCTCGGGACTCCTGGACGGCTTCGCCTCGGCGCACGGCCTGGCCCGCTTCGCGATCGGGATCGACCTCCTGACCGGCCCCGCGCCGATCGCCTCGCCGTTCCTTTCTCCGATCCTCGTGGACGACGTCCTCCCCCTGGACATGAAGACGCTCCGCCGCGTCGTGGCCGACCGCCACCTCGGCCCGCTGGAGATCAAGACGCGCGGGGTCGAGCTACGACCGGAGGCGGTCCGCGTCGCCCTCCGACCCGAGGGCCCGAACCCGGCGACGATCGTGCTCGTCGGCGGGAAGGGGCGGGCGTGCGCGATTGTGGGTCGCCGCGTGCCGGCTCTGGGAGACTAAGACGAACGGAGGCGATGGCCTCTCCTTGTCCTCGTGGTGGGGGCATCCCGCCTGCCCGATTTTAAATCCAGGCAGGCGGGATGCCCCCACCACAAAAGCCACGACGATCGGTTATTTGTCCCGCATCTTCTCGAACGCCGTCCTGTCGGCATGCAGGAGAGAGAGCCCCTTCATCCCGTTCAGGGGCGCGAGGTCGCGCACCGGCGTGTCGCTCAGATTCAGCCAGCCGAGGGCCTTCATCCGCGCCAGCGGCGAGACGTCGCGGACCTGCGTCCTTTCAAGGTGGAGTTCCGCGAGGCTGGGCAGTCCCGCCAGGGGCGAGAGGTCCGCGACCGAGGTCTCGTCCAGATTCAGCCGCTTCAGATGGGCCATCCCGGCCAGGGGCGAGAGGTCCCGGACGGGCGTCGCCCACGCTGTCAGTGAGACGAGGCCCGTCAGCCCCGCGATCGGCGCGAGGTCGCGGATCTTCGTCTGCGAGATCTCCAGGTATTTGATCGTCTTGATCTTGCCGACGGCCGTCAGGTCCGCGACGTGCGTGCCCTTGATGTCGAGGGTCTCCAGCTTCTTGAGCCCCACGAGCGGGGTCAAGTCCGACACCTGCGTGCCCGCCAGTCCCACGTCTTCGAGATCCTCCAGCCCCCCGAGCGGCCCGAGGTCGCGGACGGGGACGCTCCAGAGGCGGACAGTCTTGAGCTTTCGGAGCCGCGCGAGGGGTGACAGGTCGCTCACCGACGTCCGGGTGAGGTCGAGGTAATCGATGTCCTGGAGGACGGTCATGTCCTGCAGGTCCTGCACGGTGAGCTTCCTTTTGAACTCCTCCGCGAGATAGACCTCCTTGACCCTGGGGAAGTACGGGGCGATCCACCTGGGCAGCTTCGAGTCGTAATAGACGACGGACCCCTGCATCGCCTGGATCGCGGCAACCTCCGCCCGCTCCCGCCGGGCCCTCGCGAGTTCCGCGCCCACCCACGCCAGGCCGAGCGCCACGGCTGCGACCCCAAGGATCATGGCGCGGACGCTCAGGCTCAGGCGACGGCGGGGCGGGTGTGGTGGTCCGTGATGGTCCATCCGCGGAGATTACCATGAACACGTCCCCACCGCAGGGTGCGCGCAACGCACGGTCGCGCACCCTTCCGAAAACCAAGGCCAGCACAACCTCTTCAACTTGACGCGCCCCCGCCCGCGCGTTTACGTTAAACAACGCTCCATCCCCGCCCCGCCGTCCCGCTCGGCCTTCTCCCTCGCGAGCGAGGAATCACCTTGATCCGCCTTTCCTGCCGCATCGCACCCATCGTGATCGCCCTCGGGTTCGCGACCGCTCGAGCCGCCCACGCCGATAATCCGCTCGATCGCATCCAACTCGAACCCGCGACGATCCGCCTCGTCGGCGCCGACGCCCGCCAGCAGGTGGCCGTCACGGGGACGCTCCGGGACGGGGCGATCGTCGATCTCACCGCGTCCGCGACGTTCGCCGTCGATCGCTCCGACCTCGCGGCCGTCTCCGCGTCCGGTGTTGTTGCCCCGAAAGGCGACGGACAAACCACCTTGCGCGTCAACGTCGACGGGAAAACGACCGAGGCCGCCATCCGCGTCGAGGACGGCAAGGCGCAACGTCCGGTCAGCTATCGCCTCGACGCCGCGCCGGTCTTCTCGAAGGCCGGGTGCAACATGGGGGCGTGCCACGGCAACCTCAACGGCAAGGGCGGGTTCCGGCTCAGCCTGAGGGGGGAAGATCCGGCGTTCGACGTGATGTCCCTCACGCGCGAGTCGTTCGGCCGTCGGCTTGACCCGGCGCATCCCGACGACAGCCTCGCGCTCCTGAAGCCGACCGGGCAGGTCCCGCACGAAGGCGGGCAGAGGCTCCAACCCGGCTCGCCCGAGTTCCTGGCCCTTCGCGGCTGGATCGCCTCCGGCGCAACCGACGACGTGGCCGCCGCCCCGAAGCTCGCGAAGCTCACCGTCTGGCCGTCCGACCGATACCTCGCGCCGGGACCGAAGGGGACGCAACCCGCGCAGCAGCTCCTCGTCACGGCCGAATTCTCCGACGGCACCACGCGCGACGTCACCCGGCAGGCCGCCTACGACGTGAGCGACCCGACGCGAGCCTCGGTCTCGGCCGACGGCCGCGTGGAGGTGTCCGGCCCGGGCGAGGTCGTCGTCGCGGTGCGGTATCTCGAAGGACGCGGCGTGAGCCGTCTGGCGTTCCTGGCCGACCGTCCCGACTTCGCGTGGGACGACCAGCCGGGCGGGAACGCGATCGACCGGGCCGTCTTCGCCAAGCTGAAGGCGCTCAAGATCCGACCGTCGGAGCCGGCGAGCGACGCAGTGTTCCTCCGCCGCGCCTCGCTCGACGCCATCGGCCTGTTGCCCACTCCGGATGAAGCCCGCGCGTTCCTCGCGGACCGCGACCCGGAGAAGAGGGCGAAGCTCGTCGATCGCCTGGTCAATCGGCCCGAGTTCGCCGACTTCTGGGCGCTGAAGTGGGCCGATCTCCTCCGCAACGAGGAGAAGTCCATGGGGCTCAAGGGCGTCTGGACGTTCCAGAGGTGGCTCCGCGACCGGATCGCCGCGGACGTGCCGATGGACGAGTTCGCGCGCGAGATCCTCACCGCCAGGGGCTCCACCTGGCAGAACCCGCCCGCGAGCTTCCACCGCACGAATCGCGACCCGCAGACCGCCGCCGAGACGATCGGGCAGGTCTTCCTCGGCGTCCGCCTGCAATGCGCGCGGTGCCACAATCACCCGTTCGACGTCTGGACGCAGGACGACTATTACGGGCTCGCCGCGTACTTCGCGAACGTCCGCACGCGCGAGATCAACAACGTCCGCCGCGACGACCTGGACAAGCACGAGATCAACGGCGACATCCTCGTCTACCTCGACGGCAAGCCCCGCACGGTCCAGCCCCGGTCCGGCCGGACGCTCCCGCCGAAGCCGCCCGGAGGCCCCGCGCCCGACCTGAAGGGCAGCCCCGACGCGCTGGACGATCTCGCCGCGTGGCTCACGCGCGACAACCCCCAGTTCTCCCGCAACCTGGCCAACCGCGTCTGGTTCCACCTGATGGGGCGCGGCGTGGTCGAGCCGGTGGACGACTTCCGCGACTCCAACCCCCCGTCGAACCCCGCGCTGCTGGACGCCCTCTCGGGCGAGTTCGCCGCCGGGGGGATGCGGCTGAAGCCGTTCGTGGCGTTCATCATGAAGTCGCGCACGTACGGGCTGGGCTCGAAGCCCAACGACACCAACGCGGACGACGAGAGCAATTTCTCGCGATCGACGGTCCGGCTGCTTCCGGCGGAGGTCCTGCTGGACGGCCTGGGCTCGGCGCTGGATAGGCCGCAAGCGGTCTCGGGCGCGCCGACGGGGACCCGCGCGGTGCAGCTGCCGGGCGTCAAGATGGGCGGGGACTTCCTCAAGACGTTCGGCAAGCCCGAGCGTCTGCTGACCTGCGAGTGCGAGCGGTCCGAATCCACGACGCTCACCCAGGCGTTCCAGCTCATCAACGGCGAGAGCGTCCGCAAGACGCTGATCGCAAGAAGCAACCGAATCGGTCGGCTGATCGGCGCGAAGGCCGAGGACCCGGCGATCCTGGACGAGCTCTACCTCGCGGCCCTCTGCCGGTTCCCCGGCGAGGACGAGAGACAGGCGAGCCTCTCCTACGTCGCGCGTGCGGGCGACCGCCGCAAGGCGTGGGAAGACGTGGCCTGGGCGATCGTGAACAGCAAGGAATTCCTCCTCCGGCATTGACGCATCGAAGCCGACCGCGATCGCGGCCATCGTCCCGAGATCCCCAGGAACGGAAATTCCCCGAGCCCCAGACGCCGAAGGTCGAGACCATCGAGCCCGATAAGTCAATTGTCGGGCCGAGACCTGACCTCGCCGGGAGATGACCGATGAACCCCGCCTGCCCCGACTTCCGACAGACGAGCCGCCTCTCGCGCCGCAGCCTCCTGAAGGTCGGCGCGGCCGGGTTCGCGGGCCTGAACCTCACGACGCTCCTGCGCGCGGCGGAGGCCTCGGGCGCGAAACCGAGGGCCAAGCACGTCATCTTCCTGCACCAGTTCGGCGGGCCGAGCCACATCGACACGTTCGACATGAAGCCCGACGCGCCGGAGAAGATCCGGGGCGACTTCAGGCCGATCGCCTCTCGCACGCCGGGGATCACGCTGTCCGAACACCTGCCGAGGTTCGCGAACGTCCTGGACAGGTTCGCCCAGGTCCGGTCGGTGAACCACAACATGAAGAACCACAACTCGGCGACGTTCTACAGCCTGACCGGCCACGCGCCCCCCCTGGACGACATCCGCCTGCGGGACACGCTGGAACTCTACCCGGCCTATGCCGGGACCGTCGCGAAGTTCAAGCCGGTGGACGACCCGGCGATCCCCACGGCCGTCTCGTACCCGTATGTCCTCCGCGACGGCAGCGTCACCCCGGGGCAGACGGCGAGCTTCCTCGGCAAGGAATATGACCCGTTCTTCGTCGGCCAGGACCCCAACCGGGCCGATTTCCAGCTCCCCGAGCTGAGCCTCCCCGCCGAGACCGGGCTGGCCCGCCTCGACGATCGCCGCGAGCTGCTCCGCCTCATCGACCGCCAGGCCGAGCTGCTGGAGACCTCCCCCACGGCGCGCGGGATCGACGCCTTCTATGATCGCGCGATGACGATGCTGGCCTCGCCCAAGGTCAAACGGGCGTTCGACCTCTCGCAGGAGAACCCGAAGCTCCGCGACGCCTACGGCCGGACCACGTACGGCCAGGGGTGCCTCCTGGCGCGGAGGCTGGTCGAGTCGGGCGTCCGGTTCGTGACCGTCTATTTCTCCGACTCGATCGGCGGCGCGTCCGGCGGAGGGTGGGACACGCACGGCGACAACTGCAACCGGCTCAAGAAACGATTGCTCCCGATCACCGACCTGACGGTGCCGACCCTCATCGAGGACCTGGAGGCGCGGGGGCTCCTGGACGAGACGCTGGTCGTCTGGATGGGCGAGTTCGGCCGGTCGCCCAGGATCGAGTACACGAAGCAGTTCGGGGCCGACGGCCGCAACCACTGGCCAAAATGCTACACGGTGCTGATGGCCGGAGGCGGGATCCGCGGGGGCGCGGTTTACGGCGCGAGCGACCGCATCGGCGCGTATCCCGCGCTCGACCCGGCCACGCCCGACGACATCGCCGCGACGATGTACTGGGCGCTCGGCATCGACCCGGCGACCGAGTTCCACGACGCCCTGAACCGCCCCCTGCCCATCGCCGCGGGCAAGCCGATCACCGACATCTTCGGCTGATGCGGTCCCCGCGTCCCCGTGGGGCGTGACGCATCACGCCCTATGAGGTCGCCGGGCGGGTTTCACTCCCGAGCGAGGAGTATTCACCTCGTCCCCACGGTCTCCGTGGGAATGCCCTCCTGGCCGCTCCCGCGGCCTCTGCACTCCGGTCAGAGGCTGACCGAAGCCGACGCGGAGCGTCGAACACGGCATTCCCACGGAGACCGTGGAGACGAGGGGAGACAGGGACCACGCCCGAAGAGGCCGAGCGTCCCCGGTCGTCCGTCACTTCTTCTGATCGCCCTTGTCCCCCTGGCCGGAGGGGACGACGGTCTTCGCGTGCTTGCGCACGTCCTGCGAGAGCGAGCGGCCCACGTCGTCGCTCTCCGCGAATCGGCCGTGCTCGTCGCGACGCACATACCGCTTGTCCGTCCCGGTGTCGATCAGCTCGCGATCGCTCGATTTCTTGGGCATGGTCTCGTCTCCCGGCGAGGGCGGAGGGGGGGGGCACGCGTCGGCAGACGTTGCCCCAGTAACGAGTTACACGTCGTTGTTGAGGAGAGGCAACCTGCGTGCCGCCGGAAAAAACGCAAAACGGACGAGGACGAAGGTTGACGACGTGCGAAGGGCTCGATATCGTATTGAGACTGAGTCTCACAATCACCCGAACCTTCCCCCCCGAGGTCACCCCGCCATGTCGTCTCGCCGCCGCGGTTTCACCCTGATCGAGTTGCTGGTGGTGATCGCCATCATCGGCGTCCTGGTCGCCCTGCTCCTGCCGGCCGTGCAGTCGGCGCGCGAGGCGGCCCGTCGGATGCAATGCACGAACAACCTGAAGCAGATGGGGCTGGCGATCCACAACTACGAGTCGGCCAACGGCGTGCTGCCCCCGGCGTTCGTGCTGGGGAAGGTCGGCGGGACGAGCCTCAACGGCAACGGCTGGAGCGCCCACGCGCGGATCCTGCCGTACGTGGAGCAGAACACGGTCTTCAACGCGATGAACCTCTCGATCCGCTATAGCACGCCGGACAACCTGACGGTCTGCCAGTTGACCATCAACAGCTTCCTCTGCCCGAGCGAGGTCAAGACGCAGCCCCGGACCGACGCGGCGACCGGGGTCGTGACCCACGGCGTGAACAACTACGGCTGGAACCGCGGCGACTGGCTCGTCTGGGGCGGCCTGAACACGTCGAACCGCGCCCCGTTCGACGTGAACCTCGGCCGACGCTTCTCGGAGATCACCGACGGCCTGAGCAACACGATCCTGGCCTCGGAGGTGAGGACGTACCAGCCGAACCTGAACAACTGCGGGGCGCTGGCCAACGTCGCCCCGGGCAACGTGCCGCCGGCCACGGCCGACCCGGTCACGCTCGTCCCCCAGTACGACTCGGGCTGCTCGCTCGGCCTGACCGGCCACACCGAGTGGGTGGACGGGGCGGTCCACGAGACGGGGTTCACGACCGCCTGGACGCCGAATAAGAAGATCGTCCGCGCCGCGGACCTCTCGCAGACCCTCGACCTCATGAACTGGCGGGAGAGCGCCGTGCTGACCAACGGCGGCCCCAGCCTCGGCGCGGTCACCTCGCGCAGCTACCACCCCGGCGGCGTGAACGCCCTGTTCGCCGACGGCTCGGTGAAGTTCCTCAAGGACAGCATCAGCGGCACCGCGTATCGCGCGCTCGGCACCATCGGCTCGGGCGACATTGTGCCGGGCGACGCCTACTGAGGCGATCTTCAGGCCCTGCCTTTGTGGTGCAGGCGGCCCGCCTGGCTGTCTAATAATGAAGCCGGGCGGGACGCCTGAACCACAAATGAGAGAAGGGCGGGCGACGGGCAAGCTGCACGTCACGCCACCATCGACGTTTCCCTGGCCCGCTCATCCTGCGACGGCGGGTCGGACGGATGGCGAGGCGAGGGGCGCCGCTTCTGGGCCTTGCGGCCGGGGACGACGGTGGGCCACCCGCATTTCTTGCAGGGGAATTGCCGGCCGCTCATCTTGCGGGATGCGCGATAGCGTTGACCGCAATCCTTGCAGAGGAATTCGATGGGCATGAGGATTGGGGAGATCGAGGCGGGGGGTCGGAGTGGGGCCGACACGAGGTCCCCCCTGTTACGAACGCCGGACCCGGATGGTTCGGCCCTCGCCCCGAGTTTGTGCCCCGGGCGCGACCTCGTCGCCTCGCGCGGCCGACGTGTGATAGTCTGGACCGCACCGCGACGCGACGAGCCCCCGCACCGGACGGAGACGAGCTTCCCGCCATGGCCGACGCACCCACGAACATCCGCGCCCATCAGGCCGATCAGGCGCTGGAACTCATCTGGGATGAGACGCATGCCGACCGCCTGCCCTATCGCTACCTGCGCGCCCAGTGCCCCTGCGCCTCCTGCCGCGACGAGTGGACCGGCGAGCGCATCCTCGACCCGAAGACGATCCGCCCGGATTTGAAGCTCGACGGCATGGAGATGGTCGGCTCCTACGCCGTCCGCCTCGGCTGGAACGACGGCCATTCCTCGGGCCTGTACACCTGGGAAAACCTCAAGCAGCTCGCGGCGGACCGGCCGGAGTGAAGGGGGAGGATTCCGGATGTCAGATTCCAGATTCCAGATGCATCTGCAGATGCAGGAATTTTGCCCCTCCTCTGGATCGCTTAAGTTTCTCGCATCACATCTGGAATCTGACATCTGGAATCCCCCACCCCTCACTGCTGGGCCTTCATCATCGCCCCGGGACGTGGGAAACCGGACGCGCGGCGAAGCTCCGCGACCTGCTTCTGGATCGCGTCGAGCCGGTCGAGGATCTGCGCCGTCGCGTCCTGCCCGCTGCCGTCCTCGGAGGCGCGGGAGGTGATGATGAGGAGGCCGTCGGGGTGGACGTGGAAGGCGAGGTCGAGCTGTCCGAGGACGAGCTTCAACCCCGTCTCCAGGCGGACCCCGTCCAGGTCGATCGTGATCGGCGTGGCCATCGTCTTCTCCGACTCGGAGAGGCCCACGGGATCGACGTAGATCTGGAGTCCCCCGGGGTCCTCCTTGTCGGCGGTGGCGGCCTTGATCGCCTTGAGGAACTCCTCGAAGGGGGTCTCCTGCGGGAACTTCAGCGGCACCTTCTGGCCAAGTTTGATCCAGACCCGCGCGGCCTCGGGCGTGATCGGGGTGCGGAAATACACGCGGGGCGGGGGGGCTTCAGTGCCGGGAAAG
>JADMIO012752965.1_pt1 | contig 17008 bp, 10 predicted proteins | sample 8958161 | NCBI WGS metagenome assembly JADMIO01 (sample SAMN16585339, study PRJNA669376) | soil metagenome | isolation source: Crop rotation soil | place: USA: Cullars Rotation, Alabama | collected 2011
CTTTCCCGATTTCGCGGGGCGCGCCGTCGCCGCGCCGGCCCGCCGTGCCTTCTTCGTCGGCGTCGCCGTCGCGACGTCCCGCCGGCCCGCCTTGAGTGCCGCCGCACGCTCGATGATCTTCCGCAGCATCGCGCCGGCCTCGCCGCCCGCGGCCGGACGATTCGTCTTCCAGATCGCCGGATTGTCTTCGGCCAGGATCTCGTCGAAGTCGTGGTTGCTCTTCACGCTGAGCGGCGCGAACTCCGCGATGTCCACGTCGCCCGCCCACTCGTCGCGATGCTTGATGAGCAGCCAGCTGCGGCCGTCTCCGTCGCGGTTGCCGCCGTATCCGCGCGTGCGAATCAGCGCCCACGATCCCTTCAGTTTGTAGCCATCGAGCCGGAATTTGAAATCGCCCTTCGCGAGCGCCTTGTCGACGTCCTCGCTCTCCGGCGTCCACGTGCCTTGATCCCAGAGCATGACGATGCCCGCGCCGTAGCCTTCCGGAATGACGCCTTCGAAGGTGCCGTATTCGACCGGATGGTCCTCGACGTGCATCGCGAGGCGCTTGATCGATGGATCGAGCGAGGGGCCCTTGGGCACGGCCCACGACAGCAGGACGCCGTGATGCTCGAGACGGAAGTCGTAATGCAGGTGGCTGGCCAGGTGCTTCTGCACGCAGAAGAACCGCGGCTTGCCTTCGCGCGTCCTGCGCGACCGCTCGGCGTCGCCTTCGGGTTCGGGCGATTTCTTGAAATCGCGCTTGCGCTTGTATTCCTCGAGAGCCATGGCTCCGCGCTTACTGTTTATCGCCGATCAATGCGGTGAGCGGCTTCCGGAACAGGAACATCAGCACGCCGACGACCAGCGGCAGGATCGCGACGGCAATGAGCAACCGATCGAGCGGCATCGATTCGTAGAGCGAAGCCGCCTGGCCGCCGAGGAAGTTGCCGACCGATGCGCCGAGAAACCAGACGCCCATCATCAGGCTGACGATGCGCGCGGGCGCGAGCTTGGTCATCGAGCTCAACCCGACGGGGCTCAGGCACAATTCGGCGATGGTGTGGATGAAGTACACCATCAGCAGCCATTCCACCCCGACCTTCACGCCGGTGGCCGTGATGCGCGCTGCCGGCACGAGGACGAGAAAGCCGAGCGCCACGCCGATAAGACCGAGCGCGAACTTCGTCGGGCTCGCCGGCTGCCGCGTGCCCATCTTCAACCAGAGCCACGCGAACACCGGCGCGAAGACGATGATGAACAGCGAGTTGACCGACTGCCACCAGCTGCTCGGAAACACCCCGTAGCCGGGCGCGACGTTCTCCGTGCTCCGTTCCGCGAACAGGTTGAGCGTCGAGCCCGCCTGCTCGAACACCGACCAGAAGAGCGCGGCAGCGATGAAGAACACGCCAATCAGATACAGACGCTTACGTTCCTCTGGCGTCCAGTTGCCGGCAAAGAACAGCCACCCGAAGAAGATGACCACGACCGCGAGCAGCACGTAACTGTAGGCGCCGGTCACCTGCTGCACCGTGATCGGCAGCACGGCGGTCGCAATGCCGATGCCGAGGAGGGCCAGCACGAACATGCCGCCGCCGAGCCCGAAGATCGCCTGCTGCCGGATCCGCGCCGCGGCTTCCGGCGACGCCGGCCTGGTGGGCTCCAGACCGGCGGTGCCGAGCGCTCGTGCGCCCAGCACGTACTGGATGAGGCCGAGCGTCATGCCGACGCCGGCCGCGCCGAATCCCCAGTGCCACGCGGAATTCGGATTCATGCCCCAGGAGGCGAGGTGCGCCCGGAAGCCGACGTCCTGCGCCAGGTACCCGGTGATGATCGGACCGACCAGCGCACCGGTGTTGATGCCCATGTAGAAGATCGAGAAGCCCGAGTCGCGGCGAATGTCTTTCTCCGAGTACAGCTGGCCGACCATGACGCTGATGTTCGGCTTGAGCAGGCCGGTGCCGAGGACGATGAGCACGAGTCCGAAATAGAACGTGGCGGCGATGGGCACCGCGAGCGAAAAATGTCCGGCGGCGATCAGGATGCCGCCGATCAGCACGGCGCGGCGCTGCCCCAGCAGCCGATCCGCAATCCAGCCGCCCGGCAGATTCGACAGATACACCATCGAGGTGTAGGTGCCGTAAATGGGGCCGGCGGCGGCGACGTCGAGCCCCATCCCGCCCATCGCGATCGGCGCGGTCATATAGAGGATGAGGAAGCCGCGCATCCCGTAGTACGAGAAGCGCTCCCACATCTCGCTGAAGAACAGCGTCGAGAGCCCTCGCGGATGCCCGAAGAACGACTGGTCGAGCGACGCATCGCCCAGACCGCGCTGCGCTGGAAGGGTCGCTGTCGCCACGGCGCGTCTCCTTGTGAAAGCGGCCTACTGTTCAGGAACGAAACCCGGCGGGGCCGCCGAGTCGCCGCCGAACAGGAATTCCTCCATCTGTTTGGCGATGAGCGTCTGCGCCTCTTTCTGGAACGGCAGCAGACGGTATTCGTTCAGGATCATCTTCATCCGCTCTTCCCACATCTCCCATGCCTCTTCGGAGATCTGGTCGTAAATGCGCTGTCCGAGCGGCCCCGGCCAGGGCGGTTCGGGCAGACCGGGCAGTTCGCGATGGAGCTTCGCGCAGAACACCATGCGGGGCGGAGATGCGGCTTCTGATGCCATAATCGAAGGGCGCAGCGGACTCGTCCTGGATCTTACCCGAATTGCGTGGACAGGCCCGGGGCGATGGCAAGGAGCGGCATGCGGCACGTTCGATTCTGGCGGCTTGCGGCGGCGTGGTGGGTCGTCATGGCCTGCGCGCCTGCGGTGGCGCAGGCACAGTATTTCGGCCGCAACAAAGTCCAGTACCGCACCTTCCAGTTTCAGATTCTGAAGACCGAACACTTCGATCTCTACTACTACCCCGAAGAAGAACCCGCGGCGCAGATCGCGTCGCGCATGGCCGAGCGCTGGTACGCGAGGCTCTCGCGGTTCTTCGATCATCAGCTGCGCGACCGACAGGTGCTGATTCTCTATGCGTCGCCGGAGCATTTCCGCCAGACGAACGCGGTCGAAGGGCTCATCGGCGAGGGCACCGGCGGCGTGACCGAAGCGCTGAAACGTCGCATCGTGCTGCCGATGTCCGGATCGCTGGCGGATTCCAATCACGTCATCGGCCACGAGCTGGTCCACGCGTTCCAGTTCGACATGACGGGCACCGATCCGCGCGACACGGGAGAGGGCAGTGCACCGGGCATCCTGCAGTACCCGCTGTGGTTCGTCGAGGGCATGGCCGAGTACCTGTCACTCGGGCCGGTGGATCCGCAGACGGCCATGTGGCTGCGCGACGCCGCAATCCGCGAGAAGCTGCCGAGCATCAAGGACCTCGACAAGCCGGAGTATTTCCCGTACCGCTGGGGGCACGCGTTCTGGGCGTTCGTCGGCGCGAAGTACGGCGATCGCGCGGTGGCGTCGCTCGTGCGCTCGGCCGCCAATCCCCGATTCGATCTCGTCGGCCTCGCCCGTCAGCTGGGCACCGATCCGGAGACGCTGACCGCCGACTGGCATCACGCCATCTACGCGTCTACCCAGGCGGCACTCGGGGAGCGGCCCCAGCTCGAGAGTCAGGCGCGCCGCACGATCAGCAAAGCGACAGGGGCCGGACGGTTCAACATCGGGCCGAAGCTGAGTCCCGACGGGACGCAGATCGCATTCTTCTCCGAGCGGGATCGCTTTTCCATCGAGCTGTATCTGGCCGACGCCGCCACCGGCCGCATCACGCGCAAGCTGATCAAGTCGTCCACCGATCCGCACTTCGACAGCCTGCAGTTCCTGAACTCTGCCGGCGCGTGGAGCCCTGACGGCCGCACGCTCGCGCTTGCCGCCGTGCGCGGCGGCTCGGCCGTGCTCGCGCTCATCGATCCCGCCTCAGGTCACGTGCGGCGTGAACTGCCGCTGCCGGGACTCGATGACGTCGTCAATCCCGTGTTCTCGCCGGACGGGAAATCGGTCGCGGTCAGCGGCAACCACGGCGGTCTCATCGATTTGTACTTGTTGTCACTGGAGTCCGGCCGGCTGGATCAATTGACGCACGACCCGTTCGCGGATCTCGAGCCGGTCTTCACGCCAAACGGCGAGGCGATCGTCTTCGTCACCGAGCGCTTCAGCATGGACCTGCGCACGCTCGAGCCCGGACCGCTGCGGCTCGCCCGGCTCGATCTCGCGTCCAGAGAGGTGACGCCCATCGCGGCGTTCCTGAAAGGCAAACAGATCAGTCCGCAGATCTCGGCCGACGGGACGTCGCTCATCTTCGTCGGTGAGCCTGACGGCATCAGCAACCTGTACCGGATGCCGGTGGATGGCGGGCCGATCCTGCAGCTGTCGTCGTTTGCCACGGGGGTGGCCGGCATCACCGCCAGCAGTCCCACGCTCACCGCATCGGTGTCGGGACGGCTCGCGTTCAGCGTCTTCGAGGACAACGGCCACGCGATCTACGTCCTCGATCCCGACAAGACCGTGAGCACGGTCGCGGGCGAATCGACGGCCGCCGGCGCCTCGCTCGCCGTGCCCGGTGCCGCCGCCGGCGAAGTGCAGCGTATGCTCGCGGATCCGAACCGCGGGCTGCCGGCGTCAACCGTCGGCCTGAACAGCGTGCCGTATCGCCAGAAGCTGACGCTCGACATGCTGGGCCAGCCGACCGTGACGGCGGGCATCAGCCAGTTCGGCGGCTTCGTCAGCGGCGGCATGTCGGCGTTTTTCAGCGACATGCTCGGGGACCGTCTCCTCGGCGTCAGCGGGCAGGTCGCCGGCACGCTGGCGGATTTCGGCGGACAGCTCTCGTATCTCAACCGCCGGCACCGGTGGAACTGGGCGGGCGTACTCGATCAGACGCCGTATCGCGGCGACACGTTCTCGGCGAGCGTCGATCGGACGCAGAACGTCATCACGCTCAGCGACGAGATCGATCGACAGACGCACCGCGGCGGATCGATCGTCACGGCATTTCCATTCAGCCACGCGGCGCGCGTCGAGTTCTCCGGCGGGTGGTACGCCGTCAGCTTCACGCGCGAAACGCGGACGGCCACGTATGCCGCCGACACGCAGCAGCTGATCGATCAGACGGTCGTGCGCAGTACGCTCTCGCAATCGCTCCGCCTGGCGCAGAGCAGCGTCGCGCTCGTGTACGACACGTCGTACTTCGGCGCGACGAGCCCCATTCTCGGCCGCCGCTATCGCGTCGAGCTCGGACAGAGCGCCGGGTCGCTGAACTACACGACGCTGCTGGCCGATTGGCGCCAGTACTTCATGCCGAAGCGGCCCGTGACGCTCGCGTTCCGCGTGGCGCACATCGGCCGCTACGGGCCGGATGCCGAGAATTTTCACCTCGTGAATCTCTATGCCGGCAATCCCGAGCTGGTGCACGGCTACGGGTTCAATTCGCTGACGCTGCAGGAGTGCCAGTTCCAGCAGGGCGGGCCGCAATGCGCGCTGTTCGACAAGCTGTCCGGCAGCCGGCTGCTGGTCGGCAACGCGGAGGTGCGCGCGCCGCTCATCGGTCTGCTCCGTCACGATATTCAATACGGCGTGGTGCCGATCGAAATCGCGGCGTTCACCGATGGCGCCGTCGCCTGGAGCAGCGGCACGCGGCCCGCCTTGTTCGGCGGTTCCCGCGACGTGCTCCGCAGCGTGGGCGGCGCCGTTCGCGTCAACGCCTTCGGCCTGCTCATCGTCGAGGTCTCCGCCTCGCACCCGATCGACCGACTCGACCAGCGGTGGCAATGGCAGGTCGGCGTCAGGCAGGGGTTTTAGGGGGCACTGAGGGAGGACTGGGGAGGACTGGGGGAGCTGGGGAGGGACTGCAAGCAGCTGAACTGGCGTCCGTACCCTGCCCGCAGGTTCGTCTAATTTCCAGTCCGGGCACTTTCCGCCAAGTCGCCTGTCTCTCAGTTCCCTTGGTTCCCGGTTTTCTCGGTTCCCCGGAGTTCCCTCAGTTCCCGCGGTTCCCCCAGTCCGTCAATGTCGTGCGAGCAGCTCGATCTGCACTCGCGCGTCGTTGAAGCAGGCGCCGGCGCCGATGTCGCTGAGCGCGTCGGGCACGAGCGCGTTCGACGTCGATCCGTTGAACGTGCTGCGGGACCAGAGGCCTTTCGGCAGCGCCACCGTCCCCGGCCGGACTTCCGGCGTCACCGTCGCCTCGCAATGGACATCGCCGAGGTCGTTGAAAATCCGTACGGAATCCGCCTCGGTGATCGAACGCACGCGCGCGTCGTCTGGATGGATGCGGACGCGGGCGACGCCTGGACGCAGCTCGCCGAGCGTGGAGGAGATCGTGTGCTCGCTGGCGGGCGAAATCAGGCTGAGCGGGTACTTGTCGGTCGCGGGATCCGCGAGATAGGTGTACAGCCCGCTCGGCGCCTGCACCTCCGAAGGGACGAGATGCGCGCGCGCATCATCTGTTTTCGGCAGCACGTCCACGAACTGGACGGGCCGATTGTTGCCAGGCGCGGATGCCGACCCCCCGTCGAGCATCGTCGGCGATAATTGTGGCGGCAGCTTAGCGGCAACGTCCATCACGGCGCCCGCCTCGCCAAGCTCCTCGTCCGCGTGGGTGTGTCCGACGCGCACGCCCAGCTCGCGGAACACCTCGTGGTTCGGCCGCGATTCGCCGACCGGGGCAATCACGGGCTGCACGAGTTGAAAGTGATACGCGCCGTACCCTTTCGCGATGTCGTAGTGCTCGAGAAACGTCGTCGCGGGCAGCAGCACATCCGCGTAGTCGGCCGTGTCGGTCATCACCTGCTCGAACACGACCGTGAAGAGATCCTCGCGCTCGAGCCCGAGCCTGACGCGATTCTGATCGGGCATGGTCGCCAGCGGATTGCAGTTGTAGACGAACAGCACGGACACGATCGGATCGACGAAGGTCGTCAGCGCGCGGCCGAGATGATTCATGTTGACGATGCGCGTGGCTGGAGCGGGCGTATCGATCAAGGTCTCCGCCGCGACGCCCCACGCGGCGGAATTGCTCATCGTGTAGCCGCCGCCGCGCACCCCGAACTTTCCGCCGATCGCGGGCAGCGCGAGGATCGCGAGCGACGACGAGCCGCCGTTGCGGTTGCGCTCCTGTCCCCAGCCGCAGCGGATCACCGCCGGTGACGTCGTGCCATACCACTGCGCCAGGGTGTGCAGATCCTCCGCGGGTACACCCGATTCGCTGCTGGCGCGATCGAGCGTCCAGGAGGCGGCGGCCGCGCGCAGCTCGTCGGCGCCGGTGGTGTGCGACCCGAGGAACGATTGATCGGCCCAGCCCCGCTCGAACAGCTCGCGGATGAGCGACAGCGCCACCGGAAGGTCGGTACCGGGGCGTACCGGCAGATACAAATCCGCCGTGCGCGCGAGCGGCGTCAGACGCGGATCGATCACGACCAGCTTCGCGCCGTTCTTCTGCGCCTTCTTGATGTGCGACACCAGGTGGATGCCGGATGCGGAGGGATTGCAGCCCCAGATCACGATCAGGCGCGCGTGCTCGTAATCTTCGTACGCGACGCCGGCCATCTTGCCGTACATCGCCTTCGCCGCTTCGCCGGTCGGCGCCGCGCACACCGTGCGCGCCAGACGCGACGCGCCGAAGCGGCGAAAGAAGCGGGCGTCTTCGAGATCGCTCGTCAGCAGACCGTTGGATCCGCCGTAATAGAACGGCAGGACCGACTCGGCGCCGTGCCGCGCCCTGGCGTCGAGCATCTTCTCCGCCACCAGATCGAGCGCTTCGTGCCAGCTGACGCGCGAGAATTCGCCGCTGCCTTTCGGTCCCGAGCGGACGGCGGGATGCAGGAGGCGCTCGTCGCTGTACACGCGGCGATCGAACCGCCGCACTTTGCCGCAGATGTAGCCCTGGGTCGAGGGCGCGACATGGCCACCGTCGATCTTGGCGACCTGGCCGCGTTCGACGGTGACCGAGAGACTGCAGGAATCGGGGCAGTCGAGCGGACACGCGGTTCGGACCACGGAGCGCCCCCAGGAGCGCGGCGAAGTCGTGTCAGACTCGGGCATGGCCCAGTTTAGCAAACGGGCGTCGATGCTAACGTGTCAGTACCAAGTCGGAGCGGAGGATTGATGACAAGTTTCGCGAATCGAGTGGCGGGCGCGTTGAAGCTTCGCGTCGCGACCTACGAGGAGGTCGAACACGACGTGACCGCCACGAGCCAGGCGGCGGCGGTCGTCGCGCTCGCGAGCGTCGCGAGCGGCATCGGCGGATACTGGCTGCTCGGCGTGCTCGGCATCATTCGCGGCGCGATCATCGCGCTGCTCGGCTGGGTCGTCGGCGCCGCCGTGCTCTGGTTCATCGGCACGAAACTGATTCGCGGAAAGCACACGGAAGCCGACATCGGCCAGCTGCTTCGCACCGTGGGATTTGCCGGGGCGCCGGGCCTGCTGCGGGTGCTGGGCGTCCTGCCGGGCCTCGGCCTGATGACGTCGCTGATCGCCGGCGTCTGGACGCTTGTCGCGACGGTCGTCGCGGTTCGCGCCGCGCTCGACTACGACGATTACCTCAAACCTATTCTCGTCTGCCTCATCGCGCTCGTGGCGTATTTCATCGTCGGCGCCCTGCTCGCGTCGCTCATCGAGCTCGTGTAGCGCGACTGATGCCTTCGCCCGCGGTGGTGATCATCGGCGGCGGGTTTGGCGGCTTGAGCGCCGCGCGGACGCTCCGGCATGCCGATGTCGACGTGCTCCTTCTCGACCGGCGCAACCATCACGTCTTTCAACCGTTGCTCTATCAGGTGGCGACGGCGGCGCTGTCGCCCGGTGACATCGCCTCGCCTATCCGCTGGATCCTTCGCTCGCAAGCGAACATCCGCGTGTGGCTCGGCGAAGTGACCGCGATCGACACGGCCCAGCGGCGCCTGCGTCTGGCCGACGGCGCGGTCGTGCCGTACGACTATCTGATCGTCGCCGCGGGCGCGACGCACGCGTACTTCGGCCATGACGACTGGCGCGAGTGGGCGCCCGGATTGAAGACGCTCGAGGACGCGCTCGAAATCCGCCGCCGCGTCCTCCTGGCGTTCGAACACGCCGAGCGCGAGCGCGATCCGGCGGCGCAGCGCCGCCTGTTGACGTTTGTGGTGGTCGGCGGCGGTCCGACGGGCGTGGAGCTCGCGGGCGCGCTCGCCGAGATTTCACGCCACGCGCTCGCGCATGATTTCCGCGCGATTGCACCCGAGACCGCACGCATCATCCTGATTGAAGGCGGCCCGTCCGTGCTGGCCGCGTATCCCGAGCCGCTTCCGGGCTTCGCGCGGCGCGCGCTGGAGCGACTCGGCGTCGCCGTCTGGACCGGCAGCAGCGTGACGTCAATCGAGCCCGGCCGCGTGTGTGTCGGATCCGAAGTTCTTCACGCGGGCACGATCCTGTGGGCGGCCGGCGTCGCGGCGTCCCCGCTCGGCCGGGCGCTCGGCGCGCCGGTCGATCGGGTCGGGCGCGTGCTCGTGAACACGGACCTGTCGATCCCCGGCCATCCCGAGGTGTTCGTCGCGGGCGACCTCGCCGCGTTCAAGGCAGCGGACGGGCAGTGGCTCCCCGGCGTGGGACAGGTCGCCATTCAGCAGGCCGCGCACGCTGCCCGCAACATCCTTCGGCTGATCGTGGGGCAGCCAACGACGCCGTTCGAGTATCGCAATCTCGGCAACATGGCGACCATTGGCAGAAACTCGGCCGTCGCCGATTTCGGCTGGCTGCGCGTCAAGGGGTACCTCGCCTGGCTGATGTGGCTGTTCCTCCACGTCTACCTGCTCATCGGCTTTCGCAACCGCCTGTCGGTGTTGACGCAGTGGGCGTTCTCCTACGCGACCTATCAGCGATCCGTTCGACTGATCACGAACGTCGACGATCGCCACGAAGCTCAGCCATGACGCGCGGCGCGCCTGTGCGCGGGTGGCTGGTCGCCGGCCTCGGTGCCGCTGTGCTGCTCCTCCTGCCGGTGCCGTCACATGCCATCGAGCAGTTCTACTCCCGCGGTGCGTACCTCTGGTGGCAGCCGGCGGTGACGACGATCAGCAACCTGCTGCCGTTTGCGTGGATCGACGTCTTTCTCGTCATCGCGGTCGTGTTGACGCTCCGCCGACTCGTCCTCCTCGTGGCACTCGGCAAACGCGAGCGCGTGTGGACCGCGTTGTCGGAGGGCGGCCGGCGTCTCATTCGCAGCGTCGCCGCCGTTGTCATCCTGTTCCTTCTGATGTGGGGCCTGAACTATCGCCGCGTTCCGCTCGAAGCGTCCCTGCCTGATCATGCGGCGCCGGCCGTCGGCGATCTTCGAGAGGTTGTCGTCGCCGCCAACGCGATCGCCGCGCGAACGCGGCCGCGAGCCGCCGGCGCGCCGCGAGTCGACGACGTCGTCGCCGCGCTGCGTGCGCCGATGAACACGGCGCTGGCCAGACTGCAGCGGCCGACACTTGGCGTGCCCGGCCGGCCGAAGTCCTCGATCATCCTCACGCCGTTCTTCACATGGGCCGGCGTGAACGGAATGGTCGATCCGCTTGCGCTCGAGATCCTGGTGCATCCGGATCTGCTGCCGTTCGAGCGCGGCATGTCGGTGGCGCACGAATGGGCGCATTTGTCAGGCGCCGCCGACGAGGCCGAAGCCAGCGCGATCGGCTGGCTCGCCTGCATGAACGGGCCCCCGGAACTGGCGTACAGCGCCAGCGTGTTCCTGATTGTGGAAGCCGGCAATGCGCTGCCGGCGCGGACCTGGCGCGAGATCAGTCCGGCGCTCGATCCCGGCGTGAAGACGGACCTGCTGGAGCTGTCACGACGGCTGGCGCGTCAGCGCCCGCAGGTGCAGCGGACGGCGTTCCGCGTGTACGACAGCTATCTGCGCGCGAACAGGGTCGAGGACGGCGTGGCGAGCTACAGCCGGGCGTTGACGCTGATTCTGTCGCCGCCGCTCCGCGACGCGCTCGCCGCGTATCGCCCGCCCCAGGCGCGGCCGTGATCTGAAGTGTGCGCAGCCTAGGCGGCGTGCTCGTCGGCGGGGAAGTCCCGCAGCTCTCGCGTGATGCGGATCCACGACAGCATCCGCAGCACGTAGTAGGTCACGTCGATTTCCCACCAGCGGATTCCCTGGCGGACGCTCGACATGAAGTGGTGATGGTTGTTGTGCCAGCCTTCGCCCAGCGTCACGAACGCGAGAATCCAGTTGTTGCGGCTCTCATCGGGCGTTGCGAACCGGCGGCTGCCCCAGATGTGCGACAGCGAATTGATCAGGAACGTGCCGTGGTAGAGCGCCACGGTCGAGACGAGGAATCCCCACACGAACACGCTGTAGCCGAACAGGAAGTAGATTCCGGCGCCGTACAGGATCGTCGGCAGGAGGTGAAAGCGGTTGAGCAGGCGCAGCTCCGGATATTTCGAGAAATCCGCGATCCGCTTGGGATCGTAGGTGTCGTATTCGTCCGAGAGAATCCAGCCGAGGTGCGACCACCAGAATCCCTCGTGGACCGGCGAGTGCAGATCTTCCTTCCGGTCGGAATTCAGGTGATGGTCGCGGTGGTGCGCTGCCCACCAGAGCGCGCCCTTCTGGCCCGATGTCTGCGCGAGGAAGGCCAGCGCGAACTGCCAGAAACGGTTGAGCTTGTACGAACGATGACTGAAATACCGGTGATACCCGGCGGTCACGCCAAACATCCGGAGGTAGTAGGAGCCGACGGCCCAGGCCAGCAGAGGAAGGGTGAAGGGCACCGTCAACGCCAGCAGAGCTGCGGCGTGAAGCGCCAGAAACGGAATCATCGTCGCGAGGTCATAGCTCTTGCGTTTGATGGCGATGTCGCTCATTCATTCTTCCTGCTGAATAACACACCGGACAGGGCTGGGCCCGGCTCCCGGGGGAGTCTCGACTGGCTTTGTAGTTTACCACTTTCCCCGACATTTGACCGCGGCCGCCGGAGCGAGAACCGCGGGCCTCTTCACGCGTATGGAGAAAAGAGCACGATTTTGCGCAGGAGGCCCATGGTTCAGCTGATCACCGACGCCCGCTACGGCCTCCGGATGCTGCGGAAGCGACCGGGTACGTCGATGCTGGCGGTGCTTGCGCTCGCGCTGGGCATCGGGCTGACCACGACCATGTTCAGTATTGTGGACGCCGCGTTCGTCCGCGGCCTGCCGTTCGACCGGCCCGGCGACATCGTGGCCGTGAGCCGTGTCCACATCGGACAGCCGGGCGGCGGCGGCAGCACGTCGATCTACGATTTCGTCGATTGGCGGGCGGCGCAGCGGTCTTTTGAAGACCTCGCCGGCTTCGCGACGTTTCCGGCGAGCGTTTCGGGGACCGGCGACCTGGCCGAGCGTCTGCGCGGCGCCCTGATCACGCCGAACACCCTGCGTCTGCTCCGGGTGAGACCCGCGCTGGGACGCGGGTTCACCGACGCCGACGCGCTGCCCGGGGCGCCGGGCGTGGCGATGATCAGTCACAAGACCTGGACGGGCCGCTACCAACAGGCGCCGTCGGTTCTCGGTCGCGTGATTCGCATCAACGGCGACCCGGCCACGATTGTCGGCGTGATGCCCGAGCGTTTCGGGTTTCCGGAGACCGAAGATCTCTGGCAGCCGCTGCGACTGGCGCTCCCGGCGCATCGCGGCGACGGCCGCGGGATCGACGTCATGGGCCGCCTCAAGACCGGCATCACGCTGCCGGCCGCGCAGGCCGACATGCGGCTGATCGCGGCGCAACTCGCGGCGAAGTACCCGGAAAACAAGGATCTGACCGCGCAGGTCGATCCGTACGTCCGCCGGTTCCTCGGCGCTCAGCCGATTGCGACGCTGTCGACGATGCTGGCGGCCGTGTTTGGAGTGCTGCTGATCGCGTGCGTGAACGTCACGAACCTGCAGCTGGCGCGCGCGGCGGAGCGCCTGAAGGAGATCGCGGTGCGCGTGGCGCTCGGCGCGACGCGCACGCGGATCGTGCAGCAGCTGCTCATGGAGGGGCTGCTGCTGTCGGCCGCCGGCGCGCTGCTGGGGCTGGGGATCGCGGCGGCCGGCGCGCGGTGGTTCAACGGCGCGATTGCCGACACGAACCCGCCGTTCTGGATCGTGGCGGCTGTCGATCGGCGGGCCCTGCTGTTCGTGACCGGTTTGACGGTCATTGCCGCGTTGGCCTCGAGTCTGGTGCCCGCGTTGCGCGTCTCGCGGCAGCGCGTGAACGACGTGCTCAAAGACGAGGGACGATCGTCCACCGGGCTGCGCGTCGGCGCATTCAGCCGCGCGCTGGTCGTGATCGAGATGATGCTGTCGTTCGTGCTTCTCGTCGTGTCCGGGCTGATGATCAAGAGCGTCGTTGCGGCGAGCACGGTTCGGTATCCCTTTGCGACCGATGTCCTGGTGGCGAGCACGACGTTGAACGAGAAAGATTACCCGTCCGACGCGCAGCTGCTCGATGCACACGATCGGCTGCGCGCGCGCCTCGCCACCGCGCCCGGGATCCGCGCCGCCGCGCTGGGCACCGCGGGACCGACCGGCGGAGGCACGACGCGCGTTGCGATCGAGGGCGAGCCGCCGCCCGCCGGTAACGCTCAGCCGCCCGGCGTGCGGCACGCCGACGTCTCGCCGGAGTTTTTCGCGGTGTTGAAGCTGCACCTGCGCCAAGGCCGGCTGATACAGGCCACCGATCGGCTGAACGGATTGCCGGTGGCGGTGGTCACCGAGGATTTCGTGAACCGGTTCCTGCCGGGCGGCCGCGCGCTCGGGCGCCGTCTCCAGCTCGGCACGCCGTCGGCCGGCGCTGCCGGCGAGTGGATCACGATTGTCGGCGTGGTGAATTCGGTCGCCGTGCCTCATCAGCAGCCGGGCGACACGACAGAAGTCGTCTTCCGCGCGCTCGCCCAGCGCCCGAGCCGGGACGTGACGATCTTTGCAGACGCCGGGGGCGCGCCCTCCGCCGCCGGGCCGGCACTCCGCCGCGCGGTGATGGAGGTTGACGGCAATCTGCCGATCTTCAACATGAACACGCTGGAAGGTCAGTACGCGCAGTCGACGTGGCCGTTCCGTGTGTTCGGCGGTCTGTTCATGACGTTCGGGTTCGCGTCGCTGCTGATGGCGGCCGCTGGACTGTATGGCGTCATGTCCTTTGCCGTGCGCCGCCGCACGCAGGAGATCGGCGTCCGCATGGCGCTGGGCGCCAACCGCTCACGCATCCTGCGCCTGGTGTTGAAGCAGGGCGTCTGGCAGGTCGGCGTCGGCATGGCCGTCGGTCTCGGCCTGGCGGGTTGGCTCGGTGGCCTGATGAAGCTGCTGCTGTTTCAGGTCAAGCCCTGGGACGCGGCGGTGTTCGCCTCGACCGCTGCCGTGCTGTCCGCGGCGGGCCTGCTCGCCACGGTCATTCCCGCGCTGCGTGCCGCGCGCGTGGATCCGCTCGTTGCGCTGAGACGTGACTGAGAAGACGGGACGAACGGATTCTACAATCCGGCTTTGATGTCGAGCGCCGTCGCGAACCGCTTCAGCCACGACAGGATCTTCTCGCGGTTGTCGGGGCCGATGAGCAGGAACTGTTTCTGCACCGGCGGCAGCGACTTGAGCGCGGGATCGGCGTATTCGTAGTAGCCGGGCCGGCGGAGCAGTTCCATGTCAGCCGTTTTCGGGGTCGCGTTCAGCATTTCAATCGCGCGGACGATCGACTCGTCGAAGTCGCCGCTGGGGTGGCCGAGCTCGCGGTAGGCCTGATCGAACAGCGGCTTGACGTTGACGTACAACTGCGCGGCCGCGGACGGATTGATCGTCACGAGGCTCGCCACCGCGGAATCCCAACGCTGGAACGAGCGCGGATCGACGCGGCCGTTGTCGGTGCCGGTAATCGCCAGCCGGTCCGCGGGGCGGAGGACTTTGAGCGGCGCGGCCGGCGTCCGTCCGTTGCCGAGCTGCTCGAGCGCGAGCGCGCTGTTGCGCACGAGCTCGTCGGTCGCGAGCAGCCGCGCCAGCAGCGGATGTTTCGAGAGCGTGGAGACCAGGCGGCGCAGCAGATCGTCCGAGGTCTCGAGCGGCGGCAGATCCATCGGCTCGCGTTTTGGACGATTGGATCCAACGGCCACTTCGGTCGGGGTCGTCGGTGCGGGCAGCACCGGCGCTGGACGCGCGCGGCTCATCCACCACAACGCCAGCACGGCGACCACCACGACGGCCATTCCGACAGCGATCACCCACCGCGTCGGCGACGAGGCTGGCGCGCCGGCCCCGCCCGGTTGAGGCGCTGTCGGACGATGCAGCGGCAGATCGTCGAAAGCCATCCTCGTTTACTGTACTACCGCCCTCGCCCAATCCCAGCCTTCGAGGCCGCGGCTGTTGACCGCCTTGACGGCCACCATCGTGCCCGCCGGCAGCACCGGCAGCGTCGTGCGCGCTCCCGTCACGGTGAGGCGTGTCTTCATCGGCGCGGATGCCGGCCCATACGCCACGATGTACTGCCTGACGCCCGTCTCCGGGCTCGGATGCCAGCTCACGTCCACTCCGGCGGCCGTCTTCACGATCTTCAGGTCCTTCAACCGGGAGGGGCTCGAGGCGAGATACATGATCGTCGCCGCCGTGACTTTCGAGGTTTCCGCGACCTGGCGGAAATTAATCGTCTCGATGAGATCGGTCGGCTGGTGATAGTTCGGGTTCGCGAGCACAGGATACGAGCCGATGCCGCCGACGATATCGCCCCAGCCGTCGTAGAACGCCTGCGCGTCGGTGCTCTTGTAGTACTTCGCGTCGTAGAGCACGAGGTCGCTGAACAGGAACGCGGCGCCGTGCTGCACGTCGCGAATGCCTTCGTTCGAATAGCGGATGGTGTTGTCCATTCGCGCGCTCTCGCCCGCCCAGCCGATCATGTCGTTGTTCAGCGCACCGGCGATGTTCCAGTTCCGCTCCGCGGCGAGGCGCACGAACTCGCGGCTGCCGAGCAGGCCCGCCTCTTCGCCGGTGAACGAGGCGAACACCACCGTCGCGGGCAGCGGCGTCCTGGCCAGCGCGCGCGCCGCCTCGAGCAGGGCCGCCGTGCCGGACGTGTCGTCATCGGCGCCCGGCCCGATCAGCACCGAGTCGAAGTGGCTGCTGACGACGTAGATGAGCTCAGGATTGACGGTGCCCTTCAGCGTCGCGACAACGTTGGCGGTGCGCACGCCCGCGGGCGCCCCGCCGCCCGCGCGCGCCTGGAACCACTGCAGCTCCGGCGTGTAGCCGAACGACGAATACGTGGCGTTCAGGTAATCGATCGCCTTCGCGTTGCCCGGCTGCGTGATGTACTTCGAATCGAAATCGAACTGCGCTTTTTCGTACTCGTAGGCGCGGGTCGGCGAAATCGTCGCGATGGTCTGCCGCACCTCCGCCTCGATCGGCTTGAACGCCGACGTCATCCGCTGGCGGAGGTCGTTCTCACCAGCCAGCTGACGTTCCAGCCGGCTGACGACGTCGGACACGGCGACCTTGCGCGAGAGGTCTACGACGTACACGCCGCGCTCGGCGGAGACGGTGTCGCCGTCGCGCTCGGCCTGCACGAGCAGGCGTTTGCCGTTTCCGCTCGGCAGCCAGAGATATTCGGGGCTGATCGTGCGGAGCGTGTTGTTCGAGAAGAGACGCGTCCGCGTGCCGGTGGTCAAATCGTACAGTTGCGAGCGCCGGTGGCGCGCTTCGCCCATCATGCCGATCAGCAGGTCGTTCGTGAGAAAGCGCGGCAGGAGATCGTGCTGGATGTCGCGGGTCACACGCCGCTGCGCGCCGCTCTGATCGGAGACGTAAATGTCCCAGTCCGTGCTGGATCCGATGTTGGCCATCAGCTGGTACGCGACGCGCGAGCCATCCGGTGAGAGCGCCGGCGCGTCCAGCCGGCTCGCGGTGCGGACGGTCTTCGGTGCGTCCGAGGAGGTCGGCGACCAGAGCAGCGCGCACGTGTCGCCCGATCGCGTCATCCACGCGACCGTCGTCCCGTCAGCGGAAAGCGTCGGACTCTGCCCGTTCACGATCCTCGTCGTCCTGGCGCGCAGGTCGATGATGCCGAACGCGGGCGCGGCGGCGGGAAAG
>JADMIO012763385.1_pt1 | contig 17003 bp, 17 predicted proteins | sample 8958161 | NCBI WGS metagenome assembly JADMIO01 (sample SAMN16585339, study PRJNA669376) | soil metagenome | isolation source: Crop rotation soil | place: USA: Cullars Rotation, Alabama | collected 2011
CTTTCCCCCGCGTCCGTGACGTGCTCGACGCTGTCGAGCAGGAGCAGGAGCGCACCGGGAATCAGGCGGCTCAGCTCCGCGGCCAGGAGCTGGGCTCCCTCCCGGCCCGCCGGGGCGTCCACGCCGAAGGCCTTGGCGATCTCGGGCACCACCCGCGCCGGATCCTGGGTGGCGGCCAGGGATGCGAAGCACATCGTGTCCGCGAGCGGCTCCCTCCGCTCCGCCGCCAGCTGCAGCGCGAGCTGCGTCTTGCCGCTGCCGCCGGGGCCGGTCAGGGTCATCAGGCGCACGTCCGTCCGGCGCAGGAGGTCGAGGATGTGCCCGAGGTCGGCCTCGCGGCCGATGAGCGAGGTCCGCGGTCCGGGCGGCGGCGTCATCCGCAGCGACGAGCGACGCCGTCGGCCGGACTCCAGATCCCCGCGGAAGGAAGCCAGCTCACGGGCGAGCTCGCGCGTGGACCCGTAGCGCTCGGCGGGGTTCTTGGCCAGGCAGCGCTCGATGACCCAGAGCAGGGGTTGGGGCACGTCGGTGAGCCGGGGCGGATGGTCGCGCAGGATGGCCGCGATCGTCTCCGCATCCGTGGGCTGGTCGAAGGGGCGCCGGCCCGCGGTCATCTCGTAGAGCATCACGCCCAGCGAGAACTGGTCGGTGCGGAAGTCGACGGCGCGCCCCTGGGCCTGCTCCGGCGACATGTAGGCGACGGTCCCCATCACCACGCCCGCGCCCGTGAGCAAGGTGCGGGTGGGATCGTCTTCCTCCGCCGTGAACCGGGCCAGGCCGAAGTCCAGGATCTTGGCCCGCCCGTCCGCGGTCACCAGCACGTTCTCGGGCTTGAGGTCGCGGTGCACGATCCCCTTCTCGTGGGCGGCGGCCAGCGCGTCCGCCACCTGGGCGCCGATGGCCAGCAGCCGCTCGGTGGAGAGCTCGCGCGACGAGATCAGCGTGCGCACGCTCGCCCCGTCCACCAGCTCCATCACGATGTAGCGGTGCTCGCCGGCCTCGCCGAAGTCGTAGACGGTGACGATGTGCGGATGGTTGAGGGCGGAAGCGGCCCGCGCCTCCCGCTCCAGGCGCGCGACGCGCGCCGGATCACGGGCCAGCGTCTCCGGCAGCGTCTTCAGGGCGACGTCACGGCCGAGGCGCGTGTCGCGCGCGCGATAGACCTCGCCCATGCCGCCCGCGGCCAGCAGCGCGCACACCTCGTAGGGCCCCAGGCGGAGGCCGGGCTCGAGCCGCGGACGCGGGGACGGGGCCGGCGGGATGGGCAGGGCTTCGGGATGGGTGGGGATGAGGTCATGGGCATCGGCCTGGATCAACGACTCGACCGCGCCCCGGAGCTCCGCATCCGACCCGCAGGCCTCGGCCACGAAACGCGGGCGCTCGTGCGGCTCGCGCTCCAGCGCCTCCGCCAGGACGTCCTTGATCTGCCGCCACCGCTCCGGGGTCACGACCGCTCCGCGCTTCCCTGAAGGAGCCGGTGCTGGAGCCAGGCCCGCGCCGTCTGCCATTCCCGCTTGACCGTGCGCGTGGAGAGGCCCAGGACTTCCGCGGTCTCCTCGACGTCCAGGCCGCCGAAGAAGCGCAGCTCCACCACGCGCGCCTGCCGCGGATCGAGCCGGACCAGCTCCGTGAGCGCGCTCTCGAGGTCGAGCACCTCCAGGGGCGCCGCCGCCGCATCGCCATCGTCGAGCGTCACGTGCTGGCCTTCCCGCTTGGCGGCCCTCTTCCGGCGCGCGTGATCCACGAGGACCTGGCGCATGACGCGGGCGGCGAAGGCGAAGAAATGCGACCGGTCGTGCCAATCAGGGTCGGGCGCCCCCGCCAGACGGAGGTAGGCCTCGTGCACGAGCGCGCTCGGCTGGAGGGTATGGCCGCGCCGCTCCCGCCGCATGTAGCGCCGGGCCTGGAGGCGGAGCTCGCCGTAGAGGATCGGGAAGAGCCGCTCGCCCGCCGCCGCGTCGCCCTGCGCCCAGGCGCGAAGCAGCGCCGTAACCCCTGGTGCCGGCTCCGCTTGCGGGTACCCGTGCGGCATGGCGTTTCTCGAGGACAGGGGCCTCAGCGTAGAGGCTCGAGTGGGTCGAGTCAATTGGCCGTGGCCCCCTTTGCCTGGACCTGCGCATTCCCCAGCCAAGGAGGCCAATATGACTCGATCGAACAAGGCGAAGGGGGCAGCGGCGGTCCTCTTGGCCCTCTCCCTCGTCGCCTGTGGCGAAGACACTCCCACCACTCCCGGGGCCGCCCCCTCGCAGCAGCGCGACCTCGACGCCCTCCGCCGGGTGACCTCGGCCTACACCGACTTCTCACGGGCGCAGGCCGCGGGCTACACGGAGAGGCTCACCGACTGCATGGCCGACGCCACCGGCGGCATGGGCTACCACTACGGGAAGGTCGCGTTCATCGACGGCAGCGCCCAGCTGCTGGAGCCGGAGATCCTGATGTACGAGCCGCAGCGGGACGGCTCGCTCCAGTTCGTGGGCATCGAATACGTGGTGCCCCTGAGCGCGTCCGCCACCCCGCCCTCCCTCTTCGGGCTCCAGTTCCACCGCAACGAGGCCTTCCAGCTCTGGGTGCTGCACGTCTGGCTCTACCGCGACAACCCGAGCGGCCTGTTCAGCGATTGGAACCCCACCGTTTCCTGCGCGGCGGCGAAGTAGAGATGCCCCGCTACGTGATCGAGCGCAACCTTCCCGGCGCGGGCCAGCTCAGCCCGGAAGACGTGCGCGGGATCGCGCAGAAGTCCTGCGCCGTCCTCCGCGAGCTGGGGACCGACATCCAGTGGGTGGAGAGCTTCGTGACCGACGACCGGATCTACTGCGTGTACCTCGCCCCCAGCGAGGAGCTCATCCGCGAGCACGCGCGGCGCGGCGGCTTCCCGGCGAGCCGCATCTCCGAGGTCCGGCGCGGCATCAGCCCGCTCACCGCGGAGGAGATCGGCGAGCCCGCCGCTCGCCCGCGATGACCTCGGCTCCTCCGCGCGCACCGGGCGCGCGGAGGAGACCCGTCGCTCAGCGGGCGAAGCAGTAGATCCTTCCCGAGCCCCCCCGCGGCGCCGTGTTCGCGCAGCTCTGGTTCGCGTGGGCCGAGTTCCACGACGAGAGCGCGCCGGAGGAATCGCCGCCGGGTCCGAGCCCGTCGGAGTGGCCGACCTGGGCCGCGAGGCTCGCGGAGTCGGACGTCCAGTCCGCGCACGTCATCCCGGGCATCAGCGTTCCATCCGCGTTCGAGCCGGTCAGGATGTCGTGCTGGACCGGCGCGGGGGAGCCCGGCCATTGTCCGGCGATGCGCTGGCCCCTTTCGTCGATGAACACGGCGGCGTCACCGCGGCGCGCGTGCAGCTCGGCCAGGTCGCGGGCGACGGTCGTGCCGGCGGCGTTGACCCAGGGACCGGTGCCGATCCGGCTGCGCGCGTCCACCGGAGCATTGCCGCTGTCCGGATCCCGCTCCACGCTCACATAGGCGCGCCAGGTCCGGGCGCCCTGTCCGGCCGCGGCGCCCAGGCTCTGGCAACGCGCATCCGCGCCGCGCAAACCGCCGAGATCGCCGGTGACGCTGGTCGTGCTGCTGACGAAGAAGCTCATGCCGGCGGGCGAGGGAGAAGGCGTGCTGGTGCTCGTGCTCGTCGTCGGGTCGCTGCCGCAGGCCGCCGCCAGCAGGGCAAAGGGAAGGGAGAGACGGGACTTCATTGGAGGGCTCCTTGCGAGGGAGTCTGATCCCCATTCTGGCCCCGGCGGCCGCCAGGACGACGGAGGGCGGCGCGCTTTTTCGCAACCTTCGGAGGCCACCCGGCGTCTTAACCGGCAGCCCGCCCTGGAGGTCACCGATGAGTGTGCTCACGGACCTGCGTTTCGCGCTGCGCCTCTGGAGACGCCACCCGACGCTGGTCATCGTGGCCGGCCTCTCCCTCGGCCTCGGCGTGGGCGCGACCACGACGATGTACAGCGTGGTGAACAAGGTGGCCCACTACAAGCTCGGATTCAAGGACGTGGACCGCCTGGTGATCGTCTGGAATACCGATCCCGAGAACGGGGTCAACGAGCAGCCGCCCACCTTCGAGATCGTCCAGGCCGTCCAGAAGGACGGGACCTCGTTCGAGGACTTCGGAGGCGTGCAGCTCTTCGGAACCCCGGTGACACTCTCCGGCACCGACGAGACGAGCCGCGTGCTCCAGATGCCGGTGGACGTCGGCGGCCTGTCCGTGATCGGGGTTCCGCCGCTGCTCGGCCGCACCTATCGGACGGAAGACTTCGACGACGTCGTCAAGCAGAAGGAGGCGCGGTCCATCGTCATCGCCTACGAGACCTGGCAGCGCCGCCTCGGCGGCAAGAACGACGTCATCGGGTCCTCCTTCCACGTGGACGGCGAGCCGCGGACGGTGATCGGAGTGATGGCTCCAGGATTCAAGCTCGCCCCCTGGGAAGACGGCATCGCCTTCTGGGCCGCGAACGACCTCCGCAAGATCCCCCAGGCCCGCTGGGTCACGGTCATGGGCCGCCTGAAGCCGGGAGTGTCGCTGGCCGCGGCCGAGGCCGAGGTCGCCTCGATCAGCCGGCACGTGCTCGAGGCCCGGGGCGAGAAGCCCGGAAGCAAGGGCGCGCGCCTCGTCCCCATCCAGAAGGCCTTCTTCGGCGGGGCCGAGAACATCCTCACCTTCCTGCTGGGAGCGGTCAGCTTCGTCCTCCTCATCGCCTGCGCGAACGTCGCGAACCTGCTCCTGGCCGCGGGCGCGGCCCGGCAGAAGGAGCTCGCGCTGCGCGCGGCCACCGGCGCCGGCCGGGGCCGGCTCGTGCGGCAGCTCCTCACCGAGAACATCGTGTTGTCCCTCGTCGGATGCGGCTGCGGCCTCGCGCTCGCCTTCTGGGGCACGCGCCTCTTCGCCCTCATCGTCCCCACCGGCTTTCCGGAGATGCTGCGCGACGTCCACGTCGACCTGCGCGTGCTGGCGTTCGCCCTCGTCGTCTCCGTCGCCTCCAGCCTCGTCTTCGGTCTCCTGCCCGCGCTTCGTGCCTCGCGCGTGGACCTCAACGACGTCTTGAAGGAAGGAGGCCGTGGGGGCAGCGGGACGCGGCAGCGCGGGCGGGCCGCGCTGCTGGTGGCCGAGGTCGGCCTGTCGATGGTCCTGCTCGTGGGCGCGGGCCTGATGATGCGCGCCTTCGTGCGCGAGCAGAAGGAGCTGCCCGGGTTCGACACGCACAACCTCCTGACCGCGGACATCCTGCTCGGAGGGACGCGCTACTTCGACAAGACACCCGCGGACATGAACGTGGTGACGCCCGAGGTCGAGCGCTTCTACGACCGCCTGCTCGAGCGTGTGCGTACCCTGCCCGGGGTCGAGCGCGCGGGGATCGCCAGCCGCCTTCCCTTCCAGGTGCGCACGTTCCCCTTCGCGATCGCCGGACGTCCGGCCCCCGAGCCGGGCAAGGCGCCGCAGGCCGACTTCAGCGAGGTCGACGCCGATCTCCTGCGCACGTTGGGCATCCGCCTGCTGCGCGGCCGCATGATCGAGGAGCGCGACACCGCGTCCGCCCCCTGGGTGGCCGTGGTCAACAAGACGTTCGCGGATCGCCACTTCCCCGGCGTCGACGCCCTGGGCAAGACCATTCGCTTCTCCCTCGGTCCGCCCGTCGCCGACAAGTGGACGGTGGAAGAGCCGCAGCCCCGCGAGATCGTGGGCATCGTGGCCGACGTGGCCTACCCGAGCTTCTTCCGCGAGACCCCGGCCGCGGCCTACGTCCCTTTCCGCCAGCACGTCTGGCAATACGGCCGCGAGGACGAATGGATCCACACGCGCAAGGCCCTGGTCGTGCGGACGGCGGTGGACCCGATGAGCCTCGTGCACTCGATCGAGGGCGTGGTGCGCGAGGTGGACCGCGACCAGGCGGCGCACGACTTCATGACCATGGACCAGCGCGTCTCCAGCTCGCCCTCCGTGACCAACAGCCGCTTCTTCGCCTCCCTCTTCACGACGTTCGGCGTCCTCGCCATCCTGCTCGCGATGGTCGGCGTCTACGGCGTGATGTCGTGGGTGGTCGGCCAGCGCACGAGCGAGTTCGGCATCCGCATGGCCCTGGGCGCGCGCGCCCGCGACGTGGTGGCCATGCTCCTCGGACAATCCCTGCGGCCCATCGTGATCGGGCTGGCGCTGGGCGCCGCCGGCGGGTACGGCCTGAGCCGCGCCCTGAATGCGATGTTCTGGCAGATGACGTCGGCCGACCCCGTGATCTTCAGCGCGATCGCCGCGCTGATGCTGGCCGCCGCCCTGGCCGCGGCCTGGGTGCCCGTCCACCGTGTGACCCGCATCGATCCCCAGAAGGCACTTCGGTACGAGTAGCCGCCAGGGGCGTCAGCGCTGGCCCGTCCGCTCCAGCCAGGCCGGCAGCGCACGGATGCTGTCCAGCGTCGAGAAGGTCCGCCCCGTCATCGCCTCTGCGGGCACCTGCTCGTGGACCCAGGTCGTCGCATAGGGGATGTGGATGGCGGCCCCGCCCGCCTCGAGCACGGGGAGGATGTCCGAGCGCAGCGAGTTGCCGACCATCAGGAAGCGCGCCGGCTCCACCTTGTGGCGGCCCATGATCGTCGCGTACGTGCGGGCGGTCTTCTCGGAGACGATCTCGACCGCGCCGAAGTGCTCGCCCAGGCCGGACCGCGCGAGCTTGGACTCCTGATCGAACAGGTCGCCCTTGGTCAGCAGCATCAAGCGATGCGCGCCGGCCAGGGCGGCGACGGTCTCCCCCACGCCGTCCAGGAGGGCGATGGGCGCCTGCAGCATCGCATGGCCCCAGTCCAGGATCGTCCGGATCTGCGCTCCCGTCACCCGCCCTTCCGTGAGGTCGATGGCCGTCTCGATCATCGACAGCATGAAGCCCTTGATGCCGTAGCCGAAGTGCCGGAGGTTCTTCATCTCCGTCGCGAACAGCCGCTCCTGGATCCACTCCGGGGGGTGAGGCCCGGAGAGGAGGGCCGCGAACTCCCGGGCGGTGGCCTGGAACAGCGTCTCGTTGTGCCAGAGCGTGTCGTCGGCATCGAAGGCGATGAGGTCGAACATGCGCGTGAGCGCGAGTCTATCGCGCCCGTCGCGGAGACCGGAGCGGGCCGGCGAGGCGAAGGGCCGGCCGCACGCGCGGCCGGCCCTCCTGCTTCAGACCGGCACCTGTTCTCCCCGCCGCTCACCGGCCGCGGAGGGCACCAGCCGGTTCTTCCCCGGACGCGTCCAGTTGCGGTGCTGCGCGATCGCTTCGATGAACCGCTTGACGACGCTGGCCGTGCGGCCGTCGTCCCCCACCACCAGCGCGGGATCGGCGTCTTCGTCCCCTCCCGACGGGATCCCCGGACAGGCGGCGATGAGCTGCGCGCCCTCGCCCGTGGCCGCGATGGCCTTGCAGTGGCGATAGGCCTCGGTCACGAACTCCACCGCGTCCCGCTCCGCGGCCAAGGCCCGGACGCTGCTCAGCCCGCCGGGCACGTACACGGCATCGAACAGCACGGATGACGCCGTGAGGAGGCTGAAGTCGATCAGGAACTCGCGGCCTTCCGATCCCTTCAGGTAGCCGAGGCGCGGCCCCACGATCTTGCCCAGCGCTCCCGCCGCCGTGAGCGCCCTGATCATGCGCGTCAACGACGGCTCGTCCACGCCGTCCGCGGCGAGGATCGCGACCTTGCGCGTCGCGATCGTGTTCTTGACCGTGTGGGCCATGCTGAGCGGCTCCGAACGGTCGATCGCGTTCTTGATCGGCCCGGGCTGGCGGCTCTTCGGATCCTCGCCCGCGGGGAGGCTGCGGTTGAGGGGCAGATCGATCCTGGGAATGGCGGGCATCCCCAGTCCCTCGGCGACGCGCCGGGCCAGAGTGGCATCGACGCGGCTGAGCATCGCCACCATGCGCTCACGGATGGGCGGGCGCTCGACCTTGCCCAGCTCGAAGCGCAGGGCCTCCACGATGTGGTCCTGCTCCGGAGCGGACTGGCTGTCGAAGAACAGCTTGGCCTGGCTGAAGTGATCGTGGAACTTCTCGGATCGGCCTCGGACCTTCAGGCCTTGCAGGGGCTCCGGGAAGCTGACGAAGCCGCCGGCGGCGCGCGCCGCCTGCATCGGACACCCGCCGCCCGTGGTGTTGGGCTCGTAGTTGGCCTTGCCGCGGTTGAGGGTCTGGCGCATGAACCCGTCGCGTTGGTGGTTGTGGACGGGGGCGACCGGCCGGTTGATGGGGATCTCGTGGAAGTTGGGGCCGCCCAGGCGGAGGAGCTGGGTGTCCGTGTAGGAGAAGAGGCGCCCCTGGAGGAGCGGGTCGTTGCTGAAGTCGATCCCCGGCACGACGTGGCCGGGATGGAAGGCGACCTGCTCCGTCTCCGCGAAGAAGTACTCCGGGTTGCGATCGAGGGTGAGACGGCCGACCCGCCGCACGGGCACCAGCTCCTCCGGGATGATCTTGGTGGGGTCGAGGAGATCGAAGTCGAAGTCGTGCTCCTTCTCCTCCTCGACGATCTGCAGTCCGAGCTCCCACTGCGGTCCGTGGCCGAGCTCGATCGCCTCCCACAGGTCGCGCCGGTGGAAGTCCGGGTCCTTGCCCGAGATCTTCTGGGCCTCGTCCCAGGCCACGGAGTGGACGCCGAGCAGCGGCTTCCAGTGGAACTTGACGAAGCGGGACTTGCCCTTGTCGTTCACGAGCCGGAAGGTGTGGACGCCGAAGCCCTCCATCATCCGATAGCTGCGCGGGATGGCGCGGTCGGACATGACCCACATGACCATGTGCATGGACTCGGGCATGAGCGAGATGAAGTCCCAGAAGGTGTCGTGGGCGGAGGCGGCCTGGGGCATCTCGTGGTCGTGCTCCGGCTTCACGGCGTGGATGAGGTCCGGGAACTTGATCGCGTCCTGGATGAAGAACACGGGGATGTTGTTCCCCACCAGGTCGAAGATCCCCTCTTCCGTGTAGAACTTCACCGCGAAGCCGCGGACATCGCGGGCGAGGTCGGTGGAGCCGCGCGACCCGGCCACGGTCGAGAAGCGCACGAACACGGGCGTGCGTACCGCGGGATCCTGGAGGAAAGCGGCCCGCGTGTAGCGGGCGAGGCTCTCGTAGACCTCGAAGTAGCCATGGGCGGCGGAGCCGCGGGCGTGGACCACCCGCTCCGGGATGCGCTCGTGATCGAAGTGGGTGATCTTCTCGCGGAAGTGGAAGTCCTCGAGGAGGGAGGGGCCCCGGTCGCCGGCCTTGAGGGTGTCCTGGTTGTTCTGGATGCGGGTGCCCTGGTTCGTGGTGAGCGTCTCCCCCGTGCCGTCCTCGACGAAGCGGGCGAGGTCGCTGCTCTTGGCGTTGGCGCGGGTACGACCCGGCTTCTTGATCAGGGCCTCGTTGCTGGTGGGCCCTTCTCCGCGGGTACGCGGCCCCTTAGCCATTCTGGACTTCCTTCTTCCTCGCCGTCGGCTTGCGCGCCTGCTTGGCGCGGGCGGCCCCGATCGCGGTCTTCACGTCCTTCTTTTCCTCGGGCGGCGGGAGCTGAGCGGGCATGCCGAGCGACTGGATCCAGAGCTCCCGGCTCCATCCCTGCGTGTGGTAGAGGTGCTCGTCCTCTTCGTCCTCGACTTCCTCGTACGCCTCCTTGAGCGCGTCGCCCTCACTTCCCTTGAGCGTGTCCGCGACCTGGCCGATCAGCTCCCAGTTCTGGTGGTCCTTCGTCTCGGCGTCGACGACGCACTCCGCGGCCACGAGCTGGGCGGCGGCGAGGTCTCCCGACTTGAGCGCCATCTCCATCGCTCCCACGAGCGCGGCGCCCTTGTGGCGGACGATCTGGCGTCCGGGCGTCTGCTTCTCGGCGTCGAGACCGAGAGCGTCACAGACGCCGCGCAGGATCCGCTCGTGGTTCTCGGTCTGTTCGAGATACTTCTCCCACTCTTCCTTCAGCTCGGGGTGCTGCGCGCAGCGCAGGGCCATCCGATAGACCTTCACCCCTCCCATCTCCGTTTCCAGCGCCTGGTAGACGAGCTCGTCCACCTGCGATTTCTCCATGTCGCCTCCTTGGGCTTGCCTGATGCGAGTCGAGGGCGGAGATGCAAGCGGCGTTCCGCGAGGGCGCGCGCGACGGACGAGCGGCGGGATGGCGAGCACTCGCCGCGAGTGTGCGTGCCGGTCCTCGGCTGACCGCCCGGACCTCAGGGGAGACGGTCGACACGGCGGCGCTCGGCGGCGTCGTCGCTTCGACTGGACATCGCGGCGAGCTCACGCGCCCGCCGCACGGCGCCGGCCGCGCGCGCGATCTCCTCCGACGCAAGCTTCAGGGTCTCGTCTCCCGGCTGTGGCCGCGGCGGCTTGAGACGACGGAGGCAGTCGGAGGCGCGAGCGACCTCCGCTTCGGCCTGGACGAGAGCCGACGTATTCGAGAGATGCGGATGGACGGCGCGCGCGGCAAGGACTTGGTCTCGCAAATCCCGAACCGCCGTCTCGAGCTTGCTCAACGTCATCCACCAGGGTCCCATGGGTCTCTCCGCAATAGTGCTGAACATGGAGTGCAAGGAGTGTTCCCGTGCGGACGCGGCCGACACCGGCGTATCTCTGCCGGGTCCGCCCCGCTCGTTTCGGCAAATGTACAAATGTCGTTCTCTCGGTTGCGCGTTTGGCGGTCGCGGCCCGCTCAGGCCGCGCCGTTCGAAGCAGCGCGTGCGCCCGCGATGCCGCAGGTCGAGGAATGCATCTTGCTTCTCACCTCCGCCGGCCGTACGTTCACGGCCCCCCAGTGAACGGAGAATCCCATGCTGAAGAGCAGCCTCGTATTTGTCGTCTCGGTGGCCGCCCTTGCCGTCCCCGCCACCGCCGATGTCGCACCGAAGGCCAAGAAGGCAACGTCCTCCTCCGGCGCGGCGTCGGCGGCCGGTTACGGCACACCCGCCGCGGACAGCGGGTTCATGGTGAAGGCGGGCGGAGACGGAATGGCGGAAGTCGAGCTGGGTCGCCTCGCCGCCGAACGCGCCAGCAGCAGTGACGTGAAGGCCTTTGCCCAGATGATGGTCGACGACCACAGCAAGGCCAACGGCGAGCTCACGAGCCTCGCCGGCCAGAAGAGCGTGACCCTGCCCACCGAGCCCCTTCCGCCCGCGAAGGCGGCCAAGGACCACCTGAGCACGCTCTCCGGCGCCGCCTTCGACAAGGCCTACATGGACCACATGGTCAAGGACCACGAGAAGGCGGTCGCCCTCTTCACGAAGGAAGCGAGCGCGGGCAAGGACCCGGATACGAAGAGCTGGGCCGAGAAGACCCTGCCCACCCTGCAGCAGCACCTCGCCAAAGCGCGGGAAGTGGCCGGGAAAATCGGAGCGCGCTGAGCGACCACGCCTCAGCCCACGACGCGGCCCGCGCCGCGCGGATGGCCTCCGCGCGGCGCGGACCGTCGTGATCGAGCGGCGAAACGAACGCTCGCGCTCCGCGGCGTCGAGCCCTTCAAGACGTCCCGTATCTCGCGAAGGGTGAACTCGGTCTTGGCCCGCGTGTTCGAAGCCACGCAGTCGCGAGGCACGACGACCCGGTAGTCCCGCATGTAGGCGTCGTTGGCGGTGAGAAGGATGCAGATGTCGGCGGCGAAGCCCGCCAGTACGAGCGTGTCCGCTCCGAGATAACGGAGGAGGATGTCCAGCGGGGTCGAGAAGAACCCCGAGTGCTTGGGCTTCAGGACGAAGTAGTCGTCCGCCGTGGGCCGGAGCCGCCGCGCGACGCGATGTCCGGGCGCGTCTTCCGCGACGCACTGCGCCACGACGCTGCGCCAGTCCGAACGCCAGCGCCCGAAGTTGTCGTTCACGTAGATGACGGGGACGCCCGCCTTGCGCGCCCGCGCCGCCAGCCGCGCCAGGGGCACCGCGGCCGCTTCTGCCGCCTTGACCAGGGCTTCGGATCCCGGGAAGTCGAAGTCGTTGATGACGTCGACGAGGAGCAGGGCGGTGGCCGCACGCGGTCGGGGCATGGAGACGAGCGAGCAATCACCGTGCCCGGCGAGGGTCTTGACAGGCTCAAACAAGTGTTTTATACATCTGTTTGAGAGACGTCAACGACATGAAGAAGCTTCGGATCGTCCTTCCCGTGATCGTCCTGGCCGCCGCCGGCGCCTACGCGTATTCGAGCATGCGCCCGAAGGCGCTGACCCTGACCGGCATCGTCACGACCAACGACGTCATCGTCAGCCCCCAGGTGGCGGGGCAGATCGGCCAGCTCCTGGTCAGCGAAGGCGACTTCGTGAAGAAGGGCCAGCTCCTCGCCACCATCACGCCCGACGAGCTGCGCGCGGACACCACGTACTACGCGCAGAGCGCGGCCGGCCTGTCCTCGCAGGTGCAGGAATCGCAAGCGGCGCTGCGCTTCGAGCAGAGCCAGACCAGCCAGCAGACCGCACAGGCGGAGTCGACACTGGCCTCGATCGAGGCCCAGGTGAAGGCCGCCGCCGCCGACCTCTCCGCCGCCACTGCGACGTACGCGCGGACCCAGGACCTCGCGAAGCAGCAGATCGCTTCCGCCCAGGACCTGGACCAGGCCCGGGCCGCCGCCGACGCCGCGCGCGCCAAGCTGGATGCGCTGAAGAGGCAGGTCGAGGCGCAGCGGGCGACGGTGGCCCTGGCCCGCGCGAACGCGGCCCAGGTGGACGTGCGCCGCCGCCAGGTCCAGGCCATGCAGCATTCCCAGGCCGCGGCCGCCGCCCAGCGCTCGAAAGCCGACGTGCGCCTCGCCTACGCGGAGATCAAGGCCCCCATCGCAGGACAGGTGGACGTCCGCGCCGTGCGGGCCGGCGAATACGTCAACCCGGGGCAGCCCGTGGTCACGCTGGTGAACCCGGACGACCTCTGGGTGCGCGCCGACGTCGAGGAGAGCTACCTCGACCGCGTGAAGATCGGCGACACGCTCACCGTCCGCCTTCCCTCCGGCGCGGAGCGGTCGGGTGTCGTCTACTACCGCGGCGTGGACGCCGCCTACGCCACCCAGCGCGACGTCAGCCGCACCAAGCGCGACATCAAGACGTTCGAGGTCCGGCTGCGCGTCGACAACAAGGACCGCGCCCTCGCCGTGGGCATGACGGCGTACGTGTCCCTGCCCGTGCGCTGACCGCCATGCCCGCGATCGACGTCCGCAGCATCGTCAAGAAGTTCGGCGACTTCACGGCCGTCGGCGGCGTGAGCTTCACCGTCGAGGAGGGCGAGATCTTCGGCCTCCTCGGTCCCAACGGCGCCGGCAAGTCCACGCTCATCCGCATGCTCACCACCCTCCTGCCCCCCACCGCGGGCACGGCCATGGTGAGTGGGTTCGACATCACCACGGACGCGGACGGCGTGCGCCGCTCCATCGGGGTCATCCCGCAGGCCCTCACCAGCGACCTCGAGCTCAGCGTGGAGGAGAACCTCATCATCTTCGCCAAGCTGTACGGCGTGCCGCGGGCCAGGCGGGTGAAGCTCATCGACGAGCTGCTGGCGGCGGTGGAGCTGACCCAGTGGCGCTCCGCGCCCGTGAAGAACCTCTCCGGCGGCATGCGGCGCCGCGTCGAGATCGCGCGCGGCCTCGTGCACGAGCCGCGCATCTTCTTCCTGGACGAGCCCACCACCGGCCTCGACCCCGTCTCGCGCGTGGCCGTCTGGGAGATGCTCCGCAAGATCAAGAGCGAGCGCGACCTGACCGTCCTCCTCACCACCCACTACATGGACGAGGCGGACAAGCTGTGCGACCGCATCGCCATCGTGGACCACGGAGAGCTGAAGGCGCTGGACTCGCCCCTCAAGCTCAAGACGTCGATCCCGGGGCAGAACAGCCTGGAGGTGAGCTTCTCCACCGTGCCCGGGGGCTGGGTCGAGACGCTCCAGAAGCTGCCGGAAGTGCAGGGGGTCAGCCGCGAGGACCACATCTTCCGCATCGGCACCCGCAACGGTCCGGCCACGACCCTGGCCCTCATGGAGGAGGCGGCGCGCGCCCACATCGCCGTGCAGTCGCTCTCCGTCCAGAGCACCACCCTCGACGACGTCTTCGTCCACTACACGGGCCGGGGCCTCCGGGACGAGCTGCAGGCGGCGGCGGCCGCGGACAGCCCGTTCATGCTGAGGAGGAACTAGCGTGGGCCGCACCTGGGCCATCATCGAGCGCGAGATGCGGCGCTTCCGCCGCAGCCCCGTCCTCATCGCCATGTCCATGGTGATGCCGATCGTGCAGCTGGTCGTGCTCGGCTACGCCTTTGGCGGCAACGTCAAGCACCTGAAGCTCGCCATCGTGGACCAGGATCACGGCGTCCCCGCCGTGCGCGTGCGCGAGATGACGTCGGCCGTGGCCTCCGGCGCCCACACCATCGACACCGTGTCCTACGCGGATCCGGGCCAGGCCCTCACCGACCTTCGCAATGGACACGTGAACGGCGTCCTCACCATTCCGCCCGACTTCTCCCGGCGCGTGCTGGCCCGCAACGACCCGCGCCTGGCCCTGATCGAGGACAACACCGACAACTTCGTCTCCGTGGCCATGGCCGGGACCCTGAGCAGCATGCTCGCGTCCTACTCGCCGTCCGTGAAGCTGGAGGCGCGGGTGGTGGCGGAGCCCCGCCTGGACGTGGTCGAGGTCTATCCGTACGTTCCCTACGTCCAGTACCTGCTGCCCGGCTCGGTGGTGATGTCCATCTTCATGATGGTGATGATCGGGGGCGGGATCATCTTCATCGACGACAAGGCGCGCGGCCTGCACGAGGGCTACCTGGTCACGCCCATCAGCAAGCTCGAGCTCATCGCCGGGTTCAACATCTCGGGCACGATCAAGGCCGTCATCTCCGGCATGTTCCTGATGGTGATCGGCTCCTTCATCGCGGGCATCCCGAATCCGCTCGACCCCCTGCGCTTCTTCCGCCTGTTCGTGGTGGTGGTGGTCACCGCCTTTGCCCTCATCAGCCTGATGTTCCTGCTCATGGTGCGCGTCACCGACCCCCTGCTGCCGCGCGCGATGTTCGGAGTGCTGAACACGGTGCTCTACTTCCCCAGCGGCGCCGTCTACCCGCAGCAGGGGTTCCCGGCCTGGATGCAGGTGATCGCGGTGGCCGATCCCTTCACCTACGCCGTGCACGCCTTCAAGAGCCTGCTCCTCAAGAACACGGGCTTCGGGGCCATCGCCTACGACCTCCTCTTCCTGGCCGTCTTCTCCGCGATCGCCATGACCCTGGCCACGCGGCTGTTCAAGCGCACGCTGTGAAGGGGGACGCGGAGACGCGCGAGCGCCTGCTGGCGGCCGGCGAGCGCCTCTTCGCCCAGCAGGGGTTCAAGCGCGTCACCGTGCGCGAGATCTGCCGCGCCGCCCGCGCCAACGTGGCCGCGGTGAACTACCACTTCGGGGACAAGCTCGGCCTGTACCGGCAGGTCCTGCAGCGCGCGATCACCGCCATGCGCGAGACCAACGAGGCGGCGCGCGAGGCCGGGCAGGGGCAGCCTCCCGAGGAAGAGCTGCGCCGCTACATCGCCGTCTTCCTCCAGCGCGTGCTCAAGCCGGGGAGCGGCGCCATCCACCAGATCATCACCCGTGAGATGAACGACCCCACTCCCGTCCTGGACGACCTGGTCGAGCAGGGCGTGCGGCCGCGCGTCGAGTACCTCTCGGGCGTGATCGCCCGCCTGATCGGCTGCGACCCGGCGGACCCCCGCGTGCTGCCCTGCGTGGCCAGCGTGCAGGCCCAGGCGGTGTCGTATTTCAAGAACCCGATCGCGCAGCGCCTCGGTTTCGTCCTGGAGCCGACGCCCGCGGAGATCGCGAAGGTGGCCGACCACATCGCCGTCTTCTCGATCGCGGGCGTGCGCGCGGTCGGACGGACGGCCGCCGCCGGCTAGCGGCGGGACTCGGGATCGACGGCTCCCCGCTCCCGGTCGCGCCGCTCGCGGGCGCGGGCCAGGAGCTCCTGCGCTCGCGCGCGCAAGACCTCGCCCCGGTTTCGCGCCCGCAGCGCGCGCTCGAGCTGGCCGTCCAGGGCGAGGATCAGCTCTTCGGCCACGCCGAGGGCGTCGCGCGCGGCCCCGAGGCGCGAGGGATCCGTGGGGGCGTCGATGGTGAAGTCGATGGCCTGCGCCGCTTCCGCGATCGCCCGTTCGAGCGCGGCCTTCGCGTCCACGTCGGCGCAGACTTCAGGGGCGATGCGTCTTATCGAGCCCAGCTCACGGATGAGATCGTCGACGGCGGTCCAGGGATTGCCCATGGGACGCTGCAATGCCTCCGCCCGGAAAAGATTACCCCCCCCCCGGGGCGACGAATCAATGGCTGAATCGCCAACGGAAGGGCTTGACCCCTCCGTGACGGGCGCGTACGCTTTTGAGCTGCGGTCCCCGTCCATGCACTCCCCCTGGGGAATGGTCGACCTGTTGATGCGCGAGATCGGCGCGCTCCGCAACGACGCGCGCGCGCTCGACCCGCGGGTCCTCGACGAGCGCATCGTCGCCGACATCGACGGCCACATCGCGAACGCGGCCCAGGCCATCGAGCTGACCATCGCCGGCCCGGAGGACGAAGTGGGCCTCCTGGGAGTATGCGAGGCCATCGTCGTGGCTCGCGAGAGGATCGAGGCCTTGCGGGCCGCTTCCCGGCGCTCGGGCGCCATCGTCGAGCGCAGCCTCCAGCTTCGGAAGCAGTCGGGCCGGCAGCTCTTCGAGGCGCTGAAGGCACGAGGGCGGACCGAACCCTAGGCACCATCAGGGCCGCGGGGAATCGCGCGTGTCCACCGAGGCGGGCGCGGCGATGGTGATAGCCTGGAATTCCACAGGCGCGGATAGATCATGTCCCCCCGCTGGCTGACCGTCGAGAAGCTCGTCGCCCACCTGGGCGCCGTATGCAGCGCCCGCAACGAGGTGGAATTCGTGGTCATACCGGAAGCGAGCGAAGTCGAAGAGTCGCTCGCGGCCGCGACGTGCGCGGTGGCGGCCGCCCTGGCCGATCCCGGGCTCGCGTTGGACGACGCGCGCGAGCCCGATGAGGCCGTGCGCGCGGCCTGGACCGCGATCGCGGTGGCCCAGGACCGCGGGGGGAAAG
>JADMIO010950810.1_pt1 | contig 16998 bp, 16 predicted proteins | sample 8958161 | NCBI WGS metagenome assembly JADMIO01 (sample SAMN16585339, study PRJNA669376) | soil metagenome | isolation source: Crop rotation soil | place: USA: Cullars Rotation, Alabama | collected 2011
ACATCTATCGTCAGCACACCGTCATTCGAGCTCTTCGAAAAGAAATACAGCATGCCGTCCAGCCCGGTGAGCTGCTGTTCAATGGGCTGAGCGACGGTCTTCTCCAGATCCAGCGAGTTGCCGCCACGATAGCTCGCCACGATTTGGACGACAGGCGGCACAAGTTCGGGGTATGTCGCGATCGGGAGAGTCCAGATGGAAACACCTCCCAAAATAACGATCACAATGGCGATAACAATCGCGAAGACGGGTCGATCGATAAAAAATCTAGCCATTATCTTGCCTCGTAAGGTTTGGGGTTCACTACGGTTCCCGGCATCGCTTTCTGGATGCCTTCGACAATGACGCGATCCGAAGACTGGAGCCCCTGAGTTACAACCCAGCGCTCGCCGACTCGTTCGCCCGTCGCAATGGTGCGGGCTTGAACCTTGTTATCTGCACCGACGACGAGGACGGATTGAATGCCCTGTAGATCCTGAACGGCACGTTGAGGTACGAGAATCGCGTTCCGGTGATTTTCGATCCACATCCGCACCCGGCCAAACTGGCCCGGGAGAAGAGTGCGTTCGGGATTGGGAAAACTCGCCTGGATCTCGATGGTTCCTGTTTTGGGGTCGACTTGATTGACCGTGTTCTGCACACGTCCTTCGTGGGGAAAGACCTGGCCATCCGCCAGCACCAGTTGCAGCGGGCTTCGCCTGGAATTTTCGGTTTTTCGCTGCTCATACTGGAAATACTCGGTCTCGCTCAACTTGAACCGCACCCAGATGACGTCGAGGGGAACGATCGTCGTGAGCGGCTGGGCCGAGGTGCGCGTGACCAATCCGCCGACCTGAACAAGGCTGTCCCCAATACGCCCCGAGATGGGCGCACGGATTGTCGCGTACTCAAGGTTCAATTCAGCGGATCGGAGGCCCGCCTTCTGTGACTCGACATGCGCATTCGTGGTTTCGATTTGGGCCTTGGTTGACAGCCGAGCCTGCTCGACAGCGGCTTGCTTTGCTCGAACATTCGCCTGATTGGATTGAAGGGCAGCGAGAGCATTATCGAGGTCCTGTTGGGGCGCGGCTTCCTGTTTCACAAGTGGTCGAAGCCGTTCGACGTCCTGCTGGGCTTTCAGAAGATTGGCCTGCGATTGAGCGAGGTCGGCTTCGGCCTGGAGCAGCGCGACTTGTTTCGACGCGAATTCCCTGCTGGCTTCGCTTTGAGACAAGTCACCGCGGAATCTCTGAACCTCCGCCTCGTACGGCCGAAGGTCGAGCAGGTAGAGCGGCTGACCAGCCTTCACGTCGGAGCCAGTCTCGAACAATCGCTTTTCGATGTACCCATCAACGCGGCCGCGCACCTCAACCATGTCGCGCGCAAAAGTCTGGGCGGCATACTCCGCGAAGATCGGCGTGTCCTCGCCGCCGACCGTGACGACAGAAACCTCCGGTGCCGGCGGGGGCGCCGCCGCACTTGTTACATTTCCGTGAGTGCTGCAACCGGTTAGCGCCAGCACCGCAAGAGTGAGAATCGAGCCAACTGTCTTTGTGTGAAACTTTGAATAGAGCACCGTTGTTCCTCCGCTGCCGGGCCGTTAGTGCAACGGCTATGCCAATAGCTAACTCATTGAATCGATTGTTTAGCCGTGACTCACGACGTCGCGAACTCACGTTTCTTCGCGACTCGTTTTCGTGAAATCGCGAAGAGTTCGCGAAAAAACGAGCCGTGTTACTCTTGCGAATCGTGAGATTCGCACCGCAAACCAGTGCTCAGTTGATTCTGGAGATCGCCAGGGCGGCCAGCAGCCATCTTGATCTGGCGGAGGTGCTGGAGTCTTTGATGGTCGCACTCAAACCGACCATCCGATTCGATGCGATAGCGGTAACGGTTATCGAAGGCGAATACGCGCGGCTCCATTCCCTGCATTTCGAAGCGGTCGGCCGTAATCCCGGGGAGTCGGTGGAAAGCGTGTTGGCGCGTGCAGCGTCGACAAAGCAGATTGAGCCGAGTCCCGTGCGCCAACGCCTCAAGGATCACCATATCAGCGCCGTCGCGTCGTCTCTCGAACCTTTTGTTTGTACGGACCTCAATCTGGAACGGCGCTTCCCTCTCGACGAAAAGATGTTGAAGTTCGGGGTCCGCAGTTACATTTCGCTGCCGTTGATGCGGCGCGGCGCCCTGCTCGGCGCAGTTGATTTCGTTTCGACCGACCAGCGCAGTTTCGATTCCGCAGAGGTGCAACTGCTGCGGGATTTGTCCGAGATCGTGTCGATTGCCGTTGCCAATGCACTGGCATTCGAAGAAATCAACCAGCTGAAAGAACAGCTGCAGGCCGAGAACCGCCTCCTTCAGGATGAAATTGTTCAGACTTCGATCTTCGAAGAAATTGTCGGCTCCTCGGACTCGCTACGCCGCGTGCTGACATCCATTGATCGCGTTGCGCCGACAGACTCGACGGTCCTGATCACCGGTGAGACGGGAACCGGCAAGGAACTGATCGCGCATGCGATTCATCGCCGCTCGCCCCGTTCGCAACGCGCGCTCGTGAAAGTGAACTGCGCGGCGCTTCCCGCAGAGCTTATCGGCAGCGAACTCTTCGGCCACGAGAAAGGTGCTTTCACGGGCGCCATTCAACAGCGCATCGGACGCTTTGAAACCGCACATGGCGGCACGATCTTTTTGGATGAAATCGGCGAACTGACGCCCGAAATTCAAATCGCCCTGCTTCGCGTCATCCAGGAAAAGGAGTTTGAACGAGTCGGTGGCAATCGGACCATTCGTTCAGACGTCCGCGTTATCGCGGCGACGAACCGCGACCTGCAGCGCGAAGTCAGTGAGGGTCGATTTCGTGCCGACCTCTACTACAGACTGAACGTGTTTCCCATCCATTCGCCGTCTTTACGCGAACGAGTCGACGACATCCCCATTCTTGTCGACTACTTCATTTCCCGTTTCGCATCCCGGATGGGCAAGAAGATTCAGCAGATTGATCGTCGAACACTGGAATCGATGGAGCGATATTCGTGGCCGGGCAATATTCGCGAATTGCAGAATGTCATCGAGCGTGGAGTCATTCTTGCCGATACCGATACATTTCGGCTGGAACCCGGAACTCTGCCCGAGGAATCTCGTAGCGGCGCGAGTGTTGTCGCCGCCGATCGCGCCAGCAATGCAGATCAGCAGGCACGTATCGAAGGAATCCTTAAAGAAACGCGTGGACGAGTGTCAGGTCCGGATGGTGCTGCAGCACGGCTCGGAATACCCGCATCCACGCTGGAATCGCGAATCAAGGCGCTCAAAATCAATAAGCACCAGTTCAGGAGTCCCTCGTGATAAACATGTGGCCTCGGACGTGCAAGGGAGAAGGTAAAGGAAGGAAGACGTGCTGAAAATTAGCGCAGTCCAAGCAGACGGCAAATCCGTCATTCATCTGTGTGGGCGCTTGACCAAGGAGTACCTCCCTGAAGTCGAGCGGCTTCTTGCTGAGCATGCCGCCACGCCGCAAAGCACGTCCCTGGATCTTACAAACGTCACATTCGTCGACCGCGAGGCGATGGTTTTTCTTTGTGCAGCGAAGTCGCAAAACATCGGAATAGCGAATTGCCCTTCTTATGTTGTGCGCTGGATCAAACAAGAAGGACTCTGCCGCGCCTCCGAAACCTCCCCTTCAAACGAAACCTCTTCAAAGTAATCCCCACTTCGCGAATTCGCGCGCAATTTCGCGAACACCTTCGCGAATCTCGCCGGCCCCTTCACTCCTCTCGCATCGTTTTCAACGAGTTAGAAAATGGCATACGTGTTGCGAAGTGCCTCCGCAGTTAGGGAGGAAATAGAAAATGAAAAGCACACTTCTCACAACACTCGCAGTCTTGGCGCTGTCGGCGGTTCCAACCGTGGCAACGGCGCAAGTAGAACAACCCTCGCAGATCACGTTTCAAGGAACTGCGCTCATTTCGAAGGATTCGTCGACCTCTTCGACGTCTCATGGGGCGAGCCAGTCCGGCGGATTCCTGGTCGGCTATTCGTACCAGTTCTCTCGATGGGCAGGAGTCGAAGGCAACTATGGGTTCTCGCGCAATACCCAGAACTACGCCGGCGGATTTGGATCGTCTTCAATTCGTTCCGATATTCACCAGGCGACGGGCGCCTTCGTTTTTCATGCGCCGCTACGTGCGTCGAATGTCCGGCCGTACGCATTGGGCGGCGGTGGCGCACTTGTCTTTGATCCGACGGGAACGGCTTCCAGCGGGTTTGCTCGCCAAACCAAGGGGACGTTCGTCTACGGCGGCGGCCTGGATGTGGACGTCGCGCGCAATATCGGCGTTCGTGCCGAGTACCGAGGGCTTCTGTTCAAGACACCGGACTTCTCGGATCCCAATCTGAACCTGGACAAATTCAGTCATATCGCCCAGCCGTCCGTTGGTTTCTTTGTTCGCTTCTAATTGAACGATCGGTCGGTCTGCCGACGGCAAGCTACGCCGCCGGCAGACCGGAGGAGGAGACATGATCCGGATTAAAGTGCAGTACGACGAATTCACGAGGACCTTCAAGCTCATCGACGATGATTTCAGAACTCTTCTTGAAGGCGACGCGCTCTATGACCTAAACCTTCCCCTGATGGATGAGGTATCCAGTGAAAACGACCTCCTCGTCGCACCAGGGACGCGTATCGCTAACGCTTAGTTTTCGAAAAGGAATCGAGACGGCAGGAGATGCTCTTGCCAGATTTATTGTACGACGCACCGTCAAGACAGAAACAGACTGGTACTGCGTCGCCGAGCCCGCTACATTGCGCTCGCCATGGGGAAAAACATCTTGCTCTCCACGATTGGTTCGCGCGGCGACGTCCAGCCGCTGCTGGCTTTGGCTGTCGAACTTCGCGCATTGGGCCATGAGGCCAGGTTGTGCCTGCCTCCCAACTTCAAGGAGTGGATTGAATCCTTTGGGTTCCGGTTCACCCCCATCGGAGCGGATGTGCAGAAATACATGGCGTCCAGCAGCAAGGCAAAGGCGGGCAAGCCATCCTTTGATCAGGTCCGCCAGATGGTGCGCGCGTCCGTCATCGATCAATTCAAGGTCACGATGGAGGCAGGGCGCGATTGCCATCTGATCGTGGTCGCAAACGGCGTTCACCACGCCGGCCGATCCGTGGCTGAAGCGCTTGGTATTCCTTTTGTGTTTGTCACGTACTGCCCGGCGACTTTGAACTCTCCCCATCATGCCCCACCCAACGCCGGACACATTCTCGGTTGGCCAGGGCGCATCCAGACATGGCCGAAATTCATCAATCGACTCCTTTGGAAAGTGAGTGATCACCATTGGAACAAACTCCATGGCGATGCCCTCAATGAGCAACGTGCCTTGCTGGGACAGAGTCCGGTTCGAAACGTCCCGCATTTCATTCAAACAGACGAGCCCTGGATAGCGGCGGACCCAACGATGGCCCCAGCTGCGCCGGGGCTCCGCATCGTGCAAACCGGTGCGTGGTTCTTATCCGATCCCCGTCCTCTGCCCGCTTCCGTCGAGAAATTTCTCAATGAAGGCGAACCGCCGATTTATTTCGGGTTCGGCAGCATGCGCGGCAACGAAGACTTGAATCGGACTGCAATCGAGGCCACGCGATCTCTGGGCTATCGCGCGATCGCATCGAAAGGCTGGTCCGGCTTTCAGCTCCCGGACGATCGGTCGGATTGCCTGGCTATTGACGATGTCTCCTTCGAGGCGTTGTTTCCGCGGGTTGCCGCGATTGTTCACCATGGCGGAGCCGGAACGACAACGGCAGCAGCCCGCGCCGGCAAGCCACAAGTGATTGCGCCGCACATGTACGATCAGTTCTATTTCGCGCACCGCACCGAACAGCTTGGTATTGGTGCCTCGGGCGGGATTGCTTCGAAGTGCTCCCTCGAAAAGCTGACGGACGCGCTGAGGAGGTGTTTGGAGTCCGGGACGCAAAGAACGGCAAGGTCTTTGGCGGGCCGCATCGAACGGAACGGCGCTGCGATCGCAGCAAGGCGCCTGTCGTAGCCGGATAGTGCCGCCGATTACGCCCACAAGGAGCAAGAACCGGCGGCGATGTTTGGTTACGGTTTTACCGATCCCAGATACGCGGTGATATTGACGAGGTCTTCTTCACTGAGTTTCGCGACAACAGGTTTCATGAGTTGCGTCCACGGGCCATTACGCGCGCCATGCTGCATGTCCCAAAGCTGTCGCGCCATCTGACTGGGAGATCGGCCTGCAATGCTTGGAACGGGGCCGAGGCCTCGAAGGTCGGTGCCATGACAGACGCCGCACGCCGTTGTTTTTCCGCCGCCGGTCATGACGAGAGCTTCACCCTTCTTGAGGCTTCCCACCGGCGCATAGGCAATGAAACCGGAAGCATCGTCGCGCAATTCAGTTCGCTCCAGATCTTCCGGAACTTCGATAACACGATTACCGATTGGCTCCTTCGACCCGTCTTCGAGCGCAATCAACATGCCTCCCGCGATGCGAGTTTTCGGAACTTCCGCGGCTTCGACGACACGAATCCAGGGCTTGAGCTTCAACTTCGAAAAATATTCCGCCGCCGCTTTGACTTCTTCGTCCGTCGCCGCCTTCCCGATATTAACCATGAGGTTTTGCGGGCCCAGACGGGATTCGGAACTCTTTCGCAATCCGGATTTGAAGTCCGCCATCTGTTGAGCGATGTACTCTGCCGGCAAGCCGGCCACGCTGGAATTCTCCGGCCGTCCCTGACCATTGGGCAGGTGACAATAGCCGCAGGCGAGTACGCCTGTTCTCCCCCGCTGAACAATACTCGGCATCGCGGGGTGACCGTCCGGATGCCAGTCCGGAATGTTTGTAGTATCCCGCACCTGCTGCGGTGTCAGACTCACGGTCGAGCCGGGGACACTTTTCGGCGAGTTGTCGGCGGGTGCGGCTGCAGCGCCTCGACCGCCTCCCGCACCACGCGGCGCCGCGGGAGCGACGGGAAATGCCCATAAGGGCGGCACCGGCAGGTTCGAGGATGCAGCAGGAGCCGGCTGTTGCTGGGCTGCTGCCATCATTCCCGCACTGACCAGGACCGGCGCAAACACGCACGTAAGGGTGGCGTATATCTTCTTCATGAAGGACTCCTATTTTTTGAGCCTTATATCACATGTGGAAATCGGCCTGGACAGTGACGCCGTCGTTGATGCAGCCGAAGTTTAGAGATGAACCGACATGCGTGGCCGTCTCCACCGCGACTGTGCGCGCAGTGCAGAAATAATTGCGGGTGAGACCGCGATGCTTTACAACCACCGCATGTCCGGGCGGCCGATGGCTGCCTGCCGTTGATTCAGCTAAAGAACAGCAGCCTCAGGTAGAATTCCCTTCTCATGCCTACCGCAGTCATCGTGGGAGCTTCATCGGGAATCGGCTATGCGCTTGCCAGAGAGCTTACAAATCGCGGCTTTTCACTCGGCGTCGTCGCCCGCCGGGGTGAATTGCTCGAACAATTGGCTTCGGAGTTGGCGCAGAAACCCATCATGGATATTGTCGATGTCACGCACCTTGAGGAAACCACACAGAAACTCACCGCGATGTTTCAGAAGCTCGGCGCCGTCGATCTGTTCATCTACAACTCGGGGATTGGCCGGACGAACCTTCCCCTCGATCTCTCCCCGGAACTGGACACCATTCAAGTCAACGTCGTGGGATTCGTGAATGCGATGAACGTCGCCGTGAAAGCAATGGAACGCCAGGGGCATGGCCATCTGGTCGGCATTTCTTCTATCGCTTCATTTCGAGGCGCAGGTCGCGTGCCCGCATATGGCGCATCGAAAGCGTTCATGTCGAACTATCTCGAAGCGCTTCACTGCCGAATGACCGCAAAGTCCTCTCGATATGCCGTGACCAACGTCATGCCCGGCTTTGTCGACACGCCGATGACGAAGTCCACGAAAGGAAAGTTCTGGGTTGCTACTGCAGAGAAAGCCGCACGGCAGATCGTGGATGCAATTGCGGCAAGGCGGCGAATCGTTTATGTGACGCGCCGCTGGCGTGTCATTGCCTGGATTATGAAATCTGTACCGATGCCTTTGTGGATAAGAGTCCAGCGGTAGTGCTACTGCAGCACCGCCGTGATGTTGCGTTTCGGAACCTGTCCCACGGGAATCCGGGCGACCTCTTTCATCGCCTTGATATCGAGTACGGAAACGCTGTTGGACTGAGCGTTGGCAACATAAGCAAACTTGCCGTCCGGGGTCAATGTGACCCAGTCCGGAGCGTGGCCGACTTCAACAGAGCCAAGAAGTTTCAAATCCGGCAGCGAATACATATAGACCGAACCGTTCAACCTGCTGTTGACCACAAGGGTCTTGTTATCTGAAGTGACCGCCAAGCCGTGCGAGACATTGCCGCCCTCAAGAAATTCCTTCTTGCCTGCCGGAAGCGGAGGGAGCTTGATACGCGTCAGTTCCTTGTGCGTGGCAAAATCCACAACGGCAAAACCATTGAAGTCGGAAAGCTGTGCGAACACACGTTTGGTGGAACCGTCCGGATTTGTCTCGAAAGCAATCGGCCGAACACCCAGATCAAAGTCGATGACCCAGACCGGCTGCTCGGTAGTCGCATCGATGACGGTGATGTTTTTCCCTGCAATGGACCCGGCAACGACAAACTTTCCGTCAGGCGTGACGTACGTGTTGTGGACCGCACCGTTCACAGGAATGCTTTTTACCCGGCGAAGCACGTCGGTATCGACGACATCAACAACGCCCACCGTTTCACGAATTGCGACGTAAACGTGACGCCCATCCCGTCCGATAGAGATGTTATTGGGATGCCCGCTCAGCGGAACCTTGCTGCTGACTCGCAGCGTTCTGGAGTCGACGACATCAAGAGTGCTGTCGGCTTCATTACTAATGTAAATGCGGCTGCCATCGGGTGACGCGGCCGCGCCATGCCCCACTTCAATGCCCCGAATCTGACCGACAACCTTGTTCGTCGCGGGATCGATGATGTCGACGTTATCTCCAGCCGAATTGGTTTGAATGATGCGCACCTTGCCGGGAGCGGCCTTCGGCTTGGGTGCCGTCTCGCCTCGAACCCAGGCCGCCAGAATCTGCCACTCCGGATCGTCCTGCGACTTCCAGTGCTTCCCCCCGTCATGACTGGGATCTCCGCCCGCAGCCTCGGCGAGAGGATGCAACAGCAGCTTGCTTCGCGCGGGATTGCCCGGCAGGACGCGCGCCCGCACGATGTCGAAATTCTTCCGGGAATCTTCGTCGCTCCAGGTCGCGCTTCCCGCCGGAAGCGGCTGCAAACGCATCGTCGTGCCGGCCGCGTGACACGACACACAACGCGCGTTGCCTTCACGCTTCGTCGTGAAGATGGGCTGCACTCTTGTTTTGAAGTACTCGAAGTCGAGCGACGGGGTGAATGTCGCAGGCTGTTGGGCGAGCATCACGGAAAGGACGGGAAGAATGGCAAGCATCATGACGACACTCCTTTTGGACGGCGAACGCTGCGGGTTTTCTATCAGTCCCCTTTCGCACCGTCAAATGGTTTTATCGCCCCCGCTGAGCCTATGTTTCAACCCAGGCGGACCGAGAGTTCCATGGCATCGCCGACGGGCAACATCGAAGACACATAGCTGTTCGCAGTGTTTCGCACATAGGCCAGGTAGTCGCGCAGCACTTCAGGAAAAAGATCAAGGTCATCGGCCACCACGAATGCACCCGGCACCAGGGACGGCTCAATGATCCGAAGAAACGGAAGATAGATTTCCTTCCAGCCGTCCAGAAATGCGAACGATACGCGCTCCTTCAGGTCCTTCAGCGTTTCGAGCGCGTCCCCGACGCGCAGCTCGACCAGATCCGATAAACCGGCGGCCGCAATGTACTCGCTGGCGCGTCCTGCTTTGCCGGTGTGCATTTCCGTGGTGATCACACGGCTCGATCCTCGATCGCGTGCGGCCGCGGCAAGATAGATCGTGGATATACCGAAGGAGGTACCGAACTCCACGAAGGTACCGGAAGCCGCGCCGCGTGCAAGGGTGTAGAGCAGGCGGCCGGCTTCGGCGGACACAGGGATGAAAGCATCGCCCAGCAACGCCGTCCGATCGGCACCCTGCTTGCCCCTGGCCCTGGCAAGCAGTGGTGGATCGTTACGGTCTGCTGTTGAATGCATCTCGTCAAGAGTCCGGCGAACACGGGGATCATCAAGGGATGTCGACATGGCGTAATGATATATCGAGCGTGAAATCTTTTTCGCTTAACGCGAAGAGCAGGCGCGTGTAGTATTCGCTTTCGCCTCAACACAACTTAATGGAGTCGCTACATGTCTTCCGAGCAGGAACAACAACTTCAGTTTTTGGACGCAGAGATCCAGATTGCCGAGAAGCAATTGCGGATCGCGACAATCAGAAAACAAATCGTCGAAACTGAACTGGACGTCGCCAATCTTCACCATGAACTGAGAAGCAAGATCGGCGACCGGGACCAATTGTCCCTGGACGGTTTCTTCGATCATAAAGGGACGCTCCACGGCGCCGGAAGGTTCTAGACCGCACGGCAGTCCTGCTAACCTCACGCACGGCGACGACAAATTCATCAGTTGCTCTGCGCGCGCAAGCGACTAAAGTTTTAGTGGACCTTCACTAAAGTTTTAGTCGTCAGCCTCACCGCAAAGACAGCAGTGAGCGCCAAAGCGGACATCATCGTGATTCCGAACTAAGCGTGAAGGCTCGAGAGAAATCGCCGACTCTTACCGTGACGCATAGCGGGCCGCCTTGAAGCGAGGCTGCGCCATCCGCGACACGCTTTCTTCCTTGTGGTGCCGCTCGTCAAGTCCGATCTGCCTGAAGACGTCGGCTTCACTATCGAAGAAACCGTAGTCCTGTTCAAATACGCTGCTAAACGCCGTCGTTTCCAGGAACGGGTTCTCGCGGACAAACTCCATATACTCGTGCTCCGCGTGATCTTCGAAATGAGCATTGAGTTCGTAGCTCAGCCCCGGCCGAACGACATACAACAGCCAGCTGATGTGGTAGTAGAAGAACGCGATCAGCTGCGGCAAGACACGATAACGAAGGAAACCTTCCTTGATGCTCCGGGTTTCGACCATCTCCTCCAGTATCAGTAGATGCCATTGCTCGTTGTCCTGCTGACGGCGTGACTCGGAAATAAAATCAAAAATCCGGCGCGCAAAGTTGGGCTCGCCGTATTTGTGAGTCATCGCGATATAGGCGACCTGTTCCCAGGCCTGGTAAGGCACTCGCGCGATCACCTCCAACACTTTGAACTTGGAAAGAGTTCGAGGGCGTCCGTAAAAGAGATCCAATGTCACAAATAATGCTTTTGCGAGAATCCCATATCGCAAGCGCGCCGATGATAGCGTCTTTTCCTGTTCGAAAAGGAGGTCTGCGTGATCCATAAGCTCATGGTAGCAGCGCAGCAGGGAGAGGGTACCTCACCGCGTCAACTTGCCGCAGGAGGCGAAAAAAGTTTCGGCACGATGTCGATTTGGGCGTTCGCCAATCGACTATAGGGTGAGAGAGAAAGTAAAGAGGAGGATAGAGCATGAGATTCATCAGCATTTTTACTCACGAACCCGTCAACCGTCCGCCGACGGAGGCCGAGATGGCGACCATGGGCGCACTCATCGAAGAAGGGATGAAAGCGGGTTGGCTCATCGCGACCGAAGGGGTCAATTTCAGTACGACGGGTGTTCGCGTCCATAAAAATGCCGGCGGAAAAGTCACGGTCATGGACGGACCCTTTGCCGAAACGAAAGAAGTACTTGGTGGATATGCGTTGCTTCGCGCGGCGAACAAAAACGAAGTCGTCGAACTCACGCGCCGCTTTCTCAACGTTGTCGGGCAGGGAACGTGCGAGATTTATCAGCTCCATGAGATGCCCGCGGCCGCAGAGCAGTAGGGCCCCGCAGCGTAGAGACATTGCCCCCGCGCGATGGGGACGTGGAGCGCATCTCCGGACTCGCTGTTGGTCTTGATGACGGAGCCCCGTTTTTCGAGGGATGCGCCGTCGGCCGGACTGAAGGTCCACTGGCTACCGCGGCGCCGCAAAGCGCGTCGAAGATCGACCGTGCGGATCTTTAAACTAATCCTCGCTTCGCACAGGATCCGGCGTGGGCAATAGATACCCGTGCTTTAACAAGCTCATGTCGGGAGAGTGCTCGCAGGGTACGCAGTCCGGCAGGAAAAGCTCGGGCTGCCGGCCACTGACCGGATTTTTATAGCCCCACCACATCGGCAGGATCTGAGGCCATGACCAGGGCTCACCAGTGCCACCGCGGTAGTGTTCCTGCAATTTGCCAAGCTCGCTGATCGGCACATCAGGCCGGAATTCCGCGACCAGCGCAGCGCCGGTGAAGCGTCGGGGTCTCGCCGGGGCGTTGGCAGTTGCGGCAACCGGAGGCGTTGCGCCACGTTGTGATGGCGCAGCCACGGCACCCCGTTGCGGTACTGCGGCCGATCGATCCATGGCGCCGGACCAACCACTCTTCCAGTTCGGCATTTCAAAGTAAGGCTCGTCGAGCGACAAGTTCCACAAGCGCCAGACACCGTTCTCCAGCATCAGATGGTCGTCAGGATACATCGCCCCAAACAGGGTGCCGGATCCGGTTTTCGACGTATTCGGATGAAAGAGATAGGTTCGTATACGCGCAGACCGGCCATCGGGTGCAACGTTGATGACAGGCTGGATGCGCCAATGGAAAGCAATGCTCGCCTTCTTTGAATTCAAGCTGACAGGATCTCCATATTCCAGAAACAATCCGTGAGAGATACGGTCATATCCCGTGTAGTACCCGGCGAAGGGAATCTGCTTCGTGCCGGTCTTGCCGAAGAGCTCGGATAACCAGTTCCATTGAGAGTCGTCGGCGAAGAAACCGTAGGACGAAGAGACATGCTCGGCAGCGTCATACGCTGTTGCCACCATTACTTTGCGAAAGGCATCTTTCATCCGCGACGACATGTCGGTTGAAGCCTTCGTGCCAGACGCTGCAGGGATTGCGCCGGTTAGCGGTTTAGTCGCGACAAGTTTCATGCCTTGCGGCGCAGTTACAGTTTTGCCGGTAACAGGATGGGCCGATACAAACGCCGGAATGATTCTTCCCTGCTCGCCTGCATCGTCGGCGGGAACTGGGGCGTTTGGTGCCAATGTCCCTGCTTGCGCGGTCTCAACGATCCGGCTCTTCCCCCAGCCCTCGCTGTATTTGGACTTGAACAGCGGGAACACGCGCATCTCGCGGACTTTCCAAAGCCCGCCTTCTTTCTCGAAACGATTGTCGTAGACCGAAACTTCCCAATAACCCTCTCCCTTGTCCGCTTCGCCCAATAGTCCGAGTTCCATCCCCCGCACATGCGCTTCCCGACGGCCAGGAGCAAAGCTTACGACCGTATCGAATTGAAGTCGGTCATTCAATACGCCATGGGCCAAACCTGCCGGGCCCATACGCTCCACCGCTTTACGAACGCCGGCTGTCCCTTTGTAAACGCCAACGCCGCCGACTTCATACACGCCATCGGAAGTGAAAAGATCGGTAACGTCGTCCCACATGCGACGGTTAACGTAGTAGCCGTAGGAGGCCTGAAGATTGCGGACAAGCGCTTCGTCGTTCATTATCGCGAGTCGCTCTTCCAGTTCCGCAAGCGTGGCCTTGGTCTTTGGCGCCGTGCCGACGGGGGCAGGAATGGGAATGCCGGCCTCGTCGGGTGTGAAGTGATAAGGAAGGATTCCGACATCCTGTCCTTTCCAATTGTGCCAGCCGGTTTCGTACGGCCCGTCGTACTGCGGAAAGAAATGATGCAAGCGGATCTTCCACTTGCCATCTTCGCGCACGTATTCGTTTTCGAACACGCCACCCTGGAGGCTCGCATTCCCCTTGTCGTCGCACAGCAGAGAAAAGCCGTACCATCGGCCTTTGGCGGACTCACCATCGACCGACAAATTGACAACAGGATGGTCGATGATTTGCGCATGCACCGCGCCAGATCTGAGTCCTTGCTGGCCACCGCCTTCGCGCGATGTCAGGTACTCGCCAATCGCCTTCCTACCTTTTATGGTTTCCTCGTCAAAGATGAATATGGCTTCCCTGGCAAAAAGGTCCGCCATCTCGTTCCACAGACCGTAATGCGAATAATGCGCGTACGTGCGCTGCAAATTCTTCACAGCACGCATGGACTCCGCGCGATCGACATCGCGGGCGAGTTCATCGAGAGTCTTCTGCTGGGCCGCAAAAGTAACAGGAAGTAGGACAGCAGCCGCAATTGCCAGGCCCAGAGACAAAACCTTCACAGGATTTCGCATGGATTCCCCTTTTTTACGCGCACCTCGACAATGTGCCTATCCAATAGGCGCTAAGGATATATGCCCTCGCCCTTTGTCTCCTAAAGATTCGCGGCATTCCATTACGGAGCGGCTGACCCATTCGCCTTTTGCGACTCCGGCTGCGCCCCCTTTGCTTTACTCCGTGTGTCGCCCAGGGTTACATTCATGATCCAGATGCGCCTGACGCTCAAGCTGCTCATGATCACGCTGGCCTTCCGGTCTCTCGCGAGCCAAACACAGGAAAAGCCCTTGCCGGACCGCGAGAAATTCCTCATCGAGTTTCAGGTAAAGCGTAACGGACTGTATCGGATGTTCGGCAACATGAACAACGTCCCGCTGGAGTCTCAATACACGTATACCGAGACTGTCTCCGAGATGTCGCTCGATGGCAAAGGCAACGTCAAGAACAAGAAGAAGCAGGTCTTCGAAGTCATGCCGACGCGCATTGCGTACATGACATACCGAAAACAAACCGTAAAAGATGACGTTGCGGTCGGTCCGAAGGAACTCGAGAAGCAGGACCTGGAAAATGAAAAGACACTCGCCAAAGTGGAGGCCGATAGACGCGAGGCGGCAACCCGCGCCGCCAAAAAGATAGAAGAAGCACGGCGAAAGTCTGGACAAACCTCCAAGACGGATGCCGGCAACCCGGCTCTGACGACGCCACGGGCTGCCGTGAAGGCAAGCGCACCACCCGTATTAAAGGTGCAGGATAGTCCAATCCTCCGAGCGGCGGACTTCCAACTCATTCGGCGAGAATATATAGACGGTCATCCGGTCATCCTCATGACGTTTAAGCCGAATCCTAAATTCAAGGGCAGCGGCGACTTGGAGAAAGTTCTCCAGCACACATCGGGACGCGTATGGGTCTCGGAAACAGACTATGAACTGGTGAAGATCGAAGCGGACGTCGGATCCACCGTCAACTTTGGGCTGGGCCTTCTCGCAAAGGTCCAGCCCGGCTCACGCGGCGTTTTCGAATGGCGGAAAATCAACAACGAAGTCTGGCTTCCCTATCGGCAGGACTTCACGGCCAAACTGCGAATCCTGCTCATCAAGGGACAGAACATACGCGAACTCCACGAATTTTCAGGGCACCGCAAATACGCCGTGAGCACCCAGATCAACTTCGAAGGGGCTACTCCGCCCGCGAAACCGTGATTGCCCGCTACTTCGCGAGCGCCTGAATTTCGGTATAAAACGCGGGAAGCCGAACCGCATAGTTTGCAGCCTGGGTCTGCTGCAACAGCGCACCAAGATTCAGCGTGGAATCCGCAGCCGTGACCTGCGCCACGATTTGATCCTGTGGCGTTCCTTTCTTCACGAGGTCCGTGGCGACGGAAACGATTTTCGCGAAGCGTGCCTGAGCGGCCTGAACATCCGCACGAGTCAGCGGATCGTTCGTGTGGCCTCCGATCACGGTATCAAAATCCAGTTTGAGCAACGCGTCGAGGGACTTCGCCCACGCAACGATGCTTCCGCCTTGCGCGTAGTCGCAGTTCAGCGCGGTGCCAGCGAAGGCATCACCGGTGGAGACGGTCTTTAGATCCGGAAAGTAAACATAGGAATCAGCGCTCGTGTGCCCAGCGCCGAAATGCTGGATTACTGCCTGCGCGCCACCGGCGTTGATCGTAACCGGCGCCGTGTAGAGAGAGTTCGGCGGCGTTTTGCCTGCGGCGGCCGCATAGGTCTCCCAGTTCTTCTTCATGTTCTCGTGCGCGTAAACCGTCGCGCCGCCCTTGACGAAGAGATCGACATTGCCGGCGTGATCCTGGTGCACGTGCGTGACGACGACATACTTCACCGGCAACGGAGTCACCGTTTTAATCTGCGCAAGGACTCCATCGTAATTCGCCTGGCCGGGGTTCTTGGTGTCCACAACAATGACACTATCCGACCCGACGCGAACCGTGGTGGATCCACCGGCTCCGGTGATCATATAGAGGCCTGCCTTGTTGGGCACGGGCTTGATCGCGACTCCCCCGCCGGCGGGAGCGCCGCCTTCACCCCGTCCGCGTTGTCCTGCCGGTGGCCCCTGCGCGAGGATCAGGCTTGCCGTGACAACCATTGCTCCCAGAAACGTAACTGCACGCGTCGTCTTCTTCATACTTCCTCCAGAGAATAAGCCGAGATTTTAATCCGATTCGGGGGCCGGGTCTGTTTGAAATCGGATTCGAGTGGATCCCGCCCCAACGTTGCCAGGATTGGCACCTTGGGCAACGTCTCCAGCACCGTACTTGTCCTAGCGGCATCAACAAAGCGAAGCGCGCGCCGGGGCTTCATTCGATTTGGAACTTCGTGGAACGGTGCTTGTCGACTTGTATTTCGAAGTGCCTTCATTTCAGTCGGCCGGTTCGCGCTCTCTCGCCAGAACCGCGCTCTCTGATATCGGGCCTCGGTTGCGAGATTTACTTCAGGCCCCACTCCCAGCCCACGTGGACGGATGCGTTCGGTCCCCATTTTTCGACGGTATAGGTCACTCCCGCTACCGACGTTGAACCAGAATGCACCTTGTTGTGGGTGTAGGCCCCAGTCGGGTAGATGTAAAAATGTTCCCCGATATGGAAATAGTAGCCGCCAGAAACGCCGATACTCACTGGCCGGAATCGGGTTTGTCCGCCCGAGGACTCAGAGCGCAATCGCCAATTCTGGTTGAGGATAACTCCAGCCACAGCAGGACCATTCTTCATCGGGCCGT
>JADMIO011385395.1_pt1 | contig 16998 bp, 13 predicted proteins | sample 8958161 | NCBI WGS metagenome assembly JADMIO01 (sample SAMN16585339, study PRJNA669376) | soil metagenome | isolation source: Crop rotation soil | place: USA: Cullars Rotation, Alabama | collected 2011
GGGAGAGGGAGGAGCTCGCCCGTCCGTCTGCGCGTCATCGCCTAGTTCACGCGTTCACCCCGCCGTCCACCGTCACCACCGCCCCGTTCGTGAACGACGCCCCCGGCGACACCAGGAACAGCACGGCCGCCGCCACCTCGTCGGGCTGGCCGTACCGGCCGGCGGGGATCATCTGCCGCATCTGGTCCGCCGCCGGGTTCTTCGCCGGGTCGGCCGGGTTCATCTCCGTGTCGATCGGCCCGGGCGCGACGACGTTGGCCGTGATCCCGAGCTTCGCCGCCTCGGCCGCCACCGCGCGGGTCATGCCGGTGGCGGCGAACTTGGTGGCCGCGTAGAGCGTCTGGCCCGGGGCGATCGCCCGCTCGCCGAGCACGCTGCTGATCGTCACGATCCGCCCGCCGGCCTTCATCCGCTTGAGCGCCTCCCGGCTGCCGAGCCAGACCGCCTTCACGTTCGTGTCGAAGCTGGAGTCGAAGTCGGCCTCGGTCAGCTCGCCGATCGGGCCGGTCTTGTAGGTGCCGGCGTTGTTCACCAGCACGTCGAGCCGCCCGCCGAAGTCGCGGTCGATCGCGTCGAACACCGCCTTGACGCCCGCGGCCGAGCCGACGTCCCCGCCGACGGCGACGGCCTTGCCGCCGGCCGCCACGATCTCCGCGGCGACCTTTTTGGCCGCGTCGGCGCTCTTGGCGTAGTTCACGATCACCGTCGCGCCGGCCGCGGCCAGTTGCCGGCTGATCGCCGCCCCGATCCCGCGGCTCGCCCCCGTCACCACCGCCACCTTGCCGGCCAGAAACTTCCCGTTGCCCGTCGTCGCGTCGCTCATGCGTCCGTTCCTTCCAATTGATGTGACCGCCGTCCGTCGGCGGACGGCGCGATCATTTGACCCTCATCAAACGAAGTCAAGCCGGCCCCGAAGGGCCGGCTTGAAGGCGTTCGCGCTCGACGTGGTGGCACCGCGTCGCTGGTCAGCGTCGCGACCGACGGCGGCGGGAAAGAAATCCAACGGCCGCCGCGCCCGCCACGCCGAGCGTCGACGGCTCGGGGACCAGCACGAGGACCTGCAGGTTCTTCGTCGTCCAACTGCCGGCGTTGGCGGTGAGCGTCCAATCGCGGCCCTGGCCGGCGGTCGGGTTGTTGCCGATCCCCAGTTCGCTCACGCGGGCCGCGCCCCAGGCGCTGTAGCCGAAGAGCGTCTGCCCGGCCGTGCCGGCGCCGGCCCCGTCGAGGTCGTAGTTGTGGATCTGCATCGACCCGTGGCCGGCCGCGGTGCTGCCGCCGCCGTCGCCCCAGTCGAACCCGTCGTTGGTGGCCGCGCTGGACGCGTTGGGGACGATCGGGTTGCGGGTGTTGTTGCGGTTGTAGTCGCTCGGCCAGAACTCGACGTTGCCGGTCTGGATGCCGGTGCCGGTGACGATGCCGGCGACGTTCGAGTAGACGTTCATGTTGGCGACGTTCTGCTGGTAGAACGCGCCGGAGTTCGTGCTGGGGACGCCGAGGCGGTCGGCCCGGTTCGTGAACCCGGCCGCGTCGAACGAGACGTACACCCACCCGTTGGGCAGCCCGGCGGCCGTCGCGCCGCCGAGCTCGAAGTAGTACGCGACCCGGGTGAACGACCCGTTGGCGATCGCCGCCGAGTTGTTCACGCTGTACCCGGACGCCCCGGTGAGCGTGCCGGCCGTGTTCCAGCCGGGCGAGGACGTGGGGATGTTCAGGTTGTAGACGGGCTGGTACCCGGCCGTCTCCGAGGCCGGCACGTCGACCAATGCCCCCGCGGCACCCGACGCCGAGGCGGCCGTCGCGCAGGCGATCCCCAATACCAACTTCGTCGCGCTTCGCATCGAACTCCTTCGGCGGATCCCCGCGGGATTTGAGAGACGCCCACCGAACGACTGGCTGGCGGACGTCCCGTGCGAGAATACCCGACGCGTCGCCCTGCGTTACATGAAATCGCAGTTCACACGCTCGGCCCGCGATTGTAGCCCGTGTTTACAGGACCGAATCCTGCGACGACGTCCGCCGCCGCCGGGCCAGGAGCCCGAACGCTGCCCCGGCGGCCACGCCGATCGTCGACGGCTCGGGGACCAGCACGAAGACCTGCAGGTTCTTCGTGGTCCAGTTGCCCGCGTTGGCGGCCAGCGTCCAGTCCGGGGCCTGCGTCGTGTTCGGGTTGTTCCCGATCCCCACCTCGCTCGTGCGGACGGTTCCCCACGCGTTGTAGGCGAACAGCGTCTGCCCGGCCGTGCCCGCGCCGGCCCCGTCCAGGTCGTAGTTGTGGATCTGCATCGACCCGTGCGTGCCGCTGGCGGAATTCGTGTCGCCGAAGTCGTACGTGGAGGCCGAGGCGTTGGGGACGGCCCCGCCGTTGCCGGCCGGCCGGCCGTTGCCCTGGGCGTAGTTGAACCCCCAGAACTCGATGTTCCCGGTCGTGATGCCCGACCCGGTCACGACGCCGGCGACGTTCGACATGACGGTCATGTTCGCGATGTTCTGCTGGAACACCGCGCCGGTCGTCGTGCCCGGGACGCCGAGCTGGTCGGCCCGGTTGGTGAACCCGGGCGCGTTGAACGAGACGTACACGAACCCGTTGGGCGAGTTGGCGGCCGTCGCACCCCCGAGCTCGAAATAGTAGGCGACGCGGCTGAACGACCCGTTGGCGATCGACCCCGAGTTGTTCGTGGAGTACCCGGAAGCACCGGTGAGTACGCCGGCGGTGTCCCAGCCCGGCGACGTCGTGGGGATCGCCAGGTCGTAGACCATCTGGTAGCCCGCGCGTTCGCCCGCGGGCACGTCGGACACGTAGCTGGCCGACGCGGTCGACGACAGCCCGGCCGTCGCGCAGACGATCCCCAACACCATTTTGGTCGCGGCTCGCATCCTTCCTCCTCGAAGATCCCCGTGGACTTGCGCTCAGACTTGGCACGTCCGCCACCTGCCCGAGGGGTGGACGCGGGACGAAGGATACACGATCGTCGAACCGGTGTTTAGCAAAAAGCGCGTCGGTGCGGGGAATCCGACATTTGCGAAACGAAAACGCCGGCGTCTGAACGGCACGCCGCGAACACCTGGATTCTGACGAGCGGTCCAGAATCCGGGTCTCCGCGGCGTACCGCTCAAACACCGGCGTTTGTCTTCTACTTGCCGTTTACGAGTAGGTTTACCCGTTGTTGCGGCCCGCGGCCTCGCGGACCGAGTTGTCCTCGTACGTGTTGGCCGCGACGGCCGACACTGCGGCGGCGGCATCAGGGCCGCCGAGCTTCACCAGGGCCAACACGGCCGCCCGGCGGACGACCGGCAGGAAGAACCCGTGGCGGTTCTCGACGACCTCGACCAAGGCCGGAACGGCGGCGGCGTCACCGATCGCGGCCAGGCCGCGGACGGCCTCGGCGCTGGCCTCGGCCATCTCGTCCCGCACGCCGGCCAGCAGGGCCGGGACCGCGCGGGCGTCGCCGATCTCGCCCAGGGCGGCCGCGGCGGCCGCGCGGACGACGCTGTGGAAGTACCCGTCGGCGTTGGCCAGCGCGGCGGCCAGGGCGTCGACCGCGGCGGCGGACTTCGTCCGGCCCAGTTCGACGGCGGCCTCGCGGGCGGCGTCGGCGTCGGACCCGCGGAGGGCGGCGACCAGCGCCGACAGGTCCACAACGGGGACGGCCGCTGGCGCCGCGGCGACGACCGGGGTGGTCGCCGGCTTCGGCTGCTCGGCGACCGCCGTGGCGGCGGCCGTCGTCGCCGGCTTGGCGGCTTCGGGGGCCTTGGCGACGGCGACGGCGGCGGGGGCCGGCGTCGCAGCGACGGCCTCGGCGGCCTTCGGCTTGGCGGTCGCCTGCGGCGGGACGGCGCTGTGCTTCTTCTTGCTGGTGGTCTTCTTCGCGGCCATGTTCGTTTCCTTCCGTGGACAAAAGTCTTGGGGACACAGAGGTCCGGTAGTAACGACCATCCGAGGCCGCCACCGCTGGACCGTCCCATATCATCGCCCATCCGTCCTGAAACGGTGCAACGGATTCGATGAATTTGCCATGAAACTGACGAGGAAAACGCACGTTCCGACCCACCGACGAACGCAACCCGAGTTGCGCCGGGCCGCTTGTCTCGCCCGCCGCCTCAACCAATGCTCAGGTCCTTCACCTGCACCTCGACGCTCACCCGCCCGTTGTACTCGTTGATCGTCGGCTCCCCGGCCACGTCGATCACCGACCCCACCCTGATTTCCGGTGCCAGCTTGCCGAACCCGAACCCGATCCCCTTGATCGACCGCTTCCCCTGTCGCAGGTTCAGTTGGAGGTGGTCGCCGGTCTTGCCGACCTGGCGGGGGGCCTGGCTCACCTCCATCCCCTGCAGGCAGAACAGCGGCCGGGGGTTGGCGTTCCCGAACGGGCCGAGCCGGTCGAGGTCGCGGACGAGCGACTCGGTGAACTCGCCGGTGTCGGCGGCCGCGTCGATCCGTAGGCTCGGCACCAACTGTTCGGGCGTCAGGCTGGCCAGCGCGTGCTCGCGGAACGCCTCGCGGAACGCCTCGAAGTTCTCGGTCTTCACCTTCAGCCCGGCCGCCATCTCGTGACCGCCGTAGCTCACTAAGAACTCGCCGCAGGCGTGGAACGCCTTGGCCAAGTGGAACCCGGCGACGCTCCGCCCGCTGCCTTGGCCGTGGCCGTCGTTGAGCGCGACCATGACCGTCGGCCGATGGAACTTCTCGACGATCCGGCTGGCGACGATCCCGATCACGCCCGAGTGCCACCCCTCCTGCCCGAGCACAATCCCCCGGCTGTCCTCCTTGTCGTACCCCAGCTCGATCGCCTGCGCGGTCGCCTGCTCGACGATCTTCTTCTCCAGCGCCTGACGGGCCTTGTTCTGCTGCTCCAAGTACGTGGCGATCTCGGCGGCGTGCGCGGCGTCGGCGTTGGTGAGCATCTCGACGGCCAGCCGGGCGTGGCCCATCCGGCCGCACGCGTTGAGCCGCGGGGCGAGCTTAAAGCCGACGTCGAACGACGAGAGCTTCTGGCCGGTGAGACCGGCCGAGTCGATCAGGGCCTTGATGCCGGTCATCGTGCTGGCCTTGAGCCCGCCGAGGCCGAAGTGGGCCAGCGCGCGGTTCTCGCCGACGAGCGGGACGACGTCGGCGATCGTGCCGAGGGCGGCCAGCGCGGTGGCGTCGACGAGGAACGCGCGGAAGTCGTCGGACACCTTGGCCGACCCGCTCATGGCTAGGCCGAGGCCCCAGGCGAGCTTGAACGCGACGCCTGCCCCGCAGAGCGACGGGTTGCCGTACGGCGCGCCGCCGGTCGGCAGCCGCGGGTGGACGAGCGTTTGGGCGGGAGGGAGGAGGAGGGGAGTGGCGGGGTGGCGGAGTGGTGGAGTAGCGGGGTCCGATCCGTCCACTCCGCCACCCAACCACTCCACCACTCCACTACCGTTCCCCTCCGCCGCCGCAGGCGCTTCCTTCCACTCGTGGTGGTCCGTGATGATCATGTCCACGCCGCGGTCGCGGGCGACGGCGGCCGGGCCGATCGCGGTGATGCCGCAGTCGACCGTGACGATCAACTTCGCCCCCTGGTCGCACAGCTGAGCGATCGCCTCGGCGTTCAGGCCGTAACCCTCCTCGATGCGGTGGGGGATGTAGAACTCGGCCCGCCCGCCGAGGACGCGGACCGCGTGCCACAGGATCGTGGTGGCCGTGATGCCGTCGACGTCGTAGTCGCCGTAGATCACGATCTTCTCGTTCTCCCGGATCGCCTTGGCGATGCGGTCCGCGGCCTGCGTGACGCCGGGCAGGGTGCTTGGGTGGTGGAGGCTGCCCAGGCTGGGGCGCAGGAACGCCCGGCAGTCGGCCGGGTCGGAGATCCCGCGGGTGAGCAGGATCTGGGCGATCAGCGGCGACACCTTCAGGGCCGCGGCCAGCTCGGCCGCGTCGGCTCGCGGCGGGGCGACGTTCCAACGCTTCGGACGGTGCATAGGCTTGACGGCGGTACGAGGGGCGGGACGGGCTCCACACTTTTCCCGAACGCGGGGCATCGTATCGGTAGCCGACGCCGCGGACAAACGCGACGGCCCCTCACGCCGGGGGCACAGCCCCCGGCGTGAGGGCTTCCGACATCCACCTCAAAATAGCCCCGCCCGGACCACCACCCATTCCGCCCCCAACGCCGCACTTTCAATCCCCCGCGGTCCCCCTACAATCCCATTCTCGCGTGACCCACCTACCCCAACAATTTGACCCGTCGATGCCGCCCGGCTTCCCGCGGCAGTTCCTCGACGTCCCCTGGCTGCTCCAGGCGAGCGAGCCCCGGCGGCCGATGTCCAAGACGTGGCTGCTCCTGCTCGGCGTCGGGATCGTCGTCATGTTCTCGACGCTCGCCGGGGGCCAAAGCGGGGCGGCCGGGGCGGTGCTGAACGCCCTGTCGGGCCTGGCGGTGGCCGGCCTCATGGGCGGGCTCGTCATGTTCAGCGTCGCCACCGTCAAGCGGGTGCGGGCCGAGCACCAGGCGGTCGAGTCGATCGGCGAGATGATCCAGCTCCGCCGCTGGCCCGAGGCCGGGGCCGAGCTCGACCGGTACTTGTCGTCGCCGGCCCGGTCGCACGGGCTCCGGGCCCAAGCGCTTGTCTACCTCGGGGCGGTGCTGGCCCGGTACCAGCGGTTCGACGACGCGCTGGCCGTCTACGACAACCTGCTGGACTCGGACATGTTGGAGCCCGGGTCGGCGTACGGGCTGCGGCTCGGGCGGGCGATGGCCATGCTCCGCGAGGACCACCTCGTCGACGCCGACCGCGCGCTCGGCGAGCTCCGCCGGCTCTCCCCGTCCGGCGTCGACTCGGCCGGTCTGGCCCTGCTGGAGCTGTACCGCGACGTGAAGACCGGGCACTTCGTCGAGGCGATCCAGCGTTTCGAGCGGTCGAAAAACGCGCTCCGCGACCAACTCGGCCACCGCTCGGCCGACGCATGGGCGCTGCTCGCCCGCGCGTACGACGCGTTGGAGCGCCCGGCCGAGGCCCAACAGGCCTACCGTAACGCGACCCTGCTGGCCCCCCCGGTCGAGCTGACCCGCCGGTACCCCGAGGTGGCGAAGCTCGACGGCAAGTACGAGCCGGCGTACGCGCCGGCGGAGGCGGCATAACGAAGGAGTCAGTAGTCAGCGGTCCGTAGTCAGTAGGTCCAATGCACTGCAACCGGCACCGACCGCCGACCACCACCGTTCAACTACTGACTACGGACCACTGACTACTGACCAGATGCTGAACACCGACCACGCCATCTCCCGCGTCCGCCGCGACCTCGCGCTGGGGTTCGCGCTCAAGGCCGTGCTGCTGGCCGCCGGGCTGGCGGCCGTCGTGGTGGTGCCGCGGGTCGCCCCGCACGTCAACAGCGGGCTGGCCCTGTTCGGCGTCGCGGTCGTCTGGCTCGTGCTGAGCTACAACAGCGCCAAGGGCTCGCGGGCGGCCGCCGACGTGCCGTCGCTGATCGCCGCCGGCCTGCACGAGGAGGCCGAGGAGGAGATCGACGCCGCCCTCCGCCGGTTCTCCCTCATCCGCGTGGTCAAGCTCCAGACGCTCTACCAACTGGCCGTCCTGCGGCACGCCCAGAAGCGGCACCGCGAGTCCGCCGCCGTCTGCCGCGAGCTGCTGCGGCCGCGGGCGGGCTCCGCGGGGGCGGCCGTCGCCAGGCCCGTCCGCCTGCTGATGGCCGACGTGTCGCTGGAGCTGGACGACCTGCCGGCCGTCCACGGGGCGCTGGCCGGGCTGTACGGCGAGCGGCTGTCGCTCAACGAGGTGTTGCAGCTGCTGGCCGCCCAACTCGACTACGAGGCCCGGATCGGCGCGTGGGGGCGGATGACGCACGAGGTGATGACGAAGGTGCAACTGACCGAACTGATGCCGGCGGCGTCGGCGGCCCGGGCGCAGGCCCTGTTGGCGCTGGCGGCGGGCGAGTCGGGCCGGGCGGACTTCCGCGACTGGCTCCGGGACCGCGCGGCCCTGCTGGCGACCCCGGCCGACCTCGTCGCCCGCCGGCCGATCCTCGCCGGCCTGTGGCCGGGGACGGAGGAAGACCCGGAACACGCCGGGGTCTGAGCCGACGCGCGGAGCGACCGGCGTCGCAGGTTCCTGGCAGCGGCCGCTCGGACGGACCCAACCGAGCCCCTCAGGACGCGCAAATCCCGCCCTTTACCGGACGCCCCAAAAACCCGCGTCCCCACCCGACCCCGACCCGCGGTCCACGTTAGAATGAGTCGGCGGTCCGCGTCCGGCTGGGCGACGACCGATCCGTTGGGGGCGGCGTCCCTCCGTTTGCGTGGCACGGGCTTCCGGCCTGTGTCCGAACCACAGGCCGGAAGCCTGTGCCACGACAACGTCCTCGACCCTGCAACCGAGCACCCATGCCGTCCACGACCCCGCACCCGCCGACCCGCCGACCCCGCAGCCTTGCCGCCCGCCGTTCGCTCTGGGCCGCCGCCGTCGCGGCCGCCGCGGCGGCGGTGCCGGCCGTCGGGCTGTGCCAGACCCGGCCGCCGGCCGCCCCGGCCGTCGCCTCGGCCGCCAACCCCGTCGCCCGTCCGGCCGCGGCCACCACCGCCCCGGCCGCCGCGCCCGCCGCCGTCCCCCTCAACGAGTTGGGCCTGCCCGGCACTCTCGGCCAGAACATGGGCCTGGAGGAGCTCGTCGACGCCTCCGAGGCCCTCGGCCAGCGGTTCGGCACCGCCGCCCAGGACGTGTTCCGCCACCCCGACGCCGCCCGCAGCCTGGCCGCCTGGCGGCTGGGCCTCGTCCACCTCGAGGCCGCCGCCCGGCTCGCCCCGAACGACGCCCGCTTCCCCCTCCTGCGGTCCGACGCCCTGTTCCAGCTCGACCGCGCCGACGAGGCCGCCGTCGCCCTCACCGCGTACCTTAAGATCAACCCGGACGACGAGGTCGCCCGCCTGCGGCTCATCGAGCACTTCGCCTCCCGGATGCAGGCCGACGACGCGAAGCTGAACTACTTCAACCAGCTGCTCGGCACCCCCAGCGTGTCGGACGAGATCAAGTCCCGCGTCGCCACCTGGGCCGCCGAGCTGCTGCTGGAACGGTCGTTCGCCCAGGCCCTGGCGATGACCGAGCGGGCGGTGCAGCTCGACCCGTTGAACATCTACGCCCGGCGGCTCGAGTACCAGTTCGTCCTGGCCAAGGGCGGGCCCGATGACCGGCTGCGGTCGGCCCTGGCCCAGCTCCGCTGCAACCCCGCCCAGCCGGACGTGCTGACGGCGATCGGCAAGGAGCTGGCGGCCGTCGGGCTGTCCCGCGAGGCCAACATCTGGTACGGCCGGTCGCTGAACGTGTCGCTGATCCTCAACGCCCCGCTCGACCCGAAGTTCCTCGTCGAGTACGCGTCGCTGCTGTACGTGGAGGGGTTCCCCAAGCAGACCGAGACGCTGCTGGCGATGCTGATGGAGCTGGAGAAGCGGAACGAGGCCAAGCCGAGCAGCCAGGCCATGTTCCTGCGGCTGATCGCCCGCAAGGCGGCCGGGCAGGTGGTGGCGTTCGACCTGGACCTGGACGAGGCCAAGAAGTTCTTCGTCGCCCGGGCGTTCTCCATCGCGAGCGAGGTCGCCAAGCGCGACCACAACGCGGCCACCCGACCGGCCGACGCCGGCGGGGCGGCGGCGACGACCAGGCCGGCGGCGGCCACCAACCCGACGTCCCGCCCCACGTTCGACTTCTCGTCCGGGTTCTCGTCCACCGGGACGGGCGGCGGCGGCGCCACGGCCGCCGGCGGCGGGGCGGCCACCGAGGCCCGCCCCGAGGGCAAGCTGGGCCCCGGCGACCGGCTGATGCCCGACACCGTCGCCCGCTTCCAGAAGCCGGACGCCGACGAGTACCTCAAGAGCGAGTTCATCGAGGCCTGCGAGGACCTGGCCTGGTTCGAGATCTACTTCAACCGGGACGAGCGGTCGGCGACGTTCTGGCTCGACGAGGGGCTCGCCAAGCTGCTCCCGCCGACCGACCCGGCCATCGCCCGCCTCCGCGGGTGGCTCGAGCTGCTCCGCAAGAACGACGCCGAGGCGATGAAGCTCCTCTGGCCGATCCGCAAGACCGACGCGCTGGCCGGCATGGGCGTGGCCGAGCTGCTCTCGCGGGGCAGTTGGGGCGGCGGCGGCGGAGGGGCGAACGGCGCGCCGGCGTCCCGCCCGGCCGAGTACGACCCGGACGTGATCGTCCAGCGGCTGCTGGACGAGCACCCGACCGGCGTGACGGCCGCCCTGTTCGCCGGGCACTTCAAGGGCCGCAAGCTGTACGCCCGCCCGCGGCCCGGCGCCGAGCCGCTGCGGGGGATGGTCGACAAGTTCCCGCAGGACCTGCTCGACGTGATCACGCGGGCGGACCGGTTCTACTACCCGTCCGGCGAGCCGGTGAAGACGCCGACCCGGATGGGCGAGCCGATGCTCGCCAAGGTGTCGATCAAGAACGCCAGCGCGCACGACCTGCCGATCGGGCCGGACGGGATCATCAAGCCCGACCTCTGGATCGGCTGCCGGGTGGCCCTTGACGTGGACAAGGACTTCCCGCGGGCGGCCAGCGCCCGGCTGAGCGGGCCGCTCGTGCTGCGGGCGACGCGGTCGATGCAGCAGGTCGTGCGGATCGACGGGCCGCCGGTCACCGAGGTCCTGCGGCAGCGGCCCAGCGCGTCGGTCGACACCCGGGTGACGGTCACGACCAACCCGATGGTCGGCAAGAACAACCTGCCGGCCCCCGGCCCGGCCGGCGTCCGCCGGGAGTTCGTCCGGTCCGTCATCCGGGCCGGCGCCCAGGTCAGCACCGAGGACCAGCGGAAGCGGCTGTACAAGTCCGTCGCCGAGGGGCTGCCGGCGGACAAGATGTGGGCCGTCGACGCGCTGGCGGCCCAGGTCGAGGCGTCCAAGGGGGTCGACGTCGACCCGATGGTGCTGGCGGCCGCCCCGGACTTCCGCGAGCAGGTCAACCGAGCGCAGCTCGACCGCGCGCCGCAGGTGGCCGGCTGGGCCGCGCTGGCCGCCGTCCGGCTGGCGGCGGTCGACGGCGGCGGGCCAGCCGTCCTCCGGCAGGTCGAGGCGATGGCCAAGTCGCCGGCGTGGGAGATCCGCCTGCTGGCCGTCGTCGCCGGGCAGTACCTGGAGCAGGCCGACCGGATCCGCGTCGACAAGTCGTTGGCGGCCGACCCGTACGACCTGGTCCGCCGGGCCGCCGAGGCCGACGCCGAGCTGGCGGCGTTCCTGCCCGTCGCCCCCAAGGTGGCGCCGCCGGCCGTTGCGCCCGGCAGCCCCGCCCCGGCCACCGGCCCGGCGATCGCGCCGGCCACGTCGCCCGCCGACCTCGGCCTCCCGCTCCCGGCCACCCGCCCGGCGACCGCGCCGGCGGGGGGCTGAGTGCTGAGTGCTGAGTGCTGAGTGCGAATTCTACAGTTGCCCTTTTAGCGTCAGCCCGAAGGGCTGGGTGTCGCCCGACGCCCAGCGCTTCGGGCTGTCGCTAAAAGAGGGTGCCCGCGTGGACCGCGCCGAACGCGGCACTCCAAGATTCGGCAACTCTCGTTAATCCCGATCGCCCGGCACGACCGATAAAAATCGTGCCATGGCCCACCCCACGCCTCCCGCCGCGCTTATCGGACCCGTGAACGCGATCGTCGGCCGCCGCCGCCGCAGGGCCTCGGTCGCCGTCCTGGCTCTGGCCGCCGCCCTGTGCGCCGCCGGCCGGGCCGACGCCGGCGTCACGCTCGTCTCCCGCGACACCTCCCTCGAGGCCGGCGGCACGACCGCCGACGGGCGCGTCGTGCGGTACGCCAACGGGTCGACCACGTTCGAGCGGTTCGCCGACTCCGCCGGCACCGGCGACGGCCCGCTCGACCTCATCGCCGCCAACGCCTACCAGTATTCCGCCCCCGGCACGGCCGACGGCGGGGCGACCGGGGCCGACTTCCGCGGCGTCTTCGCCGAGGGGTCGGCCGGGTCGACCGCCCTCGCCCCCGGCGTCACCGCCTCGGCCCGCAGCGACCTGAGGGTCGCGTTCCGCGTCGAGGGCGGCCGGTCCGAGTACACGCTCGGCGGGGCCCTGGGCGCGACCGGCGACGGGTGGGCCGTCGCCGAGATGCACCTCGTCGGCGGCCGCGGCGACCTGGTCGCGTTCGTCGACTCGACCGGCCCCGGCACCCTGCAGAAGACCGGCTGGCTCGAGCCCGGCGACTACGAGCTGAACGTCCGCGCCACCACGCCCGCCCCCAAAGGCCCGGGCGACGCCGCGGACGTCGCCGCCCGCGACGCCGCCGCCGAGGACAACTCCGCCTACTACAGCGTGAGCCTGTCCGTCGCGTCGCCCGTCGCGACCCCGAACAAGCCGCCGGCCGCGGTCCCCCTCCCCCCGGCGGCTTTGGCCGGCGGCGGGTGCCTTGGCCTGCTGGGCGTCGTCCGCTCGGCGCGCCGCCGGCGCAGGGTCGCCTGAGCCGCCGCTGCATTTCATGATGGAAGCGAGGTGCCCCGTCCGGTATCCTTGAGGCGCTCGCGGGCACCCGGACGTTTCGGGCGTCCGCACGCATCCTCCCTTGGGCTCATCAACCGGACGAGGTAACCGATGTCGCGTCCCCGAACCGCTCGTTCTGGAATCGCCCGCGCCGGCGTGCTCGGCGTCGCGTCGCTGGCGCTGCTGGCCGGCGGGTGCGGCCGGATCCTCAACCAGTTCCCCGAGAAGCGGTTCGCCCGTGAGCACGTCCCGACCCCGCCCGAGGAGCCGACGTTCGCCCCCGTCGTCGACCAGAAGGACGTCAACGACGTCCAAATGAGCGGCCTGCCGGTCGGCGTCCAGGCGTCGTTCCGCCGGGAGCACGCGGGCGCAGGCATCACGTCCGTCCAGCAGGTCCCGTCCGGCACGGGGCCGATGCTCTACCGGATCAACTACGTCGACGGCGGCGTCCCGCAGTCCGTCACCTACCACGACCACGGAGCTGACATGGCCAACGCGGGCCGCGAGGTCGTGACCCGCGACGACTCCGGCTTCCCGGCCGCCAAGCGGCCGCCGGCGAAGACGACCGCCGCTGGCACCCCGGCGGGCGGCGTGAACTGAGACTCTGCGGCGGAATGAAAACGCCGGATCGGGAAGGGCACCTTCGAACGTCGGCCCGCGTCCGCCCTCTCCCCCCGGGAGAGGGCGGGGGGTGAGGGGGCTTGGTAGGCCAAACGGCCTAGGGGGTCGGGTGTCTCGACAGTCAAACCTTCAATCGCTTCCGCTTCGAGAACCGTTCGCCTCCCGACGCCCCCTGACCCCCGCCCTCTCCCGGCGGGAGAGGAAGGACGCCGGCCGGCGTTCGACGGCCCTCGCCCGAACCACGCCATTTCCCAACTTTCAAAACCTTCCGTCACTGATGGAAGGGTCCAGTCCCTCTCATATACTCCGGCCATGGACGCCGCTCGTGACGCCATGCCGCCCCCGGCCGACCCCGCCCTGATCCCGATCGCCGAGAAGGTGGTCGCCGGCGAGTCGCTGTCGCACGCCGACGGGTTGGCCCTATTCGCCACGCGGGACGTCCACGCCGTCGGCCGATTGGCCGATTTCGCCCGTCGGCGGTTGCACGGCGACCGGGTCTATTACAACCGCAACCGGCACATCAACTACACGAACGTCTGCGCGCTCTCCTGCAAGTTCTGCTCGTTCTACCGCAAGCGGGGCGAGGAGGGCGCGTACGAGATGCCGGTCGAGCAGGTCGTCGCGACCGCCCGCCGGGCGGCCGACGCCGGGGCCACCGAGGTCCACGTCGTCGGCGGCCTGCACCCGTGGCTGAAGTTCGACTACTACCTCGACATGCTCCGCGGCGTCCGGGCCGAGTGCCCCGACCTGCACATCAAGGCGTTCACGGCGATCGAGATCATCCACTTTTCCCGCATCGCCCGGACGAGCGTCCACGACGTGCTGGTCGCCCTGCGGGAGGCCGGCCTCGGCAGCCTGCCCGGCGGCGGGGCGGAGATCTTCGACGACCGCGTCCACGACGAGGTCTTCAAGGGCAAGGTCCGGTCCGAGAAGTGGTTCGACGTCCACCGCACGGCCCATTCCCTCGGCATCTACTCCAACGCCACGATGCTCTACGGCCACGTCGAGACCGTCGGCGAGCGGGTGGGGCATTTGATCAAGCTGCGGGAGCTGCAGGGGGAATCGCTGGCGCGAGCGAGCGACGGAGCGACGGAGCGACGGAGCGACGAAGGGGCCAAGGCGGCGCTCGCCCCCAATCCCTTCGTCGCTCCGTCCCTCCGTCGCTCCGTCGCTTCCTTCAACTGCATGATCCCCCTCAGCTTTGCCCCCGAGCAGAGCGAGCTGGGTCACCTGCCCGGGAACACGGGGCTGACGGACCTCAAGACGCTGGCGATCGCCCGGCTGATGCTCGACAACGTCCCGCACGTGAAGGCGTTCTGGATCATGCAGGGCGTCGGGCTGGCCCAACTGGCCCTGTCGTGGGGGTGCGACGACCTCGACGGCACGGTCGTCTGGTACGACATCACCAAACGCGAGGGCGAGCAGGCCCGGCCGACGCACCAGGAACTGCACGTGTCGGACCTGAAGCGGCTGATCCGCGAGGCGGGGAAAGTTCCCGTCGAGCGCGACACGCTCTATCGACCCGTCCGACGCGATCCCGTGACGGACCGGGTCCTGGGCAACGTCGAGTTGGTCGCAAGCCCCTTTTAGCGTCAGCCCGAAGGGCTGGGCGTCGAGCGACGCGGCCTCGACGAGGTCGCGCGGTCTCCCCAATCACAGCGTCGCCCAACGCCCAGCCCTTCGGGCCGACGCTAAAAGGACCCTTCCGTGATCCGCATCATCGTGCGGGTGCGCCGCTTTCCGGGGCTGTCCAATAAGACCCGCCCTCCCGCGGCCGGATCGCCCGCCAACTTGCTTCCCCGCCGGTCGTCGGATACACCCAATGGCGTCGGCCGCGCCACGCGGGGGGAGCTGTCCCGCGGCGCCCGGGCCGGATCCGCCGAGTCACCTCTTAGCCAGCACGAGGACCCCTTTGTCGAACCACCGCCTCCCCCGTCGCGCGTCCCGGTCGTTGGCCTCGGCCGTCGCCTGCGGCCTGGCCCTGGCCGCCGTCACCGCCGGCTGCGAGAAGAAGCCCGCCGATCCCGCCGCCCCGGCCGCCGCCGGCAACGGCGCGGCGGCCCCGGCCGTCAACAAGGCGGGCGTGGGCACGGTCGGCGTCGTCGACCTGCAACTGGTCATGAAGCGGATGCAGTGGGACGTCGAGCGCCAGGGCAAGACCGACACGGCCGCCACGGAGCTGAACAACGGCAAGAACGCGGCCATCGTGCAGCTCAAGGCGATCCTCGACGAGAAGCGGAAGCAGACGATCGCCGCCGGCAAGCTGAGCACCGAACAGATCAACGTCCTCAACGGCGGCGGCGACCTCGAGAAGTTGCCGCTGACGAAGGACCAGCGCGAGGACTGGATCAAGACGGTCAACGGCGTGCTGCAGATCGAGCAGAAGGTGAACCAGGCCCACCAGCAGCTCGCGCAGAAGTGGTCGCAGGACGTCGAGCTGATGTACCAGGAGGCCATCCGCCAGTCGGCCCGCCGGGTGGCCCCGGCCAAGGGGTTCAGCACGATCGTAAGCACGAACGTCGTGTTCCACACCGACCCGGCCGCGGACGTGACCGAGGCCGTGATCGACGACCTCCGCACGGCCCCGCCGCGGATCTTCCCGCCGCCGCCGCGGCTCAACATCCAGATCAACACGGAAGAGGTGCAGAAGGCCACCAGCCAGCCGACCACCGCCCCGGCGCAGCCGGCGACTAAGCCGACCAGCTCGATCCGGTGAGGCCGGACCGATCACTGAGGGACATTGCTTAGCGGTCGGACCGAAGGTCCACCCGTCGCGCGGCAGACGTGGGTCGTCTATCCCAAGTCCGCCGCGCGACGGGTGGACCTTCGGTCCGACCGCTAAGCGTGTTTCTCCCTCGCCGTTACTCGACCGCCGCCGACCTACAATCCGGCCGATGCGCCTGATCGTCACGGCCGACCTCCACTACAACCACCAGGCGTCCCGCCCGTTGGCCGACCGGCTGATCGACCGGATCAACGCCGACCGCCCGGACGCCGTCCTGGTCATCGGCGACACGGCCGCCGGCGACGGCGACGACCTCGAACGCTGCCTCGCCCGCTTCCGCTGCGACGGCCCCAAGCTGGTCGTCGCCGGCAACCACGAGCTCTGGACGGCCGGGCCCGACAGCCACGCGCTGTTCGCCGTCGACTTGCCCCGGCGAGTCCGCGCCGTCGGCTGGCACTGGCTGGAGGACGAGCCGGTCGTGCTAGACCACGGCGTGGCCGTCGCCGGCAGCGTCGGGTGGTACGACTACCAATTCGCGCTGCCGCAGCTAGGCATCCCCCGGCGGTTCTACGAGCACAAGGTCTCGCCGGCCGCCGCGTCGCGGTTCGAGCAGTTCGCCCACCTGCTGGACCGCACCGACGACGTCTCGCCCGCCGGGCTTCAGGTCGCCGCCCGCTGGAACGACGGCCGACACGTCAAGCTCCACCGGGCCGACGAGCAGTTCCTGGCCGAGCGGCTGGCGAGCCTCGGCGGGCAGCTCGACGCGCTGAGCGACCGGCCGGACGTGCGTGCGATCGTCGTGGGCGTCCACCACGTCCCGCTAGCGGAACTGATGCCGCCGAAGCCGCCGGAACACGTCGTCACGGGCAAGGCGTTCGCCGGGGCGTTCCTCGGGTCGCCGGCGATCGGCGAACTGCTGCTGCGGCACCCGAAGGTCCGCCAGGTTTTCTGCGGCCACAGCCACCTGCCGGCGCGGGCAGACGTCGGCGGCGGCGTTGCGGCCGTCAACGTCGGCAGCGGGTACCGGTGGAAGACGTACCTGACGGTCGATACGCAGACGCTGGCGATCGAGGAGGGGGAGTCGGTCGGTTGAGTGGCGGGGGTTCCACGGGCACTTTCGAACGTCGGCCCGCGTCCTCCCTCTCCCCCCGGGAGAGGGAGGAAGTGTGGCCGTCGTTCTAACGGCCCTTCAGTTTCCCACGTTT
>JADMIO010690461.1_pt1 | contig 16996 bp, 18 predicted proteins | sample 8958161 | NCBI WGS metagenome assembly JADMIO01 (sample SAMN16585339, study PRJNA669376) | soil metagenome | isolation source: Crop rotation soil | place: USA: Cullars Rotation, Alabama | collected 2011
TGGCCGCCCCCCGATTGGCGCGCTGCCCTAGATTGTCTAGCGTGGCGCCCTGACGGCCGTTCGGCCGCCATGGGAAGCGCGACAGCCATGGACGAGTGCCCTCACACGGCGGCCATCAAGGACGTGACCCCGAGCGCGCGCGGGTGCGAGGAGTGCCTCAAGATCGGCTCGGCCTGGCTGCACCTGCGGCTGTGCCGGACCTGCGGCCACGTCGGATGCTGCGACCAGTCGCCGAACCGCCACGCCACCAAACATTTCCACGCCACCGCCCACCCGATCATCGAGGGCTACGATCCGCCCGAGGGCTGGGGCTGGTGCTACGTCGACGAGCTGTTCCTCGACCTGAGCGACCGGGCCACGCCCCAGCTCGGACCGATACCCCGCTTCTACTGACATGCCCCCGAGGAGGACCGCGCCATGACCGCCCCCGCCAGGATCCTGCTCCAGACCACCATTCCCACCACCGCCGACGACTGGTCGATCGCGCGCTTCGGCATGCTCGAGACCTATCTCGCCGGGCTGACCGACGAGAACGGCGAAAGGCTGTTCGAGGTCACCGCCCGCGACCGGGCGCCGGGGCCGGGGCCGGACCCGCTGCTCTCGACCCTCGACGGCTCGGACTTCCAGGCGCTGTGGCTGTTCGCGGTCGACACGGGCGAGGGCCTGACCAAGGAGGACTGCGCCGGCATCTCCCGCTTCCGGGCGCGAGGCGGCGGGATGATGGTGACCCGTGACCACATGGATCTCGGCTCGTCAGTCTGCACCCTCGGCGGCGTGGGCGAGGCGCACTTCTTCCATTCGAAGAACCTCGACCCGGACGAGAGCCATCGGGCGATCGACGACCCCTACACCACCCACATCCTCTGGCCGAACTACCATTCCGGCGCGAACGGCGACTTCCAGACCATCGAGCCGGTCGCTCCGCTGCATCCGGTCCTGACCGATCCGGCCGCCCCCGGCGGCGCCATCCGCTATCTGCCGGCGCACCCGCATGAGGGCGCGGTCGGCGCGCCGGCCGGCGACCGTACCGCGCGGGTGATCGCCGCCGGACGCAGCAAAGTCACCGGCAAGCCCTTCAATATCGCCGTCGCGTTCGAGGCCTCGGAAGCCGGCGGGCGGGCGATCGCCCAGTCCACCTTCCACCACTTCGCCGACTACAACTGGGACACCGCCGCCGGGGCCCCGAGCTTCGTCGATGAACCGCCGGGCCATGCGCTGCCGGACTCGCCCGAGGCGAGCCGGGCCGTACGCCAGTACGTCCGCAATCTGGCGATGTGGCTGGTCGGCATGCCGGTCGACGCCGAGAAATCCCACCTGGACGCCCGGCTCGACGAGGCGCTGGAGGAGACTTTCCCCGCCAGCGACCCGCCCGCGGTGATCTGACTTTCTCCGGCCTCCGGCGCGCGATCAGCGCTCGCTGAGAGTCGAGCCGTCGGCCTTGACCGCCTTGACGAACGAGCCGCCCTTCGCGCCGTCCTTCAGCGGATGGATGGTCACCTTCACCCGGTCGCCGGGCTTCAGCGAAGTGCGGGACCAGCCGCGCCGCGCCAGCCCGTTGGGACTCGACCCCTCAATCGAATATTCGACCGACTGGCCGTTCTCCGTCACCGTCAGCTGGATCCACGAGTGGGGATTGGTCCACTGGAACTCGCGCACCGTCCCCTCCAGCTCGACGCTCTTGGCGTTATCGAACATGGCGAAGGAATGATGGGCCAGGGCCCGGCCGCCCGCGAGGGACATCGCGGCGGCGGCGGTCGCGAGGGCGATCCTGGCGGCGGAGATGGTCACGGTCTTCCTCCCACTGTTGATGGGGCGCCCCCTTGGTGGACGAACCCGATCTGACCCTTGTCGTCGATCGGATTGCGCTGGTTCTCCAGGCACACGTACGGCAGCAAGGTGGAGCCCGGCCCCATGCGATCATAGCGCTTGGTGACGGTCCAGGGCTTTGTATAGGCCTTGGGATCGATCAGGGTGATCTCGTCCTTCAGCAGGTTGTCGTTCTCGAGCCAGATCCGCTCGCGCACCGTCAGCTGATCGCTATGCGGCAGGCCCGACGCCTCCAGGTTGGTGTCGCCTCTGAGCCCCACCGTCTCGACCACCAGGACGTCGCCTTCCCAGTGGCCGGTCGAGTGGCCGTAATAGGTCGGGTCGATGCCGTCCGGCGCCGGGTGCGGCCGTCCATCAATGAAGATCCGCCGCGTCTGCTCGTTCCATTCGGCGAAGATGTTCACCTGGATGTCGTTCTGGATGATCTCCATCGGGTAGGTCATGGTCATGATCCGCGGCATTCCCTGCGGCAGGCAGCCGGCGGTAGGGTCGCCAGTCGGGCGGCCTTCGCGGGCGGCCTGCAGATGGCCCTCGAAGATCTTTTGGTATTCAGGCGTCAGCGGGGGGTTCTGGCCCGCGCCGGGGGGCAGGCCGGGAGTCCAGCCGATGCCGTCCGGATTGTCCCAGAGCCCGGTGAAATCACGCTTGGACTTAGGCTTGTAGGGTTTGGCGACATAGGCCGGGGCGGAGGCGGACACTGCCGGCCGGACCTCCAGACCCAACAGCGCGATCGCGGCTCCCACGGCGAGACAGGCCCGAACGAACCGGTATCTCATCAATACGCTCCCTCCGTGGAGGCGTCAGGCGGCCGAGCTCCATTCGGCGAGCCCGATCCCAGCGTACCAGTCCTCCAGCCCCTTGTAGTAGATCGTCCGATAGCCGCGGCCGCCCGCGGCGCCGTGGGCGACCAGCCACATCCGGATTTCCTCGGCCCCGTTGCCGGCCTCGTTCACGTGCTCGCTGGCGTAGGCCAGCAGCCGTTCGTCGTCGCCTGCGCCGAGCAGCTGCAGGAAGGTGGTGTCGAAGCGGTCGTTGACCATCCCCATGCGCGGGGTGCCCACGTCGTGGCTGAGCCCGCCGGTGCCGAGCACCGCGATCCGCTCGACGCCCTTGTACGCGCGCAGGGCGTCGCCGAGGAAACGGCCCAGTTGCAGGCAGCGGCGCATGGTCGGGAGCGGCGGTTGAACGCAGTTCACCAGCACCGGCACGATCGGCGTCGTCCGCTCGATCCCGGCGAGCTCCAGCGGCGTCAAGGTGCCGTGGTCGAGGGTCAGGTTCATCGACAGGGACGGATCGAACCCGGCCTCCAGCGCCTCGCCCAGCAGATAGGCGCCCAGGGCCGCGTCGCCCGGAAGGATGCGCTTCTCGGCCTTCAGCCAGGCCTCGATCGGTGTCTTGTAGCCCTCGGCCGCGCCGATGCAGAACGCCGGCAGGTTATCGAGGAAGAAGTTGTGCAGGTGATCGTCGGAGATCACCACCACCGCGTCGGGCTTCGACTCCGCCAGGCGTCGGCCCAGTTCGGAGAAGCCGGCCTGCACGTCCGCCAGGTCCGAGGGCGCGATCTGATGCGGGAAGTTCAGCATCACCGGCGTATGGCTGGCGGCGAAGATTCCGACGATTTCAGCCACGGTCGGCCTCCTCCGCCACGGCGCGCAGGGCGCCGAGGTAGTCGTTTTCCGAGACGCCGAGGTTCAGGCAGTGGGCGCGGAGCAGATAGGGGTTGGCCCCGGCCAGGTAGAGCTGGCCGATGTCGTTGGCGACGATCATTTCGCGCGTGTCGGCCGAAAGGGGCATGGCCCGGCAATAGGCCTCTGGATCGGCGCGAAACCGCTGCATCTCGGCCGGATCGTGCTGGGTGACGTGCAGCACCTTGTCGATCCAGTAGGCGCGGGTGTCGGGGATGGTGTGGACCCAGTTGCGGCTCATCGGACCGCCCCCGGAAGCACGCCGACCTGGGCCGCCAGCCACTCGACAATGGTCGGCACGGTACGCGGGGTGTGGCCCATGTGCCCGCCCGGGAACAGGCGGACGCTCTTGGGCGAGCCGTGTTCGAGGCAGATGTAGACATCCTCGATCGGGCACTGCTTGTCCTCCTTGCCGTTGACCAGCAGGAGCGGCGCGCAGGGTTTGTCGAGCACCCCCTGATCGAGCAGCGAGAGACGGGCGTAGAACTCGGCGTACTGGCTGTCGTCGGCGGCGCCGAGCATGCGGCAGCGGGTCTCGACCAGCTCCATCAGATAGCTGTCGGGATAGCGGGAGGACTCGATCCACTCGGGCTGGAACATGTGATGGACCCCGCCGCCCCAGTTCACCGCCCCGGCGACGCGCTCCGGGTGGAGATGGGCCAGCTTGGTCGCCCAGTATCCGCCGAAGGAGCGGCCCATCAGCCCGACTTTGGCCCCGTCGAGGTCGGGCTGGGCCGCCACCCAGTCGAACACCGGCAGGAACATCCGCTCGCCGTCGACGCCGCCCTTCACGGGAGCCTCGCCGGTGCCGGGGCCGTCCATGGCCAGGGTCGCCACGCCCATCTTCAGCAGCGGATCGGAGGTCCCGGTCAGCTGCTCCTTCCAGGCGTCCACCCCGCCCCACATGATCACCACCGGAGGCCGTTCGACCCCTGGGGGCCGACGGTAGAGGAAGGCGACCTCGCGCCCCTCCCCTTCCCGACCCTGGAAAGGAACCGTGACCCGGCGGGTCGGGATGTCGAAATAGGCCGCGGCCTCGAGGTAGGTGTCGCGTTCGAGGGCGGCGTTCTCGAGTTTCTTCGCGTGGTTCGGCGACGGGAAACGGCCCAGGAAGTAGAGGCCGTGCGCCTCCAGGAACAGCCGGGCGGCCGCCTGGTCGTCGCCCCGCGCCGCCGCCGCTTTCGCCGCCTCGCGCAGCTTGGCCCCGGCCGCCCCCCAGGCGTCGCCCCAGGTCTGGCCGTCGAGCCCGCTCAGACTGTCGATCACCGCCCCGCCGACCGCCTCGGAGACCAGGTTCATCGGGTGCTGCTTGGCCAGACGCTGACGCATCCAGCGCTTGGCCTCGTCGAGGGTCCGGGGACGGCCGGTGGGAAGCGGGTCGGACTCAGGCATGGGCGAGCATTTCCGTCTTGAATCCGCCGCGGACGAACGACACCGCGGCGGCGGCCACGATCAGGAGGCCGGTGAAGATCCACAGGCCCAGGCCGTAGGAGCCCAGGTTCTGCTTGGTCCAAGGAAGCAGCCAGGCGCCGAACCCGGCCCCGAACTGGAAGATGGCGAAGATCACCCCGTAGATCTTGCCGAACGCGCGCAGCCCGAACCGGCCCTTGATCATGTAGCCCAGCACGTCGAACTCGGCCCCGAACAACAGGCCGATCAGGCCCGAACAGGCGAAGGCCAGGACCCCGGAGGCGCCCGCTGCATAGACAGCACAAGCCAGGGCGCCGCCGAGGATGAAGACGATCATCACCGCCTTGACCGGAAATCGGTCCAGCAGCGCGCCGGTCAGCACCCGGCCCACCAGACCGCAGACGCCGAACCAAGCGACCAGCAGCGGCGCCTGCGACGGCGACATCCCCCGGTCGATGTTCAGCGGCACCTGCTGGGTGATCATGGCGGTGTTCATGATGCCGATGCAGACGAAGGCCGCCGCCAGCAGCAGGAATGTCGGGGTCCGGGCCGCCACGGCGAAGGTCACGCCCGAAACCGCCTTGGCCTCCACGCCCTCGGCCGGCGCCTCGGCGCGGCGTTCGCGGACCAGCAGGAACACCACCGGGAACGTCAGGAACAGGACGATGGCCGCCAGGCCTTGGTAGGCGGCGCGCCAGCCGAAATTCACCAGCAGGTAGCCGACGATCGCCGGCGTCAGGATCGAGCCGATCGCCACTCCCGCATTGGTCAGGCCCAGCGCGAGGCCGAGCCGTTCGCGGAACCAGCTGCCCACCCCTTTGAGGTAGCCGAGCGGAAACAGGCCGACCCCGAGGAAGGGAATGATCACCCAGGCCGCCCACCAGATCTCGTGCACCGGCGGGATGGTCGACAGGGCGAAGATCCCCAGCGCGAAGGCGGGGATCGAGGGCAGCATGACTTTGCGCACCCCGAAGCGGTCGATCAGGTAGCCCTGCAGCGGCGAGACGATCGCCACCATGTAGGAGATGATGGTGGTGGCGATGGACACCTCGGTCAGGGTCCAGCCGAAGTCGGCCTGCAGCGGCTTGATGAACAGGCCGAGGCTCAGGACCGCGACGGTGCTCGGCCCGAACGCCAGCGCGACCATCGACCCCACGACGACGGTCCAGCCGCGGTAGCCGAGGCTCCGTTCCTGTTCGATCGGCCTGTCCACCCGGGTCATCCGCCCCTCCCGTCCGGCCGATCGCAAACGCCGGAGCGTGACCGCCAAGGGGTAGCAGGCTGGCGCACAAACGACTTGACTGAAAGCGCCGTCAGAATTGGCCAAATGTGCGCCGCCGCGGGCATGTGCGCGGTGCGGTTCAACGGCGCAGCTTTATCGTGTTGCGGATGCAACTGCGGTGCTGACATACTTCAAAGCAAGGGTCGCGCTAGGCGGACCAAACGGGAGGGAAACAATGAAGCCGATGATTTTCGCCGCCGCGGCGCTGTTCGCCGGCGCTTGGTCCGGGACGGCGCTCGCCGCTTCCGCCCCGGTCGACATGACGCAGGCCTGCACTCGAGCGGTCGCCGAGTACGCCTGGGACCGGGACACGCTGAACGTGGCGCACTACGCTACCCTGTTCACCGACGACGCCGAGATCAGCTTCGGCGGGCGCACCTTCACCGGCAAGGACAAGATCGTCGAGGAACTGAGCACGGCGGCGGCCCAGCGTCCGCGCGCCGCCATGTCGCGCCACGTCCTATCCAACATCCGGATCGACCGGGTGGACGCCACGACCGCCCACGGCACGGTCTATCTCATTCTCTACATCGGTCCGATAAACGCCGACGGCCGTCCGAGCACGGTCGGCGGTCCGACGGCCGTGGGCGCCTACGACATGACCTTCAAGGTCGGCCCCGCCGGCTGCAAGGTCTATCGCTCGAACCTCGGCATCGACTTCCGTGGCGGCCCCGCCCCGGGGGCGGCCCCACGGCCGCCCGGCTGAGCCGATAGCTCCAACGCCCCTTAGTATTGGTCCATGGTGTTGCTCACCGGGCAACCCTGCAGGCTGAGGTTCGCCGCCGTGGCCCGGGCGCACAGGGCCTCGGCGTTCTTGGTCTGCTGCTTCAGCATCTGGATCGCTTCGGCATAGGTGTGGATGCTGCCGTGCACCGGCAGATCCCGCTCCACGGTCAGGTTCCGGGCCTTGACGCTGTCGGGATAGCTGTTGCCCCACCAGCTGATGTCCCAGCCCTCGTCCACCAGGTCGCCCTGGGAGACGGTCTTGGCCGCGGGCGCGTAGGCGAACAGCCCCTCGGCGAAGTGGCTGTTGCCGGTGACCCGGTAGACCCGCACCTCGAGGGTCGCATCCTTCAGCACCAGGGTGTCGTCCACTGGGGTGATCTGCACCTTGCCGACCCGGCCGCTGCGCTGCAGGGCGTCGGGGAAGCGGGCCGCCGGACGCCCGGTGACCTCGCGCACATAGGCTTCGTTGGCGCCCCGGTTGGTGATCACGGTCAATCCCTCGGCCACCGCCGCGCGCAGGCCGCCGGTGTGGTCGATGTGGTGGTGCGACACGATCACGTGGGTCAGGGGCTTGTTCGGGACCGTCTCGCGGATCTTGGCGATGGTGGCCAAGGCGTTGGCCTCGCTGCCGTAAGCCTCGAACATCACCAGATGGTCGGCGAACTCGAACAGGGTCGAGCCGCCGCCCTGCTGCATATTGCGGATGTACCAGATGTGCGGCGCCACCGGGAACGCCTGCACGGGCGGACGCACGTTGTCGGCCGGAGCCGCGGCCGCGGCGACCGCGGCCGGGGCCGCGAGGTCCTCGACGGCGGGGTTCAGCTCGTACTTGTCGACGTAGATCTTGTTTTGGACCACCCCGCGGAAGTCGCTGACCGTGTTGTAGCCGCTGGGCATCCACAGCTTGCCGGTGGGCTGGTAGCCGACGAAATAGGTGGTGTAGGTCACGTCGCCGAAGTTGGCGTGCGGCGCGGTCCAGCGCATCCAGGCCGGCCGCTTGGTGGCCGGCGTGAACGCCACCGTGACGGTGTCGCCCTGGGGCGTGGTCAGGTCGACCAGTTGCTCTCCGGCGACCGTACGCACCCGCCCGAGCCGCGCGCCGGCCGCCTTGGCGGTCCGCACAATCGACAGCGGATTATCCAACATGTCGATACGACGGGCGCGGGCGGCGTTCGCGCCCACCCGCTGGGGGCCGTTGGCCGCCATGTTGAAGGCGACGTCTCCGTCGAGCCGGGCGTCGACCCGCGTCTCGCCGGTCATGTTGCGGGCGTAGGCGAACACGAAGTCCTGCACCAGGCGCTGGGTGACCCGCATTCGCCCCCGCTCCAGGTCGAGGGTGCGCACCTGGGCGTTGACGTTGACCCATTTCTGCGGCGCACGAGGGCTGGAGTCGATGTTGCCGCCGCCGTCCTGGTAGGCGTTCTGGCCGTAGCCGTACTGGCGCAGGGTCTTGATCCCCATCACCTCGGACCGGCCGCCCATGGCCTCGATCGCCGCATCGACCAGCGCCGCGCCGGAAGCCTGCGCCCGCGCCGCACCGGCGGTCCAGGCCCCGGCGAGCCCCGCGGCTCCGAGGCCGACGAGCGCCATCACCAGCTTGCGAACCATCCTCGTTCCTCCCCGAATCCATGCGGTGCGCGAGCGCCCGCACCCACCTTGGCGCATCGGGGAAAATGAGCCTAGTCACAACTGGCCGGCTGATCGAAAGCCTACGCGCGACGACTGGTTCGGGCGGCTCGGCCGCACTATGAATGGGGTCGCGGCCATCGTCTCAGGTCGGACCAACAAGGACTTGGCGACATGATCCAACCCCTCCGCCCGCCGATCCGCGAGACCGGACACGGCCGTTGAAACTGAAGGGTCTCCCCGCGGTCGTCTTGGCGCTGGGCGTCGCTTCGCAGGCGCGGGCGGCGGAGGTAAGAGTGCTCGCCGCCGCCGCGCCCAGCTCGGCGCTGCACGCCGTGGCCGGCCTGTACGAGGCTCGGACGGGGAACACCCTGGCGATCGAGTTCGCCACCGGCCCGGAAATCCTGGCCCGGATCTCCGCCGGCGAGACCGTTTCGGTCGTCGTCGCCCCTGAGGCGGTGCTGAAAACCCTGGGTGAGGCCGGCAAGGTGGCGGCCCCGCCGACAGTCCTGGGCCGGGTCGGGATCGCCCTGGCGGTGCGTAACGGCGCGGCCCGCCCTGACATCTCCTCGATGGAGGCCTTCAGGAACGCGCTGCTCCGCGCCAAGACGGTGGTGTTCAGCCGTGGAACCTTCGGGGTTTATGTCGAAGGCATGATCCGGCGCATCGGGCTCGAAGCCGAGATCGCCCCCCGGGTCGTCCGGGTCGCCAACGGCGGCGCGGTAGTGGATCGATTGGCGGCCGGGACCGGCGACGAGATCGGCCTGTCCGCCGCCACCGAGCTGCAGGAGGGGCGCGGCAAGGGAGTCGGCGTGGTCGCCCTGATCCCGCCGGAGGTGCAGAACTACACGGCCTATGCGCTCGCGCCCGAGACCGCCGCCGCCGCGCGTCCCGAGGTCGCCGCCCTGGTCGCCCTCATCGCCGATCCGCAGGCGCAGGCGCTGATCAAGGCCAACGGCCTGGACTAGTTCATCCCGCGCGCTTCGGCCGCCAGCCGCGCCCCTCGCTCTGTGCCCAGAGCAGCAGGCCCGGGATCCCCAGGGCCAACTCGCGGATCCGGCGGATCATGGAGAGCGCCAGCCCCTCCTCCGCTGGGATGCCGAACAGCGAGCAGATCAGCACGTAGCCGCCCTCCTGCACGCCCAGAGCGCCGGGCACGGCGAAGCCGGCGGCGCGCACGCCCTGGCCGAGGCTGTCGATCACCAGGGCGTCGGTGAGCGACGCGTCCGCCCCCATCACTCTGAGCGCGGCGTAGGTCTCGAAGGTCCCGAGCATCCAGGCTGCGAGATGGAACACGCAGCAGATGAACAGCCGGCGCGGGCTGCGGAACAGGGCGAGGACGGCCTCGTGCAGACCGTCCAGGCCGTCGCCGAGCGACGACCAGGTCCGGCCGTCGGTGAAACGGCGGACACCGGCCTCGATCAGCCGGAACACCCCAAGCCGCAGCACCACGGCCACCGCCAGCGCCACGCCTCCGGCCATGGCCACGGCGCGCAACGCCACCTCGACCAGCGCCCGGTCATGCGGGACCAGGATCAGGAAGCTCAACCCGATCAGCAGATAGATGAACAGGCCGAACAGGCCCGCGGCCACGTCGACCGTGCAGCTCGCCGCCGCCGCGCGGAGCTGGACCCCCTTTTTGACCAGGAGCCGCGCGCGGATCAGGTCGCCGCCGACCTGCGCCACCGGCAGGAGCGCGTTCACGGCCTCCTTGATCCAGCGGTCCTTGACCAGGGTGGGGAACCCGGGCCGGGCGGGATCGAGGATCACTTCGCGCCAGCCTATGGCGGCCAGCAGGGTCTGGGGCGTGTGGACGACGATGACCAGCAGGATGCCCCAGCCGGCCGCGCCCAACGCCCCGGCCACGGCGTGCCCGTTGACGAAGATCAGCAGCCCGACCACCGCGGCGAGCCCCAGGATCAGGGCGATGATCGCGGGCCACCTCATCGGGCGGCGGCCGTCAGAACCGGCCGATGGCCAGGAATCGCTCGGAGCGTTGCCGGCGAAGCGCCTCCGGCGACAGGGCGCTCAGCCGCTCGAGCTCCTCTTCGATCGCATCCCCCACCGCCTGCATCGCTGCGGTCGGGTTGGCGTGGGCTCCGCCGGCGGGTTCCGGGACGATACGGTCGACGATGTTCAGCTTGATCAGGTCCTGCGCGGTGATTTTCATCGCCGCGGCGGCGTCCTGGGCGCGGGCGCCGTCGCGCCAGAGGATCGAGGCCGCGCCCTCGGGCGAGATCACCGAATAGATCGAGTGCTCGAGGATCAACACCTTGTTGGCGGCGGCGATGGCGATGGCGCCGCCCGAGCCGCCCTCCCCCGTCACCGTGGCGATCATGGGCGTCCCCAGGGTCAGGCAGCGTTCGGTGGAGCGAGCGATGGCCTCCGCCTGGCCGCGCTCCTCGGCGCCGACGCCCGGGTAGGCGCCCGCGGTGTCGACGAAACTCAGCACCGGCAGGTTGAACTGCTCAGCCAGGTCCATCAGCCGCGCGGCCTTGCGGTAGCCCTCAGGGCGGGCCATGCCGAAATTGTGCTGCAGCCGGCTGGCGGTGTCGGCGCCCTTCTCGTGACCCATGACCACCACCGGCGTCCCGCGGAAGCGGCCGAGGCCGCCGACGATCGCCTGGTCATCGCCGAACACCCGGTCGCCGCGCAGCTCGACGAAGTCCTCGATCAGGGCGGGCCGGTAGTCCCCGAAGTGCGGACGGTTCGGATGGCGGGCCACAGCGGTCTTCTGCCAGGGGTCGAGCTTGGCGTAGGCCTCGCGCTTCAGGGTGTCGATGCGGGCGCGCAGCGCGCTCATCTCCGCCTCGATCGCGCCCGGGCCGGCGGTGTCGGACACGCTCGACAGCTCTTCGATCTTGGCTTCGAGCTCGGCGATCGGCCGCTCGAAATCCAGGTAGTGGCGCGGCTGCACGGCCATCGACGACGCGAGCCTCCTTGGGCGCGAAAGCGGCGGAACGTAGGCGCGAAGCGGCCTCGCCACAAGCCGGGCCGCGGGCGCATTGCCGCCGGGCCGCTTCTGGGGCTAAGCCTCCGCCCGAGACGGAGGGGCGGGCGCATGGGCGAGATGGCGGCGGTTGGCGAGTTCGGGTTGGGCAGCCGTAGGGTCGGCGCGTGAACCGCCACACGCTGCTCGAAGGCATGGTCGACGCCTCGCTGGAGGCGGGTCTGGCGATCTGGCGCATCTTCCAGGCCGGGTTCGAGGTGTTCGAGAAGTCGGACGCTTCGCCGGTGACCGCCGCCGACACCGCCGCGGAAGCCGTGATCCTGAAGGCGCTCGCCGCCCTGGCTCCCGGCGTACCGGTGGTGGCCGAAGAGGAGGCCGCCGCCGGGCGGATCCCTGAGATCGGCGAGCGATTCTTCCTGGTCGACCCCCTCGACGGCACCCGCGAGTTCGTCAAACGCGGAACCGACTTCACCGTCAACATCGCCCTGGTCGAGCACCGCGCCCCGACACTCGGGGTGGTCTACGCCCCGGCGCGCTCGCGCCTGTTCGCCGGCGACGTGACCGAGGGCGTGGTCTGGGCGGCCGATGCGGAGCCCGGCGGGACGGCCGGCCCCCGCCGCCCGCTCCGGGTGCGCCCGGTCTCGGATCGCCTGACCGCCGTGGCCTCGAAGTCGCACAACACGCCCGAGACCGAGGCCTACCTGCAGGCCTGCGGGGTGGTCGAGCGCGTCTCGATCGGCTCGTCGCTCAAATTCTGCCTGGTGGCGGCGGGCGAGGCCGACCTCTATCCCCGCCCCGCCCCCACCTCCGAGTGGGACACCGCCGCCGGCCATGCCGTGCTGGTCGCCGCGGGCGGGCGGGTGCTCGCCCCCGAAGGCGGCCCGCTGCTCTACGCCAAGCCCCGGTTCTTCAATCCCGGCTTCGTCGCCACCGCGGCCTTCGACCCGCCGCCGCTGGCGGACTTCATGGCCTGACCACGCCCTGCGACCGGGAATAGTTTTCCTCAACGCCAGCGCAAACGAACTGGCGCGCTTTCCCGCGCGCGAGCGGGCATATAGGCCGCCATCGAGACTGTCGGCCCCCGCGCGAACCCCGAGCGCGGCGGGCTCTTTTGCGTCGCCCAAGAGGATTGCATGCGGGACGGTGAGGAACGGCCTTCCGGCGCGGCGCTGACCCATCTGCAGCGCCTGGAGGCCGAGAGCATCCACATCATGCGCGAGGTGGTCGCCGAGACCGAAAAGCCGGTGATGCTCTACTCGATCGGCAAGGACTCGGCGGTGATGCTCCACCTGGCCGCCAAGGCCTTCTATCCGTCGAAGCCGCCGTTCCCGCTGCTCCACGTCGACACCACCTGGAAGTTCCGGGAGATGTACGCCATGCGCGAGCGCATGGCCGCCGAACTGGGCTTCGACCTGATCGTCCACAAGAACCCCGAGGCCGAGGCGCGCGGCATCAACCCCTTCGATCACGGCTCGGCGCTGCATACCGATTTGTGGAAGACTGAGGGCCTCAAGCAGGCGCTGGACAAGTACGGCTTCGACGCCGCCTTCGGCGGGGCCCGCCGCGATGAAGAGAAATCGCGGGCCAAGGAACGGATCTTCTCGTTCCGGTCGGCCGCCCACCGCTGGGACCCGAAGAACCAGCGTCCCGAACTCTGGCGGCTCTACAACACCAAGAAGCGCCCCGGGGAATCGATCCGGGTGTTCCCGATCTCGAACTGGACCGAGCTCGACATCTGGCAATACATCCACCTGGAGAACATCCCGATCGTGCCGCTCTACTATTCGGCGCCGCGGCCGGTGGTGGAGCGCGACGGGACGCTGATCATGGTCGACGACGACCGCATGCGGCTGAAGCCCGGCGAGGTCCCGCAGGTGCGCAACGTCCGCTTCCGCACCCTTGGCTGCTATCCGCTCACGGGGGCGGTGGAAAGCCAGGCCTCCACCCTGCCGGAGATCATCCAGGAGATGCTCCTGACCACCTCCTCCGAACGCCAGGGCCGGGTGATCGACCACGACCAGGCCGCGTCGATGGAGAAGAAGAAGCAGGAAGGGTATTTCTGATGGGCCGCGCGTTCTGCTCTTCCCCTGCGCTCTTCGGCGCGGGGGAAGTACCCGGCGCTAGCCGGGGGATGGGGGCTTTGAGACGCTTCGGCTCGCCGGAGCGTATGCGAGCCCCCTCCACCCCTCGGGCGGTCCCCCTCCCCCGCTCCGAAGATCGCGGTGGAGGAGCTGACTGATGGCCCACGTCTCCGACCTGATCGCCGAGGACATCGACGCCTACCTCGAGCAGCACCAGCACAAGAGCCTGCTGCGGTTCATCACCTGCGGCTCGGTGGACGACGGCAAGTCGACCTTGATCGGGCGGCTGCTCTACGACTCGAAGATGATCTTCGAGGACCAGCTGGCCGCCCTCGAAAGCGATTCCAAGAAGGTCGGCACTCAGGGCGGAGAGATCGATTTCGCGCTGCTGGTCGACGGGCTGGCGGCCGAGCGCGAGCAGGGCATCACCATCGACGTCGCCTACCGGTTCTTCTCCACCGACCGGCGGAAATTCATCGTCGCCGACACCCCCGGCCACGAGCAGTACACCCGCAACATGGTCACCGGGGCCTCCACCGCCGACCTGGCGGTGATCCTGATCGACGCCCGCAAGGGGGTCCTGACCCAGACCCGGCGCCACAGCTACCTCGTCTCGCTGCTCGGCATCCGCAAGGTGGTGCTGGCGGTCAACAAGATGGACCTGGTCGGTTTCGACCAGGCGCGCTTCGACGAGATCGTGGCCGATTACCGCGCCTTCGCCGCCCAGATCGGCATCACCGACTTCCTGGCCATCCCCATCTCCGGGCTGAAGGGCGACAACATCACCGCCAAGAGCGCGGCCACGCCCTGGTACTCGGGTCCTTCGCTGATGGAGCACCTGGAGACCGTCGAGGTCGAGGACCGGCTGGAAAGCCAGCCGTTCCGCATGCCGGTGCAATGGGTGAACCGCCCCAACCTCGACTTCCGCGGCTTCTCAGGCCTGATCGCGTCGGGGGTGATCCGGCCAGGCGACCGCATCCGCGTCACGCCCTCGGGCACGACCTCGACGGTCGACCGCATCGTCACCAAGGACGGCGACCTCGCCGCCGCCGTCGCCGGCCAGTCGGTGACCCTCACCCTGAAGGACGAGATCGATTGCTCGCGCGGCGACGTGCTGGCCGCCGCCGAAAGCGCGCCCGAGGGGGCCGACCAGTTCGAGGCCACCCTGATCTGGATGGCCGAGGAGCCGATGCTGCCGGGGCGGCCCTACTGGCTGAAGATCGGGGCCAAGACCGTCTCGGCCCAGGTCGCCGAGCCCAAGTACAAGGTCAACGTCAACACCCTGGAGCATCTGGCCGCCAAGCAGCTGGAGCTGAACGAGATCGGGGTGGTGAACCTCAGGCTCGACCAGCCGATCGCCTTCGACCCCTACGCCGAGAACCGCGACACCGGCGGCTTCATCCTGATCGACCGGCTGTCCAACGCCACCGCGGGCGCCGGCCTGATGCACTTCGCACTCCGCCGGGCCCACAACATCCACTGGCAGGCGCTGGACGTGAACAAGGTCACGCGCGCCGCCGCCAAGGGCCAGAAGCCCGCGGTCCTGTGGTTCACCGGGCTCTCCGGCGCGGGAAAGTCGACCATCGCCAACCTGGTCGAGAAGAAGCTCCACGACCTCGGCCGCCACACCTATCTGCTCGACGGCGACAACGTCCGCCATGGACTGAACCGCGACCTCGGCTTCACCGACTGCGACCGGGTGGAGAACATCCGCCGGGTGGCGGAGGTCGCCAAGCTGATGGCCGATGCCGGCCTGATCGTGCTGGTGTCGTTCATCTCGCCCTTCCGGGCCGAGCGGCGCATGGCCCGCGACCTGATGGGCCCCGGAGAATTCGTCGAGGTGTTCGTCGACACCCCATTGGCCGAAGCCGAGCGGCGCGACGAGAAGGGCCTCTACAAGAAGGCCCGTGCGGGCGAGCTGAAAAACTTCACCGGCATCGACAGCCCGTACGAACCGCCGGAGCACGCCGAGGTGCGCATCGACACTACCCGGATGACTGCCGAGGCCGCGGCCGAACGGATCGTGACCGACCTGGAGGAGCGCGGGCTTCTGAGCGGTGAGATCGTCAGCGACGGTCTCGGGGTTTGAACTAGACCCGGAGCGCGGTTTCGGCCTTGTGGTCGCGCATGGCCCAGCGGGCCGCACGCTTGGCCGCATCCTTGCTGAGGGCCACGCCGCCGTGAGCGCCGACCCGGTCGGCGGTCTGCCACAGCCAAACGAACCCCAGGGTGCGCCCGATGGCGTAGGCGTCGCCCCGATAGGCCAGGGCGCGTTTCAGCATGCTGCGTGTCACTCGAGAGAGCTCCCCAAGCCGGCCTGGAGTCCCGCGTCCCGGCTTCACGAGACGCGCACCAGGTCGCGAACCTCAGGTCCCGGCTTGGCGGAGCTTTAAGGCGAAGTCGTGGTCGAGGTGGATTTCTCCGGCGCCTGGCCGGGGATATGCGACATCGATTTGGTGCGGGAGGAGACCTCGCCGCCCTTGACCTTCGAATGGGTCATCGACTTCGAGAACGTTCCGCCGTCGTGGGCCATCGCCTTGGCGTGACCGTTCAGGTTGCCGTTGACCTTGGCGCTCGACTTGGCCTTGCCATCCGCCGCCGCGGCCGAGGCGCCCGTGCCGAGGGTGGAGCTGGTCTGGCCGCCCAGGGTGGAGGTTCCGCCGACGCCCAAGGTCGAGGCCGACGTTCCCCCGGCGGCCGCGCTGCCGGCCGAGCCGCCGGTCGCCGATCCGTCCGGAAGCTTGGAGGGACCGCTGGCGGCGCCGACGGCGGTATCGGTGCTGCTGGACTGGGCCGCCGCGAGCGACGGGGCGATCAGAAGCGCCGCGGCAAGCGCGGCGAAGGGGCGGATCATGATCATGGCGTTCTCCTTGTGGCGTCGACCGGCCGCCGATGGCGCCGGTGCGCTCTTTCCTTTCGAGGCGTCGATCCGCTGCTGGCGGACGGGCGAGTGGGCGAAATCGTGACCCGTGAACCCGGCGACCCGGCCCCGGCGACCGCTGCGTCATCGCCCGTGGCCGACGCGCTGGCCGATGCTGAGCCGTCGGGCGAGCGCACGGTGACCGACCGTCCGGAACCGGCGGCATAGGGGCCGGGACCCGACGCATCGGTTTGCGGCTCAGGCGGCGGAGTAGTCGTCACCTGGCCGTTCCCCGCTTCGACGCCCACAGGCGGAGCGCCGGGGACGGTGGTCGAGCCCCGCAGGGTCCCGTCGGGGCCCACGGTGACAGTGGAGCTCTGGGCGTAGGCGCCGGCCGCGATAACGAGCGAAGCGCCGGCGGCGAGTAGGGCTGTGCGAAAACGCATGGCGAACTCCTGCAGGCGGTCGGAGGCGCCGGCCGGACCGGCGCCTCCAGCCTCAGGGACTAGCGCCGATGACCCCGGTGCTTGCCACGGTTTTCGTGGCGGT
>JADMIO011660993.1_pt1 | contig 16996 bp, 19 predicted proteins | sample 8958161 | NCBI WGS metagenome assembly JADMIO01 (sample SAMN16585339, study PRJNA669376) | soil metagenome | isolation source: Crop rotation soil | place: USA: Cullars Rotation, Alabama | collected 2011
CCGCGACTTCAAGTCACGTGAATTCCAAGCTTCGGATCCCACTGTGCTGGAAAGTCATCTGCAAATAAGATCCATCGACAGAAGAATTTGCAGCTAAAAAATCTTGACCTTATGAATGTCATACCACGCGATCAATTCTTCTTTCGAGACATGGCCAGCAGCACAACCATTTATGATATCGAAAAAAGCATCTGGATTTTCTGAATACCTTAAGCTAAAGCCATTCAGATCCAGAAAGATAGTCGAGGCCAAAGCGCCGGTTCTTTTGTTTCCATCAACAAATGCATGTGCTTTTACCAAAAAAAAAGACATGGCTGCAGCAATTTTAGGGATGCCTCCATATTGGAAAGGAGGTAGTCCCGGATAATATGCGCTATGCAACGCGCTTTCAATTTTGCCCGATTCAAAACAGTGATGCGGATTACTAAAGGCAAGGCAGATTTTTTTATTGATAGCTATTATTTGTTCGGCATCTAGTAATTTGATCATGAAAGTTTTTTCATCGTGTAGTAGTGCTCTTGCATCATTTTCTTAAAAGAATCTTCAAGCTCGTTTTTAGTCGCTTTGCCTACTGGTTTTAATAATTGAGGCTCATGGATGTATTTCTCCAAAGCAGTCGCAATTACTGCAGATTGATTATGGCCAGGATTGGATTCCAACCATTGCAGGAGCTCTTGGTAAAGAGTATCTGTTAATTTAACGCTGAGTTGTTTCATTAGGCACCTCCCTTAGTATTATTATAACATTCTAAGTATTACTAAGCAAGTCTAAACCCTTTTCTAACTTTTGCATAATTTATCATTAATTTATGCCTGTTAGCATAACACGCCTTATGTGGAGATCTGATTTTATCTGATTCGTCTGGTATTTTCTGCACATGCCAAAAAGGATGGATTTTTAGACGGCAGCGCAAAATTACGAGTGCAGTAATAGGGGCTAGGTAGGCGGGAGCCTTATCCAATTCATTCCAATCGCATATTTGCTGGGCTTTGCGAAGGTTTTTGGGATTAATCAGCCAAGTTTTTAGTGATGAATATGCTCACAAGAAGGCCAGGTTGGAAGTCTCTTGGGCTTGTTTTTGCAGTTGGCTACTAAGGACTTAAGAAAAAAAGCCTGTTAATAGTTCCTAGATCCTCTTTCGGCTTATCTTTAAGTTACGGCAGAAATTGGCAAGATCTTACCGGGGGCCGGCTAAACTCTCATTGCTCCCCACCACCGGCCCAATAAAAGCCACTTGCGTATATTTACGTGACGCTTCCCCAAGAATTGGTAGCTCAGATAAACAAGGCGGGAACAGCTAGCCCAAAAATTTATCACTGTGACCTTTTTTATTAGCCTAGCGAAGCTCATAGTGCCGCTTTGAAGCCTGATTTGATCTTAAACAGGCGCCCTATTTCCACTTCAAGTGTGGTGGCATGCCTTGTGACAAATACCTAAGCAAGAAGCAATGCTATGCCGAGATAAAGAAATAAGCTGAGTATTCTTTGACGCATGCTTTTTTTCACATTTGAATCCGAATTATCTAAAATAACAGCTTATAACCGAGATTTTTTTATACAGTATACCGCTGCGAATAGTTTTGCGAGCTTCACTAACACTTGGCCAGGATCTCAGCTTGAAACTCTTCCTAATGAACGTTAGTTACATAGTAATAAGGGAGTAATTATATGAGAATATTTATATTTTTTACCGCATTTTTAATGGTTTCTAATCTTTTCGCGGTCGCTGAATGTCAAGAAGCTAAAACTTATTTAAGCGAAAACAAAGCTAAAATTTTAAATCACCTAACTCAGGGTTTTGACAACAATCCTACCGCGAATTTAAAAGAAAATTTGAACAATATGAAAAATATGATTGCCAAACTTGAAGGATATATTGATTCGAAAAATGACCAGCAATGTAAAACATATGTAAATGCAATCAAGAATTTTTTCAAAAAAATATACGGAATATTTTCGGGAGGATGATATTTAACCGCGCTTTCTTTGGTGAGCTAGCGCGGTATTAGTATGCATCTCGCCAAGTTTTAGGTTTTCAGATTCCATAGGTGATCCCCCTAAAATAGAAACAAGGACGGTGCCAGACGAAGGACGGTGCCAGACGTGGGAGGACTATTACCGTAGTGCAGTAATAGGGGCTACAGTCTTGATGGCGATTGTTGCCTAAAAGATTGATCTAAGCTTACCTGAATATCGCTTAAGAAGTGGAACGACAGGCATAGTTGTCGTGTCAGCGCAGGTTAGCATCCAGACGTAGTGCCATTTTGCTAGATGCCAGCCTGCGCTGGTATGACACTTTGAACCTTTGTAAAGCATGTTCACAGGATAAATAAGCTTTAACTTTCCCTAATATAGTAAGTGTTTTTGTTCATGAAAGAAAAACTCATTAAACCAGTACTTTTCTTCAGAGGCTGTTAAATATACAGCACTTTTTATTTTTTCTAGATGTTCATTAATAATATCATCTGCGCTGTTTGATTCTCTTATTCTTTCAAGCAGCCAGAATTGGAATTGTTCGAATAAAGAATTTTCATAATGGGGATTATAACTTTTATTATATTCTTCTTTTGCTTCCACATATAATGGGCTGCTAAAAGAGAGCCAGGCTAGGCTTCGTTCGAATTCATCTAGAACTTTGATTTCTACAAAATGCTCTCGCAAATGGTTTATAAAATGCTCAAGCCGCATTTCATCCACAAATTGTGATTCGGGTAGAAATCTATGGTTATTCTCAGTGCCTATTACCTCGGTAATTCTTAAGTACTTAGATCCTTCATCAAAGGCGAGCGATTGCACGGGCGCAATTGTTAGTCCCATGCGGCCCATTTTACTCAGCAAGAGGTCCGGGCCTATTTCAATGGCAGAGTGTCCACCGGCGAAGGGATAGGGGCCCGCTCTAAAAAAGAAATTGGCGCCCGCTTTGGCATATTTGAGATTCAGTCTATGGGCTTCATTTTCGGACGCTGTAACTATTCTTGGGATTAAATTAGTCCAATTTTGATTTTCTGATTGATGATGGCCCCTCACTCCAAAAGCATCAAACAAAGCGCGATCAAAAGAAACTTCAATGCTTTGATCGTAATAGTTTTTATAGTTAAGTTGCTTTCCTGCCCCGCGGGCAAAAGCATGGCAATCAAAATATGGAGAATCCAAATCATTAGACTGCAATACATCTAGAATGCCTGCTTTTAGCGCTTGAGGCAGGGGAAGAAGTTTTCCCCCATAACTAAATTCAATTCCCTCTGCGTCTTTTAAAACAGTTTTTAGATCTGAAGGCAGCTCATGAAGGGGCCAGGCCTGCCCATCATAACAAAGTTTGGTATCATAGGCCCAAAGTCTATTATTTTTGGAGACCATGCTTTCCGGATGGTGCATGATAAAATTAACCAAAATAAGAGTTTCTTTTATTTCAATATGAATTGTCTTTTCAGAAAACAGTGCAACAGGGTAGTGATTAAGCTCTTCCCAAGTATTTTTTTCTAAACTATTATGCGTAAAATTATTCAAAAGATATGATTGCCACCCGCGAATAAAGTGCAGGGAATCAATACCTTTGCCAACTATGCTAGATAGTTTAGCTCTAAACTCGCCTAAGCGATTTTGGGTCTCAGCTGGTAAACTATCCATGCTGGCGGCGTTTAGGCAGAAGGTTAAAGATATAAAAACACTGGTAAAAGTATTATTCATACCATAAATATTATATATAATATAAGCTATGGCAATCGGGTGTGGGGGGTATTTTGTGTTTTTGCCTGGAGATCATGGGATCTGCTTGTAAAACGTACGGTGATACCGTACAATAGTTTTAGCAGGAGCCTTCTATGAATTCCATAACCGTTAACCAATTTAGAGCAAATCTAAAAAAAGTAGTTGATAAAGCTATAGACGAACATGAACCTCTTCATGTGACGCGCTTGCGCGGCGCTAACTTTGTGGTTGTTAGCGAAGAAGATTGGAATGCTGAGCAAGAGACGATTTATGTCTTGCAAAATAATAGCTTAATGAAACAAATTGCGCTGTCTTTGGCGTCGAATAGAAGCAAAACTTTGAGCAAGGACGAGCTTCATGCGGAATTTGATATTTAAGGCTAAAACCTGGGAAGAGTATGAGGCAATAAGAGTAAAAAATAAGCTGCTTCATAAAAACCTTAAGAATATAATTAAAGAACTGCTGCGCAATGACCCCACAAAAGGCTTAGGAAAGCCAGAGCCTCTTAGGCATCAATTAAGTGGTTTATGGTCGAGAAGATTGTCGCTTAAAGATCGCTTAATTTATCGCTTCAACGATGAGGTAGTTGAGATAATTGCGATTGGTGGCCATTACGATCAAAAATAGCCGCGTTCACATTGCGCTTAGCACCGCAATATAGTGAGCAATGCTGCCAAATAATACAAAACTATGCCAGACGGCGTGATGATAGGGCACGCGCTTCATTAGGTACACAACGGTGCCTCCGGTGTAAAAGAAACCTCCAAGAAGTATCCACTTGATTATTTCGGGGGACAAAGCCTCGCTCATGGGTGCGTAGGCAATTATAATCACCCAACCCATAGCGATATACATGAGCGTTGATACCAAGGTGAAACGTCCTGTGAAAAACAGCTTGAATATAGTTCCTATCAAAGCCAAAGACCAAATTGTGATGAGCATGCCCACGGCCCAGGGTCCGCTGAGATTAATTAGTAAAAAGGGCGTATAGGTTCCGGCGATCAAAAAATAGATGCCTACATGGTCTAATACTTTAAAGATGCTTTTGGCCTTCAAAAATGGCAGGGCATGATAAAGCGTGGATGCCGAATATAAGAAAATGAGCGAGGAGCCATAGATCAAATAGCTGATGAAATGCGCGCGTGTGCCGTAGAGCACCGCAAAAACCAGCAATACAGTCATGCCCACCACGCCCAGTAAGGCACCTAGGCCATGGATGATGCTGTTGGCGATTTCCTCGCCTCGTGAATATTGTCTGAGATTTGTTTTAAGCTTCATATACCCTATCTTATGGCAAACAGGTTCCACTCGAGCAACCTGGTTTAATGAAAGTGTTCTTTAAGCAATGGCATAGCAAAATCTAAGAACATCTTAGGATCAGTTAAAGTAGAGCGGAGTATACTTTGCCTTTTTTCTAGAAGCGGTGTGCTCGCTTTAATTATGAAACCAAGCAGCTGTTTGAGTTTTCCCATTCGCAGCTTTGGCGAAAAGTTCTCGGGAGTTTCACGAGAAAACGCGGCTAAAAATGATTCTAAATCCTCATGAAGGACGGTGCCAGACGTGGGAGGACTATTACCGTAGTGCAGTAATAGGGGCTAGGTAGGCGGGAGCCTTATCCAATTCATTCCAATCGCATATTTGCTGGGCTTTGCGAAGGTTTTTGGGATTAATCAGCCAAGTTTTTAGTGATGAATATGCTCACAAGAAGGCCAGGTAGCAGGTCACTTGGGCTTGTTTTTGCAGTTTGCTACTAAGGGCTTAAGAAAAAAAGCCTGTTAATAGTTCCTAGATCCAGGCCCTGATAATCCCATCACAATTTCTCATTATGAGTTTCAGCAAAAATGGGATAATGATGCTATGAATATAATTGATTTAAATGACAATAAAATTGTAGCTAAAATGGAATTTGAGAGCGAAAGAACTTTGCTGGAATCTATTGACCAATACATGATAATTGTCGATGGAAACAGCGGTATCTATATAGTCGACACCTCCGGTTATTGAGTCAGCTATGGCGGCTATACTTCTTTTTTTTAAACATTGCGATATAGCACATGCATTTTGCGCGTTGCATGAGGTCTGTTATAAATGATCAATATGAAATTAACGTTCTCACTTATTTTGATGATAACCGCATTAAATACTGTGTTCGCAATGGATAATGCGGGTGCGGATAACAAAACGCTGCAAGAGAAGCTTAGTTCTTTTGTAAATCAGGAGAGTTTGCAAGAAGGGTATTCGCCAATTAAGGATTGCATTTTGGCATCTCGTTTTTGGCACAAAGCTCTTAGTGAAAAATTTGAGCATCTTCTATCTTCTGAAATAATTGAGCGACATCATTTTCCTATAACCTATGAAATCGAAGGAGCTTTATGTAAAGAAGTACCCCACTGTCATTTTTATATTGTCTTGAAGCCGATTGATGGTCATGCCAATGCGATAATATTTGATCCAACTTATCTTCAATTTTTTCAGGAAGCTCCTGAGTCTTGCAAAGAGATGTTCATAGGTACGGTTGAGGAATTCAGAAAATTAATCTCGGATAACCGTTTGAATCTAGAAGTTTTTGAAACAAAAATGTCGCTGCTTGAAAAAGAACTTCCTAGATTTATCTTAAATAATTGGGGTATTGATTCAGAGGGAACAATTAAATCGCGCAAACTTGATAAGGCTGAAAGAGAGCAACTTCGTACACGCTTTGTGTCAAAACCACGTACCAAAGTCGTGCCTCTACTCGCCGCGCCTAAAATTACTGAGTGTGATAAAAAGATAGTGATTGGCAAAATTACTTTAGGATTTTTTCCCGATGATGATCCAACGCGTTATATATTAAAAGTCTTTAAAAACGGCCGAGCACTCTCTTGTGGGATGAAATTATCCTTGAATGACGGGGGGAAGTTATTGGAATTAGCCGCACACGATCCAATGGCTCTCATTCCGGAATTAAGATCTTGGGGAAATTCGGGTTCTAGAATAGCCAGTTTGATTGAAGCAGAAATAAATATTGGCACTAGTGAATTCTGACTCCAGAAGTATTTTATATAGCCTATAGATCTCCGAGAAGCGCTTTTTTGGAGCGTATTTGCAGATCTTTGAGCATTAATTCATTCTGTTTTTCATCATAATGCCAGTACGGTAGTTTAAATTTTTTTGGTTTTACAAACATCATTTCTGCGGCGTATTCTATGAGTATTTTTCTAAGGACATTTTGGTCAATATAGGCTTTTTTCTTTTCATTTTTTAGCATTAACTGTCTTTGCGAGAGAATTTCATGCACTAAATTATCGTGAACATAAATATCTGAGTAGTGCTTATTTTTTGCATTGTTTGGATTATTTCTTTGAAAAAAATTAATTATGCAAGATCCACAGTCATTGGCTAATTGATCGCTTATTATAATTTTAGTTGAAGACGGCACTATTTGTTGCCCTAATTCTCTTAACGAAAAATTATAGCCATTCTTTTTTAGTTGTTCATTGCAGAGTGTTTCTACTGTATTTTGACTCTTTAAGTATTGCAATTCTTTATCAATACTATCCATTGCTGTATAATGGTGATCAAATATTTCATTATTTAGATTAGCTTTTTTTAGAAAGGGTACTAACCATGATGGGCAATCTTTATTTGTGTAGCGATAATGACTGGAATTAAAGGCCCTAATGCCTTCCTGTTCGGTAGGCAAATATGCTATGGGTGCGAAAAAGAATTTTATATAGCTTTCTTTATAGTAAGTAGCTTGAGAATGATCTGGATTTTGTTGTTTTAATGCCTCTTTAATTGCTGTGTTAACAATGAGCTTATGCAAAGAACGATGATGACGAAACCATAGTTCCTCCAAGGGCATGATACGGTTTGCGCCGATATTGCTGCTAATAATATGTTCTAAAGCGCTGAGTGAAACCACGGGGTGGTGTGATTGAAAATAAAAATTAGGATCTTGCTGAGAAAATTTCTTAATGTCAAAGACATCTTCAGGAAAAGCTGCGCGCATAAGCGAGTCATCTTTCGCAAGTTTTTTCTTTATTGAATTAAGAGAAAAATGGCTGAGATTTTTATCAAGTGGGTAGCTATGGTCCATGGCGAGGCAAAGCCCATGACATAGCAAAAACAAAGAGAAAATAATAAAAAACTGTTTATTTGTTTTCTTCAGCACGCTTTTGCTCCCAATATATTTAAAAACAAATCAAGCCTACGGGGCATTCGCATTAAGCGCTTCCCAGTGAGATTGGGACAAATAGCCGTAGTGCAGTAATAGGGGCTAGGTAGGCGGGAGCTTTATCCAATTCATTCCAAGCGCATAGTTGCAGGGCTTTGCGAAGGTTTTTGGGATTAATTAGCCAAGTTTTTAGTGATGAATATGCTCACAAGAAGGCCAGGTTGGAGGTCACTTGGGCTTGTTTTTGCAGTTTGCTACTAAGGACTTAAGAAAAAAAGCCTGTTAATAGTTCCTAGATCCAGCCTCAAGATAATCCAACGATAGGTATGCTCCTATGTAAGACCAAAGATAAGCTCATTGTTGAATATGCACTACGCGACATTGAAAAACCTATGGGCGTTTCCGAATATGAGACTAAAATCCTTGAATCATTACCTGATAATCTTAAGGGTAAATTACCTTCGATAGAAGAAATTGAAGAAGAATTTAAAAAACGCGACTGACCAACTATGTTAAAAACCACAAAGTTGCCTATTTTACTGCTTAGCTAATGTCATTCTTTGATGCAGGAATTACGCATAGTCGCTGAGTTTGGGTCTATATTCATATTAAAGGTCACCTTCTTAGATGTAAGCGTTGTGAAGTCCTTTTAATTGTAAGCTCGACTTTGGCCGAAATTTTCCGCTGTTCTTTGAGGGGTTTGAATTACCTGTCTACTGTTTTTCTTGTTTTAATGTCATATTCTTTGTCAGTTATTACAGACAGGCCGCACTATTGACGTGAATGCAAAAAACATTAGGCTCTTTATGAGATGCGCTGTATGTTTTGATCAAAAAAGGGCTTAGTATTATATGAAAATAATGCATAATGTTATATGCTTAAGCTTTGTGCTGAAATCTACTCTTTTATTCTCGATGCAGGAAGATGTGGTAAAAGGGGATGAAAAGGAGATATTAGATACCACTGTTTCTAACAACAAAGAAGGTGTAAAAGTAAAATGGCAATTAATGGACCCAGTCCATTTGGATATCTGGAATAAATGGTATACTCACAATCCTTTTAAGGAACCTAATAGTTTAACTTTGGATAACCTACGAGCAGCCTTAGAATCGGATAGCAATTTACTTTGTTATTCGTTAGAGAATAATAAGAATGCTGATTTGCCAATGGATCCGATGAGTGAATTCAAGTGGAGTATTTTTTCTGAAGATATATCATTTTTACTGATTATAAATCTGGCGAAGATTAAAGACGTAGTTAATTTTGGCAGAACTTGCAAGGACATTAATACTACCTGTTCTAGTGACCAAGTATGGAAATACCTATTTTCTATTCGCTTCCCAAACGCAGCCTTGGGTGAGCGAAAAAATTGGAAAGACATCTACAGCCAAGTTGAAGCAAATAATCTGAAAGTTCTATTGTTAAACTTTCAAGAACTAGATCGAAAAATAGAATCGGAAGATAAAAATTATGCTTATTGCACTTGGAATATTTCGTATGGACATTGCGATAAATTAGATCTAAGTAAATCATGCTTTGACCACGCAACGATCAAAGCTGATAAACAGAAAGTCGTACCTAGATTTAGTATAGATTTTTCTGATGCTTCCCTGCAACATTCAACAATGCTTTTAATGCCTCAAAGTAATTTCAAAAAACCCAGTTTTAGAAGAGCTAAACTCTGTTTCTCGAAAATAATTGGCCCTATGAAATATGCCGATTTCCAAGGGGCTGATCTAAGCCATGCCACAATTTATGCAGCCGCTTTAGTCGGCGCTTGTTTAGATAATTCAACTAAAATAGAGAAACTTACTATAATAATTACTGGTGAAAATGGTAATTTAGAAGAACATCAAGATGTAACGAGAGAATTTCTACTAAGCAATACGGATATAATATACTTGTCAGACCAATCTGGTGATAATAAGTATATGGATGTTGAGGAATTTGAAGATATGTATATTATGATGAAGACAAATAATACTCTGTGGGCAGGTGGGCTTTTGAATGATCCTCAAGATGATTTCAGAAGCTGGGAGACTTCTTCATCTGAAAGCTGATGAAAATATTCATACCACGCGCCAAAAGCATAAAAGTGCTCTGGCGTGTTGAGACAAATAATGTGATCAACTGGAATGCGCCGATAGCCATATCCTGGAAATTCCACATGCGTGTGCTCGATGTAATCACGAAGCTCTAAATCTTGAAAATTTCGCTTTTCTTCTAAAATCTGGTGCTTGTGCAGTAATAGGGGCTAGGTAGGCGGGAGCCTTATCCAATTCATTCCAATCGCATATTTGCTGGGCTTTGCGAAGGTTTTTGGGATTAATCAGCCAAGTTTTTAGTGATGAATATGCTCACAAGAAGGCCAGGTTGGAAGTCTCTTGGGCTTGTTTTTGCAGTTTGGTATCAAGGGCTCAAGAAAAAAAGCCTATTATAGTTCTTAGATCCTTATTTGCGGTCACTTTGCGATCGAAAGATTACCGATTTTTCGGGAGTTCCCTATCTAAAACATGTCTGCAATAATCAATGAAGAGCAAAAAAGTTTAGGCAGCTCAATTTACCTTCTCATTGTATTTTTCATTACCCATTTAGAAACTTCATTTTCCTCTATTTTTTTATCTACCTTAGGTTTTATCTCTGGTTGCTCAGTATTATTAATCAATTCTGTCCAATGAACATTACTATTGTTATGGACAACTTTATTTGTTGTGGGCTCTTCATTTGGTCGATCAGCACAAGAAAGTAGTCCAGCAAAACAAGAAAACGTTCCAGTTGATTCAAATGTTTGGTTATCCATGGCATGTGAGGTAAAAACAATGATTGCAGATAATACTATTAAACGATGCATGATCGTATCCTTTATAAGGTGATATAAAAATAGATGGTACAAAGAAAGTGTTTTTTTCCAAGATCTGCATCGAAACTATTATTCGACGCTATTTTCCGTAGTGCAGTAATAGGGGCTTAATAGGTGGCTTTTTATTCCAATGCAGCCCATCCCCATAGTTGCAGGGCTTGGCTCGGGTTTTTTTTGGACTAATCAGCCAGATGTCGTGATAAATATGCTCACGAGAAGGCCAGTTTGCGGGTCACGTGAGCTTGTTTTTGCAGTTTGGTATCTAGGGCTCAAGAAAAAGGCTGTTATAGTTCTTAGATCCCGGGAAGCTATGCAAAGAGCTGTTCTTTATCAGAGGTAGTCAGACAACAATGCGAGATTTGGATGGCTCCTTCATTCAAGCTTTTAGGTTTATCACCAAACGTAGAGGCTAAAGAGCAAGCAATTGCATTTTAGCGGATTGACCCATTTCTAGAATCTTGGCGAAAGTTACAGTGCTTCGAAAAGGCATTTAAAATTATCGTTTTTTAGAAAAATGCACCGCTTAGGAATTTATTTTCTTTGATTTTGACCAAAGATAATTCGAGATAGCCTCTCCACCGTAGAGTTTAGAGTAGCTTTGTCGTGAGGGCTCTCCGAAGCAATATTCGCCTTTGCACATATTAGTTCGGCCTGATCCCAAAGAGCCTGGCGTCGTATACTATTGGGCGTTTGGCCAGCGATCATTTCCAAGGCCTGAAGTTGATGGGTTAGCACAGTAATGTTATTCGAGGCATTTTGGCGGATTTGGGCAAAAGCTTCATCCAGTAAACTTGAAAAACATGGGCCTTTCATTATTATGTGGGATTTTGCCTCTTCTGGCACAGAGGAGTACGCAATTTTTCGCCTGGCAAGTCGGGCCATTACCGCTCCAAGGTAGTTGACACACATCACTGCAGTGGTTGAATCGTTTATTCCGGGCGAGAGGGCTCTCAAGGCAATATCTACGATTTGTCGAATCCCAAAAGCTATATCTTGGTGCAGAGAGCGTTGTCTGTCGATAGAATAGGATGCATTTATTTCATGTGATAAGTCTTCATTTTGCTCTTTATGATTAAATAATGAAATCAAAGGGGTGTTCTCGATTACAAATTCACCTATTCCTCGTTCCATTCGAATTATTATTTTATGTTTTTTAGCTAAATATAAAAGCGCATCAAAATCAATCTGATCAATATATCCGGATTTTTTCGCTACTACAAAATTAGATATATTAGGGAGAATTGGTAGATCTTTTTTTCTTTCCTCATCGTCTCCTTGACCTAAAATATCTGGCGAAATGCTATCGATTGCAGCGATTGTCTCATTAGCTATTGCCGCAATAATATTTGATGCTTGAATATTTTTTGCGACATGATGAATAAAGTAAATGAGGAAAATAATTCCTAAGAAAGCGAGGCCTAAACCAATGAGGACTGATAAGGAAAAGACAGAGACGGTTTCATTATTTCCCTTAATCCCTCGAAGAGCAACAATACAATAGGCGAAAATACCAACAAAAACGCCCAAAACAATCTGTGTAAACCGGTCACGCATAAAATGAGGAATAACCCGCGAGCTATATTGACTCGAAGTGAGCGCGAGGGCAACGAGAGTAACCGAAAATACTATACCGGCTATTGTGATCATTGAAGTTGCTACTGCTGTCAATAAATCTCTAGAGCTGGCAGCACTGGCGGCAAAAAAAAGAGGCCATGTTTTGAGAAATTCAATATCGAGAATAGTATCTAGCTTTATCAGAATGGCGGCAAGGGCTATAGCTCCAGCAAGAATCAATCCCGGAATAAACCAAAAGCTTGATTGAATATTCTGCCATAAATGAACTATTTTGATTTTCATAATTAACTATCCTTTTTTTTATCTTTTGCAGCTTGCGAGCGATCATTACGCAAAAGATTTTTACTACTTTCCATGGGGATTTTCCGCGCCTGTTCTTGTATTACCTGGTCTTCACTTGATAATCCAACTTCAGCTTTGGTAGAAATCTCTTCGCTGCTTTTTGGTGAAGATGCTTTTAAAGAAGGCTTATGTTGTGTTGGGGCAGGGGTTTCTACCGCAGTTTGCTCAGTAATGGTAACAGGAACTCCATCGGGGAAAATTATTTCTCGAGCCGCATCTGGCATAGAGATGCCATGTTCTTGAAATGCCCTCTTAACTAGACGAATTACGGAAGAACGCACCTTCAACCAGCTATACTCTGTGCCATTCAGCCAAAAATAGATGCGCAGGTTTATTGTTGTGGTACCTAAGTTATCTGCTAATACCCAGGGCTCAGGATCGCGCAATATTGCTGGATGCTCAGCAAGTACTTTGCGTGCAATTTCCTGGGCTTCTATAATAGAGTCGTCATATCCAATGCCGACAACAAAATCCTCGCGGCGGTTAATGTTGGTTGTAAAGTTCTTAAGATTGCTCTTGTAAACGACAGCGTTTGGGATTTGCACTATGGCGCCATTTAGCGCCATTAGAACCGTAGTCCGCATATTTAATTGTTGCACATATCCCGTCACACTAGTGACCTCAATCAAATCACCAGTTTTAAAAGGCTGCTGTATGCTGAGAAAGATACTAGATAAAAAATTCTCAGTAATATCTCTGAATGCAATGCCCAGAATAAGCCCGATCAAGCCGGTGCCACCTAATACCGTCAGCGCTAATTGTGTTAATCCAGATATTCTAAGAATTAGGTACATGCCAATGAGAATGACAAAAATACCAATTGCGCGCGCAATAAAATCTCGCAATAATTTGGATCGCACTTTCCGCGCCAATAATTTTCGCGAACCTCGTGTCATAAGGATCCCAAGGCCTACGGAAATCGCAAAGGTGATGAGGCCGAAGGCGATAAACGGTAATGAAATGGCAAAATCATGCCATAAAACCAAAACTCCCTGCCAGGCGGGGCTAAAATCCCAGAGCAAAGGTTGACGGACCGTCATTTGATTTACAACTGCAACGACATCTTGCGTATTGTGCGCTAGCTCGCTTGCCCATTTCCTGACTTCGGCGCTTTCTGCCTCACCCTGGAGAAAAACGATCCCTTCATTTACCCATACTCCAGGATTTAGGAACCATTTTGTCGCGACCAGAACCTTCTGAAGACGCTTTTTTATCTCCTTATCTTGTGCAAGCGGAGTAACATCCACTTTTTCCGGTGCTTGGAAAGGCGTTTTTATACCTGAAGTATGTGTGTCAATATTAGTGTCTTTTTGTTCTTGGGTCCTTGCGGTTATGCTCAGTGTGACCAATAACGCAAGAGCAAAATAGTTGAGGTTATTCCGGTGGTTTAGATAATACTTAATCATTGGAATACTCTTAAAGACCGTATGCCTTCTTTTAAAGGGTCATTTAGAGTTTTATCATATAATTTAATAAGACTTATATGTGTTATTTGTTTTTAGCCTTTTTAACTATTTTTTTTATGGAGTGTCGGAATGAATGCTTTTTTTGGAATGACCATCATATACGAACGACTTACGATGATAAAAAGGAAAAACAACTATGAGAGTTCGATACTTAGCACTGCAATTAGTATTTATCTTGATGTGCTTCCGTCTTTTAGCAGCACCTGTTGAGAATCTCGGCAAGGAACCAAAATATTTTGTCGGCTATAATGTGCTGGAAACTGCTGGATTTGCTTTGGCGAACACACTTTTGGTTGGCTGTATATCGCTATGAGAATTATTTAAAACAAGCACGTACTGCCATCTGGTCGGAGCAACATGAAATATTCGCTTTGGCCGGACCACGTTATAGTTTCGGCGCTAGTGCCCTTAGTGGTTTATTCCTTGAGGGTCGCGTGGGACCTGGCTATACTACGAGCCCTGCCTATAATGCCGTGACCTTTTTGGTTGAGCCTAGCGTGGGTTATTCATGGGCTTTTAATGCACCAGGACTATATATGGCTCTCGGGGCCGGTGTTTTGATTAATTTTCCTTTGTGGCAAAGCAAAGAGGTTTTAAATTTCGGCGGTAAGGATCTCAGCTTAATCGGATGGTTGGTTCATCAAACCATTCCTACTCTTAATTTAACTATTGGACTTGGATTGTAAAAGTAGATAGTTCAGATTTCGACTATTTGTTGATTGGCCCATTAAGTCAATGTTTTGCAATAATTCTTCGAGATAAAAAACTGGTGTTATTACCGCGCTGCATTACATGGATAGCAATGGAGCGCTAGTGCAGTAATAGAGGCTTAATAGGTGGCGTTTATTCCAATACAGCCAACGCCATAGTTGCAGGGCTTGGCTCGGTTTTTTGAGACTAATCATCCAGATGTCGTGATAAATATGCTCACAAGAAGGCCAGTTTGCGGGTCACTTGAACTTGTTTTTGCAGTTTGGTACCAAGGGCTCAAGAAAAAAAGCCTATTATAACAGCGGAAGGGGTATCTTTTGGGTCACACACAGGGGCCATTAGACCTAGGAGCGAAGATAAGACCAGTAAATTATACATATGTTTATACATGCAAGTCACCTATTTTTAGTCTCTATCTCACAATAACTCGCTCTATATTTTATATCGAAAAGTTCTCCGCTTACTTAATGGTGCTAAGCTAAAATTGCCGTAGTGCGGTAATATGATAATTTCAACCAGAGTAGGTCTGAATGCTATACTCATCGTGAATTAATAAAAGTTCTTTTTTAACTGCGTTTATTGCAGCTTCAGGATTTAAAATCCCCCCATTAGGAAACTTTGCTTGAGTATCTTCAGTGCGGGTGGCTGTTTTAATAATCAAAGAACGTATTTGAGGAGCTGTTAATCCTGGTCTAAGCGCACGTAACTGGCTGACAAACTTAGCTAGGATTATAGCAGAGGAACTTGTACCATCAGAAGAACTAACTACTACATCAACGAGCTCACCAAAATTTGAACAAATGGTACTAGCAGTCCAAATGGCATTGGGAAACGCCTCATGTAAATTAATACCATCACAAATATTTGAATTGCGAAGTCCGGCATTTCCTACAGGGAAAATAACCAGCACATCCTTTTCGCGCGCTAATTGACGTGCATTAAGTGTCCAGGGTCCTGATTTTAGCAAGCGGCAATGGGGACCAAAAGATTCGCAAAATACCGCAGGACTAGAATCTAATATCTTTGTAAGATCTTGTTCACATTTAGAATAATCAGAATATTTATCAGAATTAAATTCTTGACAAACTACCTTAGAAGAATCGTATTGGTCATGATATTTTTCGAGTTTCAAGGCATCGGTAGTATGACAAACCAACAGTGGTATGCAGTAATTTTGTTTGTAGGATAAATCCTGAACCAATTTAGCTCCATTTCCTCTTTTTCTTAAGTATAGAGATCTCCAAAATTCTTCACCTTGATAAATTGCCTGCCAGGCATGGCAAACGCAGCATAGACTTGAGAGCTCTTCAACATTCAAGATTTGTAGGATGAGGAAAACAGCATCGTCAGGCAAATTAAACCGAGTTTCTTCATCCATGGCATTTGCATGGAAAGAAAATAATATAACTATCAAGAACAGCGATTTAATTTTGCTATTCATTATGCCCTCGTAAGCGATAAAAAACGCGGTATGTTTTTCTAGAGGTTCGAATATCCACAGTTGATAATACTGCCAATGGGGGCTACGGCGAGCTCGAGTACGGCCCCTAGCAAATTTGGCCAGAACCTCGGCTTTGCGGCGCAGTTTTTTACTTATTTGGTAGAGGACTTGCTCTTATCCTGCGATATGCAATTAACTGTCGCTCTCATAATAAAAGGAAGTGGAAAGGATTTGAGTAGTTTTTCATTGTTTAGATATTTGTTATCATATAGCCAATCGATAACATCAAAATTGGGCCGCTATGTCCCAAATGCTTTGTTCGGCGAAGTTTCGAAAATCCCTGCCTGGAATGTTATTTTCTCGGAGCCACTGAAGTATTGCTATATTGCCAGACTCAACGGCACTGAGCCAAATATTTCGGGACCCAAAAATTCATCCTCATCTACCTGCACTAATTCAACGAAATCAGCACCAGGGATTTTATTTTGTTGAAGCCACTCAAGCATGGCAACGCGGCCATTTTTAGCGGCAAGGAGCTAAATTTTATTAAGCAGCGCAGTAATAGAAGCTTAATAGGTGGCCTTATTCCAATGCGGCCCAATCCCATAGTTGCAGGACTTGGCTCGGGTTTTTTAGGACTAATCATCCAGATGTCGTGATAAATATGCTCACAAGAAGGCCAGTTGCGGGTCACTTGAACTTGTTTTTGCAGTTTGGTACCAAGGGCTCAAGAAAAAA
>JADMIO010634613.1_pt1 | contig 16993 bp, 10 predicted proteins | sample 8958161 | NCBI WGS metagenome assembly JADMIO01 (sample SAMN16585339, study PRJNA669376) | soil metagenome | isolation source: Crop rotation soil | place: USA: Cullars Rotation, Alabama | collected 2011
AGCATGTTTGGAGACGTCTGGAGGAACTCGACACCCAATTCCACCCCGTTGCCGTCCGGCAGCATATAATCGAGCAGCGCCGCGTTGGCTTTGTTCGCGGCCATCAGTTTCTTGGCGTCCGTGGCCGATTCCGCCGTAATCAGTGTCCAGCCTGCATCCGCCATCAGGCGTTCCAGAAAGTGGAGAAGATCGCGGTTGTCGTCGACAATCAGCACCGTCGGATGCGCTGGAGCCTGCTGCTCATTCGCTTCGGCGGCGTGGATGTGGAGATTCTCCGCGTCCGGCGTCACATCGACGCGCACGCGCGCGCCCGGATTCACCTGGCCTGTCGCCACCAATGTGGCCAGCGGTTGCGTCAGGTAGCGGTGGATGGTGCGGTTCAACTCGCGCGCGCCGTACTCCGGACTGGTCCCCTTCTTCAGCAGGAACTGGCGCGATTCAAACGGCACTTCGATGGTGAAGCAGCGCGACCCCAGCCGCGTATTCACATGGTTCTGCAAATCGTCGATCTGATGGTCGAGAATCGCCGCCAGCGATTCGGGAGTCAGCGGCTGGTATGTGATCACGCAATCGATGCGGTTCACGAATTCGGGTGAGAAGCGTTTCCGCACCGACACCAGGGCGATCGCCTGCAGTTTATTGGTCAGGTCACCCGGCGGCCGTTCCTTACCCCCAGCCGACTGGAAGCCGAAATCGGGATTGATCTCCTTCATCATCTCCCGTGCACCCAGGTTGCTGGTCAGGAAGACGAGGCTCTTTTCGAAGTTGACCGTGGAATTGTCGCCCAGGCGCAGAAGGCCCTTATCCAGGACGCCCAGCAGCAGCCGCGTCATGGACGGAGCAGCCTTTTCAATCTCGTCGAACAGGACCAGGGACAGCCCGCAACGGTCGCTGGTCACGGCATTGAGCTTCTGCTGCGTGAGCATAGGCTGCGTTTCGCGATGGCCCAGGTATCCGGGCGGCGCGCCGATCAGTTTCGCGACCTCGTGCTCCATCTGAAACTCGCCGCAGTCGATCTTCAGCACGTTCTTCTCGCTGCCGTGCAGAATCTCGGCGAGAGCTTCGACGGTTTTTGTCTTCCCCGTCCCTGTGGGCCCAAGCAGCAGGAATACTCCTACGGGACGTCCCTCGGGTGCCAGGCCCGCCTGGAACATCTGGATATACGGCACGATCACTTTAGTCGCCGCCGGCTGGCCCACCACCTTCTGTGACAAGACGCTGGTGAGGTTCTCGATGGGATCCGCGCTTTGTTTGCGCGTCTTCCCGCTCGACTGGGGGTTTTTGGGTCGATCCACTGAGTCCTCTGACCTGATTATATAGGCCCGGCCTTTGCGTCCACGGGGGGAACGTTTTTCTTCCGGGGTGTTGGGCTCTTTCATTGGGACTCTTTCGTGTTGCTAGTTCAATGGCTTAGTAGTGTCCGGGCCGGGGTTTTATAATTTTTTTGCCGACCTGTGAATGGCCTCTCCCCCCTGCGTCCTCCGTTACCAGAAAACTACACAAACAAACTTTTAGCATGGAAAGGCCCTGCGGTGTGTAACTTTTGCGACAAAATCCGGTATCAGCAGTACCAGCAACGTTCGAGCGGTGCGACCCACGTTGATGGGGTGTTGCAAGGAAATCAAAACCAGTGCCGAATAAAAAGGTTCGTCGACTATCGGTGACGGAAGGTGATACGGCCTTTGGTGAGATCGTAGGGAGACAATTCCAGAGTCACCCGATCACCGGCCAGAACGCGGATGCGGTTTCGACGCAGTCTGCCGGCGAGGTGGGCCAACACGACGCGGTCATGTTCCAGTTGCACGCTGAACAGCCCGCTGGGAAACTTTTCCAAAACCGTTCCAGTAACTTCTATGCTGTCTTCCTTGCTCATAAACCTCTCAAATTGGATTCCATCAGTGGCGTCCGGCGCGCCGCAACCTGCCAGTCAGGGGCGCGCCGGATACGCCGGGTGCGGATCAAGCCGCAGTCACGTTAGCTGCCTGCAGGCCTTTGGGCCCGCGCGTTACCTCAAACTCCACCTTGGAGCCTTCTTCCAGGCTGCGATAACCCTGGGACTGGATCGCAGAGAAGTGGACGAACACATCCTCTCCGTTCTCCCTTTGGATGAAGCCGTACCCTTTGGCTGCGTTGAACCACTTTACTGTGCCTTTTTCTTTCATTCTGTATCCTTCTTAATTCGAGTGCATTCGGTCGTCACTTTTCCCGCAGAAACGACAAAAGGGTTGCGGCTTGACCCAGCAACCCTTTTTGTCCTTTAGATTTCAGGAAAACGATAGTCAAATGCTCCCACATTATAACAGACCGACAGGTTTTTCGAGCACGCTTTCCCACGGCTTTTTGCGGCTCTTAGCACTCCCCTAAGTCACTCATTTTAAACAGCATGTAGCGTTACTGGATCAAAGCAGCACGGCTACGATAAAATAGAGTTGGTAACCATTCAGAAGCCTCTGACCGGCACACCAGAAAGTTGCACCGTTATGAACACCACCCGTAGATTTTGGCCGTTGGATTATGACCAAGAGGTCGAGATATACGAAAATCCTTCTTGGGATATGCCCGGATTCAAGCGCTCCGGACGCGCCGCGACATTACCGCGGCCCGGCCGCGTGCGGCCGTCTGCGCAGAAAGTTCGCAAGCAACGACATTGAGGGCGCTTAAGCTTTGACGCGCTCCGCTGTTACTTTTCGCGCCTTGTCGTCCCAGTAAAGCACGCGTCCTTCCCGGTAAGACTGTACAGCCATGGTGATCGTGACTTGAGCGCGCAGCGCCACTTCCACGTTCAGCGTCGGATTCTCGCGGCTCTTGATACAGGACAGGAAGTTCCGCACATGCGCGGACATGGCGTTATTCTGCTCGACCGGAATTTGCTGTTCCTTGGCGCCGAACTTCCCCTTATAAGCTTCGTCGTCCTTGATTACCCTGCCCTCGGGCAGCAGAGTGATGTGATCCGTCGGACTCTCGAACTTGCCGTGGTCCACCATGATGATGGTGCCCTTGTGCCCGCGGATCAGGCCGGGGATGTGCTGCGAATTCGCCATCGAGGAACTGAGTACGAGCGAGTGGCCCTGCGGGAAATCGGCAATCAGGTTAAACGTGTCGGGCACTTCGCGCTCATCCTTGAATTCCCAGATGCCGCCGAGAGCGCTGACGCGCAGCGGGAACTGCGGCTCCGGCCAGCAGATCTGCAATGGCGCCACCACGTGGAAGAAGAGGTCGGTGGCGATACCGCCGGAATAATCCCAGTACTTGCGGAAGCGGAAGAAGCGATCGCCATCATAGGCGTGCTCCGGGGCGTTTCCTAGCCACATCTTCCAGTCGATGTAATCGTCGCCCTTACCACTGGGACCCGCCTTCGGGTCGATGGGCCAGCCGGGACCGTTCCACTCGCCTTCGATGGAGTTACGGTGATACGAGCCCTGACTCATGATCATCTTGCCGATGGCGCCGTCGGCAATATACTTTTTGGCCTTGTGCCACTGGTCGGCGGAAGTGGTCTGCGAGCCCACCTGCATGACGCGCTTCTTCTCTTTTACCTTGGCCGCCAGATCCTTGGCCTGTTCGATGGTGTGGCACATCGGCTTCTCGCAATAGACATCCTTGCCTTTGTCCATGGCGGCGAGCGCGATCGGCGCGTGCCAATGATCGGGCGTGGCTACGATGACAGCGTCGACATACGGAAGGTCCAGCACCTCGCGATAGTCCAGGTAGCCCTTGCAGTCATGGGTTTCCTTGGCCTTGGTGACCCGCTTCTGGTAAACGTCGCAGACGGCGACAATCTGGCAGGAGTTATCTTCCTTCCCGACTTTGGCGAACTCGCGCGCCACATACGTACCGCGACCGCCGACTCCGATGACGCCCACCTGGATGCGGTCGTTCGCGCCTCGGGCCAGGTTCGACATACCCAGCGAAGCGCTGAGCGCAGCCGCGCTCTTCATGAAGGTCCGGCGATTGACGGAGCCGTTTGTATCCGACATAGGATTACTACCTTTCTATCTGAAACGTTATTCTACCGTCTTTCGCAGGTTGTGGGTTTCGTTCGAAGACTAGTCGATTCTCGACGGATGGGTATGTGCAAGCTCGGAGACTGTATATTTAGGAGTCTGGAATCCGTTTTGGATTTGCACGAACATCCGCCGGGCGCTAGAATCCTCGGCAGAGTCATCGCTAAGGAGACTAAGTGATGTTTTCCGTTATTGTCCCGATTCTCTGCGCCGCGCTCCCGGCGTCTGGAGCCGGTCCGGTGCGACCCGGCAACGAACGCGTCATCTACCGCGACAAAGAGACTGGCCGAACCGTATGGCGTATGACCGTCTCCGATTCCAATGACAAGCACGGCTATTACAGTTCACAATCGTGGAACGCCGATATGACGAAGATCGTCTGGTCCACCGCGCCGCCGCAAGCCAGGCGCGGGTCCATCTGGGTGATGGATGCCGATGGATCGAATTTCCGGAAACTCGCGGATGACGTGCCCTACAACATGCACACAGGCAGCAACGCCTCCTGGAGCCGGGACGGGAAGATGGTCTATTACGGCCATACCGATGCTGTCGATTTGCAGGGCCGTAAGGCGAAGCGTCCGCCGGACGACGATGTGGAATTCAATAAGGCCGTCTACGAGCAGGGGCCCATCCGCATCACCAATGAGATGTGTTACCGCCTCTCGCCCCACAAAAAACTCCTGGACGCGCAGCCCGCCGCCATTCGCAATCCCAAGTGGAGCCCCGACCGCAAGACGCTGATGATCGGCTACTCCAATGAGTACGAGAACACCGCCACTCTCGAACGCCGTCTGCCTACCGTCAAGGAACTGTATCTAATCGACGTCGACGGCAAAAATTTCCGCCGGCTAGGTGATTACAAACATCATCACAGTTGGGTCGGCGATAGCAAGGGAATCGTCTTCGCGGCCGACGATGGCCTGGTGTTGCAGGCAATTGATGGCAGTTCCCGCCGCATCGTGTCCAAGCTGACCGGCGCTCACCCGTCGATCAATCCCCGCGGCGACATGGTAGTCGCGGACGTGTACCAAAATGAGGGCGATTACCTGGCCCTGATCCACGTCAAGGACGGCCGCGTGGAGAAGTTGGTAAACACCCCGCGCACGCATCCCAGGAATCATAAGCAGACCCACACCAATCCCATGTGGAGCCCCGACGGCAGCATGATAATGTATGACTCCGATGAGTCCGGCGTGTGCCAGATCTATATCGTCATCGTGGAGGAGGCGAAAGCTGCGCAACCTGTCGCCGGCCGCAAATAACATATGAATCGAAGATCCTTCTTAAGTCTGGCCGGAGCCGCCGCATCAGGTTTCCTGCCTCGCGATACGGCGTTGGCGGCTCCCGCACGGCCGAACATTTTACTCATCTACGCCGACGATGTCGGCTTCGGCGACATCGGCTGTTACGGCGCGACGTCCGTCAAGACACCGAATCTGGACCGCCTGGCGCAGCACGGCATCCGTTTCACCGATGCTCATTCTTCCTCGGCCACGTGTACTCCGAGCCGCTACTCGATGTTAACGGGCGAGTACGCGTGGCGTAAGAAAGGTACAGGCGTGCTCCCCGGCGACGCACGGCTGATCATCGATCCGGCCCGGCCCACTCTGCCGCGCATGCTGCAGGAGGCGGGCTATCGGACAGGCGTCGTAGGGAAGTGGCACCTCGGGCTTGGCAATGGCGAAATTGACTGGAACGACGAGATCAAGCCCGGGCCGCTCGAAATCGGTTTCGATTCCGCGTTCATCATGCCGGCTACCGGCGACCGTGTGCCCTGCGTTTATATGAAGGACCGCCGCGTGGTGGGACTCGACCCCAAGGATCCCATCAAGGTGGACTATACCAAGCCGATCGGAGACGAGCCCACCGGCCGCAAGAATCCGGAGTTACTCAAGATGCACCCCAGCCACGGGCACGATATGGCGATCGTCAACGGGGTGAGCCGGATTGGATACATGACCGGGGGCAAGGCGGCGCTGTGGAAGGACGAGGATATGGCGGAAACGTTTCTCAACGCCGGAACCTCGTTCCTGGATGCGAACCGGAACCGTCCGTTCTTCCTCTATTTCGCCACCCACGATATTCACGTTCCCCGTTTACCGAATCCGCGCTTTGTCGGCAAGACCACCATGGGGCCACGCGGGGACGCGATCGCGGAACTGGACTGGACTGTAGGCAAACTGCTCGATCATCTCGAAGCCCTGGGCCTCACGAAGAACACGTTGGTGCTCTTCTCGAGTGACAACGGTCCTGTAGTGGATGACGGATACAAGGATCTCGCGGCGGAGAAACTGGGCAGCCACCGGCCGGCCGGTCCGCTGCGCGGCGGCAAATACAGCAACTTCGAAGGGGGCACGCGCGTTCCGCTGATCGCGCGATGGCCGGAACAGATCAAACCGGGAGTATCGGCCGCCATCGTCGGCCAGCATGACTTTTTCGCTTCCTTCGCTGCTCTCACCGGACAAAAGCTCGGCGAAGCGGCCGCGCCGGACAGCTTCAACGTACTGCCGTCACTACTCGACCGCTCGAAGACAGGACGCGAATGGATCGTGGAACACGCTCGTGCGCTGTCGATCCGCAAGGGCGAATACAAGATGATCGAGGCGAGCCCGGGTCCCGCGATACAGAACAACACCCGTACGGACATGGGCTCTTCCGCCACCCCGCAACTCTACCGGGTCTCGCAAGACGTGGGAGAAAAGCAGGACCTCGCCGCCAAAATGCCGGAGAAAGTGAAAGAGTTGAGTGCTCTGCTAGACAAGGTGAAAGCCACGCCGCGCTCCCGACTGCTCTGAGTGAGGAAGGCCGTCGATGAAAGCGCAGGAGCGCGAATTTTGTTGCCTGTTCCGCGCGTTAGACCGCCATGGCAACAGCCGGCCACTCGCCCGGAACAAGCGAATCGTCCATGCCGCAAAATTCAAACGGTTTGGCGGTCGAGGACGACCGGGCTGCCACATTTCAAATGTTCGAAGAGTGATCAAAGAGTTTTTCAACCCCAATACCGATCTCCTGCTTTGAGTCGGCAGACTTCATGAGCCGGAACATTTTTCGTAAGTTTCCACTGCTCGGCCGCAATCGATGACGCTCCCGGATACCACTCAAATGCGCTATCGATCAGGTCTGGCACGACTTTCACCAGACGCTGACCCAACCAGGCGCCAGGGATCGACTTGGTCCGTTGCAGTTCCTCCAAGTTTAGCCCCTTACCGCCGGAGAAACGCGTCGACCCGGCAGATTCAAATTCGTCCGCGCGTGGCTCTCTTTCTAGAACAAGAACTCGGGCTCCATGAGTTAGGCGGCCCCGTCGGAAACCGAGCTTTCGCTCGATTTCTTGCGTGCTAAGTCCGCGGATATTCCGCTCAATTGTGAAATAGCCTTTAACTGTCATGATGAGGCTCTCGGCAACACATTGTATGTTTGTTCGTCTAGCAGCCAAAGCGTGCGCCATGCCCGTGCTTGATGCAGCGATTGGATGGTGTTTTCAGAGCCGGAATTTGGGAGCTTTTTCGACTTACGGACATATGCGCTCACTCGATCGCCATTGTTGCCACATTCGAAGCGATCTCGTTCAGCGTGATTACCACCGGCAGCGCATCGCCTACGCCCGATTCCGCCGGGACCGTCACATCCACGCGGTACGCGCCCACCATTCCCGGCGCCAGCCCGGCGAATGAGACGGGCGCGTTTACTCCGCCGATCGTGACCGATGGCATGGCGAGCGTGTTGATCAGTGTGTCGAGAGGCGCTGGCTCTCCATCTGCAGGGTCGCTGCTCACCGGGCCCAACCCCGCACAAATGATCGAGACGGCCTCGTTCCGGCGGGCTGGTCTCGCTCCATCCGCCGATCCCGTGGGTCCGGCAATGGTACCAGTTTCAGCGATCACGATCCAACCCTGCCCCTCCCCTTGCGCATTCAGAGTGTAGATGGCAGGTTGAATGTCAGCGACAGTGACCTGGATGGGCACGGAAAGCGTTGCGCCGCGTTGGACAATGATCTGGTGCTGTGTGTTGGGCGTCAGCCCGCGGGGAATCATCACGTTCACCTGGCTCGGGTCGACATAGTTCACGGGCATCGGCACATCACCCAAACGGACTGATGTGGTCAGCAGCGATGGCCCAAAAGGCGTTGCCGGCGCAAGCAAATTCCCGTCCGCCATGCCCTCTCCGACAAGCGATGCCCAGTTCCCTATGGTTACCTGATCGCCGGCTTTGAAACTCGCGGAATTGAAAATGCCTGTCGGGCGCGCCAGGGCAGAAGTCGTACTGCGGACTGTCCCCCGAAGAATCGGCGTGTCTCCGCCCAAGCCTCCCTCGTTGTACGCTGTTGCGCGGATCCCTACGACCGCATCGGCATTGCCGGGCACCCAGGTTCCGGACCAGTTGCCGTTCCCAATGTGAGAGAGCAGGATAAAATTGCTGGCGTTGCTAAAACGTACGAATACGCCCCCGTTGACGAGTGGCGCGCCGCAATCGTCGACCGCCAGCACGCGCAGGCTTACCGGGTTCGATCCGATGACGGTGAAGCCAGTCGCCAGTGAAAGAAAAACCGGCACCAGCCCTCCCGGCTTGCAGGTCCCCGCCGCTCGCGGAAGATTCTTGCCGGCCCCAGTGGCGTCGATCGAGGGCAAGACAGAGACCGCCCCTACCGTCTCCACATTGCCGTCCGCAAAGGACAGGCGGAGCGTACCGCGGCGGACACCAGGCGCCAGCCCAGTGAAGTTGCCTTGCACTCGAATCGAGTTGGGTCCCGGCGCCAGCGTCCCGGTCGGCGGAGAGAAGCTTACCCAGTTCGCCCCGTCCTCCGTGCTGCTGGTGGAAACGTAGGCTAGAGCCTTTCCGCTCAAGTTGGCGATCGAGATTTCGCGAGTTGATGCAGTCGGCGCTGCAGTATCCCCAACGAGCAAAACACCCGTGTCGGACAGTACAGGGGCGGGAGCCTGGACGGGCTCGACCACGTTCACTACTACGGAAACAATCTGCGGAGAGTTCGCGGCATTAGGCGCGACGACGCGCACGGAGCCGAAGTACTGGCCCGATGAAAGCTGGGCCGGATTGATCGACACCGTCGCGACAGGCGTTGACGCCTGCCCCGCCGTCGACACTCCCGCGGCAGGTGTGACGACGAGCCACCCGCCAGGGCCGGACAGCGTCTGCGCGGAAGCACTCCAGTTCATCGGGCCCTGGCCCGCATTGGCGATGCCGAATGTCTGAGCCGGCGAAGCCGCACCTGCGGCGGCCGCCGTGAACCGCAGGCCGGATTGCGAGAGCTGGATCGATAGCGCTCGGGCAGTCACGGAGATGAGGATGCGGCAGGTCTGGGCCTGGTTCGAACCCTGATCGAGAATCGCGACTTGGGCCTCGTAGACGCCCGGGTTTAGCGCGGCTGAATTGATGGTGATGCCAACGGATCCGGGGGAGCCAAAGAAGGCAGTGCCGGAATTGGAATCGAGCGATGCCCAATTCGCACCGGAAAGAAAACGCAGCTGCGCCGTAAAGTTCAACGTTCCACCGCCCACATTCAGCACTGCCAACTGCAGACGAGTCGCAGACGCGCCTTGGACGGCATTGATGCTGAACTGCGTCGGAGCAATCTGCAGCTGTGGCAGAGGTGGCGCTTCGACGTTCAGCGTAACCGGGACCGTGACGCTGGACGACGGGGATCCCACTGGCGCGATAACCACTCTGCCGCCCAGGGTCGCCCCGGCGCGAAGGACAGCAGTATTGATAGAGACTGTAATCGTCGCTGGCGTTTGTCCGCTCGCAGGTGTGGCTATCAGGAAGTTCTGATCGGATGTGACGGCCACCGAAAACGCGCCACCGCTGAATATCGATATGCTCTGCGGCGCAGGTGCGGGATCGCCCAGGCGATACGAAAAGGAAAGAGAGGCCGGCGCTGTAGTGAGGGCCGGCGGTGCGCCGAGGCTGATGGACAGATTCTGCGGCAGGGAAGTGCCACCGGCACTATCTCTGACTGTCACGCTGATCGATACCGGACTGCCGGTAGCGCTGGTCGGGGTTCCGCTGATGAGCCCGCTGGCGGCATTCAGGGTTAGTCCAGCGGGCAAGGTGCCAGTGCTGACGGTCCAGCCGCTATACGGAGGAACGCCATCGGCCGCGGTCAACTGCGCGGAGTAGGCTGTACCGACCGTAGCACCCGGAAGAGAACTTGTAGTGATGCTGACACGGGGGACGATGACAATGGAAAGAGATTGCGACGGCGAAACTGCGCCTGCACTGTCCTTGACCGTTACGCTGAACCTGAAAGTACCGGGCGCAAGTGGGATGCCGCTGATCGCTCCGTTTCCTGGGTCGAGGTTAAGACCACTGGGGAGTGCGCCGGTTACCACTGCCCAAGTGTTATATGGCGGCGAGCCGTTGCCGGCCGCCAGTGTAGCCGAATACGCTGTAGCCACTGTGCCGTTTGGTAACAAAGTAGTGTTCACAATGGGCAGGGCAACGAGTGAGATGGGGACCGACCTGGAGACGCCATTGTAGCTAGCATTGATCGTAACGGTGACATTCGCTGAGACGGCCCCAGCAGTGGCGGCGAAATTGGCGCTGGACGAACCGGCCGGCACCGTCACCGAGCCTTGCACGGAAAGCTGGGAATTGTTGCTGGAGAGGCCAACCGCCGCGCCGCTGCTCGGTGCGGCGCTCGACAGCGTGACGGTACAAAGGGTGGACTGCCCGGAGCCTAAGCTGGTGGGATTGCACGTCAGGTTGGTCAAGGTGGAAGTTGCCACCAGTTGGATCGTGGCTGTCTGGGACGTGTTGTTGTAAGTGCCGGTGAGGATGGCTGTGGAGGACACCGTGAGCGCTCCCGCGATAGCCGTAAAACTGGCGCTGAAGGAATTCGCCGGCACCGTCACCGAGCCTTGCACGGAAAGCTGGGAATTGTTGCTGGAGAGGCCAACCGCCGCGCCGCTGCTCGGTGCGGCGCTCGACAGCGTGACGGTACAAAGGGTGGACTGCCCGGAGCCTAAGCTGGTGGGATTGCACGTCAGGTTGGTCAAAGTGGGGATTCCAGCCAGTTGGATCGTGGCCGTCTGCGACGTGTTGTTGTAAGTGCCGGTGAGGATGGCTGTGGAGGAGGCCGTGAGCGCTCCGGCGGTAGCCGTAAAATTGGCGGCTGACGAACCCGCCGCCACCGTCACCAAGCCTTGCACGGAAAGCTGGGAATTGTTGCTGCCCAAGACAACCGCAGCGCCCCCGCTCGGTGCGGCGGCCGACAGCGTGGCAGTACAAAGTGTGGACTGCCCTGAGCCTAAGCTGCTTGGATTGCACGTCAGGCCGGTCAAAGTAGGCGTTGCCAGCAGTTGGATGGTCGCCGTCTGGGATGTGTTGTTATACGTACCGGTGAGGATGGCTGTGGAAGACGCAGTGAGCGCTCCGGCGGTAGCCGTCAGATTGACGCTGGAGGAACCTGCCGGTACGGTCACTGATCCTTGCACGGAAAGCAGGGTATTGTTGCTGGACAGGCCGACCGCTGCGCCGTTGCTCGGAGCGGCGCCCGACAGAGTGGCAGTACAAAGTGTGGACTGCCCTGAGCCTAAGCTGCTTGGATTGCACGTCAGGCCGGTCAAGGTGGGAGTTGCCACCAGTTGGATCGTCGCCGTCTGCGATGTGTTGTTATAAGTGCCGGTGAGAATGGCTGTGGAAGAGGCCGAGAGCGTTCCGACGGTAGCAGCGAAACTGGCGGTGGTGGAACCCGCCGCCACGGTAACCGAGACTGGCGCGGAAAGCAGGGTATTGTTGTTGGACAGGCCAACCGCAGCGCCTCCGCCCGGTGCGGGGCCCGACAGTGTGACGGTGCAAACCGTGGTCTGTCCGGAGCCTAAGCTGGTCGGATTGCACGTCAGGCTGGTCAAGGTGGGGGGTGGCACCAGTTGGACCGTGGCCGTCCGGGAGGTGTTGTTGTAGGTTCCGGTGAGGATGGCTGTCGAGGAGACCGAGAACATTCCAGCGGTAGCCGTGAAATTTGCGGTGGAGGAACCCGCCGCCACAGTCACCGAGTTTGGCACTAAAAGCGGCGAATTGTTGCTGGACAGGCCAACCGCAGCGCCGCCGCTCGGAGCTGGGCCTGAGAGCGTGATTGTACAAGACGTGAACCCCCCGGGGCCTAGGCTAGTGGGATTACACGCCAGGCTGGACAAAGTGGTGGTTGTGACCGTGAACTGCTGGGTGTTGCTGGTGCCCCCCGATGTAGTAACGCTGACCAAACCGCTGGCGGCGCTGCCGCCGATGTTAAAGGTGGCCGTGATCTGCGTGGAATTGACAAAGACGACATTGCTCGGGGTGATCCCGTTGGATACGTTGATTGTGGCAATGGGGGTGAAGCCTGTACCGGTGAGGGTGACGGGGACTGACGTGCCTTGCGCACCGCTGGCAGGATTCATGGAAGTCAGAGTCGGAACAGGCGTGTTGGAAAATGTGACCGGTATCGAGTTTGAGTAAGCCGAAGTTGGAACAGCCTGGTACTTTAATGCAACCCCCCAGGTGCCGGAGGAAACTCCACTCACATTGCCCGTCACTCGCAGCTCTGTAGAGCTGACAAATTGGGTACCTCCAAGAGTGCCGTCCGAAGGCGGACAGAAACAATACAGCACTACTCCAGGGAAGAAGTCCGTTCCCCTGACCGTAAGATCGAAGGGAATGCCGTTCATCACAGTATTCGGAGTGATGCTGGTAAGTGTCGGTTTCGGCATTACTGTAAACGTCACGGAATTGCTTGTGCCGCTCGAAGTCGTGACTGTGACGCTCGTGGGGCCGGTTGCCGCCGTGCCGGAAATGGAAAACGTAACGCTGATCTGCGAAGAACTACTGACAAACACACTGCCAACCGAAATCCCAGGGTTGGCCACATTTACGGTCGCCCCGGTAATGAAATTACTGCCGCTCAGAGAGTATGAGCTGTTTGTGCCCTGGATCCCACTGGCGGGGTTGATTGACGTGACAGTCGGAGCCTGCCCCGCGGCGCCTTTGCAGAAACAGAGGGTCAATGCAAGCGCCAGCCAAGTCTCAAATCCCGGCCGCCTGAATCGAGCAGTACACTGCCAACTCATCATTTGATTCATTGTGGAAGCCAAGTAACCACTGTGTCCGATTAAATCTGGAATTCTATCACCGAAGCGCTGACAAGGGGAATCGAGCAGGCTTGCGTCCGATCCGGTGAGCACTCCAATTCCGCTCGATCCGTGCGGAAGAGGTAACCATAACCAGTTTAATGGGAGCGACACACTGCGCCGCGGTTTATTGGACCGAGGCTCAAACATCCTTGGGAGCAAAACATGATAAGTGAATAGACTAGGCGAAAACCCTGGAAGCTATACTGCGCCCGATACAACAATTCAGACAAAAACGAAGATTTACAAGCCGGGGACAAGAAGTCACAAACCCGTGAATGAGAGACCTCATCAGTATTGCGGCGCCGTGCAGGCGAGGAATATGCAAATCGCCCATGCCGCAAAATTGGGGAGATCGTTCATTGAGCTAACCCGCAGCACGAGGCTGAGCTTTGGCGATTGAACCGATCGCAGACTCGGAAGAAAGCTTTGAGAGCGTCGCAGGGGTACGATGGTTGTGATTGAGCGGTTGACCGGAGATCGCCGCGTCGGCTAGCGCGCCGGCAGCCGAATCTGCGAGAAGCGAGCGCGACCAACGTTTAACCAAAAGTTAAACGAGATTCAACCTCATCTCCCATTGGCGTATTGCCGATGTATGATAAAGTACTCTCCCAGAAGGTGGATGCCATGAAATCTGTTGCGCTCCTGTCGGCGCTCTCGCTGGGTACTCTGCTCGGCGCCAACGCCCCCAGTTCCTGGACCGGCGACCTTTCCCCCATCACCGCGGACGACTGGAATTACGATCGCGCCGCCCACCTGCTGGAACGTGCCGGCTTCGGCGGCACGCCGGAAGAAATCCAGGCGCTCGCCAGGATGTCGCCGCAAGACGCGGTGCGCCACCTCGTGCGTTATCAGAATGTCCAGGATGTGGACCTGCCGAAATTCCACGAGAGCGGCATCTTTCCATCGCCCGATTTCAACCGGAATGGCAACGGCGCGGCCTTCGCCGCCATTCTGTTCGGCCGGCTGGATAAGCTTCCCGCCGCTGCGCGCGCTGCTTTGATGGACGATGCGAAGACCGGCGTCACCGCGGAGAACAAGCGGATTGCCAGGACGGATAAGCAGGCCGTGGTTGACAAGTTCTACTACTGGAACTTCGTGGATGGCCTGGAAACGCAGCGCGTCGAAAGCTGGCTCGCCGATCGCATGCTGAGAACCCGGCATCCCTTGCAGGAGAAGCTTGTGCTTTTCTGGCACGGGCACTTCGCCACGGGCAATGACAAGGTCCACGATTATCGTAAGATGCTGGGCCAGTTCTCGATGCTGCGCGCGAACGCCAACGGCAACCTGCGCGACCTGCTCATCGGCATCGGCAAGGATCCGGCGATGTTGATCTATCTGGACAACAACCAGAACCTCAAGGGGCACCCCAACGAGAACTTCGCGCGCGAAATCATGGAGCTGTTCTCGCTCGGCGTCGGCAACTACACCGAAAAGGACATCAAAGAGGCAGCCCGCGCCTTCACCGGTTGGACGTTCGACAAAACCGGTCAGCATTTCGCCAATCATCCGGAACTGCACGACGAGGGCTCGAAGACCGTCCTCGGCAAGACGGGTAATTTCAAGGGCGAAGACATCGTCGATATCATCCTCGAGCAGCCCGCGTGCGCGCGGTTCATGACGCGCAAGTTTTATCGCTTCTTCGTACGGGAAGATCTGCCTAAGCCTGCCGAGGAGCAACTGGCGAAGACCCTGGTCGAGAATAAATACGAGATCGCGCCTTTCCTGGAAAAGATCTTTCTCTCTCGCGACTTCTATAGCCAGGCGTCCACCGGCACGCTGATCAAGAGCCCGGTGCAACTCGTGGTGTCCACCTATAAGAAGCTCGGGCTGACCGCTGCGCCGACGTACCCGGAGTTCGCCGGTCTCACGGGAGGCCTGGGCCAAACTATCTTCTATCCACCGAATGTGAAGGGTTGGGATGGAGGCCGCACCTGGATCAACCCGGCCACCATTTTCGAGCGCGAGAACATCATCCGCTTCATCCTGTTCCCCGAGCAGATGCCGGTCAACAAGGACGCCTATCTCGAAGGCAGCCGCCGTCTATCGGGCGACGTGATTCACCACCAGTTTCTGGCCTTGGCCGCCAAGGGGAATTTCACGGACTTTCCCACGAATGGCGGCGGTATGGCGGACAACTCCATGGCGAAGATGGGCGCGGTAGGCGCCGCCGAGACTTCCAAGCTTTCCGCCGAGGACTTCAACCTCTTCCGCGGCGTATTCAATGGGATTGTCTTCGCCCGCCAGCGCGTGCCGCAGGCCCCGCGTGTCACGGCCGAATTCAGTCTGGCTCGCATGCTGCGCGCCGAGGGCGTCACCGATGCCGCAGGCGTTGTGGATTCGTTTGGGAAGCGTTTTTTGCGCGTCCCGATTTCGGGCGACCGGCGTCAGGCCGTCGTGGAGTTCTGCAGCAAACAAATCGGCGGCAAGCTCGACTTCAACCGCTACACGCTCGAAAACGAACTGCGCGAGGTGTTGCACCTGATCCTCAGCGCGCCCGAGTATCAGCTTTCGTAGGACGACAACCATGGCCAACATTCTTTGCAGGAAATGCGACTTATCGCGCCGCGAAATGCTACGTGCCGGCCTGTTTGGCCTGGGCGTACGCGCCGCGGTCCCGACCATCTTCGGACAGACCGCGCTGCAACTGGCTGCACAGGAGTTTCATGGCGGGCGCGAGCCGCATCCCGAGCGTGTGCTGGTTGTCGTCGAACTGGCGGGCGGGAATGACGGTCTCGACACGATCCAGCCCTACAACAACGATGCCTACGCCAAGGCCCGGCCGACACTGGCCGGCACCAAAAAAACCTCGCTCAAGGCCAACGAGGAATACGGATTTCATCGGAATCTCGGCGGCCTGCACAAGATCTGGGATGCAGGCCTGGTGTCGATCATCCATGGTTGTGGCTATCCCAATCCGAACCGCAGCCATTTCTCCTCGATGGAATACTGGCACACGGCGACGCCCTATGTGGCGCAGACGCAGGGCTGGGTAGGCCGGCTGGCCGATTCCTATTGGCCCGAAGCCAAGCCGAACACCATCGTGAACATCGCCCAAAAGCAGTCGTTGGCAGTGCAGGCGACGAAGCACTCACCGGTGGTATTCAACCGCCCGGACGAATTCGTGCGCGCGGGCGACGCGGTGCAGGCCGAGACGTATCGCAAGCTGATTGAGCAGAACAATACCGGCAATGCATCGCTCGATTTCCTGAGCGCGGTTTCGAAGAACGCGTCGGACAGCTCGGTAAGAGTGCGTGAAGCGGTGAAGAACTACGAGACATCGGCGCCCTATGGCGCGACGCCGCTGGCGATGGATTTACGCAAGGTAGCGGCGCTGATTCATGCCGGCTTTCCGACGCGAGTCTATTATGTCAGCCTCGCCGGATTCGACACGCACGCCGCGCAAGCCGGCGGAAGATTCTACCTGCTCACAGGCTTGGGCGAAGCGCTGAACGCATTTCAGACGGACCTGAAGCGGATCGGGCGCGAGAAAGACGTGGCGATGATGATGTTTAGCGAATTTGGCCGCCGCGTGGAGGAGAACGCCAGCGGCGGCACCGATCACGGCACGGCGGGTCCGATGTTCATTATGGGCCGCAGCGTAAAGCCGGGCTTCTACGGCACGCATCCGAGCCTGACCGATCTCGACGAGAACGGCGATCTGAAGATGACCACCGATTTCCGCCGCGTATACGCTACGATGATCAAAGAGTGGCTGGGCTACCAGGACACAAAGTCGATTCTGAAGGGAGACTTCCAGACCCTGGGCATCCTGGCCTGAAGGAGGGTCCATGCTCGGAGCCAGTCTCCGCATCCGTCTGCTGGCGGCGATTTTGTTCGCCGTCCTGATCGTCGTCGCAGCCTTTT
>JADMIO010849044.1_pt1 | contig 16993 bp, 18 predicted proteins | sample 8958161 | NCBI WGS metagenome assembly JADMIO01 (sample SAMN16585339, study PRJNA669376) | soil metagenome | isolation source: Crop rotation soil | place: USA: Cullars Rotation, Alabama | collected 2011
CTTTCCCGTGGCGGCGCGAGCGTCAACGGCAACGCATCCGGTGCCGGCGGCGCGGGCGGCCGCGGCGAAGTCCGGATCACCGCATGCTTCTAGCGCGCGGGGATCGGAATGCTTTTGGCGAATTCAGGCGAGCGCAACACCATGCCGCGCAAAAACCGTACCTGTTTCTCTGTCGGCAGCGAAGCGGGATCGCGCGCCAGCAGGTACCAGGATTGGCGCGGGTGGTACCAGCGGATTGCGAGGCCGGTGAGACCTGCATCATCGATCAACGCCGCAATGTCTGAATCCGAGTAGGTCACGGTGCCGGGATAGTGCCAGCCTTCGGCAGTGTCCGATGCTTCTCCGGTCACGAAGGTGACGGCGCAGATTCCATTTGGCTCAAGCCACTCGGCAAAGCTGCGTAGCGTTTGCCGGACGATGCTTGGGCCCGCGTGGCTGAAGATGCTTTGGGCCACGATGAAATCGAAACGCGTCCCGAAGACGCCGGCATCGAAGGCATCGGAATGCGAGAAATTTGGCTGCTTGATCCGTATCTGATCCTGGCCAATCTGCCGGGCGATCGCATCCTCGATCAGCCAGGCATTCGGTTCGATTCCGAAATATCTGCCGGACTGAAGATAAGACATGAGCAGGCGCCCGGCCCGCAGGCTGCCGCAACCGAAATCGAGCACGCGATGATGCTCGCGCAGACCGAGTTCGCATAGCAGCCTGAACTGCGTCGCGCCCATGAAGTCGTACTGCGCCGGCGGACCCACATACGCGGTGTAATGCTCGCTTCCGGCCCGCAGTTTTTTGGCTTCGTCCTCAGTCAGCTCACGCATGCGCAACAGTGTAACCGCTCAACGTTCGTGGCTGCAATCACAGCCAAAGGAAATGCCATGCTTCCAATCGCGCACTGGTCGCACGTGGAATGGAGTGCCGCGCGCTGGCCGCATTTCACACCGCGCGAACTCGCCTGCGATTGTTGCGGCGAGATGTGCGTATGGCCGGAGGCGCTCGATGCGATCGAGGCACTGCGCCGCGGTATAGACGCGCCGGTCGTCATCACCTCCGGACATCGCTGCGCGATACACAATGCGCGGGTCGGCGGCGCGCCGCTGTCGCTGCACAAGCAACTCGCCTTCGACGTGGCACTCGGCGCCCACGATCCAGCGCAGTTGTCGCGCGCCGCGCACAACAGCGGTTTTCGCGGCTTTGGCTACGGCCAAACCTTTCTGCATCTCGATACGCGCGCGCACCCGGCGCGCTGGTTCTACGGCAACAGGAGCAAATCCAAATGGGCGGCCTTGGGCATTTTCTAGAGTGCGGCCTGTCGGCCGGCGCCGGTGGCGCGTTCGGCCTCATCGGCAATCTCGCGACGAAAGCATTCAGCTATCTGGAAGCGAAGCAAGCGTTGCTCGCGAAGCAGGCGGAGCGAACGTACGAGAGAGAGCTGCTGAACCTGCAGTCGCAGTGGCAGCAACCGGAAACCGAAGCGGAGCCGACTGTACCTGTTGTCTTATGTAATGGCCTGGTCACGAGCGTGGCGGCCGATGGCGCGTTGCCTACATCATACAGATGGGTGGATGCGACGCGCGCGCTGGTGCGTCCGGTGCTGACGATTGGATTGTCAGTGGTTCTCGCGGCTGCGCTCTTTTCCATGGCCCCGAACGACGCAGCGCGCGCTACCGTGATCGATTCCCTTGTCTTCGCCGCCGTAACCGCCATTGTCTGGTGGTTTGGCGACCGTGCGCCATCGCGGGGGCGCTGAGCGGAGGTGAAACCAGGCATGAACGTCAGTGAAGCGCTTGCGACGCGGAAATCGATCCGCGCCTTTCGGCCGGATCCGATTTCACTGGAGACGGTGAAACAGATCCTCACCTTGGCGGCACGTGCGCCCTCCGGCGGCAATCTGCAGCCGTGGAAAGTTTATGTGCTGATCGGCGAGGCGCGCGATGAACTCGTTCGTCGCGTGGCGGAAGCGCGCAAGCAGAATCCGATGGGGGATAAGCCAGAGTACCATATCTATCCGCCGCAGCATTCAGAGCCGTACCGGACGCGCCGCTTCCGCATTGGTGAAGCGATGTATGCGAGACTGGATATCCCACGCGAAGACAAAGCGGCCAGGTTGAAATTCTTCGCGCGCAATTGGGATTTCTTCGGGGCGCCGGTGGGCATGATCTTCACCATCGATCGCCAGATGCAGCAGGGGCAGTGGGCTGATCTCGGCATGTTCCTGCAGAGCATCATGCTCTTGGCGCGCGAGCATGGCCTTCACACTTGCCCGCAGGAAGCCTGGGCCGTTTGGCACCGCGTCATCCGCGAATACCTGAAGGTGCCGGAGAACGAGATGATCTTCTGCGGCATGGCGCTCGGCTACGCGGACGAATCCGCGCCCGTGAATTCACTCACCAGCGAACGTGCTCCGCTGGAGGAGTTTATGGTGCTGCGCGACACAGTATGATTTCGCGAAAATCTGAGTACGAATGGTGCCCGGCACTTCCGCATACCAGATGTTGTGGCAGGATGAAGAACGCGGTCTCTGTCCCGTCCGACAAAGCCACGCGATACCAGGTGTCCCTTGCCATTGGCGCGCTCGCATCGCGTGGCGCCGTAGACGTCTTTGTTCTCCATGGGCGAGGATGCCCTGCGGAGATGTGCCGTCGCCGCAGCAGTCATCGAAGACATGCACGGGGTGCAGCGATGCTCACCGCGTGCCCGTGCCCATCAGGGGATTAGGCGCGAAATAATCTTGTCGCTATGCAGTTCTTTGAACGGTCTCCACGCCCGCAGAGTGCACGATGGACCGCGCGCCTTCCGTCATCTACGATTACTTGGGAAATCCCAAGGCATTCGTCATGAGTATCTCCGCCGGACGTATGGGTCGCGGTATCGCCATCCTCTCTATTTGTTGCGCTGCAGGTGGGTGGTGGGCATCCGCCTCGGCGGCGGAGTACATTACGTTTGATGTACCAGGCTCTACGTCGACGGAGGCAAATCTGATCAATGCCGCAGACGTCGCCGGTACTTACAGTTTAACGAAGAACAATCACGGCGCGGTTACAGTTCATGGATTCATTCGGCACAGCGACGGAACGATTGAGTCGTTCGATCCGGTCGATTCGGTAAAAATGTACCCGACCGCCATGAATGGCGACGGTATCATTATTGGGGAGTACATCATTCGTTTGAACCATGGTCGAGTGCGGGGATTTATGCGGTCTCCTGACGGGTCCATTGCGGACATCAGGGTGCAAAACGCGAAAAGCATTTATCCCGCCAGCATCAACGCCGCTGGGTGGGTTGTCGGCGACTATGAGCTTTTCGATAATTCCTTTCATGCGTTTTTGCGAGCGCCGGACGGTTCGATAACGACGTTCCAGGTTCCTGGCGCCGACTCCACAAGTCCGGTGAGCATCAACAAGTCGGGGGCGATCGCCGGGGATTTCACCTTGGGCAATTCCAGTCATGGCTTCGTGCGGAACCCGGACGGCAGCTTTGTCGAATTCGATGTGCCGAAAGCCGTGCAAACCTACCCCCGTGCTATCGATAATGCCGGTCGGGTCGTGGGATCGTACTTCGACCGTCTCTACAAGAGCCGGGCATTTCTGCGGGAAGCTGACGGCAAAATCATCAAAATTGAAGCGCCGGGCACGGAGCAGACATTCGCGGCGGATCTGTCGGCGCAACGCAACGGTACCGCGGTCGTCACAGGGTACGGGCTCGATTCCGCCAATCATCGCATCGGCTTTATCCGCAATGGCCAAGGCGAAATTACCACTTTTCAAGTCCCTGGCTCAGAGAACGGCGGAGGTACCTCGCCAATATCTATGAATGGCCAAAAATGGATCGTCGGAGCATACAGCGACATATCCTGCTGCAGTACGCACGCTTTCATCCGCATACCGTAGCTGTAGAACCGCTCAAGTGGATTTGTTCAAACGAAAACCCGCGGGGGCTTTCGCACCCGCGGGTTTCCTCTTTTCGCTTCAGCGCCATACGTGGAGGGGCATATCGCTGGCGCCTCCGCTACAAGAGCATCAGAGCCGGAAGCTGACGCCGATGAAGGCGCCCGTGCGCGGGTTCACCTTGCAGAAGGCCGTCCGGCCGTAGCGATTCACGCACTTCACGACGTAGTAGCCGCGATACATGTACGGCGCTCCGACGACGCGGATGTTGCGAGCCTTCACGACTTCCAGCACGCGGCCGCGATCGATGTAACGCGCGGCGACGGCTCTGTTCGGCGCCACAATCACCTTGTGCTTCTTCTCGATGACGACTGCGGCGTTGGAAACGGTGCTCGCCACCAGAGCGAGAGCGCCGATTGCGCCGGCGATGAAATTGCTCTTCATGATCCACTCTCCTTTGTCCATTTCCTCGGCCCACTTTCGCCGAGCGATGGCGCGAGAATGGCGAAGTCCGTCTGAACTGACTCTGGGCTGCGAAAAAATTCTCCGTTCAGGTTGATGAAGCGGAGATGAACGGCAAGGGGATTGCCGATTGCCGGAACAGAGAAAACCCGCGGAAGCTTTCGCTCCCGCGGGCTCTCGCTTGATAACGGTTCGTGCTTCCGCGTGGAGGGGCTTGCCGCGTAACACGTCCGCCTCAAGAACGCTCAAAGGCGCAAAGAGATGCCGATGAATGCGCCTGAATAGGGATCTATTTCGCAGTAGGCCAAGCGGCCGAGTTTGTCGTAGCAACGCATGATGTAGCGCCCGTTGTAGAGGTAAGGATCGCCGGCAAAACGGATGTAGCGCGCGCGAACGACTTCCATGATCCGCTCGCGCGGCAAGAGGTGTTGCGGCGCATTCGAATGGACTTTGACGATCGCACTCGGAGCAGCGGAAGCGGCGGCGGCGCACAAGCCGAACGCGGCCGCCGCTGTCATGGTAAACGCCTTGAGCATTGCCCTTCCTTCTGCGTCGCTCCGGCTCCGGGCTTGTCCTGCCGCATTGGAGCCTCCAAATCCTGCGCTACAATGGCGCCCCCGCTCTGAACCCATTCTGGATGCCGCATTCATCGCGGGTTCATCGCGGAACGCATAGGGAAACGGCATGTGCTGGCGGCTTTTCATTTGCGCTGTTTCGGCGCTCCTGCTGGCGGTCTCACCGGCAGCGGCGCAAGGAAGGTTCGTGAATCCATACGGGCCGCGCGAAGCCATGCCGCTGGAGCGCGTCCTGCCCCATATTCGCAGTGCCCACCCCGGCACCTTCTCCGACGTCGATGGACCTTTTGCCGATCCTGGCGGGCGGCTGCACTACCGGATCAAATGGCTGACACCGGATGGGCGCGTGATCTGGCTGGATACCGATGCGAGAACGGGGCGGGTGCTCGGCGTGAATCACGGCTGGGGCGGTTTCGGACCGTATCCGCACGATCCGCGCGGCTTCTATCCACGTCCGATGGTTAGGCCTGAGGGGCCGCCGCCGCGCTACTTCCGTCCTCGCGGACCTTGGGGACATGGCTGGCACGGGCCAGGTCGTTTCGGTTTGGATGGCCCCCACGGCGGGCGTGGCGGACGCAAAGGCAGATAAGAATGCGAGTCTTGCTGGTTGAAGACGACAAGGATTTGCAGCGCCTGCTGAAGACGGCGCTGACGGATGCCGGCTATGTGGTGGATAGCGCGGGCGACGGCGAGGAAGGACATTTCCTTGGCGACACCGAACCCTACGACGTCGTGATCCTCGATCTCGGACTGCCGAAAATGGATGGCGTTCGCGTGCTGGAGCAATGGCGCAAGGCAGGCCGCAAGATGCCGGTCCTGATTCTCACCGCGCGCGACCGCTGGAGCGACAAGGTTGCCGGTTTCGATGCCGGCGCTGACGACTACCTCGCAAAGCCCTTCTACACGGAAGAATTGCTGGCGCGCGTGCGCGCGCTTCTGCGCCGTGCCGCAGGCCTTGCCACTTCGGAAATCGAAGTGGGCCCGCTGCGCATCGATACGCGCTCTTCTCGCGTCACCTTCGACGGCAATCCGGTAAAGCTCACTTCGCTGGAATACCGGCTGCTGGCCTATCTGGCGCATCACCGCGGTCGCGTCGTTTCCCGGACCGAGCTGGTCGAGCATCTTTACGATCAGGACTTCGACCGCGACTCGAATACAATAGAGGTGTTCGTCGGGCGTCTGCGCAAGAAGCTCGATCCCAACCTGATCCAGACGGTGCGCGGCCTTGGCTATGTTCTCGAATCTCCGGCGGCACTTACAGAAGCTCGCGCCAAGGCTTGATTCTCTCTCCGGCCGGCTGATCGCCTTTGCAGCAGTCTGGACGCTGCTGGCGCTGGTGGTCGGCGGGCTTGTGCTGTCCGGTATTTTCCGTGCTTCGGTGGAAAGCGACTTCGACTCCCGCCTGCAGTTCGATCTCGATGGATTGATTGCCGCGGCAGAGCCGGATTCGAATGGCCGCGTGTCATTGCGCGAACGGTTTTCCGATCCCCGTTTCGAGCGCGTCTATTCCGGCTGGTACTGGCAGATCGTGCCCGAGCAGCCCAAAGGCGATATCCGCATCTCGCGCTCGTTATGGGACAAGGCGGTGCGCCTCAGCGACTTTCGCATGCGCAACAATGTGGCCTGGGGGCGTGGCGTCGGCCCGGAAGATCAGGCCGTGCGTGTCGTTGCGCGGCGGATCGAGTTTCCGATCACGGCGACACCGGAAAAGGGCGACGTCCGCGTCTACACCTTCCTTGTCGCGGGCAACATGTCGGAAGTGCAGGCAGAAGTGGCGCGGTTCAACACCATGCTGTTTTGGGCCTTTGCGATTTTTGGCCTGGGGCTGATCGCGGCGATCTTCCTTCAGGTGCGCATCGGCTTGCGTCCGCTCAGGCGTGTGCGCGTCGGGCTGGCGCGCGTCCGAAACGGGCAGGCGCCGCGGCTGGAAGGACGCTTTCCGGCGGAAATTTCGCCGCTGGTGCGCGAATTGAACAGCCTGATCGATCACAACACGGAAGTCATCGAGCGCGCGCGCACGCAAGTTTCCAATCTTGCGCATTCGCTGAAGACGCCGCTGTCGGTGCTGGCCAGCGAAGCCTCTGCGCAGCCGGGACCGCTGGCGCAGGTGGTTTCGGCACGCGTGAGCAACATGCGCCGGCAGATCGATCACTATCTGGCGCGCGCACGCGCAGCCGGCGCAGCCAACATTCTCGGCAGCCGCGCTTCCGTGAAACTGGTGCTGGACGATCTCGCGCGCACCCTGTCGCGCATTCACGGCGGGCGCGATCTGTCGATATCAGCGGAATGTTCACCGGCACTGACATTTCGTGGCGACCGTCAGGACCTGGAAGAGATGGCAGGCAACCTGATGGATAATGCCTGCAAATGGGCGCACGCACGCGTCGAGGCCCATGCGGCGTCGAAGCCGGATGGCGAGCTGGATATCTGTGTCGATGACGATGGGCCAGGCCTCGAACCGGACGAAATGAGCAAGGTTGGAACACGTGGCGAGCGGCTGGATGAAAGCGTGCCGGGCTCCGGGTTCGGACTGGCGATCGTACGCGACATTGCCGGTCTTTATGGTGGCTCGCTCGAGCTGGGGGAGAGCCCGCTGGGCGGTCTGCGCGCCACCTTGCGCCTCCCGCGCGCGGCCTAAATGTTGGCTGCGCCGAAAGGGAGCGTTAACGACAAGCGAATAACCTGCCTCGCAGTGACCGGCGCGAAGTGGCCGGCTTTTCGACTGCGCGAGGACAGCATGGCGTCACGAGACAAAGTGGATTTGCTGCGGGCCTTTTTGGGCTCGCTGCCCGCCGGTCTTGCAGGAAAAGTCGCCCATGCGGTGGAAGCAGACCGCCTGAACAACGGCCGGATGCTGCCCCACGACCTCATTCTGGACAGCCTGCGACCCAGCCTGCGCGAGGCCGAACGTGCCGAACGTGCGCCAACGCCGATGCGCATGTTCTGTCGTCCTTTCGAAGACCTGCTGGTGAATGATCAGCGGCAGCAGAAGCAGAAAGGTCGCATATCGCGCAGTTCCATCACCCCGGTGTGGAACTGGTTGGCGCAGGATCTGATGCCCGAGATACTGAATGACTACGCCCTCGCGGTGAAAACGGCAGTGATGGGCTATCGCGCCGACGAACTCGGCGAACGTACGGCCGAGTTCTGGAAGACAGCGTCCAGCACATTACGCGCGAAGCTCGCGAGCGACAGTGGTCGCCGCGCCGCCCGCCAGTTGCTGGGCGGTGAGGTGGTCGTCGAAGATGCACGCGAAATGGGAGTCTTGCTGCAGGCGGGAGTGGAAATCGCCGAGCTGCAAGATTTGCTGCCCCGGCGCATGCCGTCATTGACCGATGACATCGTGCAGGCCTTCGGCGCCGTTTATGACCGGGTGGCCGAACAGACACCAGAAGCCGCACCATACCTTCCGCTGGTGGTGATGAAGCGGCTGGAGCATCCCTGGGAAGCGTTGCGTTTGCCGTTGAGCATCACCCACCAGCACGAGGAAGCGTTCATTGCGAACACCGACCTGGGGTTGGTTGGTGAAGTTCTGTTTTCCGCCATCGAGGCGCATGCTGCGTCCATCCTGGCGGCGAGGCCGCACCAATTTAACGCGGACTCTCTCGTGGGCCATGTCGAAGGATTCGCGGCACTCTCCAGTGGCCTTGCCAAGGAAGTCGAAATGCGCCGCGATGGCGTATGGGGCCAGCGCCTGGTGAAGGACCGCGCGGCGGTAGCCGAGGCAATGGACGGCTTCATGGACCGCGCTGTGGAGGAGATCTTTTCAGCACTGCCTATGCAGGAGGCAAATGGAGCCGGTGTGAAAGTGCCGGACATGTCATGCCCCGCCGATGCGGAAAAATCGGACCGAGCGCTTAGCTATGCGCGGCTGGTAGCCGGCTGCCGTCCGTTTGCGGCGGCAGGATCGTTCGCCGCATCGCTCAAGCGCGCGGATGAAGAAATCGCGGCTTCGCTTCAGCGCTACAACGAAGAGATCGTTCGCGCCCTGCGCGATGCCGACGAGGAGCAACACTTCAATGCGGAACAGTTCGCAGCTCTCGCCACCGAATTGACGGCGATTGTCTTCAGCCCCGAAGAAGGCGAGTTCCTGCGCCGCCGCGGACGCGATGCGGTGGTGCCTGCTGTTGCAGCCTGATCATCGGGCGAAGAGTTGCAGCCGGGTGCGCGCTCCTGTAGGCAGCGCGCCATGCCGCCGAGAGACAATCCGCTGAAGCTCAATCCTCTTCAGCTTCGCACGCTGACCCTCCTACAGGCCGTGGCCAATATGCCCGACATGGCGATGCGTGGACCGGCTGCAGGCGAAGTGACGATCGAGCGTTTTCCGCAACCGCACGGCGATCACGTGCATCTGGGCGCTGCGGTGGTGTCTGCAAAGAGCATGAGCGGGCTCTATAACGACAAGGTCTGGCATGCGCTGGAGCGCAAGGGATTGGCGAGAGCCGATTGGCCCCACCGCATCACGCTCACCGTTGCCGGCCTTAGCTACGACACGGGGTTGGCGCACGAGGTTCTCGGCCGCTCACCGCACTGATGTGTCATTGAGCAGAAGTCTCTGCACAGGCGAAGCCCTGGCACTGTTACCGTTTCAACCTGCAGCAGTGCCCGAAGCCCGCAGAAGGCTGGACAAAGGGTACTGCCTCCCCTAGAAGCCGCTCCCTTCCGCCGACGGTCCGCCCAGGTAGCTCAGTCGGTAGAGCAGCGGACTGAAAATCCGCGTGTCGGTGGTTCGATTCCGCCCCTGGGCACCAGCCATAAATCCTTCGTGACATCGAAAAAAATCCATTCTAAATCAGTCGCTTACAATCAGAATACAGTGACAGTGACATCTCGCGGAAATCTGTCAGCGTTTTTGCGCTCCAGGATTTCTGCTGCCGTACACGTACGCCTTCTGTCAGTACTGACATGAGAAAGGTGTCTTTTGAATAGCGCTGGAGGCCGTAGACATGATTACTGACATACCAAATTTGGTTTTTTGTCAGTGCCTCTGCTGACAACTACAACTTCCGCCTTCCGCGCGCGCTGGCAAAAATCAAGTGGTGCAGGGCAGCAGATCAAGGTCGCTGAGGTGCAGTGACAATTTACTGACAATCGAATTTCGCAAGCGAAGTGCGTTTGGCTGCACCGTGAGCGCGGTGCCCATCATAGCTTGCAAGTCTCACCGGTCCACGCTCCGCGGCACGAAACGAGGAAAAGCGTGCACAAGCCCATTTCTTGGTTTGGCGGTTGCCTATCGGCGAGTAACGTGACCGGGACTAAGGAACGCATCGCAATGAATCCAGCAAATCAGTTCTGTTTGTTTGGACCTGAGGACGGAAGTGTTCAACGGTCCGAGCGGCCCTGCGCCAGCGCTGCTCCTTGCGAAGAGCAGTTGGCATCTCCTCCCTCGCCTGGCTCGTTGGAACCCCCGCCGAGGCTGCGCAGGCGTAAAGTGGGACAGCGTCTGTCATCGCGTCAACCTGCTGCACGAGGAAGTGGGACATCTGAGACAGAACCGCTCAAAGGCGACCATGATCAAACTCAACAGACACTAGCGTCCGGTGGCGCCCAGATAGCAACTGTGTCTGCCGGTGGCACTCAGCCGATCAGTGCCACCCGAAGGTTTGAAGAGCCAACTACCCGTCGGAATTCACCTAACCACTTAGTAGCTGCTAACCCGCTGGCGCCGGCTTACTACACGTTGCGGCAGGCCGCGATGGCTTGCGGGATCTCGGAGAAGACGATCCGCCGGGAGATCGATCGAAAGAAGCTCCGCGCGAACAAATTCGATCGCCAACTACGGATCGCACACGACGATTGGCACAGCTATCAGGCGGCTACGAAACTAGGGACATAACGATACACAAATTGCCGGTGCCGACATTGGTCCTCGAAGCTCGATTGGCGTGAGTTAGCCGATCAGTCGCTGCTGAAGTGCTGCCATTGCGGCTAGATCAGCCTGAGGATCACTCCATAGCTTGCCGTAGATGTCGTATGTGACCTGGATCGAAGAATGGCCCATCACTGCCTGCACTTTTTTAGCTTGCCACCCTTCTGAGATAAATAAGGTAGCAGCAGCGTGGCGAAGGGAGTGAAACGCAAGCCGCGGCCGCAGAACCTGAGTTCCGTCGCGAGCGCGCACCAGCTTGGTGACGCCGGCTGCCATCTGTAGAGGTCCCCAGCACATCTTGTGGATATTCGAGTTGGTATGAATCCGCCGGTTACGCGAGGGGAAAACAAGGCTCAGCGGGCTGGTCGGGCAGCGCTGCCGCCACTCCGATAAGATGCTCAAGACCACAGGAGCCATCGGGATATCCCGATTTGCGGCCGCTGACTTTGGTGGGCCGAGGTTGTTTCTGAAATCCGCGCGTTGCCGGACACGGACAAAACCTGCGCTCAGATCGACATTGTTCCAAACAAGTCCGCGTAGTTCGGACGAGCGCATACCGGAAAAGACGGCGAGAACGAAGAATGCATGCCACCATGTACCGATACACCATCCGGTGAGGGCATCATTGGAGGCGTCTCTCCGCGGAAACATGTGCTCAGATGCTTGCAACAACGATCGGATCTCGTCCTTGGTCGGAATGGAGCTAAGTGGGGGTGGTGCTGCGAATGCGGGATCTCCGCTTCGACGGGCCTTCTTGATTCGAACAGAGGTGGCCGGATTGTATTGCGTCAAACCAAGGCGGACAGCCTCGTTCATGATCCCTTTTATGCTGGTAATGACTTTGCGAGACATTGCGCGGGACCTCGACTGCAAGAGCCGATCCTTGAATTTCTCGAGCTGAGGCGCAGTCAATCGATCCAACGGCTCGTCGCCGATGAGTGGCTGGATATGAAGCCTAAAATGCTGCTCGTATTGACGCAGCGTCGAGTATTCCAGTTCGTCCAACTTGGCGCGCTTCAGCCATAGTTCCGCTGCCTCGGTGACCGTTTTCCGGGACATGGCTTAGCGCCCGCTTTTCCAATCCCCGGACAATACCCCGAGGCGTAGAATAGGTCAATACTAATATTGACATATACTGACTGGTCGGACTATGGTTTCGCGAAAGGACCCTGCGAATGAGAACCGAACTTCATTGCAGCTTGGCCGATTCAGGCCGGTGCGGCTCCGGCGGGCGGCTCTGGTACACGCCCAGTGGTATGCTCAAGATGATGGCGCCTAGGTTGCTGGTGCCTGGGTTTTCACTTGGTTTTCGACGCTGTTCATCGCACCGCAGAGCGCCGCCTAGGAAGCTTGACGCTATTCCTAATTATCGCACCGACGCCGCATCGTCGCCGCAGTGCTTTGGTCAGGTGGCGACGATCGTCAAGAAGGAGGTAGGGTTTGCACTGCTTGAGGTAAGGCGGTGCGCGAGTGACATTTCAGATTGGGGCAGGGACAGGCGACGCTAGGGAAAAGACTAGGCCCTCCGGCTGGCCGGGATAGTTCGCCTGTCGCGTGCTTGAGAGAAGACGATGTTCTCGTATGCTACCGTGGAAGCTGCACTGGCTACCAACCTCAAGGTTGATACTAATGGGCGTCCCGCCTTCGCGGCACGGCTCCGGCATCTCAGGAATCTTGGGATACCTCGGGCGACGCCGGGCACCGGCCGACGTCTTTCCTATTCAATAGACGACGTTCAGCAGATGCTTATTGCCCTCCTACTTGAGTCGATTGACTGCTCGCCGAGAGCATCGGCCGACATTGCGCGCTCGGTAACGGCCGGAGGTAGGCCCTTTCCCGAAATCATTGCTGTGCTGCCGCACGGAAAGGCAGTGTCTGCGAGCGTAGAACGACTGCTGATGCTTCTTCGCGCCCACCAAGTTTTGGCGGTTATGAATTTATCGCGCGCATTTGCAAATCTCGATGAGGCGCTTCAGAAGGCTTTAGTGAAGCAAACTGGGCGATAGGGATTGCACCGTCCGGTTCAGCCTTTTGATCAGGCATAAGGTACTTACTTTCGGATCTGCACATTGAATTCGACTGATCAAACATCGAATATCCCACGCGTTCCCGACGGAAATGGTCTGAACTCAAGACTGTTCCTCACGTCCGGAAGGCATGGCATGCTGGGACGAGCTCGTTGATGACTTTGGGCGCGCTGATTCTGCAGTTGCGTATGAAGCATGGCTATTCGCAGGCGGCCTTCGCGCGAGAGGTGGGGTGCTCACCAACGTTTGTTTGCCTGGTGGAGAAGGGGCAGAAATTTCCCTCTCACGCTGTGCTCTGTAAAATGGCACGGGTGTTGAGAACTACGCCAGAAAAGTTGCTTGAGCACGACACAAGTCGTCGCCCAGCACCAGTTGATCCAAGAATGGCGACACCCGACAGTTATCTAACCCTCGGCCAAAAGGTGCGGCGGCGACGTGTCGCAAAAGGTCTTTCGATGCACGACCTTGCTCGACGTGCCGATTGTACCGCCAGCTTCATTTGCTTCATAGAGAAGGATCACACTCGACCCTCTCCAGCAACGTTGTCGAGACTAGCGAAGGCGCTCGATACGACGGTCGTCGACTTACAGGATACTGATGTCCGTCCGTTGTTCAAAATCCTTCAGCGCCGAGCCATCGCTGATCCGGCCCTTGTGGTGGCGCTACGCGCGCTGCTCGAAGCAAGCATTCCGGGCAGCGAACTCGAGGCCTTTGTAGCCAAGAAGGAAATTCAGTAACGCAATTGCTCAGTTGCATGGGGGCGTTGGCAATTCCCGGAAGCGGATGACCTCCGCATTTCAGAAGATCGGATCACCTATCCGGTGTCGCAGGTCCGCTTCTCGTTGCGTGACACGCGGATGATTATCATTTCCGTTCAAATACTTGACCTACCATTGCGATGACGCTGACAGCATCCGGAAAAAATAGAGTCTTTTGACGCCCTGGAATCCAAGCCTCCCACTTACACTCGATCGGCTCTACTGACGCGAGAAACTGATCGTTTGCTAACGGAATCCGACCATTTTCGAATATCAGAATTGGTTTTTGTCACTGCCACTGACGCTGCATGAGCGTTTCCAGACCGATCGGAGTGTTTACGGGCGCTTATCCTGCGCCGAGCATAGACCAACGGTCGCGACTCAGACCTGGCTAACGGCTCGATTGAGCGGCAGTTGGGCTCGATACCAAATCCCCAAGCACACGGATCACCGATCGTGACGGTTGGGATGAGCGTGCGCGATGCCTTAGTTCGCGCGCTCCAAAGATTTTTCAATCTACAGCGGTGGGTTGCCGCTCGAACTGACCTGCCGTTGCGACTTAAACTGGCTGGGCAAGGGATGGTGTTAGTCTCCCTACGCGGAACCAGCTTTAAGCTGGTGGCGCGGGATCCGGCATACGCAATTTGCTTCCATCTGGCGGTCTCGTGCGCGTCACCTCAGCGCGTGGAGATCTTTCGGGAAGGTAAACAGCCAAACACCATCCCATCAGTGACTGACTATCTGTCCCGCCAACGCGTGCGTCCGCGGTGCCACCGGCCGCGTGATCTCCGGTTCTCCCCACCGGAAGAATTCAAAGCCACGGCGCCCGCGGAAGCTAGCATGCGCCGAGCCCGCCGCTTGTCAGCTGCCTCTGTTCGCGGCCGAGGGAGCTGCGCCGGCTGCACCCCGGGAGCGCCCTACCGTCCATTAGCCTAAGAGGTTAGCGGCTAGGGAGGGTTGTCATCATTGCCCGTCCAAGCATGTCCCAATCCATCATTAGTGGGATAGCGCTGGGTGCCGGGACGTATGGCGCGGGAAAACACAGATCGCCACCAAGCCTTTCGATGCTCTGTGACGAAACCGAGCAGCCAAACCGCAAACAACGTTGCGATCACAAGTATGACGAAACTCAGAGGTGAATGCGGATCGTGTCCGAAGCTAAACGTAAACATATCGAGCAGCGACCGTTGGGTGAGGTAGAGCACAAACGTGAAAGATGCGGCGTAAGTAATCCATGGGGCAGTTCTGTTTCCCAGTGGCTTCAGACAGAGATGGTGCGCCGAAAAGATATTGACGGCTATAAGCATCGCCGCAATGTATTCGCTACCGAACTCGCGTGAATTGCTCAGATAGGCCATGGGCCAGCCGCCAAGCAATGAGTTGGCCATGTCATCGACCCACACATCGGAAGCGCTGGCGCGGAAGGTGAGGAGCAGAACGAACGATCCGATGAATGTCGTCATCGCGAAGCGCGGACGGACGCCTTCTGACTTGTGCAGCCCATAGACCAATCCGCCGAGCAGCCACATGGGCAAGTCAATAAGGATGCGTGGTCCAGCTAGAGCCAACAGTGATATGACAAACACGAGCCGCTTCCATCCCGCAAGATAAAACACCGTGCCAAAAATCGCGTAATACCAAACCTCATAATCGAGCGACCAAAAGGTGTGCCCGCCGAACGTGCTTTCCTTCAGCCATCCCGCCTGCCCGGTGAAGGTGACGGCGAGCGCGAGGTACTTTGGAAATGACTCATATTGGTAGACTGGGACGTTCCGCGGCCAATGGAAGTGCATGGCGAGAAGGTCCACGATGATCACGAGAGCAATGGCCGGGATTGCGACAGAATAGACTCTCGCCAGTCGGCTTATCGCGTAGGAGCGTAGTGTGTGCTCCTTCTCATTGCTCACGTAGGCAATGACGTAGCCTGACAGCACAAAGAAGGCCGCTACCGCTTCACCGGCTAGCTTGCCCTGGTAGGGAACGGTGCCGCCACTGAATTCTGCAAATGTAAGGTGCGAGGCGAAGACAGTCATCGCCGCTGAAAAGCGGAGTGCGTCAAGATAGACAGAGAATTCGCGCTTCAAACCCTAAATACCGCCCCAACGCCCTTTTCTCACCCTGCCACGTCAAAAGGCGCGAGGCAAACTCGTGATTAAGCCTGCGAAGCTGCTGACCCTGTGCCCCCAGGCAGACGAAAGCATTGCATTGTCAAAACATCGCTGGCCCGCTGGTAGGATTGGTCGGCTCTTGAAGCCATGCCTCGCAAAGGCGCATTTTATCGCTCAGACCGCGCACGGAAGCGGCTTCTCCGCTCTATGCGTGAGCATACAAGCTGTTCTGTGAAAAGGATTGCGCAGGTGTTTCCGCGGCTGAAGGATCAAGGAGCCGTGCGGACAAGCTCGCGCAGACCTTCGATCTAGCCAGTAATTCGATCGGGACGGATTTCGTGAAGGGCTCCTACAAGCAGGCCCAACTCAGCTTTTGACGAGTGCACGGACTTCCATCCGTCCGAATAAGCAACGACGAGTCATTCGCGCCTTTATGTCGTCCGACCCGGCGCAGCGTCGTACATCGACGAGGATCCTAAAGGGAGCGAGCTCGCGGGAGTTTGTTTGTCGCCGCACAAAGGTGTTGTTTTCAAGTCTGGCTTTGCGCCCTGCCGAAGGCTGGAAGCTTTTCCCTGCTCCAGACATAGTAAATCAAGTATCAAACCATTCGTGAGAGATGCTCTCCTCGCTTTAGACGGACGTTGAAAAATCTCCCCTACGCTCAAGAAACAGCCCTTGTGTGGCTGCGCATGGGACTTGGGCATAGGGGCAAAAGTCAATGGCAACTCGTCGCGCCTTCCTCAGCAGCGCAGGCACGCTTGCTGTTCTGGCACCAATCACCTCCAGAGCAGCTGTGCGCTTCGGCGGCCTTCCTCGGGTACTCACGACCCTAAGAATTGTGAACACGTCCCGCAGCACTGTTGCCGCCGGGGCCGTGACACAACTGATTGGCTGTCCTTTCCGAAAGGGCGATGTTCCAGCAGGGAGCTGGCCTCAATTTCAGCTGGAGGACGGCACCCAGGTTGCCGCAACAATCCTCACTGCATTGGCGACCACATGGAGTGATCGCTCGCTGAAATTCGTTCCAGTAATGCTTCAAATGCCTGTCGCTATCGACAGCCATGTTAAGGTCAACGTCAAGGTTCTTTCCGATGGGTCTCTTTCCGAGGTAGCGCCCCGTACTTTGGCGGATTTCACGAATGGGATTTCGCCCCAAGTCCAAGTGGATGGACTCGACAACCTGCAAGGCACCTGGGTGATGGACCTCGGCCAAGGCATCGCTGACCACACCAAAGTCGTGAGTTATGGCAACGGGCCGGCCGGCGGGGTGTGGAAGGTGCGCACGCGGGCGATGCAGGGCGGGAAAG
>JADMIO011113610.1_pt1 | contig 16992 bp, 8 predicted proteins | sample 8958161 | NCBI WGS metagenome assembly JADMIO01 (sample SAMN16585339, study PRJNA669376) | soil metagenome | isolation source: Crop rotation soil | place: USA: Cullars Rotation, Alabama | collected 2011
TACTCCCAAATATCAAATTTTACCTTAATCTGACAGCTTTCAAAAAATTGTTCCACGGCTGTGAACAACGAAAGTCGGTCCTTAGAAAAAGCGCGTCTTAATAAATAAGGGCACGATCTTAAATTATCCAAGACTGAATATGCTACGAAAATTGCAGCTAAAAATAAAATAACTTTCTCTAATTGCTCGTTAATGCCTTGCAAAACGAAAGTTTGGCAAGCTGAAATTAAAATTACCATGAAAGTTGATCGACCACGGTCAGTTCTTCTGCAAACTTCATCATACTCATAATTTTAATGTTGGTAAAAAGGAACCAATGTTTTTGTCTTTCAATCACGAAAGCTCAGTGGGCAACTCGGCTGTTTCTTATTTTATGCACTCACTGTTTAAAACACTCTTTCTAAACATCAAAATTTTTATTCCGAACCATAGAGCAATGTTGAGGGAAGAAGTATGCAGAGGTGTCCACGGATCCGAGCGTGTGGGGGGGTTACAAACTTGACTTTTTCGAGGTCTCGAGGGTTACGTAATCCCCCTAAATCGTAAACCCAAATCTATCCAGTGCTTGCCCAAAAAAGGGTCATCGATTTTATGCCCTACTGCAGGGGCGTAGCTAGAACCGGAGAAACGGGAGGGCAGATTAGAAAGTCGGGGGGGGGAGAAACTTTAACCTTGAAACCCAGGGGGGTCCCCCGGTCAATTTTCAAAATAATGGGGGGCAAATCCCCCCTTGCCCCCCCCCTAGCTACGCCCCTGCCCTTCTGAACAGATAAGGGGGACCCTTATTTTTATGTCTTTGGAAAGAGGCACTGTACAGAGACTCTTAAGAAATAGTACGGAAAAGTCTCGCAGATTAAGTAATCTAAATGGGTGAGGGTCTGATTGGATGTCAAAAAGTTGCCATATTACGAGTAATAAATGTCTAAATCGCATACCTTGCTGTCAAATATTCTCTTTCCGTAGTTCAACGGCCGCCGCGAGAGGCCGCCGTGATGAAATTTTTACGTGCGAAGCGTAGATGCCGTACACTGGAGCAGAACGGAAGTGAAACGGATCGGGTCCACTACCGTTATTGTTTGTAGCTCCGGCGTAATTGGGACCAAAAAATCTCTAAAACAGATTAACGTAGTCGATAATTTGAATTTTAGCACCCTTTTCTACGCCATAATTATATCGTATACAAACCAAACCGGAATTACTATGGATCAGTTGCAAAACATTCATTCCATACATGCATGACCAAGTTTGAATAGGTGACCATAAATGGTTGAATACAGTTTGGCGGATGGAGCGGTAATACACAGACAAGCTAAAAAAGTGGATAAAATGAGTGGCTATAATTTAGTGATTTGATTACTGAGTGCATGCTACGCACTTTGAGAATAAATTCAGTAAAATTTGAAGAAAATGAATATACAAATTTTTTAATTTTCCAGACTATCGCGCTTCAGACTTTCACGTCTTGAGTGTGTGGCTCTGCGCACTCCCTCCTTTCTCATTATATGGCACACTTGAGATCATTTTATAGAACTTGGATACGAAGCAAAATCCCTTGCCCGACTGAGGTAAGTCACTCGCTAGCTAGGGTCTAGTCTGAAGAGGCCGAACGGCTAGATCGTTACTCTCTCTCTCAGTAACATCTCAAGTTCACGTATAAGAAAATGCCACTTGTGACGTTGACAAGTTGTTAATAATCGAAGATGAAAAGACAAAGACAAACACGTCAGAGCAACATTCGGTGAACACACATCAATCTTCGTGATTAACGGGACAGAAAAGATGAAGCCACGCCTTCTCTAATTATCGTTGCTGCTAATTACCCTTGTGAACAATAATCAGAGGAGTGGGAAAGCGTTTCCCCCTTACCTTAGACACACTCTTCGCCTCATTATTTTTTCCATCTTTAGTGTCATGTGTATGATAAATGACGAATGAAATGGCATATTAAAACAATTAAGAATTCACCAGACTGAGAGTTGGGATACGGTAGCTCGGCCTTTATTTCAAATGTGAACCCATTTAGTATAGGTGATCGCTTCGACTCCGCCCTCGTTACGTTCATGTATCTATTTTCGACCACAATTATGTTTAATTGTCTGCTATTACCTAGAAGTGCGACTGAGATAAGAAATTCTGGACCTAAGAATTAATTCAAAGTGGCTCGTCCATAGCTCTAGATGTTCGAAGAGATTTATTATTTAGCGGCTTCTTAAAAATTTTCTGCTGTTGTAACTTCTTCGGTTAGAGCTTTGCTACTACGATCAGTATATCAAAGGTTAATATAGCATCAGCTGGTAACCATATATACTCAAACGGTCAATAAAATAAACGATCCATCGAATGGCACGGCGAAAAATGGACAAGGAAGATACAATGCGTTATTGTTCCGTTCTATAGCGCATCTGGAATATGGTGTCTGTAGTACAGTGACTATTCTGTGAATACAGTCTGTATCCACAGAATAGTTGCCATACAATATATCACCTATTGAAACTGTATCGTTTATTCATAATTTGTCATAGTATGAGATGATCAGAATTGATACTATTGTAAATGCATCAGGATTATCAGCTCGAGGTCTAATGCTTAAAAGGTTTCTACTTATTGTTTATAAATAATAATGTTTATTCCTAGAACAGGCACTCTGCAATTTAGAACGAATAGGCAGGCATGAATAATGTATTCAGCGGAGTTACAAGTGAGACATTGCGAACCAATTTGCATCACATATAATTAAATTTCAGCTATGGAAAAAATATACCTTACATTCCTTTCACCTGAATATTGCTTTGAAAGCAAAACCACAATCGATAAAAGGTCTAAATAACATTTAATAAGCAATTTAGTGATCGATTGCAACGAATTTTTGATAGTCGCATAAATATTAGTTTGTGTATTGCTAGGGGGTAATTAAATTTTTTACAAAAAAATGACAGTTTTATACATGGATCTAATTCGCAAAGCAAATTCAAATAGAAATCCTGTAGAATAAATTTTTGGGCTTCAAATCGAAAAATTCTTTTAATTTACTAACTACAAGACTATAAGACAATAAATATAAACACCCCTTATGTTCACATATAAAAATCATGTACAATACGACAAGCTACTAAACATGATTAAGAAACAATCCAATGAGCTAATCGCTATCATATTATCTTCGAATCGTGACGGCGTGGTGGCCGAGTGGCTAACGCGTTAGCCCCAACATCTCGGGGTTTCGACCGCCACCCCTGCCGCACCTTGATGGCAAGCACGCGACGGCCGACCGAGGTTCTCACAGTCGCATTCTCAAGTCGGGTATCGATACCCGCAACAGCTGGCCGCGCGAGATTGAGCGCGAATATACAGCTTAAAAATATCTTCGAATCGTGCATGTCGTATCAATTTTTATAGTCGGCAATACCATTAATTAAATATATCTATTGCAGAGTTCCCACGGTAAGCGTCAAATAACTCGGTAAAGTAAAAACTCGGTAACCGAGTTCTTTTTAAAATTCGGTAAACTCGGTAAAGTAAAGTAAACGGTAAAATGAAGGCAAATATTTTTTTAGGAACTCGGTAAAATAAAAGTAACGTTATTTGAAAAAACCTCGGTAAACTCGGTAAAGTAAAAAGTTAAGTTACCGTGGGAAGTCTGATCTATTGTGCACATGTGACACACTTATATTTAACGCGATCAAGTTCAAGAAGTAGCCATTTTCAGTCGATGCCTTTTTATTGCCAAAACTGTGTGCTGCTACTCGATATCTTCCAGCTCCATAGCAGCATTTGCAGCATTATTTTGCACAGGTTCAGTTTTGTTCTTCATAAATTTTTTAAAAGGACTGAAACGAACAAAGAGTGTAATGACGAAACAGAAACCCTGCGTGAGCATCAGAAACTCTATGCCGATCCAGAAGCCTAAATTGCCACCAAGGGCGGCGAAAAATGTGCTCAATGACCAAATAAATTGCTCTTCTAGAAAAGTATATGATAAAGACGAAAGACGCAGTGTTAGCTGAGCCTTATTATGATCGATACTTTCATAATTCCATCTAGTCTCTTCATATTCAATTTCGGAGCACAATCTGAGACAATCGCATGCATCTTTGCTAAAATTTAGTTGGCAATGTTCATAATCATGAAAAGAACAGGAATTATAGATGGCCGATGTGTAAGTGGGATAGTTTATCGGCGTGCAATTGCAAATTTTCTGAGTTGCCTTGATTCTACACTCGAGTTGGCATTCATCCCAAGATTTGTCTTCTGAACATTGTTGAATTCCATTTCTAATAGGGACTGCTTGATAAAAATTGTTCATTTTTAAAGCAGAACTGACATTCTCTCCGAATTGAAATGCTATTACTGAATCGAATTGTTGATATAAACGATCGACTGTAAAAGGTCGCCCAATAAAATCTAATGTTACGGTATTCTCATATTCGTTATTGACAGAAGAATTATCGTAATTGATGGGCGATCGTTCCACGAAAATTTCAACGTACTCTGATTGAGTTGCGAATTCAATTTCATTTATTGGTAATTTGAAGCAGACTTTCGTTTCACCAATAAACATCAAATTGCCAATATTCATTTGCATACTGGGAGACGAGTAGGATACATTTCGTTCGCTCATGAAGCGCCATTCAACGGTAAACATTTTTCTTATTTCTTCATCGCATTTATTAACAAGTTCTTCATTTGTAATATTGTGCCAACGCAAACAATTCTCTAATCCTACGAATATCTTATTTTTCGAAGAAAATTGTGGGACAGTATCGAATCTCCCTGTATATGCAATATACAACATTGCAAAGCGCAAAATGGGATAAGCCCAGTTTACATTTTTGCTAAGAAGCATGTTAGAATTATCCATTATTGATTCATATTTTTGCATTTTTTCCTCCAATTGAGTTATATCAATGGGTGAGAGTGGTAAACAAATTGTTGGTGAAGATAAAAACTTTATCGTCTTATTATTGACGAAGTGTAGGTAGAATTCCGTGGGTTGGGGAATATATTCCGAGAAAATGTCAGCGCACATTAGGAACGTTAAAATCAAACCAGCAATGTAATAGAGTGTCCAGCAGAGCAGACAAGAGCACGGGAGGTGGGAGAATGTAATCACTAGAGATGGACACCGATCAGCGCCTGGTTAGGTGCAAGTTAGATGTCTATGAGGGAGCGCAATCTTAGTTTATTCATTTTAGATGATGCTTAACCGAAACAATTTATCAATAGAAATATATCGCTATAAGTGCAGTAGTCCTTATCAAAAATATCGCTACGACCGTCTATGATTCACTAAGAAAAAAGGCTATACTACTTCGAACTTCAATTCGGGAAACGAAAACCGGAAGTGGAGAAGATGTACTCAGAATCTTAAATGCATCAGGTCCGATGCTTTTAATGCATAAAATTGATTACAGATCTAAAAATTTCATTCAACTTTACGCTTTCCTGAAGGAATAATTCTAATATCGGTACTGTCGATTTATACTAGATAAAAGATGGAAAATATTTTGCCTTTAACAATAACAACCCACCCGAATCATTTTAGACTATAGTATATTTTTCAAGAGCGCGTCTGCAACGATTTTTTTGGGACAGTTTATACTAGTATTTTTATAGACTAGGAAAAGGGATCAGTCTTACACTATTTGGAATTTTTTAAAAGTGCCTCCCAGCCACCGGCTCAAGCATATCATGCAAATAATTTTTACGTAAAAAGTGATGCGATCTCGGCGTTCAATGGAATGCTGAAGGTTCGGGCAATAATATCCTGAAATATGTGATGGTCGAGCAGAGATTTAAGATTTTCATATTTATCCAGATGAACAGCGGCATCGGCGTCTTTCTTCCATCTCTGAATGCAAAATCCAATGCAAATCGATAAAGGCGTAAGAATTAGCGTCGCTAAAAAGCGCATATCTAAGCCCAAAATGAGACCAAGCAATCCACCAAGAGAGGAGAGAAACGACTCTAGAGTCATTTTATAGCTATCCTCATATATTACATATGTGAAACCATCAACAAAGATTGTCATTTGCATAATATGTTCTGATGCAGCATCTTTTTTAGTAGTCGATACGTGATACGTTAAATGTTTGCAGGAGTATTTACATCGATCTCTACAACTTTGATCTTCACTTCTATTATAAAAACATTCTCTGTATTTTGCCAATGAGCAATCATTCTCTCCAGGTGATAACAAAGTGGGCCACCTTGTAGGCGAGCAATTGCAATATTTCTGAATCAAATTAATGCGGCATTTTGCTACACAGACTTGAGTGTTCTCAACAGCAGCACAAAATTCAGTGCCGGTGTTATTTAACATACTCTTGTGAACACTACCAGGGCGAAATGAAATATCAGCTTGACTACCGATATCTGCTCCATATTGTAATTCTGCATAATCAAGTTCTCCTCTCAAATCGGTATTAAAATCAGATGCACCAAAGACGAGCCAGATAGAAGAGCGTTTGCTAAGCATTGGAAAGCGAGATAAATTAGCTGAAATTTCAATCCGATCTATTAAATCTGAAAATGACGCTATATTTGTTGGAAAATTATAGACCATTTTGTCTCGACTAACATGATACAGTCGCAATTGACTTGTGAAGTCAAAGTTAGTCGATCCAGAGAAATCGACTCGCAATTGAAGTATTTTTTGGAATTCGGTACCCAATTTTTTTCGCATCGAGTCAGTTGTAATATTCCATTGCTTCATTTTTGGTTCCAAAATATTTTCAATAGCATTAATTTGATCCTTTTTTTCGTCTTCGGTGATGTCTTGATCTGAAAATCACTGTTTGCGTTGGCTACTTGTCATATGTCACGCTTTGCATTTGCAGTTTGTTCCCCACAATCAGATATAACTGATAGTTATATTTAAGTATGTGATCAGTGGTTTATATTTTTTGCTATATACGCAGATATTGATGCATAACTTCGCTATACTAATTAATTTTGATATTATTTGCTTCGATTTTGCAATTTTTTGTGGCATCGAGAACATCAATAGCTTCAAAAAGATTTGGCGATAACTTCAATTTTTCTTTCACATACTGTTATTAGCGTCTCCTTATTAACTCATTAACGTGTATCATTGTGCCAATACCCTTCATCAACAGTAATATGCACGAAAGCGAATTCAGGTTTTTAGCTGATCGGCTGTTTCGATTTTGCGTTTTTTTGTTGCTGCTGACAGGCCGTTTGTGTTAATATGCATCATGATATGATACTTTCAGTACCTATCATCACAAAAGATTATCTAGCTGTCAATGAAAAGTCCTACCAATTCAAAGCTATTCAGATGTCATTAAATAGAATGAAAACCGAACATTATAATGCAAAAATGTACTAATTATGCATAATTTATCATCATCACTTACACACATACAAAAATGATCTGCAGGAACCTGTTACTTTTAATAGCTGTGGTTCAGCTTTTGATCATACATTCCATTACAATACGTTTTTAAGATCTTTAATAAAATAAAATAATTAATTCAACCTAATAGTATCGAATAATTAATTTACTTCATACTGTAGGTCGACTGTTATGAAGTCTGAAATGTTGCTAAACTGATCGAAATCAAAGTCGCTGACGATAAAATAGCTCTTCTTTTAAATACCTCAGTTAAACTATGAAACACGCATGCATAAACGAACTTCGAATCAGATAAAATACCTTTAGAAAATTGCCAGTTAATCACATCTTCGATGGAGCATAATTCCTTGTCGTAAAATGCATTCTCGCATGCTTCTACTTCCACAATACTTAAATACTGATACACCATAAAAAATATCTCAATTGGCCAAGTGATTTCTTCTTGAAGGAATATTTTTTCAGTTGCGTTGTCATTAAAATATTCGGTGAGATATTTTGAGTAAAAAGTTTTCATAATTTCCGGATCACTAGACGATAAGTAAAGGAACTCCGGTAAAATCCTATCTATTCCTATATTCATTGTGGCTGGTGGAATTGTTATTGACTTGTTCATCATTAGCTTTACACGAGTATAGATATTCTCGTTCGAGTTGTATTGCTGTATTAGTTCGATAGCACTGGATATAGTATAGCCGCCACCGGCTATATAAATAGCTGCCCAAATTAGCTTTTCAATATACCAACTCACTGTATTTGAATGTTCTAGGTTGCATAATTTTGCTTTCATACAAATGTTTGATGACGTAACTTTTCGGTCACGATTTGTTCCATTTTCACTTTGCAACTCACTCCGCAATTGTTGATTAAAACATTTTGCAAGAATTTTTTCCATCAGCAATACGAATGGCTTCAAAATAAGCAAAACGATAACAATAATATCGATTCCAAGCCAAAATCCCAGCGCGCCTCCAAGGGCGCCAATGAATTCATTAAACGACCAACTGGGGAATTCTGTAAATATAGTATAGTCCGAAGAACTCATATACTGTACGGAAAATATAATCATATCAGATGTTTGAGTGCTGTATTCATCTGCTTGAAATGTGTATATAAAGTGTGTGCAGTTTGGAAAACATTTACTTTTACAGCCGCTCTCTTCATTTCCTGTATAATTGAGGCATTTATTGTACTGTTCAAATGTACAATATTCCATGTGGTGAAGATCCGATTCAAGTAACGTCATCGGAAGAGTCTGTGGCAGGCATCCACACAACGACAGAATCAATGCAGAGTGGCATTCGTTCAAACATTCTTGCAATTCTTTACCTTCTTCTGAGCAGCGGCGTTCTCCATTTGAAAATGGCAGTAAATTCACTTCCATCAAAGAGAAAGGCAAAAAATATTCTAGAAGCCATTCATAAATAATATTGCATAACGCATAATATTGGTAAAGGGGCTGCGAATGACGGATGGAGGGAGGTGCATGTCTTATAAATCGCTTTAAACAATTTTGAGAACGATGCAAGTTAACCCTCATTACACTTGGGGAATTTAATTTTCACATATATTAATTCTGGAGTAGTGTATATTGCTTACTAAATTCAATATTTTAACTCAAACACCCTTTTTAAGGTTGAATATTTGATGCGATGGTGTTTTGCTATTTTTCACTGTTAACAGAAACTTTCTTTAACATTATTTAGCAAAATTATTCAATAGTTGGTCTATTATATATGAATGGCCTACGTACGTTTTCCAGGTCTCATCATGACAATGCCATCATTTGCTCGATTATCAAAGGAATCGTCAACCATTTCGTTGAAGTTTACAGTTATAGCATCAGTGTCTCTCACATATGCATTGTTAATTACATTTAAATAAATCCAAAATGCAGAAACACGAAAATAACTTGAATCCATCATATATAGTTTTATATCTTGCATTCCAAAACAAATTTTTTCGCTATCGATAAAAGCTATATGATTAGATGTTGCACAAATGGGAAGACCGACGCGATACGGGTTTATGGTGAAGAGCACACACTCAGAGATTGAGCAATCAGAAGACTGGGGCCTATTTTAAAAAACTGTAAGCAACGTTGCAGAAACAATTAAAGGAGGCAGGAAGGTCGTGGCAGGGATGGACATTTGGGATATTCGTGGTGTATATGCAGTGCTCTCGGGGTATTTCAAGTAGAAGTCCATGGTCCATGGGTTTGTATTAGATTTTGGCATTTGTGCAATACACCCTTCGACTTCACCTAATTTGGAATCTCAAATCGCTAGCCCCATCGATCCAAGCGCCGTCATAGGTTATGTACGCTCGCTTTTTATTATATCATTTGTAACATTGTGTGCATTATATTACAAAAATGCTTAAGGCGGTTTATAAACCGAACCACAGGCATTGAAACGAGTCTCCAAATGAAAGCCCACTGGGCTTTTATTTTGGGGGCTTCTACTTCGAAAATCTCGGTAGTTTATCAAGAATGCCGCAATGTAATATAATTAATTACAAGAAGAAACTTGAATACTTTTAAAATAGGAAATATGATAAAAAATTTGCTGCATACAACAGAGATATATGCTGTCCAACTGATACTCAAAAATTAATTTGAACGCTTTTAGAAGCGTCGGCTCATATATATTTTTGCAGAGTTTTAGGGAATTTATCGAATTTCAGATTCATGTTAGTTTAATGACACTGGTTCCGGGACATTGACACACAAAGTGGCAGCCGCGTTGGACATCTGACCATATCTGTTAAATGGCACAGCCTTGTTTGTCCTATCAACTAGGGTTGCAACGGGGATCCCCGTCCCCGAAATTTGATTTCATCCCCGTACCCGAAATCTGAGTTTGTCCCCATCCTCCGAAATTTGACTTCATCCCCGAGATTCTAGATTATCTTTATTCCGTCAATTATAAATGTTAATGGCGCTCTTTTATCAAATTACAATATGTATCATAACATTGGAGCAAATATTGAAGAAATTTTAAGTTTTTTTAGACCGAATATTCAAATTTATTTTCCCGCTCCCAAAAATATCGTCCCCGATCCCCGGAATTTCTAAAACCCCGTCCCCGTTGCAACCCTACTATCGACGCTCAAATTCGTGCAAATTAAGGGTCTGTTGCTAGGTGCGTCTATAGAATTTTTGACGCACATCACAACCAAACAACCACCACCCTTCCTCAAATGCAATTGCAGCAGTTGCAGTTTTCAGTTTTATAAAATAGGTACCTTCGTAAAATACGAAACGGGGATGAATTCTCTCATGCTATTATTATAATCAGAATACGACGATGCATAAGCATAAGGATAAAGGTATCCATATTCTAATGCATTTTCTTTGGACTTCCAAATGTAGTAGAAACATTTTAGTATTCCATCGAACACATTCTTTAATTGATCGATCGAAATATTGAGTGCGGAAACTTTTGCAGCAAAGGTATTTAGTACCGCTGACTCAATACCGTCCTTTTGGCTTTGCCAATTGACATATGGATTCTGACGTGATTCAATCAAATGTTCTCCTTCATATATCATTGCAAGATATTTCCAAACAAGAAGGTATATTTCATCAGAAAAAAGGAGATCGCTGCTTACACTAAATGTTCCATTAATTGTATTATTGTTGAAAAACGTATCGATAATTTGTTGTGAATATGTAGCAAGATTTATCATTGATGCTTGATTTTCGAAACCCATGTAGCTCTGTGGCATACAAACGGTAATATTGGGAAATGAAATATTATCATGGTCGTTTATATGTATGTTCTCTAATATAAAAACCGATGGCTTATCCTGATACGTAGCAACGATTTCGATGACAGATTGTATAGTAAAGTAGAATCCAAACAAATAAATGGCGGTCCAGAATAAATGCTTTACAAGCCAGTTTGCAATTGTAGCATATGACAATGTAGTGGTAAGAAATTTTTTTCCATATATAGCGTCAATGAGATTTTGAATTTGCCTACTTATTGTCTTGACTTTTATCGGTCTATGATAAAATATTTTGATCTTCTTAAAATTCATCCTATGTTGAAATTTTATATCCTTGAGTAGATGAGCGTCAAACAAACTACTAATATCTTATTTGCAGGATCGTTCAGTAGTTAGAATTAGTGAAGTTCACAGCTGCAAACAGTTTATGACGATCTTTGTCTGCACGTTACTCATGAATTAAGAATTTTTATGGCTGGCAAGGCTGCCTCACTCATATCGCTAAATGATGTGAAGCGAAAGTTTTACCTAATTATTCTATTAAGATTTGGTCAGATTATGTGTAAAGTGGAGTTTTGATATCCAGTTGCCTTCATAACAATGTAGACTAGATCATAAATTACCATCCTGTCAAAGAATCCACTTACAGTAGTCTTCAATAACTGTCGTGAGAGGGTGCTATTGTTTTTGTGTCGATAACGACTTGATAGGTCGCTTCTTGTAGGATTCAGTTTGCGTTGCTTAGAACTTCAATGGCGTCTGGTGCAAGTAAAAGAGTTTTGCTTGAGTATTGATCAGGGGCTTGGTATGGAGTTGATACTTCAAGAATTATCGTAACCTTGAGCATGAACTGTCTAAAAATGCATTATTGCGCTTGTTTGACAAACTGTCAGGCTAATAATTGTCTAAATCACACACCTTATTGTCAAAGAATTCGCTTGCAGTAGCTCGATGGCCGCCGTGAGAGGCCGCCGCGAGCAAAGTTTTATGTGCAAAACGGAGATACCGTATACTAGAGCAGAACGGAAGTGGCACTGATCGGATCCACTACCGTTTTAGTATACACTCCGGCGTAACGGGGGCCACAAAATCTCTAAAACAGATGAAAGGAGTCGGTAAATTGAATTTTAGCACCCTTTTATGTACTGTACTTATACCGTATGCAAACCGAATCGGAATTGCTATGCATCGGGTGTATTACATTCGACCAAGTTTCAATAGGTGACCATAATTAATTAGATTCAGTTTGGTGGACGGAGCGGTAGCACACAGACAAGCATATAAAGCGAATAAAATGAGCAGTTATGATTTAATGATTGCCTAAGAGATTTGATTATTGCGTGCATGTTGCACACATTGAGAATAAATTCAGTAAAATTTGAAGAATATATATAAAAATTTTCTAATCTGCTAGACTGTCGCGCTACAGACTCAATGCAAAAATAATTGGAATGAGCGCAGGACTAATTCATCACGTTCTTGGCCTGAGATTCTCTCCGATTACTGCCGCTACACTGCGTCTCCCGCTTCGTTAATTAATGCAGAAATCAATGTTCTGCCTTAGAATTACTGTAGTCAAATCTCGTCAGGCAATGCTGACAAGAGATCCCGGTGCCGCTTTTTTCCTGATAAAAATTCAATCAAACCCCAAATATTACCTTATGACCAAAGAAACTGTTTCGAATACTTTTTGATGTCCGCAGTGTTGGGCGCTGCAGCGATACTTGAACGTTCAGAGCGTGAATACCGTTGTATTCGATCTCAATGAAAGGGTCACGGATTGGATGCACCACCGATGCTGTTTCTTGTTCTGGCACTCGTACAATTGGGGCTAGAAGAAATCTAAAAGCAGTAGAAGAGTGATGCTAAATTAAATCTCTATATTTTTGCGCACAACGATAATACAGTACTCTGAGTCAAACCAAACGAGCGGTTTACTGCTGTTCGTGCATATACGTGATCCAGTAGAGGATTCAAACGATTATTTTAGCATGACCGACGCTTAATTTGCTATTAATGTCCCGTTGTTTAAGCCCCTAAAGAATTCTGTTCAGGTTAAGGTAAAAATTGGAAACTCAAGTCCACCCCCCAACAAACAAACACTCAATCAAATGATAAACGAGGATGAGAAACATATTTTCGTTTATATCCTTGATGAGATTTGAAAGTCTCCACTTAACTTCTTCATACATATCTGTTTATGATAAAATACGTCGCTATCCTAATCATTTATCATATGCTGATGCTTAAATTTCATGTTTTTGTAGAAGACATGACGACTCCTACACCAAATCCTTGGGCACTAACTGCTACTTATCATTTCACAGATTAGTAATGTACTTCATTCAATTGCTCACCAGTTGGTGCCTGCGATGTAGACAGAGAGAGAGAGAGATGTAAGCAATTTTAGAATTCCTCGCACAAAGCAGAACTCGAACAGAAGACCTGCTCCTGAGCAGAACAGACTGGGACCAGTAGTACAGCCTGTTTCATAAAACTGCTGCAAGTACAATTGTCGTAATTGCAACTATAGGACGAGTGGTGATTGGTCGACTGTGCAGTGGGCGGGCAAATTCGTTACGCCGACGCTCTAATCGAAGAATCATCACTCGTCTTGAGTTTTAATTACAGTAATTGTAATTACAGCAATTTTATGAAGCAAGTTCCAGGAGACTGCGTCGGAGCACAGAGGCGATCTCAGGAGAGAGTCGAAGGCGTAACAACGATCCTATCAATTTACGCTATGCTTGAAATCAATTACAGAAGCCGTCTTGCAGTAATTTTACGCCAATTTTACGAATTAGCGCACAGAGCTTGACAACTAGGATTGAAAGATATAAATAAACTAAGCGAGTAGGATGCGGTTTAGGCAAAACATCAGCATTATCAAGATTGTCTAATATAAAGATGCATACTCTATCGTAAAACTTCTGTGCATTCATTCTGCATTTCATATAAAGAATAAGTGCACCAGGGGCGGATCTAGGGGGACGGGACGGGGAATTCACCCGGTTTTCCGGTTTTCCCCCCGGTCTCTCGTTTCTAACTCTGTCACTGAAGTGCACATTTCGTGTTACAAGAATTCTCTTGCTTTGGTCACCATATTATTCGCTTACTGATTAGATGTGACATGCTGCATGCAAATCGCGAATGTTAGCGTAAAAAGAAGCCTGAAAATTGTTGGAGATTTATTTTCTGCTTCACTGCCTGCTGCCCAGCAACGTTTGTACTTTCGTGAAACAGACACTCGACAGGATAATTGAAATGTAATAAATAATCAACTTGTTTATCAGTTCAGGTTTCGAATGGAATCAGTGAAGCATAATAAACTAAGAAACTTGCGTTTCAGCTCAGATTCTGTGTAGGCGTAGTAAAATTTAATCAGTAAAATAATTAACAGTTTCCAACTCAGATCTCAAATAGAATCAGTGAAGCATTCTAATGTCGGAATTTTAGCCACACGACAGAACTCTTTTATTTTCACTACACATACAGTACTTCAGCACACAGAAATCAACCACAGCACAGTAGCAACATTATGGAAAATAGGCGGCTATATATACTGATACTAAAAGGATCTCAGGGGAATAGAGCGGAGAAATATTTCTTTGGCGAAACCCACTCACTCTGCATGTGTGATAACTTTTTATTTTCGCTTTTAGATTAACCTTGACAAAAAATGTGGCAAAAATTACGATGTTCACAAGATTACGTTCTCTCTTTTAGTTTTAGTTAAACTGCTAAGCAAATTTTTAGTTAAACTGCTGCTTCAACATAATCGGCGATCTGTCTTGCGGCACACTGGCCATTTCGCCCATACGCCACTCAACGTAGCAGGTGATGGACTATCAACCGAATTATCGCATTTTTTAAGGATTATGAGATTGGAGCCGGTTGTATTCGTTTTTCTAAAATTTGCATACCTGCGCACCGTCTTTGAACATCCTTTGTGTCTACCGGCAGCGTCTAATTGGTCCGTTTAAAAGTGAAACGTCGTTTAAATCGCGCGCCACATTGCCTTTGGATGGAATAGTTTGTGTGCATCTGTTGCGTTGGCGCGCAACTGATTTTCGTCAGTCGACGGGCGCGCGGTTGCCGCCGCTGTTGTGTTACTGCACACAGTGAAGAAGGAAAGAATGAGACCCAATTGTCTGGTGGTCGGCTGCCATACGATCGCTATTTTTTTGTCTCTGAGCTCGCATCGATGACGCATGCTGCTTCGACTGATATTTAATTCGATTGTTGGCTGCTGCAAGGATGTGAATCATCGATTGTCCTTTCCGCTAATGTGATATTCTCCTGGAGCCTAGCGTATAGCTGGAGCGTGGTGCTATGATTCAGTTTCATTGAGAATTTGATTCCGGTAGCAGATAGATGGTGGCTGTGTGGGCGCGTGCTTGACAATTTACTTCAAAATAAGCCTGTAACCTTGCCGTGTTTCACCCGTTCCTAACCTGAAGGCCACTCTTTGAGTTTATTACTTCATACGAGACTGCGTCGTACGAGACTGCCTGACGTAATTCAGTCGACTTGCGCGTGAACAAAATCGAATTTCGTTCTTTACCAGTGTGCCCTGTTTACAACAATGAAATCGGTTTGCGCGATACGAATAAGGAAGGCAGAGCAAATCGGGAGGACATTGTGTACATTTGTGAGTGATCGATTGGGGCTGTGTGGAGTGATTCATATTGAATGGCAACACAGAGGCACAATGTTGTCGGCCACCGACTCTCACCGACTCTCGGGTTACGGCGTCGAACGGACGAGCTTTAAGCGCGTTGGCATTTTTATTGTACGATATCGAAGCGCGAAAGGGGAAAGGGTTGGCTGCGCGTAGTAGTACTGTGCTCTGATTGCGTTTATAACGACGCTCGGCCGTATTTCTAGCTTCTTACTCCACTGTTGTTTCGACTGAAGCAAACGGCTGATTTCCAAGATGGCGGATGATTATCAAGTTTCTCAGCACAACGAGAACGGGCACTATCAGTCGGAAAATGGAACTTATAAGCCGCTGCTGGAGCTTTACGTTAAGGTTGGTGCTCGTGTTGTTGTAGTTTGAGAGTAATTTGAAACCGCTGATTGTATAGGTTTGTTTGGAGGGGGGAGGGGTGCGGGTGGCGAAACGCCGCGTGGCTTTGTTGCTTGAAGGGGGTATTCTTAGCAATTTATACTTCTTTAATTAACTTACGACGAAGTGGCATTGAGAAAAGCTGTCAAAAGTAACAGTCTACGCATCATATTTTAGAACTATTCGAGACGAAAGTTTTCCTTCAAATATGCAGTGTTTAAATAATATCCTTAATCAGTAATCATCAGATCTCTTGATAACCGATTCGCGATGCGATTCTCCACAATGATTTTCGCCTCGCAACGAAATAATTAGCTGAGAAGATATCTCTTTATCAGGCGTCGGGGATCGACAGCAAGCGAATCGGAGCGTGTCTGTTCTGCCAGGAGTTCTGGATGGAGCTGTACGCGCTGTACGAAATCGGATTGGTGCGCGTCGAAGTGAAAACCGTCAATGTCAACTCGGAAGCTTTCAAGCGAAATTTCCTCGGCGCTCAACCGCCGATTATGATTGAGCAGGAGAAGTGAGATTTTACCTTTTTTATTTACTTTTCTATTCCTTTTGCTTCTCTTTTCGGCTCATTTATAGTTGTGAACGAAGTCAGCTTTTCCTCACTTTCGTCAAAATGGCGCTATGACGATTTGCCACAGAGCATCGATCGTGTCAGTACAACCCCCCAGAGCTTCTTACATATTTTAACATGTTAATCGTGGCAAATCGTCATGGCACCAAAATGAACGGTGTCACTTTGTTCACAACTATAAATGAGTCCCTTTTTTATTCTTTTGCTTCTCTTTTGACTTCTTTCTGCCCATCTCCC
>JADMIO011053155.1_pt1 | contig 16989 bp, 7 predicted proteins | sample 8958161 | NCBI WGS metagenome assembly JADMIO01 (sample SAMN16585339, study PRJNA669376) | soil metagenome | isolation source: Crop rotation soil | place: USA: Cullars Rotation, Alabama | collected 2011
GCCGCGACTTCAAGTCACGTGAATTCCAAGCTTCGGATCCCACTGTGCTGGAAAGCCGGTTCGGCGAAGCGAAGGAAATCGCCCAGGCCGCGCTCTATCTCGCGTCCGACGAATCGTCGTACGTGACCGGGACCGAATTCCTCGTCGACGGCGGGCTCACCGCGGCTTATGTAACACCGCAATGAGGGCAAAGGAACGCGTCCAGCGCACCGTCAGCCCGATCGACGGTACCCTATACGTCGAGCGCGGGCTTGCGTCCGGGAAGGAAGTCGAGGGAGCGCTCGAGCGAGCCGTAGCCGCACAGAAAGCGTGGAAGAAGGCGCCGGTCGCCGAGCGCGCCGCGGTCTGCCGCGCGATGGCGGCGTGGTGCGTCGAGCGCGCGGACGCGCTGGGTGAGGAGCTCACGCGCCAGATGGGGCGGCCGATCGCGCACACGCCCTTCGAGATCCGCCGCGGCTTCAGCGAGCGCGTGAATTACATGACCGGGGTCGCCGAAGCCGCACTCGCCGACATCGCGGCCGAGCCCCGGGACAATTTTCAGCGCTTCATACGCCGCGAGCCGCTCGGGGTCGTGCTGGTCGTCGCGCCTTGGAACTATCCGTGGCTCACATCGGTGAACGCCATCGTGCCGGCGATCCTCGCCGGCAACGCGGTCGTGCTCAAGATGGCGCAGCAGACGCCCCTCGTCGCCGAGCGCTACGCTGAGGCATTCCAGGCCGCGGGCTTGCCCGAAGGCGTATTCCAGTTTCTGCACCTCGATCACGAGCAGGTCGGACGCATCGTTCAGGACGAGCAGGTGGCATTCGTCGCCTTCACCGGGTCGGTGGGCGGGGGTCACGCCGTGCAGCGCGCGGCTGCCGAGCGTTTCGTTGGGACCGGGCTCGAGCTCGGCGGGAAGGATCCCGCTTACGTACGCGCGGACGCGCCGCTCGAAGCGACGATCGAGAACCTGGTGGACGGCGCATTCTTCAACGCAGGGCAATCGTGCTGCGCGGTCGAGCGCATCTACGTTCAGCGTGACGTGTACCAGGATTTCCTTAAGGGGTTTGTCGATCTCACCCACCGGTACGTACTCGGCAATCCGCTCGATCCGGCGACGACGCTGGGTCCCATGGTGCGCGCGGACGCGGCGCACGACGTTCGCGCCCAGGTGCGGGAAGCGGTGGCGATGGGCGCGAAAGCGCTGATCGATCCCGAGCGGTTCCCGGCCGCACAGGATGGGACGCCTTACTGCGCGCCACAGGTGCTCTCCGGCGTCGGCCATCGCATGCGCATCATGACGGAAGAGACGTTCGGCCCCGCGATCGGCATCATGGCCGTCGAGGACGACGAAGAGGCGATCCGCCTCATGAACGACAGCCGCTACGGCCTGACGGCCTCGGTCTGGACCACCGACGCCGAGGCGGGCCTGCGGCTCGGCGAGGGTATCGAGACCGGCACCTGGTTCATGAACCGCTGTGATTATCTCGATCCCGCGCTCGCGTGGACCGGCGTCAAGGACTCCGGCCGCGGCTGCACGCTGTCGAGACTCGGGCTCGAATCCTTTACCCGGCCCAAGTCGTTTCACCTCCGGTTCAAACCATGAAAATCGGCCTCCTCGGCTGCGACGACGTTCCGGAACGCCTGCGCCACATCGCCGGGGGCTACCGCGACATGTTCGCCGCCCTCCTCCAGCCGCGGATCCCGAATGCGGACTTCGAGTGGTTCGACGCCTACAAGGGCGAGCTGCCGTCGCTCGACGCATGCGACGCCTACGTCTGCACCGGTTCGCGCTACTCGGTATACGAAGACCGGGACTGGATCAAAGCGCTGCAGCGCTGCGTGCGTCAATTGCACGAGGCGCGCAAGCCTTTTGTGGGCATCTGCTTCGGCCACCAGGTGCTCGCCCAGGCGCTCGGCGGCGAGGTGACGCGCGCGGACCAGGGCTGGGGAATCGGCATCCATGAAATGCGCATCGAAAAGTCCGAGCCGTGGATGCAGCCCTGCCAACAAAACCTCAAGCTCGAATACATGCACGCCGACCAAGTGCAGGCGCTCCCGACCGGGAGCGTCGTGCTCGCTTCGGCGAGCCACTGTCCCGTGGCGATGTTTCGCGTCGGCACGATGCTGGGCATCGAAGGCCACCCCGAGTTTCCGGCGGCGTATGTCGAAGGGTTGCTGCGCGAGCGCCGCGAACGCATCGGCGCGGCGCGCGTCGACGCCGCGATCGCGAGCCTCACCCAGTCCGCCGACGACGGAATCGCCGCGCGCTGGATCGCAAACTTCCTTATGATGAAGGAATAGTCGGGCGACGTCGCAGGACACCCGCCCGGCCTGAAGGTCCATCGGGGGGAGTCGCAATGAACGTCGGAATGAAAAGGGTCGCTTGCGCGCTGGTTTTTCTTGCCGGCGTAATCACCACCGCTCTCTCCACCGCCGCGCCGCAGGTGCAGGTCTTCAACCCGCGCGGCGAAGTGAAAGGCGTGCGCCAGGTCCTGGCCCGGTTCAGCGAGCCGATGGTCGCGTTCGGCGACCCGCGCCTCACCGACCCCTTCACCGTCCAATGCGACGGCGATGCGGAGCGCACCAAAGGGCGCGGGCGCTGGGCGGATTCGCGCAACTGGGTATACGACTTCGAGGCTGACCTCCCTGCGGGCATTCGCTGCAAGTTCGGCCTCAAAGCCGACGTAAAAGCGGTCAGCGGCCAGGCCGTCGAAGGCGGCCGCGAGTTCGAGTTCAATACCGGCGGTCCCGCCGTGATGCGCTCGCTCCCGCGTGAAGACGACGAATCGATCGACGAAGAGCAGATTTTCGTGCTCGCGCTGGACGCCCCTATCGACACGGGGAGCCTCAACAACGCGTGGTGCGAGGCGGCGGGCGTGAACGAGCGGATACCGCTGAAGCTCGTCTCCGAGAAGGAAACGAAAGACATCCTCAACGCCAACCGCTACTCGACTTTTCACCTTTTCAACGCCTACCTGCGCGGCCGCACCGAAGTGCCGTTCGCGCAGTTCAAGATCGAGGACAAGCGCTGGCGCGATCTACCGCTGATCGGCGTCCGCTGTGCGCAGCGCCTGCCCGCGGGCGCTGATGCGTTCCTCGTCCTCGGGCCGCAACTGAAGACGCGCACCGGGATCGGGCGCACGACCGCGCAGCGCCTCGCGTTCAAGGTCCGGCCCGCGTTCATCGTGAAGCTCACGTGCCAGCGCATGAACAAGGACGCGGCGTGCCTGCCCATCACGCCGATCACGCTCGATTTCAATGCGCCGGTTACCCGGGACACAGCCGAAGGGATCCGCCTGAAGGCGAAGGACGGCAAGGTCTACAAGCCGGCACTCGACGAAAAGGTGAAGAGCTTCTCTTCGGTCGACTTCAAGGGTCCGTTCCCCGAGAAAACCGATTTCACCGTCGAGCTGCCGCGCAATTTCCGCGACGACGCCGGACGCGAGCCCGAGAACAAGGCCTCGTTCCCGCTCTCGACCGCGACCGACGAATTTCCACCCCTGGCGAAATTTCCCGGGCGCTTCGGGATCCTCGAGTTGAACGCCGATCCAGCGCTGCCGGTGACCGTGCGCAACGTCGAAGCGACGCTCGCGGGGCGCAAGCTCGAAATGCAGGGCGGCACGAACCAGGCCATACCCGGCCGGACGGTGCGCATCGTCGACGACGAAGTCGCGATCATGCAGCGCCACCGCGATTTCATCCGCAAGGCGCACGAGAGCCGGGCCGAGAAAGCGCTCAAGCGCGACGTGCGGGAAGGCGAAGTGCCCGCGCTCGCCGCGGGCGAGAAAGCCGCCGCGTTCGAGCTGCCGCGCGCGCAGGGGCCGAAGGAGCTCGAAGTCATCGGGATCCCGCTCAAGAAACCGGGTTTCTATATCGTCGAGCTGGCGAGCCCGCGCCTCGGCCGCGCCCTCCACGGCGAAGAGAAGCCCTACTACGTCTCGACGAGCGTCCTCGTCACCAATCTCGCCGTGCATCTGAAGCACGGACGCGAGAGCTCGCTCGTGTGGGTCACGTCGCTCGATCGCGGGAAGCCCGTCGCCGACGCACGCGTGACGGTGCGCGATTGCACCGGGAAAGCCTGGTTCGAAGGACGCACCGATGCCTCGGGGCTCGCGCTCGCGGGTGATCGCCTGCCCGTGAGCGAATCGGTGCCGCAGTGCAGCGATCACCGCCGCGTCCTGATCGCTTTTGCGCGCGTGGGCGAGGACCTCGCTTTCACTTATTCGGACTGGAACGACGGCATCCAGCCGTGGGACTTCAATCTCCGGAACGAGCAGCGCCGCCGCGGTTCGATCGTCGTTCACACGGTGCTCGACCGCATGCTCTTCCGCGCCGGCGAGACCGTCAGCATGAAACATCTCGCCCGCACGCCGACGAGCGCGGGTTTCGCCATTCCCGCCGCGAACGAGCTGCCGAAAGGAGCGGAAATCGAGCACCTGGGGAGCGGAGAGAAATACAAGCTCGCCCCGGCCTTCGATGCGCAGGGCATCGCGGAAAGCACGTGGAAGATCCCGTCAGAAGCGAAGCTCGGCACCTACAGGCTCGAATGGCCGGGGCGCGAAGTCCAGTCCAATACGACCTTTCGTGTCGAAGCCTTCCGGGTCCCGCTCCTGCGTGCCGTGCTCGCGCAGCCCAAGGAACCGGTGGTGAAGCCGAAGGCGGTCAAGCTCGACGCGGCGGTCACCTATCTCTCCGGCGGTCCCGCGACCAACCTGCCCATCAAGGTGCGCTACCGGGTCGAGCCGCGCCCCGTGCAATTCCCCGATCACACGGATTTCCAGTTCGGCGGCAAGCCCGTGAAGGAAGGCATACAGCAAGGCTCGGTGGCCGACGAGTGGAGCACGTTCGATCCTGACGAGGAACCCGCTCCGACGGCTGAAAGCGCGAGCCCCACTTCGCTCAAGAGCCTCACGCTCGATGCGGCGGGCACCGCGAAAGTCGCCATCGAAAAGCTCCCGACGATCGACCGTCCCGCCAATCTGCTGGTCGAGATGGAGTACAGCGATCCCAACGGTGAAGTGCTCGCGGTCTCTTCCCGCGTGCCGCTCCATCCCGCGGGCATCTACATCGGAATCAAACCCGAGGGATGGGCCGCGAACAAGAAAGCGGTGCGGGCCCAGGTGGTCGCGCTCGATCCGGCTGGCAAGCCGCTGGCGGGACGCGCGGTCAGCGTCGACGTCTACGAGCGTAAGACCTACTCCCATCGCCGCCGCCTCGTGGGCGGCTTCTATGCCTACGACTCAACGACGGAAACCAAACGCGTGGGCTCTGCCTGCTCGGGTACGACCGACGCGCGGGGGCTCCTCTTCTGCACGGTGAAGCCGCGCGCTTCCGGCGAGGTCATCCTGCTTGCGCGCGCGAAAGACGACGGCGGCAACGAAGCGTACGGCACTTCGAGCGTCTACGTGCAGGGCGACGACGAGTGGTGGTTCGAGCCCACCAATCACGACCGCATCGATTTGATCCCCGAGAAAAAGCGTTACGAGCCCGGAGAGACGGCGAAGCTCCAGGTGCGCATGCCTTTCCGTGAAGCGACCGTGCTCGTCACGGTCGAGCGCGAAGGCGTGCTCTGGCAGAAGGTCTTGAACATCGACGGGAAATCTCCGGTCGTGGAAGTGCCGATCGCCGGAACCTTCGGGCCGAACGTCTTCGTGTCGGCGCTGGCGCTGCGCGGACGCGTCGATCCCGAAATCCCCGGGCCTTACGCGTGGTTGAAGCGCTGGGTGTATCGCGTCGGCTACTGGCTAGGCCTCGTGGACGATGTGCCCGTCGAGCGCGACACCCGGCCCACCGCGCTCGTCGATCTGACGAAGCCCGCCTACAAGCTCGGCATGACTGAGATCAAGGTCGGGCGCCGCGATTACACGCTCAACGTGAAAGTGACTCCCGAGCGTGACGTGCTCAAAGTGCGCGATACCGCGCGCGTCGCGATCGAGGTCGTCGATGCGGACGGAAAGCCCGCCGCGGAAGGGGAAATCGCGCTCGCCGCGGTCGACGAGGGGCTGCTCGAGCTCATGGACAACTCGTCCTGGAACGTGCTCGAAGGGATGATGGGCGAACGTCCGACCGAAGTCATGACGTCGACCGCGCAGGGCCTCGTCATCGGCAAGCGCCATTTCGGCAAGAAGGCCGTGGCGGCCGGCGGCGGAGGCGGACGTGGCGGCGCGCGCGAGCTTTTCGACACGCTGCTCTTGTGGAAGGCGCGAGTTGCGCTCGATGCGCAAGGGCGCGCGAGCCTCACCATCCCGCTCAACGATTCGCTCACCAGCTTCCGCATCGTCGCGGTCGCGAATGCAGGGGCGGCCAAGTTCGGCCACGGCGCGACGACGGTGCGCACCACCCAGGACTTGATGCTCTTCTCGGGGCTGGCGCCGGTCGTGCGCGAGCAGGACGAGTACAGCGCGATGTTCACCGTGCGCAACGCCACCGCGCAGCCGCTCGACGCGAAATTCGCCTGGACCGTGCGCGACAAGGGGGCGGACGACCCGGCCGGAAAGACGATCGCCAGCGGCGAGCAGGCGGTCGCGCTCGCGGCGAACGAAGCGAAAGTGGTTTCGCTGCCGGTCAAAGCGCCCGTGGGCGCCGAGCGCCTTTTCTGGGAAATCGTATCGACGGCGAAAGACGGCGCGCGCGACCGGCTGCGCACCACGCAGAAGGTGATCGAAGTCCATCCGGTACGCGTCTATCAGGCGACCCTCGCGCGCCTCGACAAGCCGATCGAATTCCCGGTCGAGCGGCCGGCCGAAGCCATCGCCGGCCGCGGCGGCGTGCGCGTCGACGTGATCGGGAGCCTCGGGAGTGAGCTTTCCGCGGTCCGCGAGTACTTCATGAAGTATCCCTACAGCTGCCTCGAGCAGCGCACGTCGAAAGCGATCGGGCTCGGCGACGACCGCCTGTGGGAAGGTGTTGCGGCCAGCGTCGGGAACTATCTCGACCGCGACGGCCTCGCCCGCTATTTCCCGATCGATTCGATACAGGGCAGCGACGCGCTCACGGCCTATCTCCTGCAGATCGCGAGCGACAGCGGGCGCGAGTGGCCTGAAGGGGCGTTGAACCGCATGCTGAACGGCCTGGACGGTTTCGCGACCGGGCGCATCGTGCGCTACGGCGCGCTGCCGACCGCGGACCTGACCGTGAGGAAGCTCGCTGCGATCGAAGCGCTGGCGCGTTTCGACCGCGCCAAACCGGCGCATCTCGAATCGATCGCGATCGATCCCGCCCTGTGGCCGACCTCCGCGCTCATCGACTGGATCGGGATATTGAAGCGCGTGAAGGGGGTGCCGCAGCGCGACGAGCGGCTCAAGGAAGCGCTCGGGCTCCTGCGCGCAAGGCTCAATTTCCAGGGCACCGTCATGACGTTCTCGACCGAGCGCAACGACGCCCTGTGGTGGCTGATGATCTCGCCGGACGTGAACGCGAACCGCGCGCTCATCGCGGTGCTGAACGAAGCCGACTGGAGCGAAGACGTGGGCCGGCTCGTGCGCGGCACGCTCTCGCGCCAGAAGCGCGGGCGCTGGAGCACCACGATCGCGAACGCGTGGGGCACGGTGGCGCTGGCGCGATTCGGCGAAGCGTTCGAGAAGGTCGCGGCGAGCGGCAGCACGACGGTCGCGCTGGGCGGGCAGTCGCTTCCCGTCAAGGTCGCCGCGGGCGCGCAGACCCGCGATCTCGAATGGCCCGCGACGCGCGAGACGCTGACGCTTACGCACAGCGGCGCCGGCGCCCCGTGGGCGATCGTACAGTCGCGCGCGGCGTTGCCGCTGAAAGCGCCGATCTCGACCGGCTACACGGTGAAGCGCACCGTCGCATCCGTCGAACAGAAGGACCGCTCCGGTTACTCGCGCGGCGACGTCTATCGCGTCACCCTGGAGATCGACGCACAAAGCGACATGACGTGGGTCGTGGTGGACGATCCGATCCCGAGCGGGGCGGTCATACTGGGCTCGGGACTCGGGCGCGACGCGGGATCGCTCACGCAGGGCGAGAAGCGCGAAGGCTGGGCGTGGCCGGCCTACATCGAGCGCACGCACGAGGCATATCGCGCCTACTACCAGTTCGTGCCCAAAGGACGCTTCAAGACCGAGTACACGGTGCGCCTCAACAACCCGGGACGCTTCGATCTGCCGGCGACCCGCGTGGAAGCGCTGTATGCCCCCGAGATGTTCGCCGAGCTGCCCAACCAGCCGGTTGCGGTGAAGCCATGAGGCGGATTCCGGTTCGGGGCATCGCAGCGGCCGTAACGATCGCAGCCATCGCGCTTGTCGCTTCGTTTGCGGTCGCGCCCTACCCCGCCGCCGATTTCGATTCGGTGCGCGCTTCCTGGCGCGCCTCCGACGCATGGCTCACCGATCGCCGCGGCGAGCCGCTCTCGCGCATACGCATCGACCATGAACGGCGCCGCGGCGACTGGGTCGCGCTCACCGAGGTGTCGCCGGCGCTCACCCGGGCCGTGATCGCCTCCGAGGACAGGCGCTTCGACGAGCATCGCGGCGTCGACTGGCTCGCGCTGCCCGCCGCCGTGAAGCAGACGATCGCCGGCGAGCGCCGCGGCGGCAGCACGATCACGATGCAGCTCGCCTCGTACCTTCATCCGGACCTCGAGAAGAGCGGCCGGCGTAACCTCATCGACAAATGGCGCCAGATGCGCCAGGCCCTCGCGATCGAGAGGCGCTGGGGGAAGGCGCAGATCCTCGAAGCGTGGCTGAACCTGACGCCTTTCCGCGGTGAGCTGGAAGGAATAGACGCGGCGGCCCGCAGTCTTTTCGGCAAGCGCGCGGCGGGGCTCGACCGAATCGAAAGCGCGCTCACTGCGGCGCTCGTGCGCGCGCCCAACGCCGCGGCATCGCGCGTCGCGCGCCGCGCCTGCGCCCTCCTCGAGCGTGAAGAACGGGCCTGCCTCATCGCCCAGGGACTCGCAGCCGCGGGCCTGCGCCCCGTCCGCTCCAGCCTCGATCTCGACGGCGCGGCGCCGCACCTCGCGCGGAAGCTCCTGAAGGAACCGGGCGAGCGCCTAAAGAGCACGCTCGATGCGCGCCTGCAGCGCTATGCCGTCGAGACGCTCAGGCGGCACTTGCGCGAGCTCGAAGGCCGTAACGTCGAAGACGGCGCGCTGGTCGTGCTCGACAACGCGAGTGGAGACGTGCTCGCCTGGGTGGGCTCGAGCGGCTCGCTCTCGCGCGCACACGAGGTGGACGGCGTGACTGCGCCGCGGCAGGCGGGCTCGACGTTGAAGCCTTTCCTGTACGCGCTCGCGATCGAGCGGCGCATGCTCACCGCGGCCTCGATCCTGGACGATTCGCCTCTTTCGGTGACGCTCCCGACGGGTCTCTACGTGCCGCAGAACTACGACCGCACGTTCAAGGGGCAGATATCGCTGCGCCAGGCGCTCGCCTCATCGCTCAACGTGCCCGCGGTGCGCACCCTTGCGCTCGTCGGCTACGAGCCTTTCTATCGCCGGTTGAAGGGACTCGGTTTCGACGCGCTCAGCCGCGACGCAGACCATTACGGCTACGCGCTCGCGCTGGGCGGCGCGGATGTGACGCTGCTGCAGCTCACGAACGCCTATCGGACGCTTGCGAACGGCGGCCGCGCGAACGTGGTCAACACTTCCGTTCGTCCTGAGCGCGGCAACGCCGCACAGTCGAAGGATGAACAACCCGCCGCGATGGCTGCACAGGCTCTCGACCCCGGCGCCGCCTTCATCGTCGCCGACATCCTGTCCGACGCCGGCGCCCGCGCGCTTACTTTCGGTTTCGCGAGCGCGCTCGCCACGCGGTATCGCGCAAGCGTGAAGACCGGCACGAGCAAGGAAATGCGCGACAACTGGGCGGTGGGCTTCAGCAGCCGCTACACCGTCGGCGCGTGGGTGGGCAACTTCTCCGGCGCGCCGATGCACGACGTTTCCGGTATCGACGGCGCGGCGCCGATCTGGCGGGAAGTCATGGATTTCCTGCACGAGGACGCGCTGCCCGCGGCAGTAGCCGCGCCCGAGGGCCTCGTTCGACAACGGGTAGCCTATTCCGGCGCGATCGAGCCCGAGCGCGAAGAATGGTTCCTGAGCGGGACGGAGACTTCCAGGGTGACGGCGATCCCGGGCCGCTCGGTGCGGCCGCACATCGAGACCCCGGCGCAGGGTGCCATCTACGCGATCGATCCCGACATTCCCCGCGACCGGCAGCGCCTGCTCGTCACCGCCCGGGGCGCACCGCGCGGCGCGCGCTTCGTGCTCGAGAACGGCCGCGAGGGGCGCGCCGACCGGCCGATGCTCTGGCTGCCTAATGCAGGACGGCGGGAGGTGGTGTTACGCGCGGCCGACGGCAAGGAGCTCGACCGGGTGCGATTCGAAGTGCGCGGGCTCGCGCGGCGATGAAACGTAGCGGGCGACGCTGTGCGTCGCCCGCAGCCGCGCTGGGAATTAACGAACAGAGGGAAACCGATGGTTTCCCTCCGTAACCTCCCCTTCCTTCGACTCTCTACCGGTCGTGTCGTTTACTCGGCCCGCACACAGTCAACGTAGTAGCGGAGTTTCCCGTTTGTTTTTTCGACCACGAGGCCGTGGATGTCGGTCTCGAATCCCGGGAACTGCCCATTGAACTCGCGCGCGAACTTGAGGTATCCCGTGATCGTCGTGTTGAAGCGCTCGCCCGGGATGAGCAGCGGGATCCCGGGAGGATAGGGGGTCAGCAGCACGCTCGTGATCCGGCCTTCGAGTTGGTCGATCTCGATGCGGTCGATCTCCCCGTGCGAGAGCCGCGCCCACGCGTCGCCAGGCACGAGCGCGGGCACCATGTCGGAGAGGTACATCTCCGTCGTGACGCGCGCGACGTCGTTCGCCTTGTACACACCGTGGATCTGGTCGCACAGGTCGCGCAGGCCGATCTTCTCGTAATTGGGGAACTTGGTGAGGAACTCCGGCATGACGCGCCACAGCGGGCTGTTGCTGTCGTAGTCGTCCTTGAATTGCTGCAACTCGGTCACGAGCGTGTTCCAGCGCCCCTTCGTGATGCCGATCGTGAACATGATGAAGAACGAATAGAGCCCGGTCTTCTCGACGATGATCCCGTGCTCGGCGAGATACCGCGTCACGATGATCGCGGGTATGCCGGTCTTCGCGAATTTGCCGGTGACGTCGAGTCCCGGCGTGATGATCGTCGCCTTGATCGGGTCGAGCATGTTGAAGCCCGGGGCGAGGTCGCCGAAACCGTGCCAGCGCTCGTTCGCGCGCAGCATCCAGTCGTCGCGATTGCCGATGCCTTCCGCGGCGAGGCGTTCGGGGCCCCACACCTTGAACCACCAGTCCTTGCCGAATTCGGCGTCCACTTTGCGCATCGCGCGCCGGAAATCCAGGGCCTCGTGGATCGATTCCTGCACCAGGGCGAGGCCGCCCGGCGGCTCCATCATCGCCGCCGCAACGTCGCACGACGCGATGATCGCGTATTGCGGCGAGGTCGACGTGTGCATGTGGTACGCCTCGTTGAACGCATGCAGGTTGAGCTGCCATTTCTGGCTGTCCTGCACCAGGATCTGGGAAGCCTGCGACAGCCCCGCGAGCAGCTTGTGCACCGACTGCGTCGAGAAGATCGTCGACTCCTTGCAGCGCGGCCGGTCCTTCCCGATCGCGTGCATGCCCCGGTAGTACTCGTGGAAGGTCGCGTGCGGCAGCCACGCTTCGTCGAAGTGCAGGGTGTGGATCTTGCCGTCGAGCATCTCCTTGATCGTGTCGACGTTGTAGATGATGCCGTCGTACGTGCTCTGGGTGAGCGTCAGCACGCGCGGCTTCGTCTTTACGTCGCGTGCGAAGGGGTGCGCACGGATCTTCCTCTCGATGTTCTCCCAGCGGAACTCGTCGCGCGGGATGGGCCCGATGATGCCGAAGTGATTGCGCGTCGGCATGAGGAACACCGGCACCGCGCCGGTCATCGTGATCGCGTGCAGGATCGACTTGTGGCAGTTGCGGTCGACGATGACGACGTCGCCGGGCGCGACCGTGTAGTGCCACACCATCTTGTTCGAAGTCGAGGTGCCGTTGGTCACGAAAAAGAGGTGGTCGCAGCCGAATATGCGCGCGGCGTTGCGCTCCGAGGCGGCGACGGGGCCCGAGTGGTCGAGGAGCTGGCCCAACTCTTCGACCGCGTTGCACACGTCGGCGCGCAGCATGTTCTCGCCGAAGAACTGGTGGAACATCTGTCCCACCGGACTTTTCAGAAACGCGACGCCGCCTGAATGACCCGGGCAGTGCCACGAGTAGGAGCCGTCCTGCGCGTAATGCGTGAGAGCCCGGAAGAACGGCGGCGACAGGCTGTCGAGGTAGGTCTTCGATTCACGCGCGATGTAGCGGGCCACGAACTCGGGCGTGTCCTCGTACATGTGAATGAAGCCGTGGAGCTCGCGCAGGACGTCGTTCGGAATATGGCGCGAGGTGCGCGTCTCGCCGTACAGGAAGATCGGAATATCGGCGTTGCGGAACCGGATCTCCCGCATGAACTTCCGGAGCTGTTCCACCGTCGCCGCCGCTTCCTCGGGCGTGCTCACGCTCATCTCCTCGTCGTCGATCGACAGAATGAACGCGGATGCGCGGCTCTGTTGCTGGGCGAAGCTCGAAAGATCGCCGTAGCTCGTGACGCCGATCACTTCCATGCCCTCTTCTTCGATCGCTTTCGCCAGCGCGCGTATGCCCATGCCGCTCGCGTTCTCGGTGCGAAAGTCTTCGTCGATGATGATGACCGGGAAGCGAAATCTCACGGACAGCTCCTGCAAGGATCCGGTGCGGACAAGGGACGTGCGCCTCGTTCTAAGGCGTCAGGTATTCTGCACGACGATTTTCGGAAACGCGGCCGAATGGTCCTGCTGCTTCTCGGCGATTTTCACCGCGATACGCCGGGCGATTCCGCGGTAGATTTCCGAGACGCGGCCGTCCGGATCGGCAACGACCGTCGGCATGCCCGAATCCGCCTGCTCGCGGATCTTGATGTCGAGGGGAAGCGCGCCCAGGAGCTCGACGCCGTAGTCCTTGCCCATGCGCTCTCCACCCCCTGCGCCGAAGATGCGCTCCTCGTGGCCGCAGTTCGTGCAGATGTGCAGGCTCATGTTCTCGACGATACCCAGGATCGGGATGCCGACTTTCTCGAACATCTTGAGTCCTTTGCGCGCGTCGATGAGCGCGATGTCCTGGGGTGTCGTGACGATGACCGCGCCGGTTACGGGAACGCGCTGGGCGAGCGTCAACTGGATGTCGCCGGTGCCGGGAGGCAGATCGACGATAAGGTAATCGACGTCGCGCCACTTGGTCTCGTTCACCAGCTGCTCCAGGGCCTGCGTGACCATCGGGCCGCGCCAGACCATGGGTGTTTCCACGTCGATCAGGAAACCGATCGACATCGCCTGCAGGCCGTGCGCTTCCATCGGCTCCAGGCTTTTCCCGTCCTTCGACTCGGGCCGCCCGCTGATGCCGAGCATCATCGGCTGCGACGGGCCGTAGATGTCCGCGTCGAGCACGCCCACCGTTGCACCTTCGGCCGCCAGCGCGAGCGCGATGTTGACCGCAGTCGTACTTTTTCCCACCCCACCTTTACCGGAAGCGACCGCGATCACGTTGCGCACTCCGGGTATCAGCTTCACCCCGCGCTGAACCGAATGCGGCACGATTTTCATCGTCACGTTGACGTTGACCGATGCGACACCGGGCAGGCTCTTCAACTTCGCGGCGATCTCCTTGCGAATCGGTTCGATCTGGCTCTTCGCCGGATAGCCGAGCAGGACGTCGATCGAAACCTTGTCGCCTTCGACTTTCACGTTGCGCGCCGCTTTCGACGAGACGTAATCCTTCCGCGTGTTCGGATCGGTGAGCGCCTTCAGCGCATCCAGTACTTGGCTTTCGGTTACGGCCATGGCGTTACCTCGGGTAAGGGCGGAATTCTAATCAATTCGGGTTAGAATTCACACCTTTAGTTCCCTTGAAACCTCTCCTGCGGCAAGCCTCGCAGGTCTTGATGTGAATACTAACGATCACCGAAGGCTACGTTCGCGGCAGACGCCTGTCCCAGGCCTGCCGCTCACCGATAGACGTCGGTTCTAAGTTGCGTGCGTAGAATCTTCGTCACGACCGCGTTGCCGTACGCCAATGGGCCGTTTCATATCGGACACATCATGGAGTACATCCAGGCCGACATCTGGGTGCGCTTCCAGAGGATGCTTGGGCACGAGGTCCATTTCGTGTGCGCCGACGATGCGCACGGCGCGCCCATCATGCTCAAGGCCGAAGCCGAGGGCGTAACACCGGAAGCGCTCGTCGCGCGGATATCCGCGGAGCGGCCGCGCTACCTGCAGGGCTTTCACATCGGCTTCGACAACTGGCACTCCACCCACTCGTCGGAAAATACCGAGCTCTCGCACGACATCTATCGGCGGCTGAAGAGCACCGGCCTGATCTATACGAAACCGGTCGAGCAGTTTTTCGACCCGGTGAAAGGCATGTTTCTCGCCGACCGCTACATCAAGGGCACGTGTCCGAAGTGCGGCGCTCCCGATCAGTACGGCGATGCCTGCGAGGTCTGCGGCTCGGTTTATTCGCCGACCGAGCTCAAGAACCCCTATTCCACGCTCTCCGGCGCGGCTCCCGTCCTGAAATCGTCCGAGCACTTCTTTTTCAAGCTCTCTGACAGCCGCTGTGTCGAATTCCTGCGGAAGTGGATAGACGAGGAGGGACGCCTTCAGCCGCAAGTGGCCAACAAGGCGCGGGAGTGGCTCGAAGGCGACGCCGACCAGAAGCTCGGCGACTGGGACATCTCGCGCGATGCGCCCTATTTCGGGATCCCGATTCCCGACGCGCCCGGCAAGTATTTCTACGTGTGGCTCGACGCACCGGTCGGCTACCTCGCGAGCTTCAAGAACTATTGCGCAAGAGCGGGAATCGATTTCGAGGCGTTTCTTGCCGACCCTGGAACAGAACAGATCCACTTCATCGGTAAGGACATCATCTATTTCCACACGCTCTTCTGGCCGGCAATGATGCATTTCGCCGGGAAACCGTACAAGGAGCCCGACCATATTTTCGTGCACGGCTTCATCACCGTATCCGGCGAGAAGATGTCCAAATCGCGGGGAACGGGGATCAGCCCGCTGCGCTATCTCGAGCTGGGACTGAATCCGGAATGGCTGCGCTATTACATCGCGGCCAAGCTGAACGCGAGCGTCGAAGACCTGGATTTCAACCCCGACGATTTCGTCGCGCGCGTGAACAGTGACTTGATCGGCAAGTACGTGAACATCGCGAGCCGCGCCGCGGGCTTTCTCACGAAGAAGTTCGGCGGGAAGCTCCTGCCGGTTGAGCCCGCCGTGCCGCAGATTCAGGCGGTGAAGGCGGCCGCGCCTTCGATCGCAGCCGCGTACGACAACCGCGAGTACGCCAGGGCCATGCGCGAAGTGATGTCGCTGATGGACAGCATCAACGCGTGGATCGACCAGGAGAAGCCGTGGGAGCTCGCGCGCAATCCCGCCAACGACGTAAGGCTGCAAGCGCTCTGCTCACAGATACTCAACGTCTTTCGCCTCCTGACGGTGCTCGTTAAACCCATCCTGCCGAAGCTCGCGGAAGACGTCGAGGTTTTCCTGGGGAGCGATCCCCTCGACTGGCGCTCGCTCGATACGCTGCTCGCCGCCGGCCACCAGATCCGCCCGTACACGCACCTCATGACCCGCGTCGACGCAAAGCAGGTTCACGCGCTGATCGACGCCGACGCCGGGGCCGCAACACCGACACTCACCTCTGGAACAAACACCATGGAAGGATCCCCCTCATCCGCCGCCTCTGAACCCAAGGGCACGGCGAAACCACAGACGGCCGATGCCGCGCAGATATCGATCGACGACTTCGCCAAAATCGACCTGCGCATCGCCCGCATCGCGAACGCGGAGCACGTCGAAGGCGCGGACAAGCTGCTGAAACTGACGCTGGACGTAGGCGCCCTCGGGACGAGACAGGTTTTCGCCGGCATCAAGTCCGCTTACGACCCGGAGAAGCTCAAGGGCCGTCTCACCGTGGTCGTGGCGAACCTGGCGCCCCGCAAGATGAAGTTCGGCGTCTCCGAAGGCATGGTCCTGGCCGCATCGGGGGAAGGTCCGGGCGTCTACCTGCTCTCACCGGATTCCGGCGCGGAGCCGGGCATGAAGATCAAATAACTCGAACATCCCCTCGCCCCGCGCAAGCGGGGAGAGCGTTAGGTAGCGGAGCGATCGGAGAGGAGCAGCTTGAATGAAGCTCGAAAGCGTCGAAGCGATTCCCATATCGATCCCGCTCGCCAAGAATTTCGGCGGGTCTACCTACTCGGTGCTGAAGCGCTGCACGATCGTGACGCGCCTGAAGACCGCCGACGGGCTCACGAGCGAGGTCTACAACGGCGACAACCGCGAGCACGGCGCGGAGATCGCGCGGCTCATCAGCGATGAGCTTTTCCCGCTCGTGAAGGGCATGAGCATCTTCGAGAGCGAGCGCATCTGGGAAAAGATGTTCGTGCTCTCGCATATGAATCGCGACCGCAAGACGCTCATGGAAGCGATCGCGTGCCTCGATTGCGCCGTATGGGACCTCGTGGGCAAGGCGCTGGGGAAAAGCGTGCGCGAGCTCCTCGGCGGCTATCGCGACCGCCTGCAGATCATTTCCATCGGCGGCTATTACATGGAAGGCAAGACCCTCGCCGATTTCGGCCGAGAGATGGAGCAATATCGCGAAGCGGGCATGGCGGGCTGCAAATTCAAGGTCGGCGGCCTGACACCGGCGGAAGACGCGAAGCGCGTCGAGACCGCGCGCCGCGCGGCCGGCGACGATTTCGTCCTCATGGTCGATGCCAACCGCGGATGGAACGTGCGCGACGCGATAGCCTTCTCGCGCCTCGTGGAGCACCTCGGTATCCGCTGGTTCGAGGAGCCCTGCCACTGGTACGACGATGCCGCGATGATGGCGCAGGTGCGGCAGGCGACGCGCATTCCGGTGACGGCGGGACAATCGGAGAT
>JADMIO011331871.1_pt1 | contig 16989 bp, 16 predicted proteins | sample 8958161 | NCBI WGS metagenome assembly JADMIO01 (sample SAMN16585339, study PRJNA669376) | soil metagenome | isolation source: Crop rotation soil | place: USA: Cullars Rotation, Alabama | collected 2011
CCGCCACTGGGTGTTACACTCACTACCCAACCATCTTTATCGGCGGCTTCAATTGAAGTTGTACCGCGATGCAGTGCGTCCAGGTAATTTTCATCAATGGGTGCATTGTTGTAAGCCACAAAACCCCGCTGCTTCATCACCTCCCTGTAAGGATTTGTTTTTCCTTCATAAGGATAAGGATCACCGGGACCGATCTTAGGATCATTTTTATCCCAGTTGACGAGCTTTGCTCTTTCTTTTGCATAGTCTTTAGAAAGCAATCCCTGGATGGGTTCATCAGGCGCGAAATAAGGATCACCATAGTAAAAATCACGATCAGCAAATGCAAGACTCATGCTTTGATAGATCGTATGTATGTAGCGTGTCGAATTATATCCCATGCTTTTGAGATCGAAATTCTCGAGGATATTCAATGCCTGCAGCATGGCTGGTCCCTGTGACCATTGTTGTAATTTGTAAACATCAACGCCTTTATAATTTGTTTTCAATGGTTCTTCCTGTACAGGTTTCCATTTAGCAAGATCTTCCATCGTAATGAGTCCACCCTGCTCCTGGCAACCACGAACAAATTCTTTTGCAATATCACCTTTATAAAACCGATCGTAGGCAGCATAGATCGCTTCTTTCCGGTTCTTTCCTTTTTTCAAAGCTTCCTGCTCGGCATCCACCATTTTTTGTAAGGTTTGCAAAAGATCTTGCTGACGAAATATTTCCCCCGCTTCAGGTGCTTCATACTGTTGTCCTGCATGCGGAAGAAAAACTGCTTTTGAATAGGGCCATTGCTTGATCCGCTCTTTATTTCTTTCAATGCTTCTTGCGGTTTCATCTTCCATGGGATAACCATCGGCCATTTGCATGGCCGGTGCAAGCACTTGTTTCAGACTCATTGTTCCATATTCTGCAAGCATGAAACATAAACCTCCGGGAGTGCCGGGAGTAATTGCAGCCAGCGGACCATACTCGGGAGGATAATCGTATCCCTTTCCTTTAAAAAAATCAACAGTCGCACCTGTGGGTGCAACACCAAGCGCATTTATTGCGATGACCTTTTTTGTTTTTGGGTTGTAGATGATCGCCTGCGTTTCTCCACCCCAGCTTAATACATCCCACATGGTACAGCCCGCAGCTAACATCGCACAAGCGGCATCAATGGCATTACCACCCTGTGTAAATATCATGGCGCCGGCATTGGCAGAAAGTGGTTTGCCTGTGATGGCCATCCAGTTCCTGGCGTGCAACGGGGGTTTTTGTGTTTTTTGTGCCATGGTGGAGATGGTTAAGAGTAAGAAGAAAAGAACGGAAAGGACCCTCATAAAAAATAGTTTAGTAATTAAAGTTAATGTAGTTTCAAATAAAGTAAACTCAGTGTTTCTCTGTATTTATTTGTCCGTCCTCCGTGGTTTTATTTTTTATGATGGGGCAACAAAATAGGGAAGTGCATAGTAAATCACCTGATCTCAATTTCGTATCATGTTCAAGACTGCAATTGAAAAAGTTGGCGGATTCACAAGAGCGATACATTTTATTTCCAACAATTTTGGGTCAAAGGAAATTTTGCCGGGTGCAGCTACTCTCTTTTTTGTGAATGAAGATGGAGTTGCCATTACCTGCAAGCATGTATCATCATTGCTAAGGCAATCAGGAGAGATCAGCAATAGGTATGCTGCCTTCCTCGAAGAAAAAAAGAAATTGACGATGTCAGGCAGCTATAATAAAAAACTTAAAGAGTTGAAGGCGAAATATGGTTACGACAACCCGGATCGTAGTTGCCAGTTTTTGTCACAGTTTGTTGACTGCGTTGACAATATTGCAACAATTGATATTACAGAACATCCAACCGCCGACCTGGCTATACTTACGCTAAAGGGGTTCACTAATAAATTATACACGGGCCATGCTGCATTCGCAAAGAACAGTAATGAATTACAGCCGGGCTTATTTCTATGCAGGTTGGGTTATCCCTTTCCTGAATTCTCAAACTTTATTTATAACGAAGAAGAGGAGAAGATCAGTTGGTCCTCGCAACCAACAAAAACGGTTCGTTTCCCTATTGATGGAATGGTGACCCGCCACATTGCTTCCGCAGATGGAAAGATTTTGGGCATTGAATTGAGTACGCCTGGCTTAATGGGGCAAAGCGGCGGCCCATTGTTTGATGATAAAGGCCTGATCTATGGAATGCAAAGCATGACCAATCATCTTCATCTCGGGTTTGATATGAAGAACAGGGAAATAATTTCAGGTGGCAAAAAAGTAAAGGTTACCAACCAGCCCTTTCTCCACGTTGGTAACTGTGTTCATATGGATGTGATAAAGGAGTTTCTAACTTCAAAGGGAGTAAAATACTACGAGGAGTAATATTTCAGCATAGCCATCATCGTATTGATACTTGCGCTTTTCCGTTATATTAATTCTAAAGTAAACAATGCAAATATGTTTTATGAAGAATGCTAAGAAATAGTACGAGAAATAAAAAAATAGTCAGGGTACAACCGCCTTGTTATTCGCGATCCAGGCTTTTTCTTTTTAACTTTAGTAGCATCAATCCGATCTATGAAAACGAAACACCTGCTGCTGGTACCCGTTATCTTTCTACCATTCACTTTTTCCTGCAAAGAAAAGGAAGTCAAATTCTCTCCTGTACATTTTTACCTGATGGATAGCCCCAGCAATTTTGATTCGGTAAATATTCACATCAAAAGGATCGAAGCAAATGTAATTGGCGACAGTGCGGTATGGGTGCCGGTAGACACCAAAGATACCATCATCAATGTCTTTCATCTGCAGGATAGCATCACCATGCAGGTGGCTCACGATAATGTGCCGACGGGCCTGCTAAAACAGATACGGTTCATTTTGGGTGATGATAATTCAGTAGTGATAGGTGGTGTCTCCTACCCTTTGCAATTACCTGCCACGGGATCACCTGCACTTCTTATTGACATTGATAAAAAGCTGAATGAAGTGTTCAATGGATTCATCCTGGATTTCGATGCAGCACAATCCATTGTTGCGGACAGCGGTAATTACAGGCTGGAACCCGTGATCAAGTTGATACGTTAAAAATAGATATTAGATATTAGGATATTGCTGGCAATTTATAAATAGCGCTCCTGAAAATTTTTGAAATCGTATTCATGAAAAGTTGGAAAATCTTACGAAAGAATCTGCGATGGTGCCTGATAATGTTCCTCTGTTTTTTAGTACAGGGTCTTGTTCCACCCAATGTTATCGCTAATCATGATCTGAAGTTCCTCGCAACGATCTTACTTCCCAAAAGATCAATGATAGTTTTGCAAAGTCAATTGCGTGTGTTGTGGATACAGTTAAGCAGGATAATCTTTACAAAGAAAAACAAATAGTCAGGAGTTCAGCGTCGTAGTTATTAGGTAATCATTGCTCGTTGAGTCATTATTCACCATTCACCATTGACCATTCACACCCTCAGTTTCAATGCTTAACAAACTGCCAAAAACGTCTGCCTAATTTTCAGTGAATTATTTTTAACTCCTATCCCGTGGTTTCCACTTCATTAAACATCACTCGTAAATTCCCTTGTAATAAACTCCTATGATGTGCAGGTTATGAAGAGTATTTTTGGAGTCGTTCTTTTAATTAGCAAGCAAGAGTTCCGTAAGAAAATGAAAAGCCCAAACGTCCGCACCCATCGGTATCCTGCAAGCTAATTTTCTCTTCCAATCTCCATGTAAATACTTTCCTTTTTTCCTATGCTTAATCTGTAAGAATCCAAACCCTCAGGGTCGGCATTGTTTTAACCTTGAAAGTAAAAACGATGTTGAAGAGTAAATTGGTGAAAGCAGGTTTGTTTGGCTTTGGGATAGTTCCCATAATCGCTTCCGTAAACGGAGCCAACCAGCAATTTGCTGAATCCACAACCACGACTGTAACTGTTGATCCCGTCGTCCGCCAACTACAGGCGTTCGATTCATCATTTGTAGAATTAAACGGGTTGCCTTCGGTCATTTTAACCGATGTTCCAAAAATCCGTTTGAATTCTCATGTTGCAAAATTTGTACGTGACTATACCGACGGAAATCAAGAGGACCTGGAAATGTTCAGGAAAAGAGGTGATCGTTATTTTCCACTGATGGATTCTATCTTTACCCTCTATCATTTGCCGACAGAATTAAAATACCTGGCTGTAGTTGAATCGGAATTAAAGGCAACAGCCACGTCACGTGTGGGTGCTGTAGGACCCTGGCAATTGATGGCATCTACGGCACGGGATCTTTCATTGAAGGTGAACAGCAAATATGATGAGCGCAGAAATTTCTCTAAAAGCACAGTCGCTGCTGCAAAATACCTGAGAGATCTGTATAATCAATTTGGAGACTGGTTATTGGTGATCGCCTCGTATAACAGCGGTCCCGGTAAAGTTTTGACAGCCATTAAAAAATCAGGAAGTCGTAATTTCTGGGTATTGCAAAATTACTTACCAGCCGAGACCAGGGGTCACGTAAAAAGATTTATCGCCATTCATTATTATTTCGAAGACTATGGAAGTATCACCACTCTAACAAAAGCTGAAGTGACGGCATATAAAAGATCGGTGAGTACATTCATCACTAAGCAAAAAACAGCTCTTGCGAAGGCCGAGGGAGAAAACGTGGAAGCATTAAAAACCCGTGATGCGGTAAGTTTAACTACAAATAAATAAAAAACCGTCCCGATTTATCGGGACGGCTGGTTTTATTAATTGTTGTTTAGAACCTTGCATCGTGATCTCTCCTGCCGTTTCCATGATCACGGCGACGATCGTTGCCTTTTCCATAATCATGATCATTCCAGTCACGTCCGAACTTTGATTGGCTGATCTGCAATTGTCCGAAACGGTCAATATTGATCTTTACATCACTGTTCCTCAACTGGAAACTTGATGATGCTACCAACCTTCTAGTGTTCATAAAGAAACCACGGTTCATTTTGTACACCTTTACATCATGACGACCGTTAAAAAGGCTTGAGATATTAATCGTATTACCATTGGTTAGGTATTGTTTACCATCAATAACGATCGCATATCTTTTTGCCGAAGTAACAGTAACGGTAGGTTTTCGGTCGGCAGCAAACATGGCTACCGTAAGCATTAAACCTAAAGCGAGTGTAAAAATCTTTTTCATTTTATTTGAGTTTTATTTTTTCCCCTGGCCCAACCGGGAGAACTCGGGGATCATTTATTTTATTTCCGGTTGCTCTTATTTATTCAAAGCAGATGCCACCGTGCCAAAAAACTGAGAAGGAATCGTTAAGGCCATTGTTATTTATGGTTAATAGATATTTCGGGATTGTTAATGCGGCTACGGAGCCAGGATCACTTCTTGGCATATCTTTTTCTCTATATTAAAAAAAGAGTATGAAATCTAACCAAAAGAGGAAGCGGACCCCAAAACAAGCAAAAGATCTACCCGAGACGATTGAAGAAAGGGTTCACCGGCATATAAGTGATATAAATAGTAAGATCACAGACGACGACATAAAAAGTGTAAGAACGGAACTAGATATAAGAAGGGATCCCGTAGATCAACCGCCGGAAGAAAATAAAGCCACTAAAAAGCAAAAAAGAAGTTCCCAGAATAAAAAAGACGACCAGCCCGGCGAAAAAAAGCAAACGACTCCCTGGGATCAGCTTAGTGAAGGTTATGATTGAAATTTTAACGAAACATGTAAAGAAACTGTGCATAACTTGAGACAACCTTCATTGTTTTTAATACGATGCTTTGTTAAATTGCATAAGCACAAAAAAAATCCTGCCGACGATGCGTTCAGACAAAAACACTCACAGTACGTTTAAGAATGTTCAATTTTCAAAACTATTGAAGACCGAAGGAAGATTGAGAGAATTTAATTTTAGGAAGTCGAATCCCGCGGGAAACATTCTATTCTTTGTAGATGTTACGGACGATCGCAGCAATCGCATCATTTTCCAGATGCACAAAGACAATGACTCATGGAAGATCCAGCCACAATTGCTTCCTGATTGGATCGTAAAGAATGAAAATAAACTCCATGAACTTATCGAGGATGAACTAAAATTTACGCCCTAGTTGTTGTTTTACCCTTCTAAAGTCAGCAATTTTTCGCCGCTGCTTCTGCCGTAAAACAGGAGTGAATTAACCGTGGTACCACCAATCTCTATTCGCAATTCCTTCTCTTCAGCAATAGGTACATCGGGCTGCAGAATAAAATAGCCGTCGTCTTTATAGATATAAAAAGGTATCAAGGCACGACGATCAATATGGATGGAATTATTAGCAAAACTGAATTTTCTCGAGCCTCCCTTTTCATAGTATACCCGGCTTTCGAGGAGTGTGTATATGTCTTCAAGTGTCATAAACTATGTTTTTAAGATCAGAATTTGCCTTTAAGTAAAAAGGAGTCCTAAGGACCCCTTTTAGAACGTTACCAGCGATTATTTGAAAAGGACCGGTTATTACTTGTTTTTTCTTTCGGCCTGGCCACATTTACCTTAATGGTACGGCCATCAACGGTCGCGCCATCCAATTCCTGGATTGCTTTTTGAGCTGCTGCCTCATCAGGCATTTCTACAAACGCAAAGCCACGGCTGCGGTTGGTAAATTTGTCTGTGATCACTTTTGCAGAAGCAACCTCGCCGTATTCGGCAAAAAATTCTCTCAGGTCTTCATCCTTCACGGCGAAGCTCAGATTCGAAACATAAATGTTCATACTAACTATTTAAAAATTTAAAAAACATCTGAGAAAAAAAGCAAGAGGTAAAGAAGACTAACTATTTAGCAGAAAAGACATTCACTTACACGATGCTGAAGAACTCAAATTATCGCCGCGAAGCTACGTTTAATATTCCAAATCAGCCTTTTTATTTTGTTAATAAGGCCCCTGTTATTCGCACAGATTTATATCTGCGGTCGTCTTTGTACTAAACCTTATCATTCGAACTTTTGACGCTGAGTTATAGTAAAGGATCAAGCAACCATATTGTGTATCAAAGGCGTCCCAGTCCTTGTCTTTTAATTTAGGGTTACCCAGCATTTTGAAAAAGCTTCCGCGTTTTCCTCCCATGAGTGGCAACGAAAGTTTTCCCTTAAACTTTGGACCGATCTCAACATACTCTCTTCCGGTAAAAAAAATGACATCCCTGTCCTTGAAATAAATAGCTCCGCCGCATTTTGACGTGGTTGGTTCTTCACTACTGAAACAAGGCAGTTTGGTTTTTATTAGTGCGGGTGTAAAATCGGGATGAACACCATTTACTTTTCCGTCAAGAATATCTACGACAAAATCTGTGCACATGGGTCTTACTTTAAGCTGTGCACCTGCAGAAAAGAAAATGGCTAAGGCAAAAAATAAAAAAAAGATGTTTTTCATAAATGACAATTAGGCACGAACTATGAGCAAAATTCCTGCTAAACTATCCGTTCAGGTAATAATAAGCACCTATTTGCGTAAAAATTCCAGTGAGATAACCAAGTAAAATTTGACCGATCGTATGGGCTCCAAGTAACCAACGTACCATACCCACAATTATTGCGACCAACGAGGCGAAAATCAATGGTGTTATTGTTATTTTTTCACTTATCATAAGAACTATACAGATACCCGGAAGGATAGCCGCTGCCGTCGTGTGCACACTCATTTTGTAAAAATTGGTAACGATAAAAAGAATGAAAATTGAAAGACAACTACCTAACACTAATGAGTGAATGAAAAGAGGAAGACTCTGCGCAAGCAACCAATAAGTCAGCGTATAAAAAACAAGAGCCGCCAACAGAGGATAGATACGATCCGTGGGGTCGTGCATTTTGGTGTCAGAGATCAGATTCAGTTTCCGAAATAAAAACACAGACAGAAATGGCAATAAGATCGTAAACATTGCGAGCTTTTCCATAAAGATCTTTACTGCATGGGAAGCATAATTTTGGAAACTTAATGGGACCAACTTATATATAAGAAATGCCCCAATGGTTGTCATAAAAAACGGGTGAAAAACAAAGGAAGCGATACGTGAAAAGATAATAAGTTTTTTTGATCTCGTTCTTGGTTGGGGCTTTTTGGCCGGGCGTCGCTTCATAGTTTATTTTTAATCAAAAAAATTACGTCACAAAAAAAAGCTGCCTGTTCTGCAGCTCTTGAATAAATTTTTTCCCGTGATCTCAAACTTCGATCTCTCCTTTCATATAAAAAACACATTGGCCGGCGATCGTTACTCGATCACCCGAATAACTGACCCATAGTTCTCCTCCGCGAGATGACAGTTGCTTTACATGCATTTCTTTTTTGTTTAATCTTTCACTCCAGAAAGGAATAAGTTGTGAATGTGCAGAGCCGGTGACGGGATCTTCATCGATACCAACAGAAGGAGCAAAAAATCGGGAAACAAAATCGATCCCATTAGTGCCGGGCGCCGTGATGATCACCTTTTCATCCCATTTTTTTATGGCGGCAAGATTTGGCTTTGCATTTTTTACATCCTTTTCACTTTCCAGCAGAACCAGCAGGTCACGATTTTTGTAGATCGCAAGAATTTCATTCACGCCAAGTCCGCCACGCAAGTTTCCCGGGTAATTATAAACCCGTTCGGGTTTCCACGCAGGAAAATCCATGATATACATATCTCCATTTTTCTGAACTTCAAGTTTGCCGCTTTTTGAGTGAAAAATAATTTTCTCCCTGTTGAATTTCAGAAACTGGTAAAGTACAAAGGCAGATGCTAACGTTGCATGCCCACAAAGATTTATCTCAGCGGAGGGAGTAAACCAGCGAATATCATAGTCTTCGCCGGCGGGAACAAAAAAAACAGTTTCGCTTAAATTATTTTCCAATGCGATTTCCTGCATCAGGTCATCAGCGATCCAATTTTCCAACGGAATAACTGCGGCGGGATTACCCCCGAAAAGCTTATTCGTAAAAGCGTCGACCTGGTAAAGAGTGAGTTTCATTATGTCAATTTGCAATGGGCAATGGTCAATTGAATAGTAAATTTAATCAAGTGCCGTCATTCACCACTCACCATTCACCATTGACCAGGCTATTTCTTCTTAAGCACGATCTTCGACTGGCTGAACTTATAGGCGGGTTCCAGGAAGGCAATATAGTTAGGCCACATTTCCTTTTTATCGAAATTCTTTTTGTATATTTTTTTTGTATTGATCAGCAACTTATCATTTTCAACCTTTGCTGAAGAGATAAATGACCCACTCTCGTTATCAATGGTCGAATTTAGTTCCTGTAAACCATCGACCGTATAACCTGGAGGAATATTAATACTGATATTATTCTCAATCGTTCTTGCGTGTGGAAGCCATATATCAACTTGCCGGCCTGCTAATTCGCTTTGTTCAAGCTTGATCTGGTCCCCAATCAGTTTGCCGACATCGAAAATGTAATTCTTTCCGGCCTTGCTCAACAATTTTTTTAGCGTGAATTTTTCCTTGAACTGGAGCATAGCCGTATCGCCATATCTCCCATCCTGCAATAATTCGAAGTCTTCATATTTGTCAACATCCAGTTCTTCCTTCAAACTTTTCTCAAAAATTTCTCTACGTTCTTTTACATGTTCATCTTTGTCGGGATCATCATATTTTGTAGGATCGCCCTCCGTAACAATCTCAGGCTGTTTATCTTTTTTCTTTTTGCTTTTGTCCTTGGTCGGATCTACATAATACTTTGCAAAATCAAAATTAAGGTAGCTACGGTCAAGATTTGCGCGGCCGATCAATGAAGCTTTTTCATCACCAAGGTAAGAACTCACTCTCTCGGTTTTTGTAAGATCCATGGCGTCATTAAAGTTTATCGTATACTCCTCTTTCTCTACATTATCATTGTAACCCGATGCGGGTATGGAAGAACGATAATAGCGATTCGCCTCGTCATACGCAATACTATAACCTTCTGAACCCTCCATATATTGGTAGGGTGTTCCAAAGGCGTCAAAATTGTTGAAGGCCTCCAGGAAATAATAGCGGCGTTTGCTTTTTACTTTCAGCACAAAATCCAACTCATCCATGAAAATTGCATCACGCCATGCTCCTAGTGATCTTGGTATATACACCTGCAGTTCTGCGGGAATATTTTGGGCGGCCAGCGCCAAACGCAGAGCAGTAGCAAACGTGACACTGCTGATACGTATCTCATCTTCGCGTTCTTCTTTCTCCGGTCCGTTTTTCTTTTCCTGTGCCAATATTTTTTTATAGAGTTTTTTTCCCGTCATATATTTCTCAAGATCCGAGTGTACAGGGCCTTTGTAATACATTTCAAGAAAAACTTTCCGCATACAGTAGTAACACTCGCGAATGACGTCATCGTCGGTTTTTAAAACACCTTCTTCTTTTTTATTGATGATATATTGCGTAGTGTATCCCACAAGACTCGTCACCGTTGGTGTGACATAAGCGGCAGCGCCGGCATATCGTTTATACACATCGTCCGGACTAAGCCCCGCCCTATCTACTGTTGCTTCACCAAGACCTTTTGAAGAAGGATCATTATCGGCTAAAAAAACGACCCTGAATTTTACGCTGGGAGTAGTTCTTAATTCATAGTTCCATCTTACATCAGCCGTGTTATCCCGGTCCTTATCCAAAAAATAATAAGACAGGTACGATTCCTTGTCGCCGTAAACTGACGCCTTTGGATCAAAGCGAAGGTTTGGCGCACCATTGTAATTGCGGTATTGCACCTTCATACCATTTACCATCGTAAAACGGTATTGCTGGTACATTGTCGGGTAATTATTGGTCAGTGAAAAAATGAATGGTTTGAACCCGATGCCTTCTGTTTTCATATCCCAGTCAATAGTTGACCGTAATGTATAGTCAATAATATCGCCGACCTCCAGGTCGGGAATGGCGATCTTTTGAGATTTAATATTGAGACTGTAAAAAATCGGCTTATAAATAGGATCAATATCTTTATCATCTTCAACCGCGGTCTTCATATCGACCGTTTCCTCTTTGCCATTTGCCTTTATGATCTTGTATTGTGCGCTCCCGTCCTTACCGATAGTGACGTAATTGAATGTCGAAAATTTCTCAAGCGCATTTTTATCCTGGAGTTTGATGCGTTTATGAATATATTCATTGATACGGACGACTGTCGTATAATTCCTCCCCGAGACCATCCTTGTAAAAAGGTATTCCGTCTTTTGACCGATGATCACTGCGCTCTCATTTTTCCATTTATCCGGCACCGCGGTGGCTTTAAATTCATCTTCGATCGTAACCCCTAACTGGGGAGCCTGGGGGAAGGCCTGGAACGCAAAAAGTAAAAGGTAAAAAATCAAAAATGGGGACTTGTTCATTGATGGTGTTGATTATTTATGATAAACTAGCTGAATCCTATTTAGTACCACCCGTTAACTTGCTTATTGCCCTTTGCCTATTGACGATTCACTTCTTAAGCACAACCTGGTCGTTGTAAAACTTGTTGATGTCTTTGATAAAGTTGTTCCAGTCTGAAAATTCTGACCTTCGGATGATGGGTTTGTTTATGATAATTGTTTTCGAATAAGTGATCGTTTTTCCATTATTCAGATAGGCTCCTTCAAAAGAATAATCAGCAGAAACTTTTTTGAACGAAGCAGGAACATAATCCGCCTTGTAGCCATCAGGGATGGTCAGTTCGGTTTGGGTAGTGATGAAATATTTATGATCAAATTCGTAATCATTTTTCCTGTCCTTGTCAAATTCAAGATCTGAGAATTCTTTATCCCAGTCCATTACCACGTATATCTCATTAGCCGCTCTCGTCACTTCGTTATTGGCCTTGAAATCATAACTTATCTTCAGTGGTTTTTGCCTGTCAGTGAAATCAGGCGTTTTGATATTTGATAATTCAAGATTGTTATTGTCACTTTTCAGGAATGTGGTCAATGCCTCCGTTTTGTTTTCGCTGCGGACAGAAGCATAGGCCATTTGAGTAAAGATCTTTGCTTCGCCATTGTATTCAACCGTGCTATTTCCCTTTAGTGAATCACCGTCAATATTCATCTTTGTCACTTCCTTTATTTTATTTCTTTCCGCGGGGAAAACCGGGATACGGTCGAGAATATAATTGTTCCCATCTTCAATAAGCACTTGTTTTCCCTGTAGCCGCTGGGCATAATCATTTAATGCGATGTATTCTTCAGTGCCGTCTAAGAAATATTTTTTCCCGTTTAAGATCACTGTACAGATCATGTGATTGTCCACCGACAGAGAAGGCAGAGTATAATCATACGGAAGATCAGATGTTCCTATCCAGGTCAATCTTGCATCATACCCGGCGAGTTTGAGCATTTCCTTCAGCAAATTAGCCTTGCCCTTACAATCACCATATTTTTTCCTGAACACATTTTGAGCAGCATCCGGACGAAAACCCATTATCCCATTTTCAAAAGCGATATAACGGATATTGTCCTGCACCCAATAAAAAATGGCTTCAATTTTTTCAGCATCCGTTTTCTTCCCATTGATCAGCGAGGCTACTTTTTCTTTTAATTCGGAAGGCTGATTGCCAATGCTGTCACAAACTGTTCGGTACCATCCATACAGATCTTTCACCGATTCAAACAAAACCTTTTTCTGGCCATTTTCGGTGTAGGATTTACTCACACATATCAGGTGCGGGTAACTCAACGCATGATTAGGTGAGTGGTCCTCCTCTTCATAGGCAGGCGCGTTTTTGAGGTGAAATATTATTTTAGTAATGTCATTCTCTTTGCTCGTCGTCTTTTCTATCCCTGCTCCCTGGAAATTAAATTCGCGAAGATCGATCTCCATCCAGGAAGGAACGTCAAATTCAATGATCTCATCAACAGCGGGGATACTATTATTAAAATAAATTGAAGTAAGATATTTTACATCGTTATAGGCTTCTTTGTAACTATAACTGCAAGCCTTCCCTTTTTCTTCCAATGGAAATCTTACCACGCAAAGCTTTGTGTCGTCAAAAAAAATATCGTCACGGCTGTACGAACCGCACTGACGTTGAATGAGTATCTCCTTGCCTTTCGAATTAACAGCCTTCACGTTATCAACAGATATCTCCTGGTTGTAAAAGAGGCCATCCTCGTATTTTACATAGTCCTTTACCGGCACCAGTGTAACTTCTGTAGTGACAAGAGCCTTTACTTTTGGATCCCCTGGTGCAGCATCTTTATTCAACAGGAAAGAGACCACTTCTTTGTGCTGGTAGGCGATAACGTCTTCTTTGGGAAATTCATTCTTTAGTGAGCTGACCTTGTCTGCATAATCTACCTGGGCCCTGACAGTAAAAAAAGAAATGATCAGGCCGGAAGAAATAATGGGGCGGATCAGGTGAAGTTTCATAAACTCACAAGTTTGCTTGCTCCCTAAAGTATTAAATTTTCTATCATCGTCACAGAAATGAAACGAGATTTTGACAAGAATTAAGGTATCTCATTCTTTCATCATTTCTTTGATCACAGCTTCGATCTCTTCAGCGTTGGGTTTGCTAAAGTAGTCGCCGTCACTTCCATAAGCAGGCCTGTGTGCCTTAGCCGTAATGGTTCTCGGCGCTACATCCAGGTAACGGTAACCGCCTTGTTCTTCCATCACTTTGTTAAACATAAAAGCGGCTGCAGCACCTGGAACGTCTTCATCTACAAACAGGATGCGGTTGGTTTTTTTGAGAGACTCTAAAATTTTATGATGAATGTCGAATGGAAGTAATGTCTGCACGTCAATAATTTCACAGCTGATATTAAAAGCCTCTAACATATCCGCTGCGTGTTGAATGATCCGCAATGTTGAGCCATAAGAAACGATCGTAATGTCCGTACCGTGCCTGGTGACCTCAGGAATGCCAAATGGAACAGTAAATTCCAATAGATTGTCGGGAAGTTTTTCCTTTAAACGATAACCATTCAGGCATTCTATCATGATCGCAGGGTCATTACTCCTTAACAGGGTATTGTACATGCCGATCGCCTGTACCATATTGCGCGGAACGCATACATACATGCCACGCAAAGAATTTATAACCATTCCCATCGGAGATCCGCTGTGCCAGATACCTTCCAATCGATGTCCCCTGGTGCGAACGATCACCGGGCAACTTTGCTGCCCAAAGGTTCTATAATGAAGAGTTGCGGCATCATCACTCAATGGTTCTAGCCCGTACAACAAATAATCGATGTATTGTATTTCGGCAATGGGACGCAATCCGCGCATGGCAAGACCAATGCCCTGCCCCATGATGGTCAGCTCACGAATGCCGGTATCAAAAATTCGTCCTTCGCCATATTTTAACTGCAGGCCACTGAAACCCTGGTTCACATCTCCGATCAGCCCCAGGTCCTCGCCGAAAGCTAGCAGTTTAGGATTTTGCGCAAAGGCTTCGTCAAAATACCTGTTTAATATTTCAAAGCCATTTAACGTTGGAGTATCCTCGGAAAATTCAGCCTTTATTTCTTCAACCTTCAATGCACTCTTTGGCCCTTCGTTGTATAAACGAGAATTGTAAATAACTTTATTCTCCTCTAAAAGATCATGGTAATAATCTCTAGTCCAGTAAGCCGCATCATGATCACCCGCCAGGTCTAACGCAGCGTTTAAGGTCTTTAAAACATCACGGCGTAAAGGCTCATGGTTGCTTACTAATTCCGAAGATAATTTTACCAATTGCGCAGCTTGTTCGGGAAGGTTCTTCGCAAGATTATTGATCAGTTCAACTGCCTGTGCCACCTGTTTTCTTATTGGACCCAAATATTTTTCCCAGGCCTTTGCCCTGCTTTCCCGGACAAATTCCTTTGAGTGCTGTTCAAGTTCGATAAGCTCGTCATCAGAGGCCAACATATTTTCCAGGATCCATTCACGCATTTTTTTGATCCCGTCCCACTCTCTTTCCCAATCCAAACGCTCGGAAGGTTTGTAACGCTCGTGACTTCCCGACGTTGAATGTCCTTGCGGTTGCGTCATCTCCTCAACATGAAAAAGTACGGGTACATGCGTTTCTCTTGTAATACGGATACCTTCTTCAAACTTCTCACACATGCCCGCATAATCCCATCCTTTTACTGCATAAATATGAATTCCGTTGGTGCCTTCCTCTTTTTGCATACCCCTGAGTGCATCAGAGATCGAAGACTTAGCCGTTTGATATTTCTTTGGAACCGAGATGCCATATCCATCATCCCAGACAAAAATAGCCATGGGCACTTGCAACACTGCAGCCGCATTAACCGTTTCCCAGAAATGTCCTTCGGAAGTAGAAGCATCACCCACCGTTACGAAACAAACTTCGTTACCATTGTCAGAAAGATCAGTGAATTGTTTTAAATTTTTCACTGTCCGAAAGGATTTTGAAGCAAGAGCGAGACCGAGTGCCCTTGGCATTTGTCCCGCAGTGGGTGCAATATCAGAAGAGATATTTTTTCTGTTTGCCAGGTCAAGCCATTCTCCGTTCTCATCGACGAAGGGAGTAGCAAAATGCGAATTCATCTGGCGACCCGCACTGAATGGATCATTATTGATATCGGGATCGGCAAATAATTGGGAGAAGAATTGTTCCACCGAAGCAAGGCCAATGGCAAACATGAGTGTCTGGTCGCGGTAGTAGCCGCTGCGGAAGTCGCCAGCCTGAAAGAATTTTGCCATGGCTACCTGGGCCAGTTCTTTGCCATCCCCGAAGATGCCAAACTTGGCCTTACCCGTAAGCACTTCTTTGCGGGCTACCAGGCTGGTTTCCCTGCTGATACAGGCGACCTTATAATCATTGAGCACCTCCTCACGAAACCTATCAAATGATAGTTTCTCATTGGTCAATGTGACAGAGGTTTGATTTTCCATACGGGCAAAAATAGGGATATTAAATACTGTTAAAAAATACTGAATTTGGATGCATCCTTTCTATGAGGTTTGGCATCTTTGAATTAATTTTACCGGCTTAAAGCCTTACGCATGAAAAAATTAGCCGCTGTTATTTTGTTTATTGGCATTGCATGGATGGCAGGCGCACAGACCGACTCCCTGAAAACTGACGCTTTAATGTTGAAAGAAGCTGAACATGATTTTGGAATGATCCCCCAGGGTAAGCCCGTCTTTTATTTTTTTGAGATCGTCAATACCGGGTCCACACCTTTGAAACTGGATAATGTCCAGGCAAGCTGCGGATGCACAACACCTGAATGGAATCACGAAGCTATACCGGCAGGCTCGGCCGATAAAATAAAGGTCGGATACAATGCAGCAGGAGAAGGAGCGTTTGATAAGTATATCACGATCACGTACAATGCAAATTTTTCAAAACAACTTCATATCAAGGGCACCGTGTGGAAAGCTCCGGCTGGATCTGCACCGGCTAATGCCTCTGTTCAAATTTTAAAACAACAAAATCAGTAAAAAATGAAAAGAATTTTTTTAGCCGTAACCGTACTATTATTCGGCGCAGCAGTCATGGCCCAGGCAAAGGTCGATGATGTAGCTAAGGTAAATACCGATAAATATGACTTCGGTAAAATAAAACAATCAGTGCCTGTAGTTACCTATTTTGAGATCAAAAACATCAGTGACAAACCATTAGTGGTTGAAAACACCTGGGGATCATGCGGCTGCACGACACCTGAAAAAATTGAAAAGCCTATCGCACCAGGTGAAACGGCTAAGTTGAAAGTAAATTACAACGCAGCAGCTCTCGGGGCATTTACGAAAGATGTGTATATTAAGTTTGCCGGAGTTGAAACGCCTAAGGATGTAAAGATCACTGGTGAAACTCTTGATGCTGCAGCTTATGATGAATATGTAAAAACAAAACAAGCAGATAAGCCAAAATCAAAAGGCTAATAAAATAATTTGTTACATGCCAACCCTTTCATTCTTTGAAAGGGTTTTTTTATCACCGACTACACAGAAAATCTGTGTAATCCGTGAAACGAATAGGAAAAATTTTACACAGTCAGCCCGCTAAAATCTAACTCCCGCTGAAAATCTCCAAGATTTCTTTCCAGCACAGTGGGATCCGAAGCTTGGAATTCACGTGACTTGAAGTCGCGGC
>JADMIO010849045.1_pt1 | contig 16981 bp, 15 predicted proteins | sample 8958161 | NCBI WGS metagenome assembly JADMIO01 (sample SAMN16585339, study PRJNA669376) | soil metagenome | isolation source: Crop rotation soil | place: USA: Cullars Rotation, Alabama | collected 2011
GCCGTTCCGACGACCGCCGCCGCGGCTGCCCCTGACGAGGTTCGCGAGCCCGCCGCAGCAGCGGCGCCCGCGTCCAATGCGGCGCCCGCGTCCAGTCCCGCGCCCGCATCCAGTCCCGCGACTGCCTCGAATGCCGCGCCCGCGGCATCCTCGAACGGCCCCGCAGGCTCCGACGAGCGTGGTCCCCAGGAGATGGCCGCAGTCGGGCCCGGGAACGCCGACGCGCGGATGACCCCCGCGGTGCGACGCCTGCTCCGCGAGCACGGCCTCAGTGCCGCGATGATCGTCGGCACCGGTGGCGGTGGCCGCATCACCCGCGAGGACGTCACCGACTACGTCGAGAGCCAGCGCACCGGGAAGCCGGTCGGCAAGCAGGACGCCGCCGCCGGTACGGCAGGAGCCGCGGTCGAATCCGTTGCGACGCCGACGCCGGCACCCGCCGCCGCGGCACCCGCGTCGCCCACAGCGCCGGCAACGAATGGCGCCGCTCCGGCACCGGCGCGTCCCGCGAGTCCCGCGCCCGCCGCCCAGGCTTCCGCGCAGATTTCCTTCCCGGCGGGTGCCGACGAAGTCCTCGTTCCGATGACCCAGATGCGCAAGGGCATCGCCGCGCAGATGACCCGGGCGCTCCAGGTGCCGCACGCCTACGTCCAGATGGAGGTCGACGTTACGGCGCTGGTCAAGTTCCGAGAGCGGAACAAGAAGGAGTACCAGTCGCGCGAGGGCTTGCCGCTGAGCTTCGTGCCGTTCGTCGTCAAGGCCTCGGCGGACGCGCTCAAGCGCAATCCGACCTTCAACGCCCACTGGACCGACCAGGGCCTGCTCGCCAAGCGCCGCGTCAACATCGGGATCGCCGTTGCGGTTGCTGACGGGCTCATCGTCCCGGTGATCCGGGACGTCGACAACCTCTCGATCAACGGCCTGAACAAGGCCATCGCCGATGTCTCGGAGCGCGCTCGCGCCGGCAAGTTCCACGTCGACGACTTCGGCGGCGGCACGTTCACCGTGGACAACACCGGCTGGCTCGGCACCAACATGGTCATGCCGATCATCAACGTGCCCGAGGTCGGCATCGTCACGATGGATCGGATCACCAAGCGGCCCGTGGTCGTGGAGACGTCGGACGGCGACGTCATCGGCATCCGCTCGATCATGAACATGGTCCTGGGTGTCGATCATCGGGCGAACGACGGCGCCGGCGGCGCCGCCCTCCTCCGCGACATCAAGGCCTGGCTCGAGGCGGTCGGCCCGGAAACCGCGATCTACTAGCACGGGGGCCGAGCCTGACACCCAGGCAGCGATCGCTCGTCCGCCGGACCCTGGTCCAGCTTCGTGCCGAACCAGAGGTGATGACGATGCGGTTCTACGACCGGCTCTTCACGCTGAATCCCGCAACGCGCCGGCTGTTCGCGAGGAAGGACATGAACCTCCAGGGCACGGCATTCCTGCAGATGCTGTCGATGTTCGTGCGCGGCCTGGATGCCGAGGACCCGGTGATCACCGCTGCGATCAGGGCCTCGGGTCGCCGGCACGCCGGCTACGGCGTGGTCTTCTCCGACTACGAGACCGTCGGCGAAGCCCTCATCTGGACGGTCGAGGACCTGCTGGGATCCGCTGCCACCGCGGAGGTCCGGGACGCTTGGGCCGAGGCGTATCGGACGCTCGCGGGAACGATGCGCCACGCGTCCAGCAGCGTCCTGTGATCCAGCGGGTTCGCGACACCTTCTGACTACACTTTCTGCATGCAGCGCGATCTCCCGATGTTCGAGCCCAACGGCGGTGGCCATCACGCCACGCCGGAGCCGATCTCGATCGCCATGGGCGGTGGCGGCCTGGTCGCGCTTCCGGCCGCGGACGGATCGCAGGCGCTGCGTCGGCATCCCGAGTGGATCAAGGCGAAGCTGCCGTCAGGCGACAACTACCACGACCTGAAGCGCCTGCTCCGCGGGCTCAACCTCAACACCGTCTGCGAGGAGGCCCACTGCCCGAACATCGGGGAGTGCTGGGACCAGCGCACCGCCACGATCATGATCCTCGGCGACACCTGCACCCGGGCCTGCGGCTTCTGCAACATCAAGACGGGCCGCCCGACCTGGTTCGACGATGACGAGCCGCGCCGCGTCGCGGAGGCCATCTCCGGCCTCGGTCTGGAGCACGTCGTCGTGACGTCCGTTGCCCGCGATGACCTGCCGGACGGCGGCGCGCACATCTTCGCGGACACGATCCGCCTGCTCAAGGAGCGGGTGCCCGGGATGGGCGTCGAGGTCCTGATCCCGGACTTCAACGGCGAGGAGGCACCGCTGCGCGAGGTGATGGCCGCTCGGCCGGACATCCTCAACCACAACCTCGAGACCGTGCGCCGGCTCCAGAAGCCGGTTCGCAAGCGCGCGCGCTGGGATCGCACGCTGAGCGTCCTCGATCGTGCGAAGTCCTACGCCGGCGAAGTCGCCGGCCCCAGCGCGCCCTATGCCGTGCACACCAAGAGCTCGCTCATGGTCGGGCTGGGGGAGTCGCGCGAGGAGATGACGGAGGCGTTCGAGGCACTGCGCGCCGTCGACACGGACATCCTCACGATCGGCCAGTACCTGCGACCGTCGCTCAAGCACCTGCCGGTCGAGCGCTACTACCACCCGGACGAGTTCGCCGAGATGAAGGCGGAGGCCCTCGAGCTCGGGTTCAAGCACGTCGAGTCCGGCCCCCTCGTTCGCTCGTCCTACCACGCCCGCGACCAGGTTCCCGGCGCGGAGCTCAAGGCGCTGCGACGCCGCCAGGCGACGCTCGATGCCGAGGGTCGGGTCGTACCCCTGGCGGGCTAGGGACTCCGCGGGCTCGCGACGCCGCGAGCGAGCGACTCGCCCTTTCGCCTACTCGTCGCCCGGGTCGGGCGCGGCAGGCAGCCAGAACCCGAACTCGGCGCCGCCCGTCGGCGGCTCGACTGCGGGTCCCGCCCACACGCGGCCGCCCATCGCTTCGATGAGGGCCTTCGAGACGAACAGGCCGATTCCGGCGCCACCGGCCTGCTGGATCGCGTCCTTCGTGCGGTAGAACAGCGTCCACAGCTCCTCGGGCGGCTCGTCGCCCAGCCCGCCACCTTCGTCGGTGACGGTGACGTGCACGCCACCGTCGCGTCCGGACGCGGCCGTACGAACGGTCGAGCCGGCCGGGCTGTACTTGACCGCGTTGCTCAGGTAGTTCCGGAGCACCTGCTCGACGTACGTGGAGTCGCCGAGCACGAGGGGCAGACCCGGCTCGACCGAGAGCTCGAAGACGTGGCCCTCGGAGCGCTCGCGCTCTCCCTGGACGGCGGCGCGGATCACGTGCCCCACGATCAGTGGATCGTCCGCGACCTCGAGCCTCCCGCCCTCGGCCCGGCTCAGGACGAGGAGGTCCTCGGTCAGCCGGCGCAGCCGGTCCGCCTCCGTCTCGATGTCCTCGAGCCCCGACTGGAGGTCCGCGGGCGCCATCTTCGCGTGCCGTTCGCGGAGCAGGTGGCTCATGCCGTAGATCGTCGTGATCGGCGTGCGGAGCTCGTGGCTGACGACGCCGACGAAGGCATCGCGGAACTCGCGGCTCCTCGCCTCATTCGCATACCGGGACTCCAGGTTTCTGGCGGCGTCCGCCAGCTCGCCCGCGAGCTTCCGGCTCTCCTTCCGCTCGACCTCGAGCGCCCGGGTCGCGGCGAGGAGATCCTGCTCCCAGCGCGAGCGGGCGCGGATGCGGACGGCGAGCGCCACGAAACCGTTCTCGCCGTTCGGGCCGTTGCGTTCCGCGTTGAGGAGGATCGGAACCGGCTCGCCATCCGCGCCGGCGAACGTCAGGAAGACCTCCTCGACCCGGCCATCGGAAAGCAGCGCCGGAAAGACATGGGTCTGGAACAGGAGGCGTGCGGGCAGCGACAGGAGCGATTCGAACGGCCTACCCGTCACGGCATCGACTGCCACGCCGAGCATGTCGCCGAGGCGAGGGTTTGCCTCGACGATCCGGAGCTGGTCGTCGAGCACGGCCACCCCACCGGGCAGTCGCGCGAGCTGGCTGCTCAGGCTGGCGCGGCCTCGGTCCGACGCGCCCCGTGCCGCGACTGCAAGAACTCGAGCACCAGCTTCGCCGTCTCGTCCGGGTGGCTGACGTGTGGGCAATGACCCGTCCCCTGGATGCACCGAACTGTGCTCTCCCGAAGCCGCTCGTGCAGGAACTGCCCGACGGCCAGCGGTGCGACGACATCGTCGCTCACCTGCACGATCAGCGCAGGCACCGACACCTTCTCGATGTCGGCGCGGTTGTCCGCGAGGAACGTGACCTGCGCGAACTGCCGAGCCATCACGGGATCGATCGAGCAGAACGTCGCCTCGAGATCCGACGCGAGCGTGGGTCGATCCGGATTGCCCATCACGACGGGTGCCAGGTACGCCGCCCAGCCCGTGGCGTTCACGTCCATCATCCCCAGGAGCCCGTCGATGTCCGCGCGGGAGAAGCCGCCCACGTAGCCAGGAGGATCGTCGACGTACCGCGGCGACGGCGTGATCAGGACGAGGCTGTCGAAGAGCGTGGGCTCGGTGATCGAGGCCAGCATCGCGATCGTGGCGCTCACGGAATGGCCGACGAGCGTCACCCGCGCAAGGTCGAGCGAGTGGCAGATCTCGAGGATGTCGTTCGCGTAGCCATCGAGGCTCGCGTACCTCGCCAGATCGTACGACGCGCGATCGGAGCGCCCGGCGCCGATGTAGTCGAAGGTGACGACGCGGTAGTCGGGCTCGAAGGCGGGGACGATGAATCGCCACAGCGACTGGTCACAGCCGAACCCATGGGCGAAGACGATCGGGTCGCCGTCCGGGCGTCCCGTGACGCGGACGGCGTGTCGCGTCAGAACGTCGGGCACCCGGGGAGAATAGACCCCTCCGCCCCCGTTGCCCTGGTGTGGGCCAGTCAATCGAACACATGTTCTATACTGCGAGGATGCGACCGGAGTACCGCGAGGAGCCCTGTCGATCGGCCCTGAACCGGGTCAAGGGGATGATGTTCGGCTGGTCCCTCAACCCCTACATGGGCTGCGCACACCAGTGCACCTTCTGTTACGTCCGGGCATTCGAGCGGCGCGCGGACCGTCCGTCCGATGATCGCTACGGAACGTCCATCCGCGTCAAGACCAACGTCGCCGACGTCCTTCGCCGTGAGCTCGCGCGGAAGTCCTGGCAGGGCGAGGTCATCGCGATCGGCGCTGCCACGGACCCGTACCAGCCGGCGGAGGGGTTGTACCGGCTGACCCGTGGCTGCCTCCAGGTCCTGGCGGAGGCGGCGAACCCGTTCTCGATCATCACGCGAGGGCCCATGGTGGTGCGGGACGTCGATGTCCTCGCCGAGGCGGCCGCGCGGGCCAAGGTCCATGTGACGTTCTCGGTGCCGACGCTCGACGAGAAGATCTGGCGGCTCACCGAGCCGAATACCCCGCCACCGCGGCAGCGGCTTCGCGCGCTCGCGAGGTTGCGTGCCGCGGGGATCGATGCGGGCGTGGGGATGGCGCCGATCCTGCCCGGCCTATCGGACCGACCGGAGCTCCTCGCGGACGTCGTAAAGGCTGCGCGCGACGCCGGGGCAACCTCGATCTGGACGAACCTGCTGTACCTCCGACCCGGGACGCGCGAGCACTTCCTGGATCACCTCGCGCGCGATTGGCCCGAGATGGTTCCGATGTACGAGCGGCTGTATCGCGGCCGGGCGTATCTCGGGAAGACGGAGCTGGAGCCGGTTCGGCGCGAGGTCGCCGAGCTCCGGAACCGCTTCGCATTGGCCGAGCCGGTGCACGCGCCGCCCGCGCCGGCCGCGTCCGCATCTCGGCACCGGCGCCGGATCGTCGCGCCTCGGCCACCAGGCCAGATCCAGCGGCGCGTTCCGCCGGCAGAACGCTCGCCGCGGCTCGCTGCACGGGCAGCGGAGCAACTGGCGTTGGAGTGGCCGCGGACTGCCTGAAGCTCTCGTGAGCCGCGCATCAGCCGCGCGTCGGCCGCGGGTCAGCCCCGCGTCAGCCATCGGTATCAGGCGGCGCCGGCCCCCGGTGCGCCGCCGGCACCCGCAGCAGCGGCAGATCCGCCGGGCGGCGGGACGGTCGGAATCCCGGCGACATCCGCGACAACGGCTGGGTCCTGTCGCGACTTCAACCGCGCCAGGAACTTCTGGGTCCGCTCGTCCTGCGGGTTGTCGATGACCTGCTCTGGGGGTCCGACTTCCACGAACTGGCCCTCGTCGATGTAGTAGACGCGGTCCGCTGCCTCTCGCGCGAAGGCCATCTCGTGGGTGACCACGATCATCGTCGAGCCCTGGTGCGCCAGCGACTCCATCACCAGCAGCACCTCGCCGACGAGCGTCGGATCGAGCGCCGATGTCGGCTCGTCGAACAGGAGGACCTTGGGCTCCATCGACAACGCCCGCGCGATCGCTACGCGCTGCTTCTGGCCGCCGGAGAGGCGGTTGGGATATTCGTCGCGCTTGTCGTCCAGCCCGACGACCGAGAGGAAGTGCTCGGCGGTCTCGACAGCCTGCTTCCGCGGCACGCCCTTGACCAGCATGGGCGCGAGGATCAGGTTGTCTATGACGTTCAAGTGTGGAAACAGGTTGAACTCCTGGAACACCATCTGTGCCCGGATCCGGATCTGGCGCACCCGCTCCGCCTCGTCCGTCGGCCGTGACTTGAAGGGCGAACAGGCGACGTCCACGCCGTCCACCTCGACGCTCCCGACCGTGGGCTCCTCGAGGAAGTTGATGCAGCGGAGGAGCGTGCTCTTGCCGGAACCCGATCGCCCGATCAGGCAGATCGTCTCGCTCGGATAGACGTCCAGGTCAACGCCGCGCAGGACGTGGTTGTGGCCGTAGTACTTCTCGAGAGCGGTCACATGGATGATCGGCGTGGCTCCCGGCGGCGTCAGCTTTCCGGGTTTCGCGAACGGATCCGTATTGACCCGCGGCGGCATGCGCAGCGCCGGTTGCGAGGGCTCTGCGTTCATCGGTTCCTGTCGCCGGCAGCGAGGCGGCGCTCCAGCCGGGCCTGGAAGAAGGAGAGGATGATCGTCAGGATCCAGTAGATGGCGGCCGCGACGGCGATCGTCTGGAAAGTCGTGTTGTTCGGGCGGCCGGCGGCCTGGGCCCGGAAGAGCAGCTCCTGCACGCCGACAAGCGAGACGAGGGCAGAGTCCTTGGTCATCGCAATGAAGTCATTTGCCACCGCGGGCGTGACGATCCGAACCGCCTGGGGCAGCACGACGCGCCGCAGCACCTGCCGCTCCGGCAATCCCAGCGATCGCGCGGCCTCCACCTGGCCGGGCGGCACTGCCTGGATTCCTGCGCGAAACACCTCGGTCAGGTAGGCCCCGTAGTTGAAGGACAGCGCGAGGATGCCGGTCGGCACGTCTGGAACCACGATGCCGATGGCGGGTAGGCCCAGGAAGATGAAGAGGATCTGCACGATGAGCGGGGTGCCACGCACGAGCGACACATACAGCGACGCGACCCCGTTGGCGATCGGATTGGTTGACAGCCGTCCGAGGGCCCCGAAGACCGCGAGGATGACGGCGAGGATGATCGAGGTGATGGAGAGAAACAGCGTCATCCAGACGCCGCTGATGATGAATGGCAGCCAGTCGGCGAGGTGGAACTTGGGATTGCCCTTCGCGCCGACGACGACCAGCGCCACCACGCCGGTCACGATGACCAGCCAGGTCAGGATGAACTTGGTCCGAAAGACAACCGTCTCGCGACGCTTGGCCTTCTCGATCGCGAGCACGATCGCGGGCAGCCTTGACGGGCCTCCCGCGATCGCGCCGCCGTCTGCCGTGCTCATGCCCGGCAGCCCCGTCAGCCGGGCTTCTGGGTCAGATCAGCCTTGAACCACTTCATCGACATCGCGGTGAGGGTCCCGTCCGCATGCATGTCGTCGATGATCTTGCTGACCTTCGCGATGAAGTCGCTCGGGTCGGGGCCGGACTTGTCCGCGGACGCCGCGAGCTGCTCGACGAACACCGGATCGCCGACCTTGACGATCGGCGTCCCGTTCTCGATCGCGGCGTCGACGGTCGTGCTCGAGCTGAGGAACCCTTCGCCGACATTCTGGCCCGCGGTGATGGCCTGGGCGCATTCCTGATCCGTCGGGAGCTCCTTGACCTTGATCCCGGCAGGCGGGGTCGCGACGGGCCCGAGCGACACCGAGGTGAGCTGGCCCTTCATCCAGTCGACGTACGTGGTGGAGGTGCCGGCGCATACCGTCCTGCCGGCGAGCCCCTCGATCGTCGTGATGCCGGACGCAGTCGTGGCCGTCATCTGTGCCGGGGTGAAGTAGTAGGCGCTCGAGAAGGCGAGCACTTCCTCGCGTGCGGTCGTGATCGTCATCGAGCCGACGCTGATGTCCCAGCGACCGGCCCAGGACCCGGCGGTGATGACGTCCCAGCTCGGCGTGGCGAACTCGACCTTGACGCCGAGTCGCTTGCCGATCTCGTTGGCGACGTCGATGTCGAAGCCCTCGAACGTGCCGTCCGGCTTGAGGAACGACTGCGGGGCGTAGTTCGGGTCGGTCGAGACGACCAGCTTGCCGGCCTTTATGACCTTGTCGAGGAGGCCACCGGCGACGGGCGGTGCCTCCGTCGCGGGAGCCGCCGTCGCCGCAGTGGACGGTCCCGCGGTGGCCGGACCGGCTGTTGGTGCGGTCGTGGCACCGCCGTTCCCGGAGCAGGCGACGAGCAGCAGCGACAGCGAGCCAACAATCGCGGCGAGTCTTCGACTCGGCGTGGACATGCCAGTTCCTCCTCACGTCACGCGGCTCGCCAAGCGCCGGCGACCTCTTCCCGCGCGCGTGGTGCGGAGAGTACCCCCTTCGCCCGATGGTGGAAACAGATTTGCGGGTGCGCGAGATCGGCTGTCGGTGCCTCGAAACGTCAACGACGCTCGGAAAAGCGAACGCGATCGGGCTCGATGGTGGCCCAGAGATCGCCGGGCCCGGCCACGGCGCGTTTCCCGCCAGCGCCTTCAGGGCGTCGGAAGGGTGCGCCGGATACGCGGCGGCGAGCTGTGACGCGAAGGCCCGCCCGACGCTGCGCGTTGCGCGCGTTGCCCGAACGATCAATAGCTGAGACGGCGCATGACCACCAGCGACACGTGACCGCCCGTCCCACGACGGCAGAGAGGCGACCTTCTCTGGGAACCATCGAAGCAACTGCTCCAGGCGCCGGAGGTCCGATTCGATCTCTGTCGCCACGAGGAGGCGCTCGCGGTCTGCGTGGAGGACGCAGTCGATCCAGCCTCGTGACGGCTGCCGAACCGCAACCTCGGGATAGGCACGCCAACGCGGATGGATCAACGCCAGCAGGGCGTCGAGGATTCGCGCCTGGTGGCGATCACGGATGGCCGGTCCCGTGTTCGGATACAAGCGAAGGCTGACATCCGCGCCCAGGGCAGTCGCGAGCTTGGCGTAGGTATCGATCGACGGCCGTTCCGTTGCCTCCTCGATCCGGCAGAGGTAGGCGAGGTCGACCTCTGCTGCCGTTGCGAGCGCCGATCGCGAGACGCCGGCGTCCTCGCGCAGTCGCCGCAGGTCGCCGGCCATCGAGGCGTGGATGCGGGCTGCCCTTCGCCTCGCCTCTGCCGCGCGTCGCGAACCTGCCATGCGGGCGATTGGAGCAGCCGTGGCTCACCTGGCGCTTATCGCCGGACTGGACCGCCGGTCCACCCTGGCGCCCGCTCACCGTCAGAGCTGGACCCCGAGTCCACCTGGCGGCGCGGTCGTGGACTGGGCGACGCCGGACACGTTCGCAACTTGACTCCCAAGCAAGCCACGACTCTCAACAGGTTTCGTGGTGGACCCATGGACTAGTCGCTCAGCTGGCCGAACCGAAAAGCGATCCTCGATGGCGAGTGGGTTCGCCAACGGGTGCGGGTCGGCTATTCTCGATCGGCAGATGCCGCGACAGCTCCCACGCACCGTCCCCCTTGCCGAGCTCCACTGCCATCTCGGGGCGGCCGTCACGCCGGCGATCATGTGGGGAATCGCGCATTCCCAGGGCATCAAGCTCCCGACGAAGGACTACTGGGAGTTCCGCGAGCTCATCACGGTGCCGACCAAGGGCTCCAAGAGCTTCGACGGCTACCTCCAGCTCTTCCACTGGACCGAGCTGATCCAATCATCCCCGCTCGCCGTCGAGCGATCGGTCTACGAGGTCGTCGGCGGCGCGTACCGCAAGAACAACATCACGACGATGGAGCTCCGCTTCAACCCGATGAAGCGGAACCGGGGCGGCGAGCAGGACCTCGACCACATCATCGCCGCGGCCACTCGCGGCATGGACCGCGCGACCCTCGAGTACCCGGTGAAGCCCGGGCTGATCTTCTGCCTCGACCGCGCGTTCCCGTACGAGCTCAACGAGATCATCGCGGAGAAGGCGATCTCATGGCGGGATCGCGGGGTCGTCGGGGTTGACATCGCCGGCCCGGAGTCCGCGACCTTCCGCGTCGCCGACTACCGGAAGCTGATGCGCCGCGTCCGCCAGTTCGGGCTCGGGATCACCATCCACACCGGAGAATCGGGACCGGCGGAGGAGGTGGCGCGCGTCGTCGAGCTGCTGGAGCCCGATCGGATCGGGCACGGCGTGAAGGCCGCGTACGACCCGCGCGCCATGGCCGCGATCTCGGAGCGGGGGATCGTGCTCGAGGTCTGCCCGACGTCGAACCTCAACACCCGCGTCGTCTCCGGGTGGGAGGAGTTCCGCTGGATCTTCGACACGTTCCGGCGCAACGACGTCCGCTTCATCATCTCGACCGACGGCCCGGAGATGCTCCAGACGTACATCCGCGACGAGCTCGCGACGCTCGGCCGGCTCGGGATCTTCTCGGTGGAGGAGCAGGAGCACCTCGCCGCTGAGGCGATGGCTGCCTCCTTCGTTCCGAATGTCTCCGACGTCTCGCTGACGCATCGCCGCCCGGCCACGCGCGACGTGGTGGAGCGCGAAGAGGCCTGAGACAGGGCGCGGACGCCTCGCGGCGCGCCGCCCGCAGTCAGTCGGCGAGGTCCGGCCTCGGCTCCGGCACGACATAGGAACAGCAGCGATCGCCCGAGGCGATGTGGGACTCGCGGACGACGCCCGGACCGAGCAGCTCCTGGAACAGCGCCAGCTCGGCCTCGCACGGCGCCTGCGTGCGGCGCGCGATCTTGTCGATCGCGCAGTTGTGCTCTCGCAGCCGGAGCTGCCCGTCGTCGCCGACCACCGCTTCCGCGAGATAGCCCGCCTCGGCCTGCAGGACCGCGAGGACGTGCACCCGGTCCGCGAGCGTGGCCTCGTCGGGAAGTCGCTCCGCCATCCGGCGCTGGATGCGGTCGCCGATCTGGCGACGCCGGGCCGAGAACACCTGCTCGACGAGATCGTCGCCACCGACTGCCTCGATCGCCTTCAGGAGCCCGGACGCGAACCCGCCGTAATCGGTCGGGAAGAGGCCCTGGGCATCGGCGGTGACGTCGTAGACGTGCCGTGGACGCCCGACGCCGTGCTTCTCCGCGGCGTGGCTGACGAGGCCGGCCTCCTCGAGGGCGTGCAGCTGCTGGAGGACGCCGGTTCGACTCGCTTCGAGGGCGGTTGCGATCGTCTCGGGCGAGCTCGGCCCGATCTGCCGAAGGTGCAGGAGGATGGCGCGGCGCAGGCTCGATGCCGTGGCGCTGGCACGGGTGGCGGTTGCGCCGGTGCCCGGAGGCGGCGCGGCGTCCGCGACGGAGGAGCTGGCCAGGCGGGCTGGCTGCGGCATCGATCGAAGGTAGCGCGATTCATGTGCATCCGCCTGACGTCGCGGGCGTGGCCTCGTCGGGTTGCGTCCTAGACTCCCGCCATGGATTTCGACCTCGACTCGGAACACCAGCTCCTTCGCCAGACGATTCGCGACTTCATGGAGAAGGAGGTCGCGCCCGTCATCGAGGAACACGAGCGCGAGCACCGGTTCCCCGTCGAGATCGTCAAGCGACTCGGCGAGATGGGCTGGCTCGGCATCCCGATTCCCGAGGACGAGGGCGGCGCGGGGATGGACACCCTCGCGTATGCCATCGCGGTCGAGGAGATCGGGCGGGTCTGGGGCTCGCTCGGGCTGATCGTCGCCGCGCACACCTCGCTGGGTTGCGGCCCGCTGCACCTTGCCGGGACGAAGGAGCAGAAGGATCGCTACCTCGTCCCGATGGCGAGCGGCCAGGTCATCGGGGCCTACGGCCTCACGGAGCCGGGCGCGGGCTCGGACGCAGGCGGGACCCGCACGACCGCGCGCTGGGAGGGCGAAGGCGGGGGCGACTTCGAGCCCGGCAAGAGCGGCGAGTGGGTCATCGACGGCAGCAAGCGCTTCATCACCAATGCGGGCCAGGCGGGGACCTACATCATCACGGCCCGCACGGGCTCGAAGGACGACGGCAACGCCGAGATCTCGGCGTTCATCCTCCCGGCCGACACGCCCGGCTTTCGCGTCGTTCGCATCGAGGACAAGCTCGGCCTCCATGCGTCGGCGACCGGTGAGCTAGCGTTCGACCGCTGCCGGATTCCGGCCGAGAACCTCCTCGGCGAGCGCGGCGACGGCTTCCGCACGTTCCTCAAGATCCTCGATGGGGGCCGGATCTCCATCGGCGCGCTGGCGCTGGGCATCGCCCAGGGCGCATACGACGCATCGATCCCGTACGCCCAGACGCGCCAGCAGTTCGGCAAGCCGATCGGGAGCTTCCCGGGCGTCGCCTTCATGATCGCGGACATGGCGACCGAGATCGAGGCCGCCCGATCGATGGTCTGGAAGTCCGCCTGGCTCAAGGACCAGGGACGGGACTACTCGCTCGTCGCCGCACAGGCGAAGCTGTTCGCGTCGGAGGTGTCGTCGCGCGTCACCAACGCCGCGATCCAGGTGCACGGCGGCTACGGCTACGTGACCGAGTACCCGGTCGAGCGCTACCTGCGCGATGCCAAGCTGACGGAGATCGGCGAGGGGACCAGCCAGGTCCAGCGGTTGGTGATCGCCCGCCGCGTGCTCGGGCTGCGCGTCGGCTGAGGCCGCTCGCCGCTGGGCGCGCGAATGCCCGAGCGGCGGCCCGAAACTCGCTGGGGGCCGCAGCCCTAGCTCATCGACACCAGCCGGACATTGAGCCGGTACTGCGAGTTCGCGCCGAGGCAGGTCTGCAGCGTCATCGACGGTACCGGTTGCGAGGCAATCTGCCACGCGATCTCGGTCGGCCGGGCAACCCGCCACTCGGTCACCTGGTAGGCACGAATCCGGCCCGCGCCATCGGCGTACAGCGCGACCATCCCGACGTGGAGGCCGCCACGGACGTAGAGGTCGTGGAGCGGCTTCATGACGCTGTAGGCGTGGCCGAGGATGTAGACGTTGTTCGCGCCGGCACAGCCCCAGCGATACATGTAGTTGCCGGGATTGGAGGTTCGGCCGCAGGCGTAGGGGCGGACGCTGAAGGACATTCCGAGGCTCGGGATCCAGAAGTGATCGGTCCCCGCGAATGTTCGGGCGGCGCCTGCGGGCGCCAGATCCGGCGCCGAGGACGCACGAGCACCGAGGACCGCATGCGTCGATCGCTTCGACGTAGGTGCCGTCGCGCCGCTCCCGGTATCCGCGGGCGCGGCCTGCACGAACGGAGCCGACCGCTCCTCCCATCCGGCGTCTCGGGCGGAGGCTCGAAGCGCCGCGGCATCGTGGAGGAGATGAGCACCGGCGTTCACCTGCGGGCGTGCGGTGGTCGCGCCGCCGGAGGACGTTATTCCGTACGCGGACCAGCCCCCCGAGGCGATCGCGACGACAGCAAGCAGCGCGATCGGGCCGGACAGGCCGATCGGCAGTCTGGGGAAGCGGGTCATGTCCGGCAGGTTCGGCGGCGCGGCGCGCGAGGGAACCTAGACGGTCGTCCGGTTGGCCCTTGGGACGGAGGTGCGGTCCCGGGTCCGGTACCGGTTTGCAGGACCCGCCAGAGGTCATGGGCGGTCCGCTGGCCTGGGCTGGGGTTCGGGTGCCTGTGGTGCGGTTCGGACCTCAGTCGCCGGTGCCGGCCGCCGCGGTGATTCCATTGCGGAGCGCGGCCTTGAACTGCGGGGGCCACGGGCCCTGCCCGGCGACGACGTACGGCGAGATTCGCACGATCTCGAACGTCGCGGGATCGGTGGCCCACTCCGCAACGCAGGCCTCGACATCGGACGAGCGTCGATCCCAGGTTGCGCGGTCCTTGAAGATGTAGATCCGCAGCTGCAGCGGGCTCGTCTGGTCGAGACCGTCGGCATCGAAGCGGATCGCGGTCGCGGTTAGGGTCGAGTCGCTGCACCCCGCGTCGCCGGCAGTCCACGACAGGGCCTCGACGCCAATCCGGCCGAGCTCGCCGACGATCCCGGGGAAGGGCTGCGGCGTGGGCGTCGGCGCGGCATCGGTGAGTGCCGAACAGCCCGCCAGGAGCAGGCTGGCGACGGCCATGGTCAGCGCCCGGCGACCCGTCATGCCCGGACCGCCCGGCGCTCGCGCGCCAGCGCCTCGAATGGTGCAAGCGCCGACGGGTCAACGAGGGCATCGCGCGATGCGGCCAGGTCGGCGGGGAGGCCAAGGAGGATGCGCTTCACGGGGACCTCGAGCTTCTTGCCGGAGAGGGTTCTGGGAATGGCGCCGACGGCGAGGATCGAATCGGGAACGTGGCGGGGCGAGAGATCGGACCGAAGCGCGTCGCGCACCCGACCGCTGAGCGCGTCGTCAAGCGTCGCGCCCGCGCGGGGAACCAGGAACAGCAGCAGCTCGCCAGGGCCGCCCTGGTCGTCCTCGAGGTGGACCACGAGGCTGTCGGCGACCTCCGGGAGCGACTCGACGACGCCGTAGAACTCGGCCGTCCCGATCCGCACGCCGCCGCGCTTGAGCGTCGCGTCCGATCGGCCGGTGACGATGCATGACCCGCGGTCGGTGATCGTGAGCCAGTCGCCGTGGCGCCACACGCCGGGGTAGGTCGAGAAGTAGGCCTCGTGCAGTCGTGTGCCGTCGGGGTCGTCCCAGAGCCCGACCGGCATCGATGGCATCGGCGCGGTGATCACCAGCTCGCCCTCTCGGCCGACGACCGACCGGCCCTCGTCGTCGAATGCCTCGACCTTTGCCCCGAGCATCCGGCAGCTGATCTCGCCGGCCCACACCGGGACGAGCGGCGATGGGCCCAGAAACCCAGTGCACAGGTCCGTTCCGCCGCTGAGCGACCCCACGGGGAGCTTCGACGAGACCGCATCGCGCACCCAGCGGAACCCTGCCGCTGGGAGCGGCGCACCCGTGGATCCGAGCCCGCGAAGCGCGGCGAGATCGAGGTCGCGGCCCGGTTCCAGGCCCGCCTTGCGACAGGCCATCAGGTACGGCGCGCTTGCTCCGAGGTAGGTCGTGCGCGTTTCCGCGGCGACGCGCCACAGCTCGCCCAGGTCGGGCCACGCGGGGTTCCCGTCGTAGGTGACGACGGTCGACCCGACGGCCAGCCCGGAGACGAGGTAGTTCCACATCATCCAGCCTGTGGTCGTGAACCACAGGAACCTGTCCGCGGCGCCGAGGTCCGTATGGAGCGCGAGGGCCTTCAGGTGCTCCAGCAGGATCCCGCCGTGCCCATGCACGATCGGCTTCGGCAGGCCCGTCGTGCCCGACGAGTAAAGGATGTAGAGCGGGTGGTCGAATGGCACCGGCTCGAACGCCAGCTCCGCACGGGCCGCAAGGAGGTCCGCCCACGCGATGGCGCCCGAAATCCCGGCGGCCGAGGTGGCGTCGAGGTACGGGAGAACCACGGTCGCTTCGAGAGACGGCAGCGCCGAGCGGATCTCGGCCAGCTCGGGGCGCCGGTCGATCGCCTTGTCGCCGTAGCGGTAGCCATCGATCGCGAGGAGCACCCTCGGCTCGATCTGCGCGAAGCGGTCGATGACCGCACGAACGCCGAACTCCGGTGCGCACGAGGACCATGTCGCGCCGAGGCTTGCGGTGGCCAGCAGGGCAACGATCGTCTCGGGGATGTTCGGGAGGTAGGCGGCGACGCGGTCGCCCCGTCCGACGCCGAGGCGTTCCAGGCCCGCGCGGCATCGCGCGACCGCCTCCCTGAGCTCCGCGGCGGTCATTGCCGAGGGCCCCCGCGTCTGCGACCGCGCGATGATCACGGGATCGTCCTCGTCGCGGCCGGGGAGCCGGAGCGCGTGCTCCGCGTAGTTCAGCGTGGCGCCCGGGAACCACCGTGCGCCGGGCATCCGCCGCTCGGCCAGGTCCGCGGTCGGGGGCGTTGGCGCGCGCACCTCGAAGTGGTCCCAGATCGACCGCCAGAAGGCGCCCGGGTCCGCGACTGACCAGCGCCATGCGTCGTCATATGAGCCGATTCGTGGGCCGTCGGTCCCGGCAAGCCAATCGAGGTAGCGCCCCATCCGGCTCTGCGTGCGGGCGTCGGACGGAGGCGTCCACAGGATCTCGGGCTCGCCTTGCCCCATCAGGTGGCGGGAACCCGCGGCACGCGCTCGTACACGACCGCGACGGCCACCTTGGTCTCGAGGCCGCTGCCCTGCTGGCCGGGCCAGACGCCTGCGTGACGGAGCGGCATGGACGTCATCGCGACGATCCGGAGCCCGTCGGCGGCGCGCGCTGCGGCATCCGCGGCGATCGATCCGAAGATGAAGACCGGATCCAGCTCCGAGCCAACGTCCGGCGGCTGGTACAGGACGAGCAGCTGGTCGAGGCCCGTGTCGAAGGTCTGCTGCAGGATCCCGGAGGAAGCGATGCCTTCGTCCACGGAATCCTCCTCGGAGATGTGGGTGCGCCCTCGCTAGCCGCCCCGCGCGCGGCGCTTCGCCTCGCGCAGCCTCGCCAGCGTATCCATCTCATCGTCCTTCGGCTCGGAACGCGTCGGCTCCGACACCGGCCGCCGGGCCGGCTCGGACGGAGGCGGGGCGACGTCGGGTCGCGCGGCCCCGGCTCGCCCGTCCTCGGACGGCGTCGTGGGGGAAAG
>JADMIO011281684.1_pt1 | contig 16981 bp, 12 predicted proteins | sample 8958161 | NCBI WGS metagenome assembly JADMIO01 (sample SAMN16585339, study PRJNA669376) | soil metagenome | isolation source: Crop rotation soil | place: USA: Cullars Rotation, Alabama | collected 2011
GCGGCGAGCGCGCGCCGATGCGCAGCTCGGTCGCGATCGACGCGAGGCCGAGCGGCGCGCGCCGGTCCTCTGCCGGCCGGACCTCGATCGCGATGTCCTCGGGCGCGAACACCGTGTCGATCGCCTCCCAGCCGCCGCTCGCCGCGCGGACGATCCGGACGTCGACGGCGTCGCCGAAGCCGAGGGTCCAGCGGCCCTCGGCGTCGGCCCACCGGAACCGCTTGCCTCCGGGCGTCGCCGATGCCGTGACCTCGACGAACAGCGGGCGCACGTCGAGTGAGCGCCCGTGGAGGGCTTCGAGCCGCGCGAGCAGCTCCGGATCGATCGGCACCAGCGGTGGCCGGCCCTCGAGTGGGGCGTCGGTGCCCGGCGAGTAACGGACATCCTCGTCCTCGGACAGGACCTGGCGACCTTCGCCGCGGGCGAAGTTCTCGCCGATCAACCAGAGCAGCCGCGTGCGAGGAAGCGCGCCCCGCCGGTAGCGGGCCTTCGCGCTCCGGCTGCGCGCGTGCTGATCCTCGTCGACGAGCACGGCCACGATCGTGAGCGGCGCGTCCTCGTCGTCGACGTCGTCGGGGAGCGCGGGCGGCGGCGCATCATCGGGCGTGATCGCGGGAAACGCGACGGGCCGGGCGGCCGCGTCGACCGCGGCCCGCAGGCGCGGGAGCCCGACGCGCTGCTGCCTCGCGTGGAGCTCGGCCTCCGCCGCCGCGCGGGCCGGACCGTCGAGCGCGCGGGCGTGCTCGAGGCCCTCCGCGAGCGCGCCCCACGCCACGTAGCCGCCGACGAAAGCGTCGAGCGCGCCCTCGACCGCGGTCAACGCGCGCTCCCAGAGCGCCATGCCGGTCGCGATCCGGCGGAGCTGCTTGCGGGTCGCGTAGCCCTGGGCGTGGAACACCGTCGAGGCGCCGCTCAACGCGGCCGCGATCGGATCGCACAGCGAGCGATGCGCCGCGCCCCACGCCTCCGAGACGTCACCGCACCACCAGGTCGTGAAGTAGTCGTTCTCCGTCGAGACGCCGGCGCGCGCGAAGGCGACGCCCATGGTGACCTCGGCGCCGCTGCCGTCGAAGAGGTGATCGACGCGGTACCGGAGCTGATCGAAGCGGCGGCGCCACGCGTCGAGTTGCTCGTTCGCGTGCGGGAGGGGGACGTGCTGATGAGCGGCCGGGTCGTCGAGGTATCCCTGCGCCTGCAGATCGCGTACGGCGTGCCGGACCGCCCTCGCGGCGTCGGTCGGGCGGAACAGCGCGTCGCGCCGGACGCGCTCGTCGGGCGCCGCGAGCGGATCGACGGGCGCGACCGTGTTCGAGCCCGATGCGCGGGCCTCCGGCGGGTCCGTGGTGGTGTCGATGATCAGCGCGTTCGCCTCCCAAACGGCGCCGGCGCCGCTGATGTCGATCTGCAGGCGCCAGGTCTTCCCCGGCGGCGGGGACTCACCACGGCCGTACACCCGGCCGTCCATCCCGATGAGGAAGGTGTACTCGTCGTGGGGACTGACGGCGTCGCCGAGGTCGAGACGCTCGGCGATCGGCTCCGCGCCGAGGCGCGCATCGCCGGCGCCGGTCGCGCGGATCGCCTCGACGGCGGCTCGCCGGGTCGCGGCGTGGTCGAGCCCCACCTGGGGCGGCGGTGCGTCCGGCACGGACTGCCGATCGTACGCCTTCGTACGCGTGAGTGTCAGACGGGGCGGCGCATCGCGCAGCGGGGGAGCTGGCGCTCGAGCCCGCGCGCGGTCTCGGCGCGGCGGATGGCGGCGAGCTCGGGGCCCAGGTCCGTGTGCTCGACGAAGCCGAGGCGGCGGTAGAGGGGCGCGTTCCACGGCACGTCGCGCCAGGTCGTGAGCGCGATCGCGGCGTGGCCGCGCGCGCGGGCCCACGCGCAGCTCGCGAGGACGAGCGCCGAGCCGTGGCCGCGCCGTCCGTGGTCGGGATCGACGTCGACCTCGTCGATGAACGCGTCGCCGTCGACGACCGAGAGGCGCGCGAAGCCGATCGCGCGGTCGTCGGCGTCGGTCGCGACGAGCAGGCGCGCCTCCGCGCACGCGTCGACGAACGCGACGTGATCGGCGACGCTGCCGGCCGGCAGCTCGAGGCCGAGGTCGGTGAACAGCCGCTCGGCCGCCGCCTCGATCGCGACGAGCCGCTCGGTCTCGTCGGCGCGCGCGGGCCGGATCGGGCTCATGCGGCCGAGGCCGCGAGCGCGGCCGGGAGCTCGGCGAGGAAGAGGTCGTTCTCGGCGGGCGTGCCGGGCGTGACGCGCAGGCAGCCGGCGAGCGGGCCCGGGCGATCGAGCCGGCGCACGAGCACGCCGCGCGCGGCGAGGGCCTTCCACACGCGCGTCGCGCGGCCGTCGCGGCCGTTGCCGACGCGGAACATGATCAGGTTCGCCTCGCTGGGGAAGACGCGCACGTCGGGCAGCGTCGCGAGCGCGGCGGCGAGGCGCGCGCGCTCGGCGACGACCTCGGCGCAACGCGCGTCGATCCACGCGCGCTGGTGCGAGAGGATCCACAGCGCGGCGCGCTGGTTCAGCGCGCCGACGTTGTAGGGCGGCCGCACCTTCTCGAGGACGTCGACGATCGCCGGCGCCGCGACGAGGAAGCCGACGCGCAGGGCCGCCATCCCGATCTTCGACAGCGTGCGCATGACGATCAGGTTCGGCAGCCCGGCGAGGCGGGGCAGGAGCGTGCGGCCGCCGTACGCGAGGTAGGCCTCGTCGGCGATCACCAGCGTGTCCGGATGCCGGACGGCGAGCCCCGCGACCTCGTCGGGCGACCACAGCGTCCCGGTCGGGTTGTTCGGCAGGGCGAAGAACGCGAGGTTCGGGGCGGCGCCGCGCATCGCGTCGTCGGCGAGCTCGAAGTCGAGCTGCATGTCGTCGTCGAGCGGGACCTCGATCGCGTCGAGGCCGTGACTCTTCGCGGCGATGGCGTAGTAGACGAACGACGGATCGGGGTAGAGCATGCGCGCGCGCGTCGCGCCCTGGCGCGGCTCGCCGAACGCGGCGCACAGCATCGCGATCAGCTCGTCGGAGCCGTTGCCGAACACGAGCTGCGCCGGCGCGACGCCGAGGTCGGCGGCGACGAACGCGCGCAGCGCCGCCGGATCCGCCTCCGGATAGCGGTGCAGCTCGACCGTCGCGAGCTCGCGGCCGAGCGCCTCCGCGACGTCGGCGGGCAAGGGCCACGGCGACTCGTTCGCGTCGAGCTTCGCGCGCACGCCCTCGGGGCGCGGGACGTGATAGGCCGTCGCGCCGCGCAGCGCGCGCGGCACCAGGTCGCGCAGGCTCACGTCGTCTCCGCGTTCAGATCGGCGGTCACCGGGTCGACGCCGGCGCGGACCAAGGCCGACCGCCCGTGGCCGTCGAGCCCCTCGACCGCGGCGAGCGCGGCGATGTGCGGCGCGTCGGCCCGCGCCGCCGCCTCGTCGTACTCGACGATCGACGTCCGCCGCACGAAGTCGTACACGCCGAGCGGGCTCGCGTAGCGCGCGGCGCCGCCGGTCGGCAGCACGTGGTTCGCGCCGGCCACGTAGTCGCCGGCCGCCTCGGACGCCCACTTCCCGACGAAGATCGCGCCCGCGTTGACGAGCCGCGGCACCAGCGCGTGCGCATCGGCGACGTCGAGCTCGAGGTGCTCGGGCGCGTACGCGTTCGCGACGCTCACGGCCTCGTCGAGCGACGTGCAGATGACGGCGACGCCGTACTTCTCGAGCGACGCGCGCGCGGTCGCCGCCCGCGGCAAGGTCGCGAGCTGCGCGGCGAGCGCCGTGCGCACCGCCTCGGCCTTCGCCGACGACGTCGTCACCAGGATCGGCCGCGCCTCGACGTCGTGCTCGGCCTGCGCGATCAGGTCCGCCGCGATCCACGTCGCGTCCGCGTGATCGTCGGCGATGATCAGCACCTCCGACGGCCCGGCGACCGAGTCGATGTCGACCTCGCCGAACACGATCCGCTTCGCCGCCGCGACCCACTGGTTGCCCGGGCCGACGATCTTGTCGACGCGCGGCACGCTCGCGGTCCCGAACGCGAGCGCCGCGACCGCCTGCGCGCCGCCGATCTCGAACACGCGATCGACGCCGGCCAGCCGCGCCGCCGCCAGCGTCTCCGCCGACGCGCCCGGCGTCACCATCACGACCTCGCCGACGCCGGCGACCTTCGCCGGGATCGCGGTCATCAGCACCGACGACGGATAGCGCGCGGTGCCGCCCGGCACGTACAGCCCGACCCGCGCGAGCGGCGTGACGCGCAGGCCGAGCCGCACGCCGCCCTCGCGCACGTCGAGGTCACGCTCGCGCTGGTGGCCGTGGAACGCCTTCACCCGCGCCGCCGCGTGCGCGAGCGCCGCGACGACCCGCGGCGCGACCGTCGCCGCGCGCGCGTCCCACTCGTCCGCCGCGAGCTCGTAGCCACCCCGGCCCGGCGCGCGCCGATCGAACCGCTGCGTGTACTCGCGCACCGCCTCGTCGCCGCGCGCGCGCACCGCCTCGACGATCTCGGCGACCTGCGCCTCGACCTCCGGCGCGAACCGCGTCGACCGCCGGAGGATGTTCGCGAGGTCGCCCCCGTTCGCATGGATGCTCGGCAACAACGTCATCTCGGATCGCTCGGGGTCGGGGGCTTCGACTTCGTCGGATCGTAGCCCTGCCAGTCGGGGGTCGGCGCGTTTGGATCGTAGGGCGCGTCGGGGTCGGGCGGCGGCTCGTCGGCGCCGGCCGGCAGCGGCCCCTCGAGGACACCCGACGGCATCGCCGACGGGTAGCGCGCGCCGTACCAGTCGACGAGCGCGTCGGGCACGCCGGTGCGGCCGCGGCCGCCGAGCTTCACGACGTGGCCCTTCGAGGCCCACATCGCCCACGCCTCGCCGTTGCCGACGACGGTGACGAGGCGCACGCCCTCGACCTTGCTCTCGTCGACGGTGTAGCCGTTCTCCTGCGCGAGCCGGCGGAGGAACTTCACCGTCGCGCGCAGCACGCCGTCGGCGCGCGCGTACCGCGTGACGAGCACGTTCACGACGTCGTCGTCGGTCAGGTGCCCGGCGCGCTCGGCCGAGCCGCGCACGTAGGTCCCGGCGAACGCCTCGGCGTGGTTGTCGGGGACCCACACCTCGATGTCGAGCACCTGCTGGAAGCGGCGGAACTCCCAGCCGTCGATCGTCCGTTCACCGACGCCGCGCGTGGGGATCGGAGGTGCGCCACCGCACGCCGGCAACGCCGCCGCCGCCAGCGCGAGCCCGATGGCGATGGGCGCGAGGCAGCGTCGCCGAAACGTCATCGCCAGCATCGTATCCCACGTTGACACCCCGCGCGCGCCGTTGTACCCCCCGGGCACCCATGGCCAGCTACATCTTCTCGTCCGAGTCCGTCACCGAAGGGCACCCCGACAAGCTGTGCGATGCCGTCTCCGACAGCATCCTCGACGCCTGCCTCAAGGATGATCCGTACAGCCGCGTCGCGTGCGAGACGGTGACGAAGACCGGCTTCGTGCTGGTCTGCGGCGAGATCACGACGAAGGCCACCCTCGACGTGCCGAAGCTGGTTCGCGGCGCGGTGCGCGAGATCGGTTACACGAGCTCGGAGATGGGCTTCGACGCCGACACCTGCGCCGTGCAGGTCGCGCTCGAGCAGCAGTCGCCCGACATCGCGCAGGGCGTCGATCGCGGCGACCCGGCCAAGCAGGGCGCCGGCGATCAGGGCCTGATGTTCGGCTACGCGTGCGACGAGACGAAGGAGCTGATGCCGCTGCCGATCCAGCTCGCGCACCAGCTCGCGCTCAAGCTCGCGCAGGTCCGCAAGAAGAAGGTCGGCGGCGTCGACTTCCTCCGCCCCGACGGCAAGACGCAGGTCTCGGCGCGCTACGAGAACGATCAGGTCGTGGGCATCGACGCGATCGTCGTCTCGACGCAGCACGCGGCGTCGGCGAAGCAGAAGCAGATCGAGGAGGCCATCCGCGAGCTGGTCATCAAGCCGATCGTCCCGGCGAAGTTCATGACCAAGGCGACGAAGCTCCACGTCAACCCGACGGGCAAGTTCGTCATCGGCGGCCCGCAGGGCGACAGCGGCCTCACCGGCCGCAAGATCATCGTCGACACCTACGGCGGCATGGCCCGCCACGGCGGCGGCGCGTTCTCGGGCAAGGACCCGTCGAAGGTCGACCGCTCGGCCGCGTACTACGCGCGCTACATCGCGAAGCACGTCGTCGCCGCGGGCCTCGCGCGCCGCTGCGAGGTGCAGTTCGCGTACGCGATCGGCGTCGCGCAGCCGGTGTCGATGCTCGTGCAGACGTTCGGCACCGGCGTCGTCTCCGACGAGAAGCTCTCGGCCGCCGTGTCGAAGGTCTTCGACGCGCGCCCCGGCATGCTGATCCAGGAGCTCGACCTCCGCCGCCCGATCTATCGCAAGACCGCGGCGTACGGTCACTTCGGCCGCGAGGAGCCGGAGTTCACCTGGGAGAAGACGCCGAAGGTCGCCGAGCTGAAGGACGCGGCTCACAGCGGCAACGGCGTTCATGCCGCCGCCGCCAACGGCAAGGCGAAGGCGACCAAGCCCGCCGTCGCCGCCCGCGCCTGATCCGGCACCTACATGTGACCTGCCGCGCGCGGGTCACAGCGACGTCCGTTACTGCTTGGGGGCTGTCAGGCGCGTAGTGTTGAGGCCTCGGGTGCGGCACGAAAGACTGCCGCGGCCAGGAGTCCACCATGAAGCTGCGCACGCTCGCCCTCGCTCTCCCCGCGCTCCTCTTCGCCGCCGACGCCGACGCGGTCCGGCAGCCGGAGTACCTCACCGAGCGGCCGCTCGAGACCGCCGGCGGTGCGCGCGGACGCATCGCGCGCAACGTCGTGTGGCAGGCGCCGCGGGCGCAGGCCCGCGCGTGGCAGGACTTCCTCGACGCGCACGGACGGTGGCGCGCGCAGTGGGACGCCGACACCGGCGCGCCGACGCGCATCTTCGGCGAGGGCATCCCCGCGCCGGGCGCCAACGCCGACGCGGGCAAGGCCGAGGCCGCGGCGCGCGCGCTCCTCGCCGAGCGCCTCGCGCTGCTCGCGCCGGGCGCGTCGGTCGACGACTTCCGGCTCGTCGCGAACGTCGTGCACGGCAAGGCGAGCGACCTGCGCACCGTCGGCTTCGTGCAGACGTACCGCGGCCTGCCCGTCCTCGGCGGCCAGGTGAGCTTCCTCTTCAAGCGCGACCGCGTCATCGTCATCGGCTCCGAGGCCGCGCCGCAGGTCGACGCCGCGATCCCGTTCGCGCCGATCCCGACCGCCGACGCCGTCGCCCGCGCGACCGCGTGGATCGAGGCCGCGTACGGCGCGCGCCCGACCTTCCTCGCCGACGGCGGCGTCGCCGTCTTGCCGCTCGTCCGCGAGCCCGTCGACGGCGCGCCGCGCGTCGAGCACCACGCGGTCCGCGTGCTCACGCTCGATCTCGCCGAGCCGCGCGCGCGCTGGGACGTCTACGTCGACGCGATCACCGGCGAGCCGATCGCGCGCCGCCAGACGCTGCTGTTCGGCGCCGGCGTCGTGAAGTTCAACACGCCGATCCGCCAGCCGCGCACGACGCGCCAGGACGATCCGGCGCCGCTGCTCAACCTCACCGTCAACGGCTCGGCGGCCACCACCACCGCCGACGGCGGCATCACCTGGACCGGCACCGCGCCGGCGATGGTGTCGAACGGCGTCGTCGGGACGACCGTGCGCGTCACCAACGGCGCCGGCGGCGGCATGGCCGCCTCGAACACGCTCAGCGTCACCGATGGCGGCGACGGCGTGTGGAACGCGGCGACCCTGCCGTGCGTCGACTCGCAGCTCACGACGTACGTGCACGCGAACCGCATCAAGACGATCGCGAAGGCGACGCTCAACGCGAACCTCGGCTGGCTCGACCGTCAGCTGCGCGCGAACGTCAACGAGATCGGCACCTGCAACGCGTACTTCGACGGCACGTCGATCCGCTTCTTCAACAACAGCCAGAACAACTGCACGATGCCGGTCGGCCAGTGCGAGAACACCGGCCGCATCCCCGACGTCATCTATCACGAGTTCGGCCACGGCCTGCACCAGGAGTCGATCATCAACGGCGCCGGCTCGTTCGACGTCTCGATGTCGGAGGGCGTGTCCGACTACCTCGCGGCGACGACGACCGGCGATCCCGGCATGGGCCGCGGCTTCGTGCTGAACAGCAACAACGCGCTCCGCAACCTCGACCCGCTCGGCGTCGAGAAGCGCTGGCCCGACGATATCAGCGCCGAGGATCCGCACGAGACCGGCGAGATCATCGGCGAGGCGTTGTGGGACATGCGCAAGGAGCTCGTCGCGCTCCTCGGCGCCGACGCGGGCAAGGCGAAGGCCGACGACCTCTACTACGCGACGCTCCAGCGCGCGGTCGACATCCCCTCGACGTACGTCGAGATCCTCGCGGCCGACGACGACGACGGCAACCTCGACAACGGCACGCCGAACAAGTGCCTCGTCGATCGCGCGTTCGCGCCGCACGGGCTGGTCGATCCGCTCGTCGGCTTCGGCATCCGGCCGCCGACCCGGACCGGCAACGACGTCAGCGTGACGATCGGGCAGCCGCCCGGCGGCTGCCCGGCGCCGACGATCGGCGCGGTCACGCTCGAGTGGCGGCTGCGCGGTGACTCGGCGCTCCAGTCGATCGCGATGACGCGCACCGGCGACGACTACCAGGCCGCGATCCCGACGCAGGCCGACGGCAGCACCGTGCAGTACAAGGTGACGGTCAACGTCGGCAGCGGCGACGTCGTGTACCCCGACAACATCGCCGACCCGCTGTACGAGTACTTCGTCGGGCCGCTCGTGCCGGTGTACTGCACCGACTTCGAGACCGATCCGTTCGCGGCCGGCTGGACCAAGGGCTTCACCGCGGGCAGCAACGACTGGGAGTGGGGCGTCCCCGAGGGCGACCGCGCCAACGGCGATCCCGACACCGCGACGAGCGGCACGCACGTCATCGGCAACGACCTCGGCGTCGGCGCGCGCGACGGCTTCTACCAGCCGAACGTGTCGAACTTCGTCCTGTCCCCGGAGATCGACGTGAGCCACGCGACCGGCGTGCGCCTGCAGTACCGGCGCTGGCTCGGCGTCGAGGACGGCTTCTACGACGACGCCGAGGTGTTCGCCGACGACGTCCGCGTGTGGGGCAACCTCGACAGCGGCGACGAGAACGGCATCGCGCCGCACCTCGACCACGAGTGGCGCTCCCAGGACATCGACCTCGGCCCGCAGGCCGGCGACGGCAAGGTGCAGGTCCGCTTCAAGCTGACCGCCGACGAGGGCGCGCAGTTCGGCGGCTGGAACGTCGACGACTTCTGCATCATGGCGCGCACGAACATCCTGCCCGGCTGCGGCGACGGCATGCTCGGCGGCGTCGAGGCGTGCGACGACGGCAACAACGTCGCCGGCGACGGCTGCACCGAGTCGTGCACCATCGAGCCCGGCGTCGAGCCGCCCACCGACGACGGCGGCTGCTGCTCGACCGGCGGCACGCCCGCCGGCCCCATCGGCCTCGGCCTCTTCTCCGCCGGCCTCCTCCTGCGCCGCCGCCGCCGGGGACAGGGAGTGGGGTCGTAAGTAACGCGCTCGCCAGCGGAATTTCGCGTCAGCGCAAAAAACTGTCGGCGCTGCCGTCGCGCTCGTCGGAGCGGCCCCAGTAGACGCCCTTGCCGCGGGGGTCGTCGGCGATCGTCAGCTTGAGGTCGAAGGGCGGATGGTTCGTGACGCGCTCGACGAGGAACGAGCAGCGGCGGTCGTCGCGCGTCTCGGGGAAGTCGAAGTCGATCGTGCCGTCGCCCGCCTGGAAGCGGAACAGCTCGAAGGTGCCCTTGTAGAGCGTGCGGTCCTGGAAGACGCCGCCGCCCATCGACGGTGTGAAGCGATAGACCTGCAGCTGCTCCTTCTTCGACTGCGGCCAGCTCGTCATCCAGTTGCGATCGACGAGCAGCTTCGCCGCGTCGTCGTGCGAGACGCGGACGGCGCGGGACGGCGCCTCGCGGCCGCAGGCAGCGGTGGTCGAGCACGCGAGGACGACGGCGACGAGGGCAGCGCGCATGCCCTCAGGGTAGCAAGGACTGCGGCCTCCGGCTTCCGGCCTTCGGGGCGGAACGCGGTAGCATCGCCGCCGAGGAGGACGCATGGCCGCGACGAAGAAGGCAGCGACGAAGAAGGTGGCGGCGGCGACGAAGCCCGCGGCGACGAAGCCGGTCGCGAAGGCGAAGGCTCCCGCGAAGAAGCCGGCCGCGAAGGCGCCGGTCGCGAAGGCGAAGGCGCCCGCGAAGGCGAAGGCCCCGGCAACGAAGCCGGTCGCGAAGACGACCGCGAACGCGAAGACGAAGGCGAAGGGCACGGCGAAGGCGAAGGACGCGAAGGCGAAGGACGCGAAGGCGCCGTCGCTCGCCTTCACGTCGATCGTCGCGACGCTCGGGCAGAACCCCGGCATCGGCACGCGCAAGATGTTCGGCGCGCACGGCCTCAACCTCGGCGGCCGCGCCTTCGCGATGGAGTACAAGGGCGAGCTCGTCGTGAAGCTGCCCGCCGAGCGCGTCGCGGCGCTCGTCGCCGACGGCGTCGGCGCGAACTTCGATCCCGGCATGAGCCGCCCCTCGCGCGAGTGGCTGAGCGTGCCACCCGGCCGCGGCGACTGGTCCCGCCTCGCCGAGGAGGCCCTCGCCTACGCCGCCACCCTCCCGCCGAAGGAACGCTGACTCAGCGGGAGGCGATGCGCGCCACGCCGGCGGCGGCGCGGTCGACGGCGCGCTGGCGCTCGAGGGCGGTGCCGCCGATGGCGCAGATGACGAGGTCGCCGGCGTCGGTCGCGAACTTGCGCATCGAGACCTCCCACGGCTGCCCGCCGCCGAGGACGGTCCACTCGATCGCGCGGATGCGCGGCGCGACGGCGGCGACGCGCGCGAGGACGTCGCGGCACACGTCGAGGGCGCCGGCCTGCGCGAGCGGGACGCCGTCGTCGTCGGCGACCGCCATCGCGGCGACGCCGCCGTCGGCGCAGCACGCCGCGAGCTGGTACTGGAACGCGAGCGTCGGCTCGACGCTCCGCTGGCGCCGCCGTTCGAAGGAGTCCATCCGCCGATGCTCGACCCCGCCGATCACGGGGTCAACAAATCGTCAGGGCGCGAAGACGAGCGCCGCGTCGCTGGCGACGATCGTCTCGCTGCCCGCCATCGGCGCCCGCTTGACGATGAAGTAGATCCACCCGTCGCTGCGGAAGTGCGGGAACAGCGCGCGCTGGCCGGCGTGCATGTTCGTGATGCGGCGGCTCGCGCCCGTCGTCAGATCGAGGAGGAACACGTTCGCGGTGCCCGCCGTCAACAGCGACTGGAACGCCGGGTCGGTCGCGCTCGCGTAGCCGAGCGACTGCCAGTCGGCGGCCTCGACCCAGTGGTGATAGACGATCCACCGCTCGTCGTAGCTGAACGCCGGCTTGCCGCCGCGCACGCAGTAGTGCGCGACGACCGGCGTCGTCACCGTGTACGAGTTGCCCGACGGCGTCGCGTTCAGCTTGCGCAGCACGAAGCCGTTCTGCCCCTCCGCGTTCGCCGCGCGCGTGAGCAGGAGCTTCGCCGACGGCGAGATGATCATGTCGCCCTCGTTCGGCGTCGGCACCGAGACCTCGGGCCGCGAGCTGTACGCGGTGCCGTTCCAGATCATCGGCGTCAGCTCGTTCACCGACGTCGAGCCGAAGTGCGCGCTCGGCTCGCCGCCGCCGTTGTCGCTCACGAACTGGCCGGCGACCGCCCAGTAGTCGCCGCCGTGCGCCGCGCCCAGGTGCTGGTACAGCCCGACGACGGGGATGTTCGAGCACTCCGGCTCGGTGAAGTTGATCTGCGTCGGCTGCGACGTCAGCAGCGACTGCCGGCACCACTCGCGGGTGCCGCCCTGCATGACGAAGCCGGTGTTGTCGGGGAAGAAGCCCGGGTCGTACATCGCGGCGGCCGGGATGCGGCGCACGGGGTTGGCCGCGAGGTCGATGAACGTCGAGCCGGCGCCGCTGCCGCCGCCGTGCGCGACGAAGCGGCCGTCGGCGGAGCTGCGCGTCCAGAACGACGAGTTGTACGGGTACTGGTAGAGGATGCGCAGCTTCGTCGTCGGCTGCGCCTCGCCCCAGTGCGTGCTCCACGCGTTCGCCGTCGGCAGCGGGTAGGTCGCGAGGCAGTCGCGCGGCGTGGCGGCGCCCTGGCAGCCGAACATCGCGAGGTTCTCCTCGCGGTTGAGCGCGGTCCAGCCCTCGGTCGCCATCTGCGTGACGTGCGTGCCGACCGACGGCTGGATGTCGCCGACGCAGTCGTCGGTGGGCGGCATCTCGGTGAGCACGTTGTCGAGCTGCGGCAGGCCGCGCGCGAACCACTCGGCGACGATGTCGAACTCGTCCTGCGTGAGCAGGTTGGGCTGGTTGCGCGGCATCAGCATGTACGACGACCAGTCGGCGTACCGCGGCGGCCAGTTGTTGCCGTAGGCGTTCTGGATGACGGCGCGGAACCAGCCGAGCGCGGCGCCGGTCGTGTAGATGCCGAGGCGGTGTGGATCGTAGGGCTCGCCGGTCGCCGAGCGGAAGCAGTCGAGGATCGCGAGCGACGCGGCCGCGCCCTGCGGCATCAGGTTCGTGAGGCACGTGTCGGCGACGTGCGTCTCGTCGAGCCACTGGTGGAACTGGCCGGGCGTGAGGCCGTGGCACTGATCGCAGGCCTTGCGCGTCCCGACGCCGAGCCGCTCGACGGCGGCGCGCGCGAGCGGCAGATCGGCCATGTCGACCGGGTTGCGGAACGCCGGGATCGGGACCGGCGCCGCGTCGGTCTCGGCGTCGACCGGCGGCACCGCGTCGACGACCGACGCATCGTTGGTCAGGCGCACCCCATCGTCTCCGCCACACGCCCCGACGAGGAAGGTCACCACGGCGAACGGCGCGTACGACTTCATGGTGAGGCGACGTTACACCTCGCGGGGTATGCTGCGCGCGTGAAGCGACTCGCCGCCCTCGCGTTCGTCCTCGCCGGCTGCCGCGCCGCGCCGTCCCCCGCCCCCGCGTGCCCGACGCCGCCGGAGCCGGTCGTCACCGCGCCGCCTGCGACACCTGCGACGCCGCCGGCGCCGCCGGCGATCGATGCCCAGGCCATCGCCGACCTCGCCGCCACGCGCAACTACGGCCTCGGCACGCCGAAGGTCGTCGCGCTCCTCCCCGACGGCGACGTCCTCTTCCTCCGCACCGGCCCGCGCGCGCCGGTCGCCGAGCTGTTCGAGCTCGACGCCGACACGAAGCAGATTCGCAAGCTCGCCTCCGCGTCGGACCTCGTCGCCGCCGACGACATCAAGCTCTCCGCCGCCGAGAAGGCGCGCCGCGAGCGCACGCGCACGAGCATCCGCGGCATCATCGGCGTGCAGGCCTCCGAGGACGGGAAGCAGCTGCTCATCCCGCTCGGCGCGCAGGTCTTCCTCCTCGACCGCGCGAGCGGGACGTCGCGCGCGCTCGACCTCGGCGCCGGCTATCCCGACGATCCGCGCCTGTCGCCCGACGGCAAGCGGGTCGGGTTCCTGCGCGACGGCGATCTGTGGGTCGCGGACACCGCCGGCGGCAAGCCGCGCCGCCTCACCAGGAAGGACGGGCCCGACGTCACGAACGGCGCCGCCGAGTTCGTCGCGCAGGAGGAGCTCGATCGCACACGCGGCTACTGGTGGTCGCCCGACTCGACGCAGCTCCTCTACCAGCGCACCGACGAGAGCAAGGTCGATACCCTCTACGTCGCCGACCCCGGCCACCCCGATCAGGCGCCGACGCCGTTCCGCTACCCGCGCGCCGGCACGCCGAACGCCGACGTGAAGCTCGGCATCATCCCCGCCGCCGGCGGCCGCACGACGTGGCTCGCGTGGGACCGCGCCGCGTTCCCCTACGTGCACGACGTCCAGTGGACCGAGCACGCGGCGCCCTCGCTCGTCGTGCTCGACCGCGCGCAGACCGTCGAGCAGGTCCTCGCGGTCGATCCGAAGAGCGGCGCGACCCGCGTCCTCCTCGAGGAGAAGGACCCGGCGTGGATCGACGCCGCGGAGCCGACCTGGGCCACCGACGGCAAGTGTTCCTGTGGGCGACGGAGAAGGGCGGCGAGTGGCGCCTCGATCGCTACGGCGCCGACGGCGCGCACCAGGATCAGCTCACGCGCAGCACGGACGCGTTCGATCTCGCGTACGGCGTCGACGGCGACGACGGGGCGATCTACATCATCGGCTCGAGCGATCCGACGCAGTCGCACGTCGCGTCGCTCAACCCGACGACGAAGGTGGTCGAGCGGCTCACCGAGGGCGACGGGGTGCACTCGATCCTCGTCGCGCGCCACGGCGGGACGCGCGTGCTCGTCTCGCAGGGCACCGACGGCGTGCGCACGTGGCACGCGGTGCGCCGCACGGGCGAGCTGATCGCCGAGCTGCCGTCGGTCGCCGAGCAGCCGCCGGCCCTGCCCGCGGTCGCGCCGGAGCAGGTGACGATCGAAGGCCGCACGCACTACGCCGCGATCGTGCGGCCGCGCGACTTCGACGCGCACAAGCGGTACCCCGTCATCCTCCAGGTGTACGGCGGGCCGACGGTCGTCACCGTCTCGTCGCTGCCGCAGGCCTACCTGCGCTACCAGGTGCTCGCCGACACCGGCTTCATCGTCGTGCTCGCCGACGGGCGCGGCACGCCGCGGCGCGGCCACGACTGGGAGCGCGTGACGAAGGGCGACCTGATCACGATCCCGATGGCGGATCAGGTCGCGATCCTGCAGGCGCTCGGCGCGGCGCACCCCGAGCTCGACCTCGACCGCGTCGGCGTCGTCGGCTGGTCGTTCGGCGGCTACTTCGCGGCGATGGGCGCGATCCTGCGGCCCGACGTCTTCAAGGCCGCGATCGCGGGCGCGCCGGTCACCGACTGGCGCTACTACGACACCGCGTACACCGAGCGCTACATGGGCCTGCCCGACGCGAACGCCGCGGCCTACGACGCGACGAGCGCCGTCGTGCACGCGGCCGAGCTCACGCGGCCGCTCCTGCTCGTGCACGGCCTCACCGACGACAACGTCTACGTCGCGAACACGCTCGCGCTCACGAGCGCGCTGTTCCTCGCCGGCAAGCCGTACGAGCTGCTCACGCTGCCGGGCACACACATGATGGCCGACTCGCGCGCCGACGCGGCGCTGCTCACGCGCGAGATCGAGTTCTTCCGCGCGCACCTCGGCCTGCCGGCCGCGCGATGATCCTGTGGCGCGACGAGCGCCTCGCGATCGTCGACAAGCCGGCCGGCGTCGCCGTGCACCGCGGCTGGGCCGCCGGCGGTGACGACGACGAGCCGCTGCTCCAGCAGGTGCGCGATCAGGTGGGCGCGTACGTGTGGCTCGTCAACCGCATCGACCGCGGCGCGTCGGGCGCGGTGCTGTTCGCGCTCGACGCCGAGGCCGCGCGCGCCGCCAGCGAGCTGTTCGTGAACGGCACCGTGCGCAAGCGCTACCTCGCGATCACGCGCGGCCATCCGCCCGAGCACGTGGTGATCGATCACGCGATCCCGCGCGAGCCGGGCGGCGAGCGGGTGCCGGCGGTCACCGAGGTCCGCCGCGTCGAGACGTTCGGCCGCTACGCGCTCGTCGAGGCCTGGCCGCGCACCGGCCGCCTCCACCAGATCCGCCGCCACCTGAAGCACATCTCGTGTCCGCTGATCGGCGACGTCCGGTACGGCAAGGGCGAGCACAACCGGCTGTTCCGCGAGCACCACGGGCTCCACCGCCTGGCGCTCCACGCGGCCGGCCTCGCGTTCGCGCACCCGTTCGGCGGTCCGGCCGTCGACGTCGAGGTCCCGCTCGCGGCGGACCTCGCGGCCGCCGTCGCCAGCGCCCGCGCTGCCTACGCGAATCCCTGACCCCCCGCGCGCGGACGTTCGTCCGGAAGAATCGTCGCGGCGATCGTCATCCCCGCGACCCGGACGGAGGCGCCGCCGATGCGAGCGGCCACGAACCTCCGGCGCGCGCGGGATGTTTTGCCGCGAGCGCACTCCATCAGGGTCACGGAGCACCCATGCACCCGCTGCCCTCGTCTGCACCCTCGACGCCGCCCGTCGCCATCACCGGCCTCGGCCTCGTCTGCCCGCTCGGGAACACCGTCGCGGCGGCGCTCGGCCGCGCGCGCCGCGGCGAGAGCGGCATCCGCGCCTACACGTCGCCCTGGGTCGACGCCGCCCACGAGGCGCTGCACCAGCGGGTCGGCGGCACCGTCGTCGGCTTCGAGCCCGACGGCGCGATCGACCCGCGCTTCGCGTCACGCCAGGAGCCGGCCGTGCTCTACGCCATGACGGCCGCCGCCGAGGCGCTGGCGCAGGCCGGGCTCGCCGACGTCGAGGCGCGCGCGGTCGATCGCGACCGCTTCGGCTGCGTGATCGGCGCCGGCCTCGCGGGCGCGGAGCTGTGGCACCGCGCGCTCCACACCGCGTACGGCGAGGACCGCCCCGACGAGATCGCGCGCATGGCCGCGATCGCGATCACGGGCACCGCGGTCACCGGCCAGCTCGCGATCCGCCACCGGCTGCGCGGCCCGTCGATCGGCGTCGCCAACGCGTGCGCGTCCGGGACCTCGGCGCTCGTGCTCGCCGCGGATCAGATCCGGCTCGGCCGCGCCGACGCGATGCTCGTCGGCGGCTGCGAGTCGAGCATGCGCAGCCTCATGGCGTACGCGTCGTTCGTCGCCGCCGGCATGAACGCGACGCGTGACCCCGCCGGCGCCTGCACGCCGTTCGCCGCCGGCCGCCGCGGCTTCGTCCTCGCCGAGGGCGCCGGCATGCTCGTGCTCGAGCGGCTCGACGTCGCCCGCGCGCGCGGCGCCCGCGTCCTCGCGATCCTCGCCGGCGGCGCGATCACGAACGACGCGCACCACGTCATCAGCCCCGAGCCGAGCGGCGCCGCGTGGGCCCGCGTGATGCGGCTCGCGCTCGCCGACGCCGGCGTC